>Ga0302319_10016845_pt1 | contig 13432 bp, 10 predicted proteins | sample Bog_T0_2_FD_203319 | JGI IMG/M metagenome (GOLD analysis project Ga0302319, IMG submission 203319) | Peat permafrost microbial communities from Stordalen Mire near Abisko, Sweden - Bog_T0_2 | ecosystem: Environmental > Terrestrial > Soil > Wetlands > Peat | place: Sweden: Abisko, Stordalen Mire...
CAAGAGTATAGGATCACACCGGGACGCGGTTGAACGGATAAAATGGGGTTACTGGTCGGTTTAAGATTTTGTTGCCGGTTATTTTCGCGGTTGACAGGACCGGCCTGGTTTGGGTTAACTTGGGCTGTTCGACTACATTAACCCAATCGGTGCGGGAAAGGTAAAACGTTATGGAATTAACAAATTGTCCGATGTGTCAGAGCTCGATTCCTACGGAATCCGCTGAGCCTTCAACATCTTGTACCGTATGCGGCGCGGATCTTAGCCGATGGAAGTCAAAAAGTACTCCGCCCCCGCTGCCCCAAGCCGCCGCAATAGCGCAGGGATCATCAAGCGATTTCAGCCTGGGCCGTGGGATCGCGGGTGCGCTGGCGGGTGCGGCGATCGGTTCCGGCGCCATGTATGGATTTTTCACAATGACAGGGTTCCGCTTTCCTTTGCTGGGTGTCGGCATTGGTTTGCTGACTGGCTACGGGGCGAAGCTGCTTTACAAAGGGACGGACAATACTTTGGGAATTATTGCCGGGGGCATTGCTCTGATATCCGTCGTGGCAACGCTCTTTCTCATGTACGGTGAATTTCCTCTGCTAAATCTTATCTCCGTGGCGGTTAGCGTCAGTGTGGCTTACCGGATTGCGAAGTAAGGGCCGTCACGACATAACTACCGTGGCTCGCGCGATGCGCTTCACCCCGGGCTATCAAATTGCGCGCTTTCAGGCCGCCGGAAACTGTGGTTGGGCAAATGGGGCGCCGCTGGCGCTTACTTTGTCACTGCGGCATATCGTCCCGCCGCTTGTGCTTGGGCGGCCTCTTCGGAAATCTTATTGCCCCAGCCGATGATGACCGTCGAGCCGACCAGGAATAGCAGCATAACGACCACGAGCATTTTGGTGCGGGTCTTGGCGCCGCGCCATTCTTTAAAGAAGATTCCCCACAGGGTGCTGAAGAGGATGATGCTTGCCATGTGCAGGGTCCAGCTCGAGAATTTATAGTTGCCCATCTGGCTTTCCCCCATCTGATAAAAGAAGAATTGAAAATACCAGAACGTCCCCGCGAGCGCGCAAAAGAACCAGTTGCCGAGCACAGGAATTTTCAGGTCGAGGGGTGCGCCGCCGGCGGTCGTTGCCGCCGGTCCATGTTCGCCGCTGCCAGTGCCACCGTGATGGGCGTGTTCCGCGCGGACGTGGGAAGCGAGGTATTGATAGCCGGTGCGATTTTTGAAGTTCAGCATGACGCACCAGATGAAATTCGTGGTGAGACCGCCCAGCAAGATTACGACAATCACCGGCAAACCGACCCAGAGCGGGCCGGTGCCGTGACTGGCGGAGATTTTGGTGATGGGGTCGCCAAATTGGAAACCATACGAAAAACAGGAACTCATGATTCCGGAGAAAGTGGCAATCGCCAAACCTTTCCAGAGGCTGAATTCCGCAATGGCGGATGATTTGCCGTCGTTGCCCATGTCCTTTTCCTTGCGGACGCCGGCGTAACCGCCGAGAGCGATGCCAACGAGACAAACGATGACGCCCAAGAAGCAAATTCTGCCACCCTGAGTTTCCAGCAATTTGGCGGCAAACTCGCCTTTTACCAGCGGTGGGACCAAAGTGCCAAACGCCGCGCAATATCCGAGGGCGACGGCCATCCCCAGTGACATGCCGAGATAGCGCATCGTGAGGCCGAAGGTCAGGCCGCCTAGACCCCACAGGACACCCATGAGATAAGTCATCCCAAAGGTGTAGCTGGAGGTTTCATGCAGGACGGCCAGGAGATCCTTGGAGAGCAGGAGGGCGCCGATCCACGGGCAGATCAGCCAGCTGAACATGCCGCCAGCCAGCCAAAAGGTTTCCCACGACCACTTTCTCACCCCTTTATAGGGCACATAAAAACTGCCGGAGGCCAGACCGCCCAGCCAGTGAAACATTACGCCAAGAAGGGGATTGGGTGTCATAGCTTATGAATCGGGTATCGGAATTGAGAATGGGGAATTCTTATCGTTTCGACAAGACGTTCTTTTCGTACGATTTTACGTCCGCGAGCCAGCTTTCACCGGGGGGGACGCCCTGGGCTTCGCAATAGTAATCCCAGACCGCACCAAACGGCAGGGATTTGACTTCTTCCTGGAGGGCGAGGCGGGTGGTAAAATCACCGGCGGCTTCAACGGCGCGCAACCTGGCGGTGGGTTCCAGTAGTGCGATCAACAGGGCGCGAAGCATGTTTCGGGCGCCAATGCTCCAGGCGGCAACGCGGTTGATGCTGGCGTCGAAATAGTCGAGGCCGATATGCACGCGCCTGGCGAAATCGTTGGCCACAATCTCGCGTGCGATCGCCAGCAAGTCGTCATTGAGAACGACGACATGGTCGCTATCCCAGCGGACGCCACGGCTGACGTGCAACAGGATTTCCGGCAAATATTGCAGGACGCTGGAAATCTTGTCCGAGATGGATTCGGTGGGGTGGTAATGGCCGGCATCCAGGGTCAGCAGTTTTTTGCGGCTGACGGCGTAGCCCAAATAGAATTCGTGGGAGCCGACGACATAACTTTCGCTGCCAATGCCGAAGAGCTTGGGTTCCACGGCATCCAGATTGAACCGGGGTGGCAGCGGTTTCTTGAACACGGCGTCGAGGGAGTGGAGGAGCCGGGCGCGCGGAGCCACCCGGTCGGCGGGCGTGTCTTTCAAGCCATCGGGGATCCAGATATTGGTGACGCAGGTTTTGCCCAGGGCTTTACCCATGGCGGCGCCGATTTCACGACTCCGGCGGCAATGCTCAATCCAGAAATCACGGATACCTTTTTCCTGATGGGACAGGGTGAAGCCGTCGGCGGCCTTGGGGTGGGAAAAGCAGGTGGGATTAAAGTCCAGGCCGAGGTTATTTTGCTTTGCCCAATCGATCCAGTTTTTGAAATGGGCGGGGCTGATTTGATCGCGATCCACCTTTTGGTTGCCAAACTCGCCGTAGAAAGCATGGAGATTGAGCCGGTGTTTGCCGGGGATAATCGAATAGGTCTTTTCCAGGTCGGCGCGGAGTTCATCGGGAGTGCGCGCGCGTCCGGGGTAATTGCCCGTGGCGACGAGTCCGCCGCCGAGACTGGCGCCGACATTTTCGAAGCCGGACACGTCGTCGCCTTGCCAGCAATGGAGGGAGATGGGAATGGTGGCGAGAATTTCGAGGGCTGGGGCGACCGCCACGTCGGCGGCAGCGTAACGTTCGACGGCAAGTTTATACGACCGGGCAATATTTTTGGGGCGGTTCACAACAAATTTAGGAGTGGATTTTGCGAGATCATAGACAAAACGGGCGGGGTTGTCCTTGACGATTCGGCCAAAATCTAGCACAAAAGTGCCAGCTTCGTTGTTGCCGGGCTGACTATGTTGAAAATTTTAAAAACCAGCGAATGGTTTCCGCGGGACGGCTTTCCGGTGTCGGTGGAGCGCCGCGAGCCGCAGGGGAGTTTTCCGCCACACAAACACGAGTTCTCGGAGATCGTGGTGGTGACGGGTGGCAAGGGGCTGCATGTGGTCGGGCGGGAGACGTGGCCGTTGACAGCGGGGGACGTGTTTGTCATTGGCGGACCGCGCAGTCATGCCTACGAGGATTTGGACAATTTAAAGCTGATTAACATTCTCTTTCGGCCGGAGAAAATCCAATTGGGACAGGGGGATTTATTATTATTGCCGGGTTATCATGCGATGTTCTCACTGGAACCGGCCTGGCGCCGCCGCCATCAATTCAACAGCCGGTTACGGCTGACCGCGCGGCAGTTGGGAGTGCTCGTGGGATGTGTCGAACAACTGGAGGCGGAATTAAGGGAACGCAGCCCGGGTTTCGCGTTTATGGCGCAGGCATTTTTCATGCAACTCGTCGGGTATCTCTCCCGGTGCTACGGGCAGTCCAAGTGTGCGGATTCCCGGCATCTTTTGCGGATTGCCCGGGCGATGACGCATTTGGAAGGGTGCCTGACGCGGCCGGTGAATCTGGACGAATTGGCGCACCTGGCGGGGATGTCCAAGCGGAGTTTTGCGCGGGCGTTTCACGGCGCCACGGGAATGCCGCCGATTGCCTATTTGATTCAATTGCGGATCAACCGGGCGGCGGAACTGTTGCGCTCGGGAACGGAATCGATCACCGAGGTGGCGTTCCGGGTGGGTTTTGCGGACAGTAATTATTTTACGCGGCAGTTTCGGAAATTAATGGGCAAATCTCCCCGGCAACACCGGCAGGCGTTGGAGGAATTATGAAGTATGAAGTGTTAATTATGAGTGAGATAAAGCGCTGGCGCGTCTTTTCATAATTCATAATTCATTCTTCATACTTTGATGATGAGGGCGTTAGTTTAACAATCGGAAACTTGACCCGGTGGGGCACATGCAGTTTGCTAGGATGATATATGGGAACTTTTCCGGATGCCACCCCGCCCGACGAGGCGCTAAAAGCGTTGCGCGAAGCGGTGCTGTTGGCGCCCCACAACCTTGCGCTCCGCCAGCACCTGGCGGAAACGCTTTTCATTCATGGTCAGATTGAGGAGTCGGAAAAGACCTACCGCGCAGCCTTGGAGATGGCGCCCAACAGCGTGTCGTTGAAACTGGGCCTGGCCCGGGCGTTTTACCAGCAGGGCAAACAAAGCCACGCGCTGGTGATCGTTGAGGACCTGGTCAAGGCGCCCGGGGCGCCCGCGCCCGCATTTTTGATGCACGCTAAACTGCTGGCGGGTGTCGGCGAAATTGAAACGGCGGTTCGGGAATATCGGCGGGCGATCGCATTGGACAAGCACGTGGCGGATGCGGAGTTTGCCGCGCGCTTGGGCATCGGCGCCACGGAGGCGGAGAGCGAAGTGGTGGAAGGTCGCGTACGCGCGGCGTCATTCGAGCCGGAGCCGGCCGGGGAACAGGATATGGAGCGGCCGAAAATCAGTTTTAAGGATGTCGGCGGGATGGAAAAATTGAAGGAGGAGATCCGGTTGAAGATCATTCATCCGCTGACGCACCCGGAACTGTACAAGGCCTACGGCAAGCCCATCGGCGGTGGTATTTTGCTGTATGGGCCGCCCGGTTGCGGCAAGACATATCTCGCGCGGGCGACCGCCGGGGAGATTCACGCGAATTTTATTTCGGTCGGAATCAGCGACGTTTTGGACATGTGGATTGGCAACAGCGAGCGAAATTTGGCGGCGCTGTTCAACCAGGCGCGGAGTCATGCGCCGTGTGTCTTGTTTTTCGATGAGGTGGATGCGCTGGGCGCGAGCCGCGCGGATATGCGGCAGCATGCGGGACGGCAGTTGATCAACCAGTTTTTGTCGGAGATGGATGGGGTGAAGGCTTCGAACGAAGGCGTTTTGGTGTTGGGGGCAACGAACGCGCCGTGGCATTTGGATTCCGCCTTTCGTCGGCCGGGGCGGTTCGACCGGGTTTTATTTGTGCCGCCGCCGGATGCGGCCGCGCGTTCTGCCATCCTGCGGTTGCAATGCCAGGGCAAGCCGCTGGAAACAATCGACTATGAGGCGTTGGGCAAGCGGACGGATCATTTTTCCGGCGCCGATTTGAAGGCGGTGGTGGATGTGGCGATTGAAGGCAAATTGCAGGAGGCGCTGAAGGCCGGGGTGCCGAAGCCGATTACGACGAAGGATCTGATGAATGCCGCGACGTCGCTCAAACCGACCACCCGGGAATGGTTTGCCACGGCGCGGAATTACGCGCTTTATTCCAACCAGGGCGGGATTTATGACGACATCTTGCAGTTCCTGAAGATGTAGGTTGAGAGTCGGAAATTTCAGAACTGCGATCATGAACCAACACTTGGAACGGGCGATCTTGCTGGCGCAACAATCGCGGTTTGATCTGGCGGAAAATGAACTGCGCCTGGCGTTGGTGCTCGAACCGGAAAACGCGCAGGCACATGCGTTGATCGCCATGTGTCTGGCGCAACGGGAACAATTTGGTGAGGCGACGGCCGCAGCCACGCAGGCCATCCATTTGGATCCCGCCTACGCCTTCGGCTACTACATGCATGCCCGGATTCTGCTCGACCGGAACCGGTTTGCCGACGCGTTGGATGCGGTGAACGAGGCGATCCGGCTGGATTCGGATAATGCGAATAACTTTTCGTTGCAAGCGAGTATTCATTTTCAGGAGAGCCGCTGGTGCGATGCGTTAACGGCGGCGGATATGGGTTTGCAATTCGATCCGGAGCATGTGCATTGCACCAATCTGCGGGCGATGGCGCTGGTGAAGCTGGGACGCAAGGCGGAGGCGGGCGCGACCATCGATACGGCGCTATCCCGCAATCCAGATAATTCGCTGACCCACGCGAACCAGGGTTGGGCGCTGCTGGAGCGGGGGGAGGCGAAAAAGGCGGCCGAACATTTTCGCGAGGCATTGCGGTTGGATCCCCAAAACGAGTGGGCGCGGCATGGCATCATTGAGGCACTGAAGGCGCGAAATATTATCTACGCCCTGATGCTGAAGTATTTTTTGTGGATGGCCAAATTCAGCCGGCGCGGCCAGTGGGGAATCATTATCGGGGGGTATATTGGCAATCAAATATTGGGCGTGGTGGCACGGGTGAACCCGGGGCTGGCTCCCTGGATTCTGCCGTTGCGTGTCTTGTATGTTGGTTTTGCGCTGATGACTTGGATGGCCTATCCGCTATTTAATCTGCTATTGCGGCTCAACCGTTTTGGCCGGCTGGTGCTGTCGCGGGAGCAGACGGTGGCCAGCAACTGGTTCGGCCTGTGTTTGGTGCTGGCTTTGGTTGGATTGGGGGGCTGCTGCATTGAAGGTTTGGAGAGTATTTGGACTTTGGTGGCCCTGGTTTTCGGGCTGTTGCTGTTGCCGGTGACGTCTATTTTTCGTTGCCCCGGAGGCTGGCCCCGGAAAACGATGGTGGGCCTGACGATCGGGTTGCTGCTGCTGGGGTTGGCGGTGTTGGCGCAGTATAAAATTGCCAATGGCTTGGTGAATTCTTCGGAGAGCCTGATTGAGATTTTCGCCGTTTCCGTGCTGGGTTCGACGTGGCTCACCAACCTTCTGGTGATGCAACGGCTGCGGAGGTGATTGCTCCAGCGGGAGACTCAAAGATGGCGCTGGCGCGAAATAATTGCTCGCCCCCACCATTTATCTAATGGCATTGCATTGAAGATCAAACCTTGGCGAATTGGATGGCCTTTTCTTTGACCTGGCGGAGGTCGAGTTTGCCGGTGCCAAGCAACGGGAAGGCGTCCACGGTGAAAAAGGCGTCGGCCTTCGGTTTCCAGAGGTTCGGCAGATCGCTCGCGGCCAGTTTTTCGAGGCAGGCGGCGAGGGCGTCGGGCTTGAGCTTCTGCAACACCACGAGGCGTTCGCCTTTCTTTTCGTCGGGCACGCCCGCGACGACAAAGGTTTGTTCGGTGCAACCGGCGAGTTCGTGGAGCTTCTCTTCGATTTTAATATGGGGAACCATTTCGCCGCCGATTTTGCTGAATCGATTCAGACGGTCCGTGATTTGAAGGAAGCCGTCTTCGTCGAGGGTGGCGACGTCGCCGGTGGAATACCAGCCATCCCGCAGAACTTCGGCGGTTTTTTCGGGACGGTTCAAATAGCCCACCATGACGTTGGGGCCGCGAACGAGCATCAGGCCGGGTTGGCCGAGGGGAACGTTGGTTTCGCTCAGCGGATTATCCACGGGCACTATCCGCACGCTAACGCCAGGCAGCGGATGGCCGATGGTGCCGCGTTTGGCGCCCACCTGCCGGAAACCCGCGGCGCGATAATCGAAACTGTTCACGGAAACGGCCGGGGAACATTCGGTGCAACCGTAGCCTTCCAAGGGGCGGATGCCGAAATGTTCTTCAAAGGCGGTGGCCAGACGGTCGGGCAATTTTTCGGCGCCGGTCATAACGAGGCGCAGGCTGCCAAAATCCTCCGCGGTGCAGCCGCGCAGGTAGATTTGCAAGAAAGTCGGGGTGGCGAGCAGGAAGGTGACGACTTTTTCGCGCACCAGCGCGCCGATGCTTTTTGAGTCGAGCGGATTGGGATGGAACACAACCCCCACGCCCAGGACGGAGGGAAGGGCCACGGTGCCGGTAAAACCGAAGGAATGGAAGAACGGCAAGATTCCGAGGATACGATCCTGACCGGTCAAGTTAAAGACCTGTTCCAACTGCTCGATGTTGGCGCTGATATTGGCATGCGAGAGCATGACACCCTTGGGTTCGCCGGTGCTCCCGCTGGAAAAAATGATGGTGGCGAGGTCATTGACGGTAATCCGTTTGAAGGCGCCGGTCGAAGTATCCGCCAGCAGGTTTTCGAGCAGGCGGGCGGGCGCGAATTTCGCCTGAAGCCACGCGACAAGTTTCTCTCCAGCCGTCGGGGATTTAGCGACATCCTCGAGAAAGATGAGTTTTCCCGGCGGGGTCAATTTGATCTTCTCAATAAAAATGCGCGACGTGACGATGGTCTGGAGGGAACACTGCTGGGCGCAGAAGGCGAGGGCGCTTTCCGAGAGCGTGTAATTTAAATTAACGGGCACTTTGCCGCAGAGCAGGGCGGCTTGGTTGACCAAGGCGCCGGGGACGCTGGGTGGAAGAAAAATGCCGACCATTTTTTGAGCCTGCCAGATCGGACGCAACCGGCGGGCGAGAAAAACCGATTTAACCAGGGCGGCGCCAAAAGTCAGTTTTTTGGTCTGGGCGTCGGCCATGGCAAACCGCCGGGAGTGGCCTCGGGCGGTTTTGATAAAAGCCCGGTGTAACGGTCGCAGATATTCCTTGCGCTGGCTCCAGGTATCGGCGAGCAAATTCTGGACAACCTGGCGTACTTCCACCGGGGTGGCCGTGGCGGGCATGGCGTTGCCGAAGCTGACCGAGATGTGCCGCGAGCGATGCCGTGGCCATTTCCAGATAAACTTGCCTTTTTCAAAGCTAAAAATGCTGCCCCACACGCCGTTGAGGGCGACGGGAATGATGGGGGCGTCCACATTTTTCATGATCCGCTCAAAGCCGCGGCGGAAGGGAAGGAGCTGGCCGATGCGCGTGATCTGGCCCTCGGCGAAAATACAGACGAGATCGCCATTTCTGATTGCGTCCGAGGCGACCTGCAAGGAATGAAGCATTTCGCGGGGCCGCTGTTCAGGCGACACGGGAATCATGCCCAGGAGACGGGCACCCCATTTGATGCCGGGTTTGTCATAGATTTCCTTGAGCATAAGGAAACGCACGGGTCGATCCGTGGCGGCGATGAGAAACATGGCATCGGCGAGCGAGACGTGGTTGCAGACGAGCAGGGCGCCGCCGCGTTCGGGCACATTGGCGGAGCCGGTGATGCGGACGCGATAGACGGTTTTGGTGAGCACCCAAAGGCCAAAGCGAAGCAGGGAATCGGGCAGAAGAATGAGGCAATAGATGGTGCCGCCCAGCGAAAGCACCGCTCCGGCAACGAACATTTGGGCCGGATTCAAACCCAATCCGGTATTGAGCACGTAATAAATTCCCGAGGACAATAGTATTCCGACCCAGGTAATGAAAGCGGAGGTGGCAATGATGCCGCCCTTGTTTTCAGGTTTCGGATGCAACTGAATGATGGCATTGAGGGGAATGCTGTACATGCCGCCGAAGAACCCCAGCAAACCAATGAAAGACGCCACTTCGGGAAAGGAAAGGCCATGGATGCCGAGCAAAGCGGCAAAAACCGTCAAGCCGGTCATGCCGAGCGGCACCAACCCATATTCAATTTTTTGGCCGGACAAGAATCCGCCGGCCAGGCTGCCCAGGCCCAGCCCAATCGCCAGGGCCCCTTGCAACGAGCTATTCTGCGTGTCGCTCACTTTCAATACATCCTTGGCATAGAAGATGATCACGGGCCGCAGCAGGGCTCCCAGCATCCAAAGATAGGCATTGCCCAGGACGCCGAGAAAAAGAACGCGGTCTTGACGGATCGATTTGAAATGGGTCCGAAATTCGCCGGCAATATTGGCGCTGAACCTTTTTTGCGGATTGGCAGCCGGGAGGCGTACCACGCCCTGACTGAGCAGCAGTCCCGTGACCGCGAGGCCAATCAGGATGAACCCTGAGGCGGTTTGGCTGGTATGGAAATAATCGGAGAGCGAACCGGCCAAAATCGAACCAACGATGATCGCGCTAAAGGTTCCCAGGCTAAAGATGCCGTTCCCCCAGGAGATTTTTCTTTCCGGCAGCAGTTCCGGCAGCATGCCGTACTTGGCGGGACCGAAAATGGCGCTGTGAGTGCTCATCAGAAAAATGCAGATGAGCAGCACCGGAAGGCTATGCAGCCAGAAACCGAGCGTGGCGAGCGCCATGATCCCCATTTCGGCGCACTTGACGCAGGACGTCACATCGCGTTTGCTGAAGCGGTCGGCAAAATATCCCCCCGTCATGGAGAATAAAATGAAGGGAAGCGAAAACAAGGCTGTGATCAGGGCCGTATGCCACCCTTGTTCCGCTTCGGGCAGAGTGTTGACAATTAGAAAAATTACGAGGAACTGCAGGACATTATCGCTGAGGGCGTTTTGGCACTCGACGACAAACATCATCCAGAAGTTCCGAAGGGCCGGTGCTTCCGGCTGGCCCGGAACGGTATTGGGTTCGTTCATGTAAAAAAATTAACAGCAATCCATGGCGGCCGTGAATTGAAAAACTTTGACCGCCCATTCATGGAAGCGATGCTGAATCGGCTGGAACAGTTGATTTTGGTTACGTTGCTGTTACAATCGGCCCACCGTTAGAATTATGAATGCAACCGGCGGTAAAATCATTCTGTTTGTCGAAGATGATCCTGTGATCCAGGCGGCATACCGTCGCGGTTTGGAACATGGCGGTTTTCACATTGAAGCGGCCATGGACGGGATCGAAGCCATGCGCAAACTGTCCATGTTTTCGCCCGATGTCATCATTTTGGACCTCATGCTGCCGAAAGTGAATGGGGTGGAGGTGCTGAAGTTTATGAAGAAAACCCCGCGATTGAGCGCGGTGCCGGTGATTGTGCTTTCCACCAATTCGATCATCGACGGCGCCAGCGAGCAGTTTTTGGAAACCGCCCATACTCGCTTGATCAAGGATAATTGCACGCCGGCGGTGATTCTTGACGCGGTGACCAAAGCTTTGGCTGCCTCCGGCAGTACGTCCAGCCCGGACGACGGTTCCTCGAGCATTCGCTTTTGACTGTCCCGGATGGTGATTGATTTTGTTTGTCACTGGGAACGCGGCGGACATAGTCTGGTCCTATGAATTTCCCGGCCATTTCCCGTCGCCAATTCCTAAAAACCACCACTGTCGCCGCCGCCGGTCTTCCCCTCTTCGCCGCGGCCTTGGCCGACCCGCCGCGCCGAAAAATTGGATTTGCCCTGTGCGGTCTGGGGTCATTGAGCACGCAGCAAATCGCCCCGGCGTTGCAACAGACGCAGTATTGCCGTCTGGCCGGCATCATTACGGGAACGCCGGCGAAAGCGGCGCGGTGGAAGGCGCAATATGATCTTCCCGACCATTGCATTTACAGTTATGAGACCATGGATCGCCTGGCCGACAATCCGGACATCGATGTGGTGTATGTGGTCACTCCGAATGCATTGCATGCCGAGCACACGGTCAAGGCGGCCAAGGCCGGAAAACACGTGCTCACAGAAAAGCCGATGGAAGTCTCGGTCGCCAAATGCCAGCAAATGATCGAGGCCTGCCAGACCGCGAACCGGCAACTGGCGGTGGGCTATCGGCTGCACTTTGAACCGAACACGTTGGAATGCGCGCGGCTGGCGCGGGAAAAAGTCTTTGGGGAAAGCAAAATGTTCGAGGGGGGATTCGGTTTTGTGATCGGCGACCCGACGCAATGGCGCTTGAACCGCGCGTTGGCGGGCGGCGGCCCCCTGATGGATGTGGGGATTTACGTAGTGCAGGCGGCGCGTTTTGTTTTAGGGGAAGAGCCATTGCTGGTTTCCGCGGTGGCGACGAATACCGACCCGGAGAAGTTCCGCGACGTGGAAGAGTCGCTGGTCTGGCAGATGAAGTTTCCCAGCGGAGTGCTGGCAAGTGGCAGCACAACCTATCGAATCGGCGGAATGAATCATTTCAAAATCTTCGGCACGCGCGGGTCATTCGGGCTGGACTCGGCCTTTGGTTACAATGGAATTCACGGTTCGCCGAGCGATGGGCCGGAAATCCAATTTCCGCAGCTTAATCAGTTTGCCGCCGAGATGGACGATTTTGCGCAAGGCATTTTGGCAAACCGGCCGACCAAAGTGCCGGGCGAAGAAGGTCTGCGCGACGTGAAGATCATGATGGCTATTTATGAATCGGCGCGCTCGGGGAAAGTGGTTGGTCTCAGTTAGCGGACGGAAGCGATGCTCGTCGAATCGGGCGAAGGTTTGGGTTTTCCGGCATAAACCGGATTTATCTTGACTTGCCGCCAAGCGGTCAATCGATAAAACTGTCCCCCGCCATCGTTTTTTCCATGAACGTCCATCACCTTGAACTGTTTTATTACGTCGCCCGGCACGGCGGGATCATGCCGGCCGTGCGCAAGATGCCCTACGGGATCCAGCAACCGGCGGTGAGTGCGCAGGTGGCGCAGCTGGAAGAGTATTTGGGGGTGACCTTGTTCCAGCGGCGGCCGTTTGTTTTGACTCAGGCCGGCGAGAAGCTTTACGCTTTCGTAACACCGTTTTTTTCCAACCTGGACCGGGTGGCGTCGGAGTTTCAAGGCGGCCAGGCGCGCCAGTTTCGGATTGGGGCTTCCGCCATCATTTTGCGCGATCACCTGCCACGGCTGTTGCAGGGGGTGCACAAAAAATTTCCCGGCTTGAAGGTTTCGCTGCGCGATGGCTATCCCGACCAGTTGGAGCTGCTTTTGCAACGGGACGAAGTGGACATGATCATTACGCTGATCGCGGAAAAACCGGGGGCGGGTTTTGAATCGCTCGTGCTGCTGAAACTGGCGCCGGTGCTGATTGTGCCGAAGGATTCGCTGTTGAAATCCGCCGAGGAATTGTGGCGGCGCGATCGAATCATGGAGCCGCTGATCTGCCTGCCGGCCGCGGAAATCCTGAGCAAAAATTTTCAGGGGCAGTTGGCCGAACTCGGCGTGGAATGGTTTCCCTCGATTGAGGCCAGTTCGACCGACATGATTGAAACTTATGTGGCGGCCGGCTTGGGCATCGGTGTTTCGGTGGATGTCCCCGGCGCCAATCGAGTTCCCCAGGTGCGCACTTTGCCCTTGCCGGGATTCAAGCCGGCAGTGATTGGCGCCATTTGGCGGGGGAAATCCACCCCGCTGGTGGAAGCCTTCTTGAATGAGGCAAAATTGCGGGCCAAAGAGATTGCTTAACTGAGATTGCTTAACTGGTTGGATGTGGCTAATGTTTGGGCAAGTCTAAACGCAGGCCGGCACGTTTCAAGACACTTTGAGACACCTGGCTGAGTCCTGACTGCAATTATTGCCGGATAATCTGCGTA
>Ga0302319_10016846_pt1 | contig 13432 bp, 2 predicted proteins | sample Bog_T0_2_FD_203319 | JGI IMG/M metagenome (GOLD analysis project Ga0302319, IMG submission 203319) | Peat permafrost microbial communities from Stordalen Mire near Abisko, Sweden - Bog_T0_2 | ecosystem: Environmental > Terrestrial > Soil > Wetlands > Peat | place: Sweden: Abisko, Stordalen Mire...
TCAGCTTGAAGGGTACGGGCTTCAGCCCGTACATCAAGTTCTGCCTTTTCAGCAGCGGGCTTTAGCCCCCGAGGGAATCGAAAGCCAATTCGAGCTGTCCCAATCGCTTTTTCAACAAGTTCCTAGAATTTGTGGATCATGTCATTGCCTTCGTCCGAAATATAAATGTTACCGGACCCATCGATCGACAGGAAAGTGACGGGACCGCCCGCATTCATGTTCATGACTGACGAAGTGGCAGGACCTCCCTCTCCGGAATAGGTGCCGCTCGTTCCGCTGGTGCCAGCGACAGTGCTGATATAGCCGCTTGTGCCGATCATTCGCACCGAACTGTTGCCGCTATCGGCGAAATAGATATTGCCGCTCGCGTCAAGAATGAGGCCGATCGGAGCATTCATTTGCGCGGACGTTGCGAGGCCGCCGTCTCCACCATGGCCGACCGTGGTTTGAGTTCCGGCCGCCGGGCCGCCAATCGTGCTGAGAACCGCCGTGGTACCTGACAGCTTCTTGATCTTGTTCGAGGCGCTGTCTGAGAAGATGATGTCCCCCCCCGAATCTCCGTACAGTCCCCACGGGCTATTGATTGCGGTGTTGGCCGTGCTAGTTGCACCATTGTAAGCAACCGAGCTTCCGCTATCGTTGTCGTACGGGTAGGTTGTGGTGCTCTGACCGCCCGCGATGACATAGGTTGAGCCCTGCTGCAGACTCGTATAACCTTCGGCGGTGAGGATCGTTGCGGCAGAGGTTCCGGTCTTGTTGTAGACCACCTCGACGAGGCCATTTCCACTGCCGTCCGTGAAGAACACGTTCTCTGCGCTATCCACCCATACGTCGCGTGGTTGCGGGTTGGTCGATGCACCTCCGACGACCACGGAACCATCGGCAATGTGGTACGAGTAGCCCGCATGGAGCCCATAGCCTACCTCCCATGTGGAACCATCGGCAACAATCAGAGCGTCTGCCGGGTTTGTGCCTTGGCCTGAGATATCGCCGACATAGAACATATAGACACGCGCATAGCCCCAGTCCGCCACCAGAAGGTTGCCGTAGGAGTCGACAAAAAGACCTGAAGGCGTGGCGGGGCCGGTCTGGTCAGGGCTGTTAATTTGATACGTATCTCCCACTATCGGTGAGGTCACCCCGCTGGCGGTCAAGAGGACGTTCGCCGCCGCGCCGCCTTCGTAGATGACATAGATGTTGTAGTTGTACGAGCAGTTCCAGCTGGTACTGCAGTTGTCGAAGTAGATGTCGCCGCCGGCACCGTTGATCACTGGGGCAACCGCGACGCCCTCCGGAGCTCCAATACTATTGCCATGTGCGACCATACCGTTGGTGGGATTGGTGGTTCCGCCCTGCACGCCCGCGATTGTTGTGATGGCCGGAGGCGGATTGATGGTGTATGCCGCCGACCCTATCGCGCTGTTGGTATAGCCCGTCTTCACGGCGAGAGCCTTCACAGTCTCCGATACAGAAACCGTGATGGGTGCGGTGTACTGCGTCGAGGATGTGGTGGGCGTGGTGCCGTTGGTGGTGTAGTAGATGGTTGTACCGGATGTGGTCGAACTGATCGTCACCGTCTGCGCCGCAATATAGGTTCCCGCCACGGGGCTGAAGGTCGGCGTGGCCACGGTTCCATTGATCACGTAGGCGGCGGAGCCGATTGCGCTGTTAGTGTAGCCGGTCTTCACGGCGAGTGCCTTCACGGTCTCCGAAACAGAAACTGTGATGGGTGCCGTGTACTGCGTTGAGGACGTGGTTGGTGTTGTGCCGTTGGTGGTGTAGTAGATGGTTGTGCCGGAGGTCGTTGAGCTGATGGTCACCGTTTGCGCAGGACCATAACTCCCCGCAACAGGACTGAAGGTCGGCGTGGCCACGGTTCCATTGATCACGTAGGCGGCGGAGCCGATTGCGCTGTTGGTGTAGCCGGTCTTCACGGCGAGTGCCTTCACGGTCTCCGAGACAGAAACTGTGATGGGTGCCGTGTACTGCGTTGAGGACGTGGTTGGTGTTGTGCCGTTGGTGGTGTAGTAGATGGTTGTGCCGGAGGTCGTCGAGCTGATGGTCACCGTTTGCGCAGGACCATAACTCCCCGCAACAGGACTGAACGTCGGCGTGGCCACCGTCCCGTTGATTACGTAGGCCGCAGAGCCGATCGCGCTGTTGGTATATCCGCTCTTGACGGCGAGGGCCTTGACGGTCTCAGAAACAGAAACCGTGATGGGCGCTGTGTACTGTGTCGATGAGGTGGTTGGAGTTGTCCCGTTGGTGGTGTAGTAGATGGTCGCGCCGGAGGTGGTTGAGCTGATGGTCACGGTTTGTGCCGGACCGTAGCTGCCGGCCACGGGACTGAATGTCGGTGTGGCTACCGTGCTGCTGATTACGTACGCCGCTGAGCCGATTGCACTGTTGGTATAGCCGGCCTTGACGGCGAGGGCCTTGACAGTCTCAGAAGTTGAAACCGTGATCGGCGCCGTATATTGGGTCGACGACGTCGTGGGCGTGGTTCCGTTGGTGGTGTAGTAGATGGTTGTGCCCGAGGTTGCCGAACTGATGGTTACGGTCTGCGACGAGCTGTAGGTTCCCGCCACCGGACTGAACGTCGGCGTGGCCACGGTGCCGTTGATCACGTAAGCGGCGGAGCCGATTGCGCTGTTGGTATAGCCCGTCTTCACGGCAAGCGCTTCGACGGTCTCAGAGGTCGAAACCGTGATCGGCGCCGTGTATTGCGTCGACGAAGTAGTCGGCGTTGTTCCGTTGGTTGTGTAGTAAATGGTTGCGCCAGAGGTCGCCGAGCTGATGGTCACAGTCTGTGCCGGACCATAGCTGCCCGCCACGGGGCTAAATGTCGGCGTAGCGACAGTTCCGTTGATGACATAGGCCGCAGATCCGATTGCGCTGTTGGTATAGCCCGTCTTCACGGCAAGCGCTTCGACAGTCTCAGAGGTCGAAACCGTGATCGGCGCCGTGTATTGCGTCGACGAAGTAGTCGGCGTTGTTCCGTTCGTGGTGTAGTAAATGGTTGTACCCGAAGTGGCTGAGCTAATCGTCACCGTCTGTGCCGGACCGTAGGTTCCTGCACCCGGGCTGAACGTCGGCGTGGCTACCGCGCCGTTAATGACGTAGGCCGCAGATCCGATTGCGCTGTTGGTATAGCCCGTCTTGACGGCGAGCGCTTCGACAGTCTCTGAGGTCGAAACCGTGATCGGCGCTGTGTACTGCGGCGACGATGTCGTTGGCGTTGTTCCGTTGGTGGTGTAGTAGATGGTTGCCCCCGGCGTTGCCGAACTGATCGTCACCGTTTGCGCCGGCCCATAGCTGCCCGCCGCCGGACTGAACGTGGGCGTTGCCACGTTTGTTCCGCCGAGTCCCGTTCCTGTAAAGGACAACAGCTGAGTTGCGCCGCTTACGTTGAGGCTGTTGTCGGTCAGCGTGGCTGACTCATCGAGCACGCCGCCGGTCGTTGGTTCGAATGCATAGTTCACGCTGCACTTCGTGCTCGTTGCCAGCGACTGCCCGCTATGCGCTGTCACCGTGCAGCTGCCCGAAGACTGCAATGGGAAGTCGGTTGTGGCGGACAACGTTGAAAGCGTCAGTGATTGATTGCCGATGTTGCTGAGATTCAGCGACTGCGGCACGCTGGTTGAACCCACGTTGGTATACGGGAAGTTCAACGGATAGCCGACTGTGCTCACCTTCTCAACCATGTTGTTGCCGTTGCCTATATTCTGGTTGTCGGCGATGTAGATGTTCCCTGCCCCGTCCACTTCAACGCCTTCGATGTTGCCCAGTGACGCTGTGAGTGAGGATTGGGCGGTTGCCGTTGGAACGATTGAGCCGCCGCCGGCCACCACCACCAGCTGTCCAGCCAGGTTGACCTGTTCAACCAGGTTGTTGGAGAAGTCAGCGATGTAGAGGTCTCCGGCGCCATCAACAGCCAGGCCTGCCGGGTTGTTGAGGCCAACGGTGAGGGCCGCTTGCGGAGTGGTGCTCGGCGCGTTGCTGCCCCCGCCCGCAAAGGACACGATCTGACCGGAACTGTTGATCTTCTCGATCATGCTGATGTTCTGGTCTGAGAGATAGAGATTCCCCGCCGCATCGAAGACCATGCCTGTGGGTCCGTTCAACTGCGCGCTGGTGGCTGCCTGCGGAGTTGTGCTCACCGGCGTGCTTCCGCCTCCGGCCACAACAACAAGCTGTCCGGCGGGCGTCACCTTTTCAATCAGGTTGTTGAAGAAGTCCGAGATGTAGAGGTTCCCCGCCGAATCCGTGGCCAGGCTGTTGATGGCGCTGATGGTCACGCTGGTGGCTGCCTGTGGGGTGGTGCTCGGAGTGTTCGACCCACCGCCGGCCATCACCCAGATCTCTCCTGTCGCCTGCGAGACTTCTTCAACCACGTTCGGATAGCCGCCGCTGTTCAGGGCATTCGCATCCCCGATGTAAATATTGCCCGCTCCGTCGACCGCGATGGCCTGCGGGCAGGTGCCCGATCCGAGCGCGGGCTCCGGAGTCGTGGTGGGAACCGGCCTGCCGCCGACGAAATCAACGTCGCCAGCCACCGCCACGATCTGGTTGGTCAGCGGATTGACCTTGTAGGCCATGCAGTTGCCGCTGTTGTCCGCGATATACAAGTTTCCAGCGCCGTCCATCGCCAACCCGGAGCCGTTGTTTGAAACAGAGAAGGCCGCAGCCGTGACCGATTCCGGTACCTGGCTTACGCCGTACTGTCCGCCGCCGATTGCCATGGTCAACGATCCGGGAGTTACCGCAACCTCCGGTCCCTGGCCGACGCCGGCGAGGCCGGCGGTTCCAATCACGTCGTTGTCGTTGTTCACCGTCAGCGTGCCCATGCGAAGACCAGGGTACTGCGGGGTGAAAGTGATGGGCACAGTGCAGACGGTGTTCGCCGCATTGCTGCCGCCGCCGATGGTGCAGCCTGTGACTGTGCCGACTGTGAACTCCTGTACCCCGTTTTGCGCCTTGGGTACGGTGATGCTGCTGATGGCGCTCGCCGTCGCCAACGTTATCTGGACATTCTGCGAGGACGAAGTAGATCCCACCGCCGTCGTCGGCAGAACTGAAAATACGCCCGTCTTGATTGCCGCGGTGTAGGAGAACTCATCCGCATAAACGGGTGCGCTGCTATAGGACCCGTTGGTTACGGTGATGTCCACCGTGCCGCCGCCCGCAGGCGAGGTGGCTGTAATCTGTGTGCTGGAATTAACCGTGAAGCTGGTCGCCGAGTCGCCGCCAAACTTCACGGCAGACGCCCCGGTAAAGTCAGTTCCGGTGATGACAACCGAGGTTCCGCCGGCCGGTGCGCCGGAATGCACGCTGAGGCCGGTAACTGTCACCGGAGAAACATAGTTGAATTGATCGGGTCCGCCAACAACGGGACTGGTTCCGTCCACCGTCGTTACCGTTATGTTGACGATGCCACCGCTCATGGATGAACCGGCGGGCGAGGTGACCGTAAGACTGGTGCTCGACGTGACATTGACGCTGGTGCCAGGGGTGCTGCCGAAGTCGACCGTCATGCCACTGACAAAGCCCGTGCCGCCGATTGTGACTGAAGTGCCCCCCGCGATCGGTCCGCTCGATGGGCTGACGCTGGATACTGTCGGCGGGGGTTCGTAGGTGTAAAGATCTGCACTGTTCTCCGCGCTCGTGCCCTGCGAAGTGGTTACCGTTACATTCACTTCGCCGGTGCCTGATGGCGCTGTAGCGGTAATGCTGGTGGCCGAGTTCACGACCACATTGGTAGCCGGAGAGTAGCCGAACAGGACGGTCGCGCCGGTGGAGAAGTAAGTGCCTGTAATGGTGACCGAGTTTCCGCCCGCTTCCACGCCCTGGTTCGGGCTGAGCCCTGTGACTGTTACAGGCGAGACGTTCGTGAAAACATCGTTGGGGTTGGACGGACTCACGCCGCCAGGTCCAAATACCTCTACGGTAACTGTTCCATTGCCCGCAGGTGCAATCGCGGTGATCTTTGTGGATGAGTTGATCGTAAAGCTGGTCGCCGCCACGCCGCCGAATTCAACCGCGGTGGCGCCCGTGAAGTCGGTTCCGGTAATGACGACCGAAGTGCCGCCGGAGTTCAAACCGCTCGACGGACTGAGGCCGGTTACGGACGGAGTGGATGCCGGCGCAAAACCAAGCGCCTCCGCTAACTCGATGCGCGCCGATTCGTAGGCGTAAGGATCAGGCGACCACAGTCCTTCGCACGGATTGTAGCCAAGCGAAGCCCCTGAGGAGCCCTGCCCGGTTGGTCCGTTGGGCAATCCATTGGGAAGGTCGCCAAAGATTGGAGAGTTGATCGGATTGGGGTCGGTGCAGTTGCCACTGTAGGCAGTTCCTACCGGCAAGACGCCGTACTCATACCAGCCGCCATCAATGTTTTCCCAATCGTAACCCTGCCAATCCGCCATTCCTTCGGCAGCTACCGACGCCACAACCGCCTCAGCAGCGGCTCTGCCGGCCTGCTTCCCGTACAGGTAGAGATATTCATAATCTTCGTATCCACGGCGCCATTGCTCCAGTTCCCGGGTTGCGATCGGACCGCTGATGCCATTGCATACGCTGTAGCCGTTTGAAGTGCAGGTCGTATTGACTGCGGGGTTGAACGTCATGACCGTCTCGCCCACGGGATTGGCTGTGTAATAGCAGCCCAATTCGTTTCCAGGGAAGATATAGGTGTCGCCCTGGTCATCGCCATTGGCGACAAACGGGGAAAGACTGTTGCACGAACTGGCCGATGCGGTTCCGTTGTAGCCGCCCCAGAAGTTACCAATCCATGACCATAGTCCGCCAGGGGCCGGCGCGGCCGGACTCGGATCGCCGACGCTCGGAATCGTCTCATCCTGCCCATACTTGTAGGCAGCCCAGTAGGTAAGACGCCGATAGATGCCGCCGGAACCGCCGCCGCCATTGTTGTAGGTCCACCTCTCGATGGGCGCAGGGGCAGTCGAAAGCGCAGGGACGCCCTGCGTGAGGTCCAGTGTGAACTGATATCCCGTGCCGGCGATGATGGTCGGGTCGACGCCATAGGACAAGGCCGGTCCCGGCTGGCCGGTCATATAGATCCCTGGGCTGGGAGACCAGGTAGTCACCCAGGAGGTGCTGTAACCCGGTGTCGCAAGCGAACTGCCGGGATAGGAAAGGTTGATGTGGTCCGCGCATGCTGAGTTGGTGTAATACGTGGTGTCACCATCCTCCATGCAGGCAGGTTCGTCCGTCGTAAGTGGGCGAATCGGCGCCGTCGAAGCGGCCCACGTTGGCGACAACGAGCTATTGGACGCGTTGAGCGCCTGCATCACCTGCGACATGATCTGGTACATCAAGGGCTGATCGCCCAATTGATAGCTGTGTGTGTTGTAGTTTTCGTCGAAGGTATAGCTCATCAAATCCGGGATTGCCCAGTTCTTCGTGGTGTGGTTCGAAGAAAAATGCTGGGAGATTTGTGTCGCGTAGTTCTGCGTCAGTGAGACTAGCCCCGCGGGCATCAATGGTGCGTTTCCGCAGTTGTACATGCACCAGCTATACCCCGGTGGGTAAGTCCATGCGCCGGCGCCGCCATTCGCAATCGGCGTATCAAGAACGCGCATGGCAGTTCCGTCCGAGAACAACCCGCCAGGTGTTAGTGACGCACCAAAATACGAATCATACGTGGTCCAGTCAATCGTGCTGGTCGTGCCATTCGTCGTAAAGCTGGTCGGATTCGTTGCTGGGTACGCCCCGCTGATCGACGGCGCAAATGGGTCAAACTGGGTGTCGATATCATAGTTATGGGCCATGACCTGGTATTTCTGAAAGAGCGGAATATCCGAGCCAGAAATGCCCTCGCCCGAATCCAGGTTGCTCTCGTAAAGTGGCAGCCATACTTTCAGCATGTCGGCGTAACTGGAGTTGGTTGTGCCGGCGTCAATGCCCGGCAGGTTGCCGTTCCACACCGTCAAATTCACAGGAATCGTTGTGGTTGAGATGCCAGTGCCGCTCACGGTGAGGGTGCCGGTATAGGCGCCCGCGGTTTGATTGGCGGGAATGGAAATGTTTACCCACACTCCCTGCGTCGTGCCTTCTTGCACGTTGAAAGGGGTCGCAACAGCGGGATTCCCCGAGTCATACGGATCGTAAAATGGAATCAGAGGATCGGGTATGCTCCCGGTGGCCTGCACGCAACCAATCGCCGTAGCACCGGTACAGCTGTAAGGAACATAACCTTCCAGGTAGCGGGTCACCGCGGAGTTTCCAGTGTTGTCCGAGGTCAGAGTGGTTCCCGGACCGGTGAGCGGGTTAACGGTGACCGTGATGTCACTGAGGGTAGTAGCCGCAGGCGCAGTGATGAAGAGCTGGAAGGAGACTGTCTCGCGGCCTGCTCCTGCTATGGAAATCGTCGGCGTGCCCGAGGGGCAGGACCAGTTGGTATTCAATTGCGTAACCGGCTGCGGATGCTGCGAATATCCCCACGGGCTGTAGGTGCCGTCGTAGAGCATGGTCGGAATCGTGGGCTGATTTGTCGTCGGGTTGTTGTTCAGCATCACTACGTCGCTGACCGTGGCGGCCCAGATGTTGGGAGTGCTGGCTGCCCAATTCTGGGCCGCGCAGGCTTGACCCGCCGCATCTTTACCGCCCATGACCAGCAGCAGGAACACAACCACAGCTGCGAACATCGAAAGACCGATATTCGAGTTCAACATCTTCCCGCAGTTCCTCTTCATAGCTCTCCTTCTCATGAAACCCGAAGCCTCCGACGGCCGGAGGTCACGAATGGTGCCCGAGAAAACATTACCGAAAATGAGAAAATTTACCCGAGAACCGGATACTAATTCTCACTTTTGAGAACTGTCAAGAGAGTTTTGATGAAATATTTCTCGTCAAGAGATGTGAGCTGTCGCACCAAATGTCCCACCGAGAACCCGGGAAACGTTATCCCGTGCCTCGCGAGCTGCTAGAGCTGTTCTCCAATTGCTGTACACCGAAAGCACGATGATCAGTGGCTTTTTCCTTAAGAGAAAGCCACCCTGCACGCAACTAAACAGAGCACATGAATTGGAGAACTGCTCTAACTGGCGAGCGGCCTGTCGGCCGTCACGCACAATCTCTGGCCTCAAGTGTGATGACTTGCGTATGCTTCTCCTGAATCCAGGTCGTCACAATTTGGCAAGGACCAATCGCCTGAACCAGACCGAATTGCTTTACAGCTGTTCTCCAATTGCTGTACACCGAAAGCACGGTGATAAGTGGCTTTTTCCTTGAGAAAAAGCCACCTTGCACGTAACTAGGGCCCTAAACAGAGCACATGAATTGGAGAACGGCTCTAAGAGCTTGTTGAAATAGTCCTGGGTGTCCCGGCCTTTGAAGGGTACGGGCTTCAGCCCGTACATCAAGTTCTGCCTTTTCAGCAGCGGGCTTTAGCCCCCGAGGGAATCGAAAGCCAATTCGAGCTGTCCCAATCGCTTTTTCAACAAGTTCCTATAGCAGTTTCGGAATTACTGTAGACCGGAAGCGCGAGCTTAAGTGGCTTTTTTCTCAAGAAAAAGCCACCCTGCACACCGTCAATGAGGACCACACAAATTCCGAAACTGCTCTAAAGCCCCCGAAGATAGAGGATTGCCCATGGATCGTCGAGAGTTTCTGCAGGGTGCGTCGCTGCTGGCAGTCGCACCTTCCATTCCGTATAAGGCCTTCAGCTCCGTTCCAGGCGCCGTTTCCCCCGGCTTGCCTTCGCTTCCAAAGTGGCTCGACGACGTCAAGCAGCCCCCCGATGCGGCTCGCCCGTGGGTGTATTGCTTCTGGCTGGAGGGCAACATTACCAGGGACGGCATTCGCGCTGATCTGGCCGGCATGAAGGAAGCCGGTATCGGCGGCCTTCTGTTTATGGACGGGGACGTCGGCAATCCTCCTGGCCCGGAACGATTCATGTCCGAGTCATGGAAAGACTTGTTCGTCTTCATGGTGGAAGAAGCGGCGCGCCTGGGCCTTGAAATCAATCTGAATAATGCGCCAGGATGGGCAGGAAGCGGCGGCCCCTGGATCACACCGGAACTGGCCACGCAACGCGTCATCTTTGCGGAAAATGTGATCGACGGCGGATCTCGACTGTCTGTCAACCTGGCGAAACCCGCCGGCATCCGGCTCGATCACTACAAGGATATTGCGATTCTTGCCTACCCCCTGGGAAACGCGGGGTTGCCGTCATTCCGCATTCCGCATTTCGGTTCGACTAAATCCTTTGCCGGCCTGGAAGATTTTTATCAAGTGGTGCCATGGCCGCGCTTCATTCCGACCAACACCGATTGGCCCGAGCCGGACGCGGATCAAATCATTCGCTCGGCTCAAGTCATCGACCTGACTGCGCAGTTCGATGGTGACGGTAAACTGCATTGGACCGCGCCGCCGGGACGCTGGCTCTTGCTGCGCATCGGGCACACCGTATCCAACGGAGGCACGCGCAATTCACAGCCGGAGGCGGCCGGCCTGGAATGCGACAAGCTCAGCAAGCTGGCCGTTGAGACCCAATTCAACGGGATGGTAGGCAAGCTCTGCGAACAGGTCCCCTCGCTGGTGGGTAAGTCGCTGGTCTCTACGCATGTTGACAGCTGGGAGGCCGGATCGGGCAACTGGACGGCGGGTTTTCGCGATGAATTCAAGAAGCGCTGCGGGTACGATATGCTGGCTTACCTGCCCACGCTGAACGGGATTGTTGTGGACAGCCGCGCAATTTCAGAGAGGTTTCTCTGGGATTTCCGGGAAGTCGCGTCGCAACTGCTGTTGGAAAACTATGCCGGCCATCTGCGCGACCTGGCAAATGCAAAAGGACTGCGCCTCTCCATTGAGGGCTACGACGGTACGGTTGACGATCTCCGTTATGCCGGCCGGGCCGACGAGCCGATGACCGAGTTCTGGCGTTCGTGCTACAGCGGGCTACCCCTTTCCGACCTGAGCGAAGAAATGGCCTCGGCCGCCCATGTGTATGGCCACAATATTCTTGGCGCCGAGGCGTTCACTGCCTGGCGCGGTGACTATGTGGATCATCCAGCCACCATGAAACCATTTGCCGACTGGGCCTTCTGCACTGGAGTGAACCGATTCTGCTTCAGTGAATGGATCATGCAACCGTGGCCTGAGACGGTTCCCGGGGTTTCGTTCACGACCGTCGGCACGGTGTTTCATCAATCGGTCACCTGGTGGAAGGCGTCGCAGCCATGGCACCTGTATGTTTCCCGTTGCCAGCATCTCCTGCGCCAGGGAAGATTTGTCGCCGATATCTGCTTTATGACTCCCGAAGGCGGCCCTTATCGCTTCACACCGCCCATCCCTGCGACGGAGCGTGGCGGAATTCCCGACCGGCCCAAGTACAACTTCGATGGCTGCCCTCCTGAACTCATTCTTCAAGCCCACATGGATGGCAATGAGTTGGTTCTGCCTGCGGGCATGCGCTATCGCCTGTTGGTACTGCCAACGTATACCGCCAACGGCGTGCCGGTGATGCGCTTGAACGACACGCCGAACTACACCTATACCGCGGAGCCGATGCCGGAGATTCGTACGATGACTCCGGAGTTGCTGCGTAAGGTGCGTGAATTGGTTGAGGCCGGTGCAACAGTCCTTGGACATCGTCCGCTCCAGTCGCCCAGCCTGGCGCACTACCCCCGCTGCGACGACGAGCTTCAGCAAATTGCAGACCAACTTTGGGGCAAGGACGAAGGCCACACAGGCCGTGGAGAACGGCGCGTTGGCAAAGGCCGCGTGGTTTGGGGACAGACTCCGGAGCAGCTGTTCGAATCGATGCATTGGCCGCCCGACTTCACGTCGACAGCCGGCAGCAAACTCAACTACACGCATCGGCGCACGGAAGATGGCGCGGATCTTTACTTTGTCGTCAATAAAGAAGCAGCGCCTGTTGAAGCCGATCTCAGTTTCCGCGTAAACGGCAGGCGGCCCGCGATTTATTGGCCGCAAAGCGGCGAGTGGTGCGAACTGGCGGCATACCGCGAAATGGATGGCGTCACCACGTTGCCCCTTGCACTTGATGCGCGCGAATCTGCATTTGTCGTCTTCCGCGATGCTGTGCAGACCACATCGCAGCTTCACTCCGTCTCCGCAGAGGGCCGGCAGATCTGGCCAAGCCAATCCGCGCCACACGAGCCGGCGGAAGACAACTTCACTCTCGCTTTCTGGGTCACGCCGCTGGATCAGATCCCGATTCCTGGTGAACACGGCTACGACGATATTCCCCATCCGGTCAATCAGCCGGCAATCGGCGGCCGGCTCTGGGTCTCCCCCGGCGAGGGCTGCTATGGCGTAACAGTCGGTCAGAATGGCCTGGTTGTCTTCCAGTACGGCGCACACGGCGAACTGCAACCGCTGTTGGTGCACGCCGTCCCGCTTCCGCCGTCGGTCCACCTTGGTATCGACTACGGCGACCGTGTGGTCAAACTCTACATCGACGGCAAGCTCACGGCGACGAGTAAGCCGAATCCCTGGCCGCAGCGGCCATCGCCGACCCATCGAGCCCATGCGGGCGAAGTTGCTGCACTCGAGTGGCTCGATAGCGCGCTACACCGCCAACCGCCGCCAGCAGAACCACCCGCACTCGATCTGGCTCGACGCGTAGCATGGCAGAGTGGACGATTTTCCCTGCATTTCGCTTCCGGCGAGACGAGGCAGATCGACGTTGCACTCCCTGCTGCGCTACGGATTGACGGATCGTGGGACGTGGCGTTCGATCCGGCCTGGGGCGGGCCTGCGTCCACCATTTTTAGCGAGTTGCTCGATTGGTCAAGCCATCCCGACCCAAAGATTCGTTTCTACTCTGGAGCCGCAGTCTATACAAAGACGTTCAACTTCGCGCTGCCTGCGCATGATATCCAAACATGGCTCGACCTTGGCCACGTTGCAGTGATTGCCAAAGTGATGGTCAATGGAAAGAACCTCGGCGTTGTTTGGAACGCGCCTTATCGGGTAGATGTCACCGGGGCGCTTCTGAATGGGAGCAATACCCTCGAAATTCACGTCGTCAATTGCCTGTCGAACCGTTTGATCGGGGACGAGCATCTGCCGCAAGACAGCGATCGCACGCCAGAGGGCTTAATTAAGACCTGGCCGCAGTGGGTGCTCGACCGGCAGCGCAGCCCGACTGGCCGCCTGACTTTCTCCTCTACGCGCCAGTGGGAGCGTGACAGCACCCTGTTGCCATCCGGTCTGCTGGGGCCCGTGCATCTTCGCCACGCAAAGAGAGTCGATCTGGAGCACGAGGCGACAGAGCCAAGACGCCGCAATGCCACCAACAAACCAAGACCCTGAGAAGGCGCCCCGCAATACGCGCTTCAGTAGCCGGAACGATTCCCGGGATCAATTCCCGAGTGCCATTGAATTCATTTGGTGAACGCGGTAGGAATCGAACCGGCAACCTGTCAGTTAGGGGTCGGACGGT
>Ga0302319_10016849_pt1 | contig 13428 bp, 12 predicted proteins | sample Bog_T0_2_FD_203319 | JGI IMG/M metagenome (GOLD analysis project Ga0302319, IMG submission 203319) | Peat permafrost microbial communities from Stordalen Mire near Abisko, Sweden - Bog_T0_2 | ecosystem: Environmental > Terrestrial > Soil > Wetlands > Peat | place: Sweden: Abisko, Stordalen Mire...
TACGAAGGGCCGCGCGGCGGGCCGGGCATGAGGGAAATGCTTTCGCCCACCTCCGCCATCATGGGCAAGGGACTCGGCAAGGACGTGGCGCTCATCACCGACGGCCGGTTCTCCGGCGGCAGCCACGGCTTTGTTGTCGGCCATATCACGCCAGAAGCCTACTCCGGCGGGGCGATTGGCCTCGTGAAGAACGGCGACACCATCACCATTGACGCCGAGAAACGGGAACTGACACTGGAAATAACCGGCAAGGAAATGGCCGCCCGTCGCAAGGCGTGGAAAAAGCCCGCGCCCCGTTACACCCGCGGCGTGCTGGCCAAATACGCCGCCCACGTCACAAGCGCCTCATTCGGCGCCGTAACGGATAAAGATTTGAAACTGTGAGCAATTGCCACAAGCCAACGCGGAGTCCCGCAAGGCGAGACGCCGCCCACGTCACCAGCGCCTCATTCGGCGCCGTGACGGATTTGGATTTGAAGTTGTAACAGACTTGTATTTGCAACCTGATTTTGGCAGCGTTCCGTCAATTGGAAAGGCAATGTTATGTCGCGATGGAAAACAAATTTTGAGAGCCAAAAGGTGCTTGAAAAGATTCAAGGCACACTTCGCATTCTTCAGTCAGCAAACGCCGAAAGTATTGGCCCAGCAGAAAAACCTGAATATTTGCGAGCCTTAAAGGTGCTCAAATTATTGGAGGTTAGATTTACAACGCTCGATCCAGAACTATTTAACCAAAACACTTGGAGCAATTTCTCGAGTTGGTTTAATGACATTCAAGGCTACGCCAACAGCTCTACTCAAAGCCCATCGTATTTTCGCCACATAAACGACCGATTGGATGAAATACTGAATGTCTTACGCCCAATAGACCTAATGTTTTCCGAAAAGGAAGTTAAGGCTCTAGCTGAAGCCGGTGCGATATATCAGCAAAAGTTGACTGAAGAACTTGAACGGGTCAAAAAACGCGCGGACGAAATCAAAAAACAATACGATTCGTTGTCAAACGAAATCACGCAAGGCAAGACAAGGCTAGATCAAAACGACCAAGTCATTCAGCAGCAAAAATCTCGGCTAGACCAGTCCATTGCTGAATTTCAAAAACAATTTTCAACCTCTCAAGAAAAGCGCGGCCAGGACTTTGTGGTAGAGCTTAAGAAGCACGGGGACAAATTTGCTGTCCAAACAAATGAATTCGATAAAAGTTTCAAAGATGCCTCGGAGGCTCGAAAAAATGAGTTCGAAGCTGTCCTTAAAAAAACCAAGGAACAAAATACAGCGCACCTTGAATTTCTGAAAACCAAGGAAGATGAGGTAAAAAAGATATTCGGCGCAATTGGAACTTCAGCCTTGGCGGGTAATTTCGGGAATACAGCGACTCAGGAAGGACGCACCGCAAATGTTCTTCGCTGGATTGCACTCACGCTTATGGCTGCAATGATTGTTGTTGGTGGTTACGCATTTTATTACAGCATCGGCCATGAAACAGATTGGCGCGTTTTCTTATTTAGGCTTGGCACAGTTTTGGTCCTAGCCATCCCGGCAGTTTATGCAGCGAATGAATCATCCAAGCATCGCGACCGCGAACGACACAATCGCAAAATCCATTTGGAATTGGCCGCTATTGATGCTTATCTCGTGCTATTGCCGGAAGCTCAACGCAATGAAATCAAAGGCAAATTGACTGAAAAATTTTTCGGCGTTCCCGATGTTCTTGAAAAAACTGAAGCCGTTTCCAAAAAGGATTTGTTCAGCCTGATTAAAATGGTCGTCAGTGACTTGACAAAAGGCAAATAAACTCGTGTTCAAAGAATCCCACCGGGAATCCATCAACCAGCCCAGGGTTGGTCCGAGCCGGACTGGCGAGGAGCTATTTCCCGTAACGACATTCTTTCAGCAAACCGAGCCATTGGCACAGCGAGCCGCGGCGTGCCCGGAGATAGCCGTTCCACGATTCGCCGGGAAGCCGCTTGAGCCAGCGCCGGAGCGAGAATCGCCCGCCGGTCTGGAGCGTGTAACCGGCCAGCGCCATGCCCTGACGGCAATGCAGTTCAATCCACCAAACCTCGTCGTCGGTCAGATAATCCTTCCATTGGTCAACGGGCGCGGAATTGATTTCGTGGAATGCGCCCTGGAAGGATGAATTTCCCAGCCATTCCTGGCCCGCCCGCGTCGGTTTGAGCAGCGTCGGAACAAATTCAATGCCGGCCAGCCGGCAGAACGCCTGCAGGCTGGCCTGGGGATTTTTGACGAGATCTTCGTAGCGAAGCACCATGAACCGGTCCGGCTGGCGCCGCAAACGCGGAATCTCCCGCGGGCTGCGGTTCCATTCGCGCACGAGCCGGTGCGCCTTGCGGTAAGTGGCGCCATCGAACGTCATGCGTTTCTTGCGGCTGGCAAAGACCGCGCGCGGATCGCGGACGAGCTGGACGACCCTGGCATCCGGATAAAGTTCATCCATGGCGGCGTGCCGGACTTCGTTGCTCGTGCTCTTCTCGACCCAGCCGACGCACTGCCGCCAGTCCGTCCCCAGGACGATGGCGTAGGCGCGGATCACTTCCGAGAACAGCAGCGAATCATCCACCCACGGTTGCCGGACGGCCGCCGCGGCCAGCGCCAGGAAGCGCGGATAATCGAAACCCGCGTAGTTTCGCGCGCCGGCGCTGCGGGTTTCGCGTGGCGGTTGCACAAGGCCTTTGGCCAGCAGCGACAGGTTGGTTTTTTCCAGCAGGAAACGCAGCTTCTCCCGATTGCCCGGCAAGGCCCGGTATTGCCCGCGCTTTTCCAGATAAAACGTTTCCTCCGGCAGGACCGCCAGTTGTGGATGACTGTCCAGCAGGGACAGCAACAACGTTGTTCCCGACTTGGGACAACCGCCGATGAACAGCCCGCGCCGGCTAAACTGACGCGCCTCCGCCGCCGTGATGGCCGCCGATTCAGGAATACTCGCATCCGGCACCAGGTCGGAAATCCCTTGATTCATTTTCGGCGCAAATTAGGCATGGCCAGCGCGTTTGTCCATTGATTTTGCGCGCGTCCGGAAGATTTGCCGGCCAGCCCAAGCCGTCCGGCCATTTCAATCACAATCCATGCAAATGAACATTCGCCAATTAAAGGATGGCGAATCTGCAAAAGCAGAAAGCCGACCTTGCCATCGCCATGAAACATTTTTGGCGCAAATAGAAACCAAACAGGATTCCGCTATTCAGCCCGGGATCGCCCGCCCAAGACGCTCCGCGTTTTCGGGAGCCGACAAAATTCGCGCCGGCGTCTTGGTCTGCGGCGGCCCTCCGCCGCTTTTCCCCAATTTCAATCTCCAAAATTCATTTCGCATTTGCCAACCGGTTCGGCCAGAATGATTTTACAGTTTGAATGTTTTCGAGAATTTTAATTTTCATGGCCACCGTCGCAATTACGTCACCGGCCTTCAGCGCGCCGGAGGAGGTGATTCTGCTCCACGGCCTCTGCCGCACCAGCCGTTCGATGGTAAAAATGGAACGCGCGCTTACCGAAGCGGGCTACCAGGTGAAAAATGTGGATTATCCCTCGCGCACGGCGTCCGTCCAGCAGCTCGCCGATGACGCGATTGGCAAGGCCATCGGCGATTGCCAGCGGGACGGCGCGGTGAAGATTGATTTTGTCACGCATTCGCTCGGCGGAATTCTGGTGCGCAGCTATCTCGCGCGCCATTCCGTTCCGTCGCTGGGCCGCGTGGTCATGCTCGCGCCGCCCAATCAAGGCAGCGAGGTGGGGGACAAACTCGGCGGGTTCTTTCTTTTCAAATGGATCAACGGCCCGGCGGGAAATGAACTGGGCACGGGCACAAATTCCACGCCGAACCGGCTCGGCCCGGCGACTTTTCCCGTCGGCGTCATCGCCGGCGACCGTTCCATCAACTGGATCAACAGCCTGCTCATTCCCGGTGCAGACGACGGAAAAGTTTCCGTTGAACGAACCAAGTTGGCGGGCATGAGCGATCACATGGTCATTCATGCGACGCATCCGTTCATCATGCGCAACCGAGAAGTCATCCGGCAGACGATTCAATTTCTGCGCACGGGCGGTTTTGACCACACCACCGGCTGAATCCGGCGGTCACAGACCGTGCTTCAGCCATTTCCCGTTGGGGATTGCCGCGGTCAGAAAGTTTTGCTTCCCTCCCCTGCCCGCTTGTGGTTCTCTTTCCCGAACGAATTAACCGAAACCTATCCATGAAAAACATCGTCAAAATCACCGGGCTGGCGGCAGTTGCGCTGGCATTTGTCGGAACGGCATCGGCACAGGACACCGTGACCGGGAAATGGCAGGGGCAGTTTGATTCCCAAATCGGGGTGCAAAAATACACCTACGAGTTCAAGGCGGACGGAACCAACCTGACCGGCCGGGCCGTCGGCATCACCGAGAACGGAACGAATGACGTGGCCATCACCGAGGGCGCGATCAGCACGAACGGCATCTCCTTTGTCGAAGCGTTCAAGTTTAACGACATTGACGCCCGCATCGAATACACCGGCAAGGTGGCTGGCGACGAAATCAAGCTGCACCGGAAGGTGGGCGACTTTGCCGATGAGGATCTCGTCGTCAAACGGGTCAAGCCCGGCGACGCAAAAACTGAAGTAAAACCGGAACCCAAGCCGTAAAATTCCGACAGCGCCGGTTCAGGCCGAGATGCCGCCGGCGATGTATTGCTCCATTTGGGCAATCTGCGCGTCCTGGGCGGAAATCGTCCAGTTCACGAGGTCGCCGATGGAAACGATGCCGACGACGTTTTCCTTGTCCACGACGGGCAGATGCCGCACGCGATGTTCGGTCATGAGCTTCATGCAGTCCTCGATCGAATCCTGCGGTTTGACGGTGATGACCACGCCGGTGAAAATCTCGCGCACGCGCGTTTCCTTGGATGACTTGCCCTGCAACGCGATCTTCCGGGCGTAATCGCGCTCGGTGAACAGCCCCATGAGCTTGCCATCCGACATGACCGGGAGCGCGCCGATGTTCTTTTCGGCCATGAGTTTGATGGCTTCAAATACCGTGGTGTCGGGCGGGATGGACCACAGGACCGAACTCTTGTGGTGCAGCAACGAACTGATAGGAACGCTTGATTTCATAGGTTTGATATTTTTATCCACCATATTAGCCCTCCTTGCAAGCAAAATGTTTCAACAATTTTCTTTCCGCGCCGCCCGTTCGCTGCGACCTTCCAGTCAACTGTCTACAAAATTATGGATTCATTGCCGACTGTCATACTGAAACCGGGCGAGGCCGACCGCATCGTTGCCGGCCATCCGTGGATTTATCACGGCGAAATCCTCCGCGTCACCCAGCCGCCCGCCGATGGCGGACTTGTCCAGGTCAAGGACCATCGCCAGCGGCTCATGGGCACGGGCTTCTTCAACTCAAAATCCAAAATCGTCGTCCGCGTGCTGTCGCCGGAGCGCGTGGTGGTGGATGAAAAGTTTTTCGAGGAGCGCATCCGTGCTGCACTGGCCGTCCGGCAAAAGCATCTGCCGGGCGCGACTTCCTTTCGCGTCGTGAACGCCGAGAGCGATTTTTTGAGCGGGCTGATCGTGGACAAATACGAGGATGTGCTCGTGCTCCAGATTTCGTCGCTCGGGATGGACCAGCGCAAGGCGCTGGTTGTCGCCGCGCTGCAAAAAATATTTTCGCCACGCGCGATTCTGGAACGCAGCGACATGGCGTCGCGCAAGTTTGAAGGATTGGCGGAGGCGAATGGGATTTTAACTGGCGAATTGAGCGGTTCAGTTTCAGTCAATTTAAACGGGCTAAAATTTGAGACGGATTTGGTCACCGGCCACAAAACCGGTCTGTATCTGGATCAACAGGCGAATTATCTGGCCGTGTCGCAGTTTGCAAAAGGCGCGCAGGTTTTGGATTGCTTCAGTTTTCTCGGAGGGTTTGGATTGCACGCGGCCCGCGCGGGCGCGGCCCATGTTCATTTGCTGGATCAAAGCGCCGATGCCATTGCAGCTTCGGAACGAAATGCCGCCGCCAACGGCCTGGCCGAAAAATGTTCGTTCGAGGCGATCAATGTTTTCGACTGGCTCAAGGCGAACACCGCCGTCAACCCGCATGAGCGCGTCATTCCCCGGTTTGATTTGATCATCCTCGATCCGCCGTCGTTCACGCGCAACCGGGCTTCGGTTCCCGACGCGCTTCGCGGCTACAAGGAAATCCATCTGCGCGCGTTGAAACTGTTGCGGCCGGACGGCGTGCTGGCGACCTTCTGCTGCTCGCATCATGTCAGCGCGGAATTATTCCAGGATACGCTGCTCTCGGCGGCGTTCGACACGCGAAAAATGTTGCGCCGCGTGGCGGCTTACACGCAATCGCCCGACCATCCGATTATTCCGATGATTCCTGAAACGGAATATCTCAAAGGGTTCGCGTTTGAAATGGTGCGGTAGATTTATTTGCCCAACAATTCTTCCGCCATCCCGATGTCTGCAATAGTGCCGGTCTGAAACCATCGGCCGTGATGCGGCAGGCAAAAGAGCCGGTTTTGAACGAGCGCCCGGTGCCAGAGGACTTTGACCGAAAATTTTCCTCCGGGCGCATCCAGCAAAACGCGGGGATGGATGATCCCAATCCCGGCGATGATGTAAGGCGCGTCCGGTTCGTTCCAGCCGATGGTGTTTTCGCGCTTGATGAAAAGATGATCCTCGCCTTTGTCATGCCCGGCGGCTTTTGCCTTCGATTGCGCGAGCAGCAGGAAATCCATTTTCGCGCCGTCCCAATGTCGCGCCAGGCGTTCGAGCGCGCTTTCCATTTCATCAAACCAGATGATATCGCTGTTGATGGTGAAAAACGGCTCATGGCCCAGAAGCGGGAGCGCCTGTTTCAATCCGCCGCCGGTTTCGAGCGGTTCGGCTTCCTCGGAAATTTTGAAGCTCAAACTTTTGAACGCGCGCAAATACTCAATCAATTGCCCTTTGTGATGCGAAACGTTGACGATGACTTCTTCGATGCCGTAAGCGGCCAGCTTGTCGAGCGCATATTCGATCATCGGCTTGCGCGCGACCGGGACGAGCGGCTTGGGAATCCGGCCGGTCAGCGGCATCAGCCGCGTGCCGTAGCCGGCGGCCAGCACCATCGCTCTTTTTATTTTACCGTGCATATCGGGCGAACCATTGTTTCACGCCGGACAGCACGGGATGCCGGAGCGCCTCCTGCAACAGCCGTTCCACCCGCGGCGAATAAAGTTTTTTGTAACCGGATTTTCCTTCGCGGTTCAGCTTCTCAAAAACCGCCAGCACGCGCGCGTGCCGCAACGCCGCCAGAATCGCCAGCGAGGTTTCAAACGGATTCCGGTCCAGGTTCGGAAAATGAGCGAGGTAGCGCGCGAGCATTTTTTCCTTGAGGGCCGGCGGCAAATCGCGCCGCGCATCTTCGAGCAGCGACACCAGATCGTAAGTGACCGGTCCGAGATATGCGTCCTGAAAATCCAGCAACCCAGCCTGGCGAATTCCTTCGCGTCCGGGCAGCAGCATCAGGTTGGCAACGTGATAATCGCGCAACAGCAAAGAAGACGGAACCTGGTGCGCGAGCGGCAGCACGTCAAGCCAGGCGGCTCGAAAATCCGCCTTCGCTCTTTCCGAAACCGGATGCCAATCCAAATACAATTCCACGTCCTCCAGCATTTTTTGCGGATGATACGGCCGTAAATCTTTCGGAATGGCCCGCGGATGTTTGTGCAGGGCGATCAAAACATCCATGGCCAGTCCAAAAAGTTTTTCAGGCTCGGATTGATTTTCCAGGAGGCGCGAAAAGGTTTCGTCGCCAAAATCTTCCAGCAGCAGAAAACCGTTTTCATCGTCGCGCGCCAGAATCCCCGGCACGCTGAAGCCAAGCTGGTGCAGATGCCGATTGATTTGGATGAACGGCGCGACCATTTCGCGGACGCGCGATGCGTCCATTAGAATTGCCGATTCATTTTCTTTTCGCAGCCGGAAATATTTTCGCGCGGAAGCATCGCCGGTAAGCGGTTTGACCGCTGCCGCCTCCCATTTTGTGGCATAAAGAAATTCGGGAGGCCGTTTCATTTGAGCAACTCGCGCTGCCAGGCCATCAATTCCGGCGCGTGCCGGTCCCAATCGCGCGCCAAATCACCGAGCGTCGCCTTGCTGGCGACAAGCGTCGGGTCAATGCCCAGCTTGTGCGCGTGGGCGTCGCGGCGTCTGGCCAATTCGGCGTAACGGCGGCGTTCGGCCTCGTGCGGACGGTCAAATTTGTGCCGGATGATTTCCGGCTGCCGGCCCGCGGGAACGGCCAGCCCGGCCCGGATCGCTTCCCGCAAAGTCTCGCGGCGGCGCGGCGACATTCGCGGCGGCAAAAGATTCTCCACCGGCTGATTTTCAACCGTCGCGCTGGCAATTTCCGAAAGCTTTTCGTGGTTTAAGATAAAAAACGGCGGACGATTCGCGCCGATGGCCTCGCGTTCGCGCCAGTGCCAGAGTTCGCGCAAAACGGCAAGCGCCGGGCGGTTCAAATGGCTGCTGCCCTTGATGCGCCAGACGGAATCGCCGTCCACGACGGGTGGCTGCGAACATTCGGCGATGAGCCGCGCGCAACTTTCCTGATGCCAGGCGAGCCGGTTCAACCGCTGGAGTTCCAGTTTCAGCTTGTCCGCGAGCGGTTTGAGATAGCGCGTGTCCTTGCGCGCGTAGATTTCCATTTTCTCCGTCAGCGGACGCCGCGCCCAGTCCGCCTTCTGCGAGCCTTTGTCCAGTTTCACGCCGAGGAATTTTTCGGCGAGCGGACTCAAGCCGAACTGCCATTCGCCCACCAGCCGCGCGGCCAGCATTGTGTCAAAAATCGCGGAGGGCGTGAATTCATGGTGCTTGCGCAGCAGCCGCAGGTCGTAATCCGCGCCGTGCATGATGAGTTCATGCGCATTCAGCGCGTCGAGCAGCGGGTCAAGATTAATTTTTGCCAGCGGATCCACGAGCCGGTCGCCGTCGGTCGTGCTGATTTGAATCAGGCAGACTTTTTCGGGATAGGCATGCAAGCTGTCGGCCTCGGTGTCGAGCGCAACCCATTTTGCCGCGCGCAACTTCGGCAGCCACGCGGCGAGCTTTTCATCGGTTTCAATCACGCGGGAATTTTTACCACAAAGACGCGGCGACAGAAAGTTTTAGAAATTGCTTTGTGTCCCGGCGCCTGGGTGGTTTAAGTTTCGCCCATGAATCTGGCCACGGCCTTCACGAACTGCGCGGAAAAGCACGCGGGAAAAGTCGCCATTTTCTGGGGCGAGCGCGAAATTTCCTACGCGGAACTGCTCGCGCAGTCGCAAAGTGTCGCCGCGCGTCTGCAAAATCAGCTCGGTGTGAAGCCGGGCGACCGCGTCGCGCTGTGGCTGAAGAATTGCCCGGAGTTTGTTCCATGTGTGTTTGGCATTTTGCAGGCGGGCGCGGTCGTCGTGCCCATCAACAATTTCCTCAAGCCGGTGGAGGTCGCCTACATTTTGGATGACGGCGGCGTTGACGTGGTGATTACGGACGCGGAATTGGGCGCGCACTCGGCGGAGCTCAAAACGGCGCGCCCCTCTCTCAAATTTTTCCAGATTGAAGAAATTGCCGCGCGGGAGCCACCTGATTCCCGATTCCCGATTCCCGATTCCCGCACGGAAAAGGATTTGGCCGTCATCATTTACACCTCCGGCACGACGGGCAAACCCAAGGGCGCGATGCTCTCGCACGGCAACCTGCTGCACAATGTCGAGAGCTGCCGCCGGGTGCTGGCCCTGATCGAAGAAGATTCCTTCGCGGTCATCCTGCCGCTGTTTCACACTTACATGATGACGGTGGGGATTTTCCTGCCGTTCACCATGGGCGGCTCGATTGTGCTCGTGAAGTCGCTGCATCCGCCGCGTGCGCTGTTGCAGGAAATTTTTTCGCGCCGCGCGACGATTCTGCCCGCCGTGCCGTCGTTTTACCGGATGATGCTGGCCGCGCAAATTTCCCCGCCGCTGCCGGTCCGCATTTTCATCAGCGGTTCCGCGCCGCTGCCGATGCAGACGCTGACGGAATTCGAGGAAAAATTCAAAGTGCCGCTCATCGAAGGCTACGGCTTGAGCGAGGCGAGTCCGGTGGTTTCCAAGAATCCGCTGCGCGGCGCGCACAAAGCCGGCTCGATTGGCATTCCCATTCCAAACGTGGAAATGAGCGTGCAGGATGATTCCGGAAAAATGCTCGGCGCGAACGAGACCGGCGAAATTTGCGTGCGCGGCGGCAACGTGATGATGGGTTATTGGAACCAGCCCGAAGAAACGAGGGAAACCATGCGCGGCGACTGGCTGTTGACGGGCGACGTGGGCCACCGCGACGCCGACGGCTATTATTACATTACCGACCGCAAGAAGGACATGTTGATCGTCAACGGCATCAACGTGTATCCGCGCGAGATTGAGGAGGTGATTTACCATTTTCCCGGCGTGAAAGAGGCGGCGGTAATCGGCGTGCCGGACGCGCGGCGCGGCGAGCAGCCGCTGGCGTTCGTCGCGATGGCGGAAGGGCAGACGCTCGACGAAAAGGCGTTGTCGCAGTTCATCCGCGGCAGGCTGGCCGATTTCAAAGTGCCGAAACAAATCCTCGTCCGGCCCGCGTTGCCAAAAAATGCGACGGGGAAGATTTTGAAGACGGAATTACGAAAGCAGGTGACAAAATAGTTGTAATAACCTTGGCTTCAACATGTTAAATCGCTACCTTTTCCGAGTTGCGCTGTGCGTTTGGCTTGGTTAAGCTATGCCTATCGTTCGGGCATGAAGCGCGGACGGTAAAAGTTTTTATGGCTGAAGGATATTGCGTCAAATGCAAGGCCAAGCGGGAAATCTCGGATGGCGTCGAGGAGACGATGAAAAACGGGCGCAAGGCCATCAAAGGCAAGTGCCCGGCCTGCGGCACGGTCATGTTCAAAATTTTGGGCGGCAAGGCCGCTCCCGCTGCTCCGGCTGCGCCCCCCGTTAATCCGCCGACAAGCTAATTATGTCTCACGAGCTTGCCTACGCCATTGTTACTCCTTATTCGCTTTATAAGTCGCGCACCGGCGGCATTTTGAGCCGGCTCATCTCGCGCACCGGCCTCGATCTGGCCGCGATGCGGATGTTTGCGCCGAGCCAGGAACTGGCGCGGCAATACGCCCAGGCAATAGTCTCCGTCGAAGACCCGCAGGACCGGAAAATCCAGGAACTTCTCTGCGACTACGTTCTCCACAATCTATCGCCCGATCCGAAGACGGGACGCCGCCGGCGCGTGCTGGTGATGGTTTTTCGCGGGAAGGATGCGGTTCGCAAAGTGCGCGCGGTGGTTGGCAATTTGAGTCCCGACCGCCGCAGCGGCGAGACGATTCGCGACACTTACAGCGATTTGATCATGGACGACGACGGGCAGTCGGTGCGTTACTTCGAGCCGGCCGTGATGGCCGCGCCGAACGTGCTGGAAGCCGAGGCCAAATTGAAATTGTGGGCGCGGTTTTCCGATTCCGACGGCGGGATTTTGGAAGACGTCATCGTTTATCCGCCCGGACAGACGGGCGAGCGCACGCTGGTGCTCATCAAGCCGGACAACTTCAAATTCCCGACCGGCCGCCCGGGCAATGTGATTGATTTCTTTTCCAGCACGGGACTTTACATCGTTGGCGTGAAAGTGCTGCACATGAGTCTGGCGCAGGCAATGGAATTTTACGGCCCCGTCCGCGAAGTGTTGCGCACCAAGCTCAAGGAAGGTGTCAGCGAGCGTGTCAAACTGCTGCTTGAAAAGGAGCTTGGCTTCAACATCCCGCGCGACGCGCAGCAGGCGCTCGGCGAAGTCCTCGGCCCGTTCCATGGCGACCACCAGTTCGAAAACATCATGCGGTTCATGACCGGCCACGCGCCTTCCGAAGTCAAAACGGAGGCGGAACGGCGGCAGCCCGGCACACAAAAGTGCATCGCGTTGGTTTATGAAGGCGTGAACGCCGTCCGCAAAATTCGCGACGTGCTCGGCCCAACCGATCCGTCCTTGGCGCCGCCCGGCTCCATCCGCCGCGAATTCGGATCGAACATCACGGTCAACGCCGCGCACGCGAGCGATTCGGTGGACAATGCCAAACGCGAGATGGCCATCGTCAATCCCGGCGAAAATAATTTCCGCCAGGTCGTTGAAGCAACCTTCGGGAAAATCTGAACCGCTCTGCTTCTTCACCGGCGGATGTGCCGGCCGCACACTTCGCAGGTTTTGTTCGCTTGACCGAACCCATCACGAAATTCAGGTTTCATTTCGCCAGCTCGCCAATCAACGCGTCACGGGCTGGGAAGGCGGTGACCAGTTTTGCGAGTTCCATCGCGTCGGCGCGTTTGCCGGCGGCGGCAAGCTGCCGCGCGACTTCGCCAATGGCGTCATCGCGGGCGGGAAAGGCGGTCATCTTTTGCAATGCGTCGCGGGCGTCTTCAAGATCGCCGTCGCGGGCGGCGTCCGTGGCGATGGCCGCCAGCACCGGATCACGGTCGGGAAAGGCGACGATGCCGGCGGCGGCCTTGATGCGCGACTTGATTTCCTCCGCCGGCTTCGTTTGCGAATTCTTCTGCATATTGAATTGACTTGAAGTGGATTCAACCACGGGGTTGAGATTGGTGACAGGAAGTGTCGGCGCAGGCGAAGGCGTTGCTCGTAAAGATGGCTCGCGCAAAACATGCGACCAAAGCACATACGTCCATCCCTCACGGTTTTTGATGTGTGCGAATTCAGGATTCGAACCTTCAGGCAATTGCGTCCATTGCCTGGCGTTTTGTTCCAATTCTTTCACGCCCGCCTGAATTTCGTTCTCGCTTAATTCTTCCGGCAATCGCCACACCAAAACATTCGGACTGTTCACACCCACCCATTTGCTTTGGCTGCCGTATTTCAGCCAGAAATCCAAGGGTATGGATTCGCCGTTGGGTCCTGGCAGGGCATTCTGCGTCACTTCAATACCGAGGCCGTAATTGGTGTCCCGCTCAAAATACAGTTCGAGGCGGTGCGAATCCTTCGGGACTTCAACGCGAAGGAATTTGAAATTGATAACCCCAGCAGGCTTGATTGATTGCCCCACCACCGGGCCGAAGGAAAGACTTTGCGCGGCGGCGGGCGATGCAGCCATGATCATTGCTTCAAGTTGCTGGCCAGCCGCATCCTGTTGGGCGAGCAAATCATGGTCAATATGCCCGCCATTTTGCTTTGCCATTTGAGTCATTGTCTTCATCCGTTCCGCCTGCGCCTTGAGCAACGGCTCGGCGATTGTTCCTTGAAGCAGATTCGTGATTGCGTTTTGGTGGGCGGCCATTTCCTTTGAAAACTGGATCAGCAGGTTCGTGTCCTTGCCGTCATACTTTTCCGAAAACGATTTCATGTCCGCCTTCACCGCCGCCCACATAATCGCCGCTTCCGGTGGAATGGGTTT
>Ga0302319_10016851_pt1 | contig 13428 bp, 8 predicted proteins | sample Bog_T0_2_FD_203319 | JGI IMG/M metagenome (GOLD analysis project Ga0302319, IMG submission 203319) | Peat permafrost microbial communities from Stordalen Mire near Abisko, Sweden - Bog_T0_2 | ecosystem: Environmental > Terrestrial > Soil > Wetlands > Peat | place: Sweden: Abisko, Stordalen Mire...
TCACCGATGCAGAGAAAGCCGTCATCAAGGACCAGGCCAAGGGAGCCGGCCTGACCATGAGCGAGTACATGCGAAGGATCGCATTCAACAAGCGAATCGTTTCAAAGATGGACCAGAAGGCATTAGGGGAACTTGCAAGACTCGGTGGACTTCAGAAGCACTTGCTCAAGCAGATCAAAGGTCTCCCGGATGAGGAAGGTCTGCGGAAGGGACTGAATTCGACGTTGTCCGCAGTGCTTAACGCAGTGAGCAGGCTCAATGCCGCCGTGGGGAAATAAACATGATCGTCAAGGTACAGCCATCCAGAAAACACTCCAGCAGCTTCAAGCGGCTTCATGAATACCTTACACATGAGCATGATGCCGACACTGGAGAACTTCGTTTGCGGGGAGATGTGGTCCTGTCGGAGAATCTTCTGAGCTTCGACACAGCGGCAGGAGAAATGCTTGGGGTTGCATCTCTCAATGATCGTTGCAAGGATGCGCTATGCCACTATGAATTGGCATGGCCGCCAGGAGAACGTCCGACTCGACCACAATGGACAGACGCAGCGTTGCACACGCTGAGAGCACTCGGATACAAAGACCATCAATATATGATCGTCGCGCACGACGACAAAAAGCATTTTCATATCCATGTAATGGTCAACAAGGTACATCCAGAGACCCTCAGAGCAACAACACCACATCAGTCCCATACTCTTCTACACACCGCAGCTCGCCAACTCGAAACCAAATACAATTGGGCTCATACTCCGGGCCTTGCGCGCTGGGATGCTGACACCGAACAAGCTGTACCAACATCACGAAGCGAACGTAATGCTTCTCGATGTGCGCGACAACAACCGACCGGAGCCGCTGCACAATTTGAACATTACCAGGATCAGGAATCATTCCAATCTTACGTGCGGCGGGAAGTTGCTCCCAGCGTATCCAAACTGATTACACGACGTAATGTTAAGTGGGATGACCTCCATCGCCTTCTCGCTAAGACTCAACTCCGGCTTGAAAAGGGAGAGACTGGCGGATACACCGTCCTTGCCATCGACCACAACATTCGGGTCAAGGCGTCCGACGTATTCCGCAACAACTTCGCAGGAAAGATCAACCGTCAGAACACTGAGGCGGCGCTTGGGGTCTGGACACCTGCCTCAACATCCGGCTATGAGGTCGCTCAACATATCGTTCGTACTCCCATTCGTAATAGCGCACTGAGGGAAGAACGGAAAGCGAAGCGACTTTCCGACCGAGTTTCCCTGATGGCCGATTACAACCAGTATCGTAATCGACAGCGAGAAGTGTGCAAGGGTGTGACCACACAGGGAAGAGAAGCACGTCAACATCTGGTTATGAGTCTCCGCCAGAGAAAGAAGGAGATTCGCGCGATGGTGCAGCCGTGGCCGACCAAGAAGATTCTTCTGTCGGAGGCTGTGGCCGCGTTCGTCATCGAGTTGCAAACGCTCAAAATGTCCACGCAAAAGACGCGCCAGACGCAGTTTCCGCAGAACCTGCGCACGTGGGTTGCGGAGCGCGCCGCCGAGGGCGATGCGCGGGCGGCGGCGCAGTTGCGTGGCTGGCGCTATGCGGATCAGCGAAACCAGCGGCGGCTGGAAGCCACGCTTGAAGCCAATGCGCTTCATCTTGGCCCAGCTACGGATGAGGAGAAGACGGATTGGTCCGAATTCATCGAGCAGCGCCTTGCCGCTCAACAGCGGGCGGAGAATCTTGCTGGACAGATTGCCACAGCCCGGATATGGACGATCAATCGGGCCACTGGGGATGTCTCGTACACGCTCAATGGGAAGCTGTCTGTCATCGACCGTGGGCGGCGCGTGACCGTGCTCAATCAGAACGAGGCCGCAATCGTTTTTGGGCTGGAGATGGCCGTTCAGAAATACGGATCGCGTATCGCCTGCTCTGGCAGCGAAGATTGGAAGCGGCAGGTGGTCAAAGTGGCCGTCCAGAACGGCATCTTCGTTGAGTTTACCGACCAGGCAATGCGCGATGCCCAGCACCAGCACCAACTCGTGGCGAATCCGCTCCAGGTCAGGGCCGCTCGCCTCCATGCCCTTGAAGCCAGATTGCAGAATGAGAACACGGGCGAGATGCTCTTCACAAATGAAGCTGACGTACACCTGCTTTTTTCGTGCCTCCAGCCTGCCGCCCACTCCCAGCAACTTCTCCAGATACTGAAAACGTCTCAAGAACCAGAACCGAAGGCAAACATCGGCGGCAATCTGACGGTTGCGGTCATTAAGACCCCGGACGGCCGGCAATCCTTCCGGGTGTCGATTGACGAAGGGAAGCGCAAACACGTCCTCGAACGGGTTGAACAGGTCCGCCAGTCGGCACAGTGGGCGTTGCGCGACCGATTCAAAACGCCCAGCCACGAAAGAGAGGGCAGATAGCCAATGTTTGACGGGAAAACCTGTTGTCGATCAGGCGAGGAACTGCTCCTCCGGTTTGACGTTCGCACCGATGCAGATGACTATGCATCGTCTTTACACTCAAACCGGATCGACGAGTACACGAGACAACAACCTACTATGCTAACCTCCGCCCGAGTCTCAGCAGCATTCGCAGGTTTGTCCCTGCCAAGCAGATCTACCCTCTTTGATGAGGATGGGAATTGCCACCAGCGCAGCCATGACATCGAACCACGCGATATGAAAAAATGCGTTCATGGCAAGTCCCATCAGCGTGATCAATGCAAGATAAGCACAAGTGGCCGACTGCGTCGCGTCGGCACCTAAGGCTTTATTTCTGCTGCGGTGAGCTTCCCGGCGTTTCAGCCATGCGAGGACAGGCATAGCAAACAGTGCGGCGATGGTGATGCCGATTCCAGCACGACTCGTTTCAGGTCGCACTCTGAGAGCTAAAGATGTAAGGGCTGTCCCCGCAATTACAAAGGCGAGAACGAACAGCAGCACAGAGGCTGTGCGGGTTGCTTTACGTTCCGAAATAGACACGCTTGGAAACCACTGGAAGAGCACAACAGCGGCGGACATAAGCTCTACAAGGCTATCGGAACCAAAGGCTAGCATTGCGGGGCTGTGTGCCGTGATCGCCGCATACGCGGATACGCCGAACTCCACGAGCATCCATGTCAGTGTGATGCCCTGAAGCCAGAAGACATGAGTTCGGGACTGCGCCTTCGGAGCACAACCGGCGACAGGCTTCGAGAGCTGAATATCGATCTGCACAAGTTCTGCCATACCACATGCTCTCACGATGAAAGATTCCAATCAAAACCGGTAGCGCAGCGCCAGTTGCATCAGGCGCGGCGGCATGGCATTGACCGCCTGGCCGAAGTTGCTGCTGGAAACATTGCCCTGGACGGTGGAAGCACCAAAGAATTGCGCGTGATTGACGAGGTTGAAGGCTTCGGCACGGAATTCGAGCGAGCTGCTGCCTTCGACAACGAAGGTGCGGGAAAGCGTGGCGTCCAAGTTTTCCATTCCAGGGCCGGAGAAGAAGCGGCGGCGTGAGTTGCCCATGGTTCCAAGCGCGGGCAGCGTCAATTGCGTTACGTCGAAGACGGGCGCACCGCCGCGTGGATTGCGGTTGAGACTGAGCGATTTGCCGCTCCACTCGGGCGTATCCACGCCGTTGTTGTTGATGCCGTTGGGAATGGTGCCGAGCAGAGACGTATCGTTGTTGTTCAGCAGCGTCACAGGCAATCCTGAGGTGAAGCGAGCAATACCAGCCAGCGCCCATCCAGAAGCCACTGCGTGGGGCAGTCCTTTCCACTTTGTTTCAGGCACTTGGTAGTGAAAGCTGGTCACCAGATTGTGACGCAGGTCAAACGCCGAGAGTCCACGGCTAAGTGCGGGGTTGACGGGATTGACTGGCTCGGGCAGACCTGCGGATTGGTCGATGGATTTGCTGAACGTGTAACTAGCCAGCAGTTCAAGGCCGTGTGTGCGATGGTTCAGCGTGGCTTCCAGGGCGTTGTAATTGGCATTGCAATGGTGCGCTGCAACTCGATGCTGCCGAAGGCAGGGCCGAATTGCGTACGCGCGGCTTGTTCGTTGAAGGGACCGCAGACCGTTGAGCCAAGGCTAAGACACAGCACGGGATCGGCGGGATTGGCCTCTTCCAGCACCAGCAGATGGTGGGACTCCGCGCCGATGTAACTGAGATTGGCCAACGTGCCCGCGCCAAATTGCCGTTCAATGCTGAACATCCAATGTTCCGCATAAGGAGTTACATCACGCGGGTCTACGGCTGGTATGCCCACCAGTGGCTCAAAGTTACTCCATTCAACGGTCGAGTTTGGATTTGCGCGAGAAGCTCCGTAGGCTACTTTTTGTAGAGGGAATCGCTGACCTGCACTTGCACCCGTAGCAGCGACAGTGAAGGGTTGGGCGAAGAGCGGGGGAGCAGCGCTCGTATACGTGTATCCATAGGGGGGATTGGCGCTCATGATTCCTGCCGAAAGTCCCTCATAAGCGGTATAAAAAAGGCCGTAGCCAGCACGGATGCTGGTCTGCCCGGAAGGGCCGAAAAGCTTGTGCAGCAAGGGAGCGGTAAAGGCGGGCGTGTAGGCAAGACCGAAGCGCGGTGAGAAATCATTGCGCGCAGAGGCCAGAGAACGCGGTACGCCAGAGTCGCCGGGGAAGACTAACCCCAGCGGGGCACCCGGATAGACCTGCGATTGCTGGCCCTTGACCAGCGTTTGCAACTGGTTGAACTTCTCGCTCCAGGGGCGAATCCGATCCCAGCGCACGCCGTAGTTGATGGTGAGTTGGCCAGTAGGCTTCCAACTGTCCTGGACAAAGGCTGCCATATAGAGATTGCGGTTATAAAAGCTGCCTGCCTGCCCCTGCGTGTAACTCGAAGTTACTCCGAGCAGGAAGTCAGCGAAATCCACCCCTGTCTCCGAGCCGTTGAAGGCAAAGCTGCCGTTAAAGATCACGTCTGGATGAGTGTTGATCTGGTTTGCGTGAATCTCGCCGCCAACCTTGATTCCGTGCTTGCCCAGGATGCGGGAAAAGGCATCGCTTATCTCGTAGATGTTTTCGGCCTGAACGATAGCCGTGGTATCCACGCCAAGAGTGAAGTCGTTGAAGGCTACGTTTGCTATGCCTTCGGTTGACTGTTTGAGAGGAAAAATACCGCTAAACCCCTGATCGACAAGCAACGGTCCCACGCCGCCCTTCGGCTGGCCGACGGAGTTATCGTTGCGCATAAAACTCAGGTGGAACTCGTTCAACGCTGTCTGCCCGAAGGTCATGGTGTGACCAAGGCTGGCCAGTTGCGCAAGTCCATTGGAGGTTGCGTCGAAGCCGGGAACGCTCGCTCCGCCTGTGCCTGTGGGATATGGATTGTCCAGCGAATAGCCGTCGAGAAAGTAGTAGCCGGTCAGAGTTCCTTTGCCGTGGGTCCAATCCACACGCACTGCGCCCTTGTTGTCCTGAAGGGTCTCTGCCTCTGCGGCGGTCTCAAAAAGCGTGGCACCCGCGTTGGGCTTAGGAATCGATGCAAGTAGATATTTCGCCGGAGCAGACCAGATGGATTGAGGAATCTGCCCATCAGGAAAGACAGTGGTATACGGCTCACCCGCAGAAACGCTCTTGCCCAGCAGCGTAGAGAGTTGAGCGGCCCATGCATTGCCGTTCACGTTTCCAGTCAATGGAATTTGGCTGAAGTCTCCGCCCCGCTCGGCGGTCGAAGGAACCGCAATGTTGCCCGTATCAATGCCCTCAGTCAGGCGCGTTCCCTGATAATCGGCAAAGACTGCAACGCTTTTGTGAAATGGCGTACCACCCACCGTGCCTCCGAACTGGTTCTGGCGATAAGCCGCCCGATCCTGCGAAAAGTAATTTCGCGCATCGAGGGCGGTATTGCGCAGGAACTCGAAGGCTGAGCCGTGCAACTGCGCCGTTCCCGACTTGGTCACCACCAGCACCTGCCCACCACTGGAGTTGCCATACTCGGCATCGAAGTTACTAGTTAGCACACGAAAGCTGTCAATCGAGTCCAGATTGGGCACAATCGAGGTGCCCATATTCACGTCTTCTTCGGCATCGCTGCCGTTGACGCGAAAACCGTTCGACGACTCGCGCTGCCCGCTGATCGAAAGATTGCCTGGGTTGGCATCGCCAGAGGGCGGCGTCGATGCCACACCTGTCATGATGACCGCACCCGCCTGCGCCGTGTTCACTGGCACGATTCCTGGTTGCACCGCCATCAAGTCTGTAAAGTTCCGCCCATTCAGCGGCACTCCTTGCATCTTTTTGGTGTCCAGTGTCTCACCGAGTTGGGTGCTCGTGGTTTCGGCAGCCAAAGCATCAGCCGTCACCTCAACGGTCTCCGTGTGCTCAGCGATCTCCAAGGTCAGATCCAGTTTGGCAACGGGCTCGTTTGGGGTGACAAATGCTTGAACTGTAAGGGGTTTGAATCCCTCAGAGGCAACTTCTACTCGGTAATTGCCCAGCGCGGGTGCTTCGATAGTAAACTCGCCCTGCTCTCCTGTCTCCGCTTTCAATACCACGTTGGAGCCGGTTTGGCGCGCCAGAACATGTGCGTGAGAGATGCGCGCGCCGCTCCCATCGTGTACGACGCCAGCGATTGTGAAAGCCGGATCGGCAAAAAGAGTAGGAACAAAGCCCAAAAGGACCACCAAAAGAACAACAGCAAGACGGAACGACTTCAACGGATTACCCCAGATTTTCGCAAAGTAAACGCAGACTGCGCTCTACACCAGAGACTCTGAACTGCGTCTACCTTGAACAACGCAGATGGCCTATATACGACCAAATCAGTCTCTATTTAATATACGACCAAGTCGGTCGGATTTCAAGGGGCATCCGAAGAGATGGGGAGGCATTGGTCCAGCGTAGGAATGTATTGCCCATGCGGATTGATCGTTGGGTTTCCGAGCTTGGCGGCGATGCGCTCCTCAAACCGCTCCGAAATGAAGTGTTCCAGCCGCTCCGCCTCTTCATGGACTTCTTCAAGCGGGTAGTCAAGTACTTCATAGAGAAATGTTTCAATAAGCCGATGATGGCGCAGCACTTCCAGAGCGCGCCGCTTTCCGGCCTCCGACAGCCGCACACCGTGATGGCGCTCGTACTCGACCAACGGCGTGGGCAAACCCGCGAGTTTCTGTAGCATGTTGGTCACTGAAGCTGGTGCCACTCCGAGCCGGTTTGCCAGCGCCGTGCTCATGGCGCGGCGCTCCTCCGGCCCTCCTAGGGCGAGGATGGCCTTCAGATAGTCGTCTACCGATTCGGAATGCGGGTTGGGTTGGCGGCGTGCTGCCATGATCGGGCCTATCCTCCAAAAACTTGACACCTTTTTGATTTTAGGTGAATCTAAGAATTAGGCAAGCCTAAATTTAAGGTTTGCCTGTCACTCTTCCCTCTTTCGTACCAAAGCCGCGATGCCTCGCCGGCAAGCCCCAACCGATCACCGGAGGTCCATATGACACGCAACCGAACCGCAATAATTCTCGTCTTAGTCTCATCGTTAACTATGGTTAACTCCCTTTGTTTGTTGGCGCAAAGCGGCACGAGCAGTGCTTTGGCGGGGACGGTTTCGGACAAGAGTGGTGCCGTGATTTCCAATGCCCAAGTCAAGGCAACCGATATCAATACTGGGGCGGTACGCGACGTTCAGACCAATCCTGATGGACGCTTCCTCTTCAGCCAGGTGAACCCTGGAACCTACCGGATCGAGGTTCATGCTCAGGGATTCGGCCCGGCACAGTCGCAACCCACAAGTGTTTCGGTGGGCCAGACAGCGACAGTCAACTTCTCGCTCTCTCCGGAGACGACCGTGCAAACCGTGCAAGTGACTGCACAATCCGGGCTGATGAGCCTGGAAAACCCGAATACCTCCACGACAATCGAAGCTGAGGCCATTAAGAACTTGCCCAACCCCGGTCAGGATCTGACCTATGTGGCGCAGTTTGCTCCCGGTGCATTGATGAATACTGCCGGGTCGTCGAATGACGCAAAGGCCGCGGGCGGCTATGGCAACGTCGAGTTCAACGGACTGCCCGCAACCTCGAATGGATACATTTTGGATGGGTTCGATGCCAACGATCCCTTTCTTGGGCTGAATATCGGGCTTTCCACGAACTTGGTCATCGGTCTGGACGCCTTGCAGGAAGCGACCGTGAATACCAACTCTTATGCGGTCGATCTGGGGCGCTACGGAGCCTCACAGGTCAACTACTTCACCAAATCGGGATCGAACCGCTTTCACGGTGATTTGTACGAGGTTTGGAACGGGTCGCTGTTGAACGGAACGGATTACTTTCTTCATGCCAACGACACACCGGGAAACATTGCCAAGAAGCCGCGTTCGACCGTGAACGAATTCGGAGTCAGTGTGGGTGGACCGATTCTGAAAGACAAGCTCTTCTTCTTCACCCACTACGAAGGCATCCGCATCGCACTTCCGCTTGTAGCTCGCACCACGGTTCCCACATCCGCATTTCAGCAATATGTATTGCAGCAACTTCCACTGGGCGGAACCGATCCGATCAATGGAACCGCATTGCCCGCGCAGTCTCAAGAAGTGGCGTTCTACCAAAACATGTTTGCTCTCTATAGCAATACAGCAGGCACGCCGACGCCAGTACTCTCCTGTCCGCTGGACGCAAGTGGTGCGCTGTTGCCGGGCACGCAAACCGCAACCAATCTCTTCAACGGCGCGGGTTGCGCGAACATTCGCACCCGGTCGATGAACAACAGCGACAGCGAAAATCTGATCGTCGTCAAGATCGACCACACCATCAATGCGAACAACAGCGTCTGGTACCGCTTCCAGCAGGATACCGGTTTGCAGGCGGCTTACACCGATCCAATCAATCCGATCTTCAATGCGTATTCGCCGCAACCGCAGCGGACGTTGGTGCTCGGGTACACGCGCGTTCTCACGCCGAATCTTGTCAATCAGTTCAACCCCGGCGCAAGCTGGTATTCGAGCCTGTTTCTGCCCAACAACTACGCGCAGGTGCTCAATACCTTTCCCATCGTGCTTGCCGGGGGCAGCTCCAACGCACCCTTCACCACGATTGGCGGCAACGACCAGACGTATACTCAGGGCCGCAAAGTGACGCAGTGGCAGATCAACGACAACCTCGTATGGATACATGAACACCACACCTTTAAGTTCGGCGAGAATTCGCGCAGACTCGACGTGAGCGATTACGATCTGGGTGAAGGCGTTGTGCCCACCGTGGTCTACAACGATCTGGCGCAGTTCACTTATGGCGCCGCGTCCACGGCTACGGCAGGCTTCCCGGTTACACAGAAAGAGCGCATCGCTCTCGGCAATCTCGACCTGTACGCGATGGACACCGTCAAGGCTGGCCAAAGATGGACGCTGACGGCCGGATTGCGCGCAACGTGGAACACGAATCTGGTCAACCAGCACGGCTTGTTCGCACGGCCTGCGGGATCGTTTCTCGATATGGTGCACTCAATCGATCAGCCGCTGAATCAGGCGATTCAGACGAATGTGCGCTCCTTGTTCCCCGGCACGCCACTTTTCAGTTGGCAGCCACGTGCTTCGGCGGTTTACAAGCTGTCGGATAAGATGGCTCTCCATGCCGGCGGGGGCGTATTCAACGACATTATCCCCGCGCAGATTGCCGACCTGGGCGCGACAAACGCTCCGTATGCGCCGGTCTTTGTCGGCGGCATCAACGGGCAGGTGGGAGGGATAGCCATTGCGCCCAGTGAGCCCGGTGCGCCCGTGACCAACAGCGCCGTGGATGCGACGGCTGCGGCCAACCGATCTTTTCAGACGGCGTTCTCGGAGGGAACCGCAACGCCTTATGCCGTGAATCTGAACACTTTTCCCAGCGGCAAGCTGAAGACGCCCTACTTTCTCCAATGGAGCTTGGGGCTGGAGCATACGCTTGGCTCGCGCGGCTCGCTGCGCGTGGATTACGTCGGCACGCGCGCCGTGCAGGAACCTTATCAGGTGCAATTGAACGGCTATCAAACCGTGTGCGATGGTTGCTTCGCGCCCTTCGCCTACAACCAGCCGCCCGATCAGCGTTTCGGCAGCGTCAACGAATTCCGCACCGGCGCGGGAAGCCACTATAGCGGCCTGCAAACCAGCGCCGGCAAGCAATTTGGCGGGCTGACGCTGCGCGGCAACTACACTTACAGCCATTGCATCGACGAAGTCTCGAATGGCGGCCTGTTGGCTTTCTCCAGTCTCGGCATTCTATCGCCGCTGCCGGGCGACCTGCGCAAGGAGTATGGCAACTGTGATTACGACGTTCGCCATAACCTCTCGGCCTTTGGCATTTATGAGATTCCATTTCACTCCAGCCATCGCCTGCTGCGCAAGACGCTGGGCGGCTGGCAGATCTCGCAAACCGCCTTCTTGCATAGTGGATTGCCCTTCAGCGTGCTCAGCGCACCCTATACGGCCAATAACAACGGTATCTTTCAAGGCAGCGGTCCGCAATTTGCGAATCGCGTCCCCGGAGTTCCGCTCTATCGCAAGACAGCGGTCTCTGGCGTAACGCAGACTGGCAGCCGTCAGTGGCTCAACCCGGATGCCTTCGCTTCCGTCGTCGATCCCAGTACCGGCGCATGTGCCGGTGGAGACTCGCCCGCCAACTGCCAGTTCGGCAACTCTGGCCGCAACAACGTCCGAGGACCTCATTTCACCTACTCCGAGATGTATCTGACGAAAAAGATTCCCATCACGGAGCGCGTAAGTTTTCGGTTGGACACACAGTTGTTCAACGTCTTCAACCATCCAAACTTTGCCTTGCCAAGCAATCAGGTGGGCACTCCGGGGAAACCGGCAACTCAAACAGGCTTTGGCGCGCTGACAAGCACCATCTCTCCGCCCACCGGCTTATTGGGCGTCGGACTCGGCGGCGATAGTTCTCCGCGCATGATAGCCTTCCAGGGCAGGATTGAATTCTGAGCCTTTGGAAAGAGGCCGGGGAAATGCGCCCACTCCAAAATGATCGGGAATCCAAAATGGAGGTTCTCATGCTGAAACGCCCTTTGCTTCCAGTCCTGGCCGCTGCAATTTTGGTGGTCTTGGGCTACGCGCAGTCCAATACGAATGGGACCATTGCGGTAAACAAGACCACTGCCACCAGTGGCATGCAGATGTATATCAACTATTGCGCGTCATGCCATGGCGTGGACGGCAGGGGCAATGGCCCCGCTGCCGCCGCGCTCAGGATACCGCCGACCGATTTGACGGTTTTGAGCAAGAACAACCATGGTGTGTTCCCGGAAACGCACATCGTCACCGTGTTGCAGTATGGCGCGGAGTTTCCGTCGCACGGCTCGGCAGAAATGCCCGTATGGGGACCGATCTTTGGCAAGATGGATACGGTGAATCCCCAAGTCAAACAGCTCAGGATCAGCAATTTGATCCGATACCTGAAGACCCTTCAAATTAAGTAGGGGCTGCGGCATATTTGCTCTCGGTGTCGGATCAGTACACCTGCAAGAGGTCGCGACAGAGCTTCTCAAAATCGTTGTCATTGGTGGTAATCGGAAGGCGAAGCGGTATAGGCGACATGGGGTCTCCTATTCAGAAAACAATCTTTCCGGCCAACTTCGTGGCAATACCCTTTGGAGAAAACGGGTTTGTGATGTGCTGGAAGACGCATAGGTACCCAGAAGTCGCCTTGTGGCAAGGTTGTCCCGGTGGCTTGGCACTGTGGCCGATCACCGGGCCGCGCTTCCCCGAACCTCGACATTCAGATCAGCTCATCGCCGTATGGCGATTCAGAACGGGCATTCCACGTGCGTGAGGAACCAGAAGCAGCACGATTCTCATATCCTTATATATAGTGAGGTTCCAAACCCTCCTTCCTCCACAACAATCCAGCCCACGCCGCCAAGTTGGCCGAATCCGTAGTAGGCGTGGTCCAGGAAGATCGTGAAAACGAACGATTTAACTCTCTCTGTTGCGCAATGGAGTCTCGAATATATTACACAACTGCCCGTATTGGGGTATTATTACATAACGTACAGGCCGATGCTGCCGACTACACAACTCGATGGCTTCCCGGAACTTGCTCAGCTCGTTGGAGTGATGGGACACTGCGCCCCTTCAACGAAGCGCCCGTTCCTCGAAGAGCAGATCATCCCTTCTCTGTCGCTGAAAGCGGAGCCTTATCTCGTGCAGCAGTTTTTGCGCGATGCTACAGGTTTCACTGCTTTGGGCACGGCACAGCGCCATGTTCGCAACCTCAACGAAACAGTTCTCAATCCTACTCGACACACCATCGAGCACAACCACAACCTCAACCGTGCGCATGAGTCGCGCACAGAAAGCGATGCCAAGAGTATGGCCACACAAGTTGTACCTCTCGAAACCGTTCAGCAAACCTCGAAGCCGGGACGCCGCAGTTCCAAAGCCAGGGAACAGGAACCCGAACAGGTTGCCTCTCCAGAACACTCGGCGACTTCTACGATCCAGGGAACCAACCCTCAACAAGAACTTGACGCCTTGGAGAACCAGGCGGAAGCCCCTACAAAGGGTTCGTATCTGCGTGAAAAAGACGGATACGATGCCCTCTCTCCAGAGCAAAAGGCGGTTTGCGACAAGGACTTCAACTCCTACCTCGACCGATTCACCAGCCCGCTGGAAGCACAGGTGGGCGAGACCAGAGAAGACGCCATTCTGAGGGCCAAGAAAGAGTATTGTGCTGCCCGTCAGGAGCACACCGCTCATCATCGGGAAATCGCCAAAACGATGCTGGCCTCGAAGATCAACTGCCTTAACGACAAGTACCCCAGGGATTCGTTCTCCTTGCTCAAGCCCGATGTCGCCAAGGAGTTCATGGCTACAGCCTTCTACCATCACGCCGCAGCATCCAAAGAACTCAAGTCGTTCGACAAGGACGTGTTTGCGACCTGCAAGAAGGCGGCCCTGAGAGAATTCTCGGCCCTCTCGGCAGGCATCGAATCCGGCGCAGCCGGAGCGAAGGACTTCAACAACACATTCACGATCAACATCGAACGGCCGCCAATTGCCGCCCTCAACCAAAACCTGCGCATCGCGGTCAAGCCTCTCCCTGAGAAGCGGGAGGAACTTGCCGCAATCTTCGGCAAGTGTGCCTGGTATCACTCCAACCAATCTGGCAGAACGCCGGAAGAACGGGAACAACGTCGCGCCGCGCGCGCCAAGACCACGCAGGGACTTGAACGCTGATTGCAGGCTGTTGCAAGCCGTCAATCGCCATCGACGAGCTGGGATGTTGCCACGACCTATGTGTCAGCATCCCACAGCATTTCACGCCAGGATAGACGCAGCCGCCAATCGCGCAACCCGCCAGGAATGAGAACAGGAGGATCGACATGAAGCAATCCGAAATCTACAACGGACACGCAGGGCGCTTTCATCGGATGGCTGAGCACATTGAACTTTCGATGACGCCACAACACCAACAAAGACACGGCGGTCCCGATCCAATCACGAC
>Ga0302319_10016852_pt1 | contig 13428 bp, 11 predicted proteins | sample Bog_T0_2_FD_203319 | JGI IMG/M metagenome (GOLD analysis project Ga0302319, IMG submission 203319) | Peat permafrost microbial communities from Stordalen Mire near Abisko, Sweden - Bog_T0_2 | ecosystem: Environmental > Terrestrial > Soil > Wetlands > Peat | place: Sweden: Abisko, Stordalen Mire...
GACGCTCGTGGACCGCTGGATCGAGATGGCCACCGAACTATCCAACCTCCGCATGGCCAACAAGCACACCTGATTCCAGCAGAGAACTTGGCACTGTCCAGTTACCAGTTTCCGGGAAACATCATTCCAGCCAACATGATCAGTCCGGCGGGCAAACTGATTTTGCAAAATCTCTTTCCGGCGCCTCAGAACGGCTCCTTCTTTACCAACTTTGGGGTTCACCAGGCCTACACGGACAACAACAACGTCGCCAATCTGCGCACGGACTATACGCTTTCGCAGAAGGACCGCGTCTACCTCACCTACGATGCAGAGCAGGGCGACACTTCCACAGCCGATCCGTATGCCGGAGCCATTCCGGCGGTCAACGGGGGAAGCGGCGACAGCGGCGACCGGACCAGCTTTGAGAACAATTCGATCTCACTCCGGTCCGACCATGTCTTTTCGCCAACGCTGCTCAACGAAGCGGGGGTGAGTTACTTTCTTTCTACGGTATCGCAAAACAGCCCACTGGCCGGCAGCGACCTGGCCACCACGTGGAATATCCAGAACGTGGTGGTCCCTGGGTTCCCGGCGACCCATAACCTTCCTCAGATTCAGTTTGAAAGCGGGCCCACGGTGGGCGGCTCGACCTACAAGCCGCTCACCTTCCGCGACCAGAACCTGACCTTTGTCGACGGACTCACCTGGACCCACTCGCGGCACAATGCAAAGTTCGGATACGAGTACCGGCATCTCAACTCGCATCCGAACTTCCCGCTGTTCCCTACTCCTTATGAGTACTTCGGCGGCGCCTATTCGGCGCTCACCAGCGATTCGACCTACTGCTACTACACCTATTCTCCGTGCGACAATGCCTATGGCTTCTACGATCCCACCGCATACTACGGCACTGGGGGCAGCGAGATAGCCGATCTGCTGCTGGGGCTGCCGTACGTCGTCGACCAGGGTTTGCAGCTTACGTCTCCCAGCACCACGGCCAATGAGCATACCTTCTACTTGCAGGATTATTGGCAGATCACGCCGAAGTTGAACTTGACTTACGGTCTGCGCTACGAGTACCAGCAGCCCTACGTCGATGCCGGCAACAGCCAAGCGAACTTCAGTCTATCCACCTTGCTGATCAGCCTCGCCGGCCGCGGAGGGAATTCCGCATCCGTTGTCGACTCCAACAAGACCGACTTCATGCCGCGCGCCGGACTCAGTTATCAATTGACCCCAACGTGGGTTGTTCGGGGCGGCTTTGGCATCTTCTATTCGCCTGAGAACGACGCCCGCGAGGATATTCTCACCAAGAACTACCCGTTCTTTCCCCAGCAGCAGTACATCAACAGCCCCTACTACCTCGGTTATATGCTCGACACCGGAGCCCCGCGTCCCACATCGATCTCGATTCCCACGGGCGCATCCACGATCGATCTGACCACCGTCTCCGGAGGTAGCGCGCAGACGGTGCACTCCGAGCCGAACAGTTTCCCTACCGCCTATTCAACCAACTACAACCTGACCATGGAGAAGCAACTGGGCCGCGCCACTTCGGCTGAAGTCGGCTATGTTGGAGCCAGCACCCGGGACTTGTCCTACGCGGTGGGCAACTACAACGTCAACAGTCACCTTTCTTCCAAACTCGGCGAGGTGAATGCCTTGCTGCCCAGCGGGCTGAGCAACTTCGACTCGCTGCAGGCCAAGATCAATCGCAGCTTCAGCAATGGGTACAGCCTGCTGGGCTCTTACACGTACGCTCATGGACGGGACAATGGGCCTGCCCCGTTCAACCTGGGAAAGAACAACAACTATCCGCAGAGCCCGTTCAACCTGGGCGCTGAGTATTCCCGTTCGGATACCGACCTGCGTCATCACTTTTCCGCCAGCCAGATCATCGAGCTGCCCTTCGGGCATGGCAAGCGCTTCCTCTCCCACGCTAACGGACTCACCGAGGGAATCCTGGGTGGATGGCAGTTGAACAGTATCACCACCCTGCAAACCGGCAAGCCGTTCAATGTGGTCAGCAACGGCAGCAATCAGGAATACCCAGGATTGCGCCCCAATCTCGCCGGCAATGCCAAGCTGTCGCATCCTTCAATCAGCGCATGGTTCAACACCAAGGCATTCACAATCCCCAAATTACAGGCTGCTTCTACCCTGCCAGGTGCGACCCTGATCCCCGGAAACTCTCCGCGCAATCCGCTCTACGGTCCCGGCTACACGAACGAGGACATCTCACTTTTCAAAGTTCTCACCCTGCCCAGGGAGATGAAATTCCAGATTCGCGTGGAGGCGTTTAACCTGCTCAACACCGCGCACTACGACAACCCGGTCAGCGATTATTCTGCCGGTACGAAATTCGGGACGATCCAGGGTGGATACTACCCCCGCGTGATGCAGTTCGCCGGACGCCTCACCTTCTGAAACAGGCGCGCAGAGGGCGTTTCAGCGGGCCGTTTGTGTTAGGGTCGTCCCAGGTTCGTTGCCGTTGCGCAGATCTCGGCGGCGGCAGCGATGGGACAACCCCGATGCGCGGTGCTCGCACCCCGAACACGGCATCGAATCGGCTGCGAAGGAGATGCCCGCATGAGGGTGCGCTTCCCTCTATTGGTGCTTTATGTGCTGGCGACGGCGAGCTGTGCCTGTGGTCTTTCGAATCATTACGTGGACTGCGGCGCAGCGGCTGGCGGCGACGGAAGTTTGCTGCATCCCTGGAACTCGCTCGATGCGCTGTCGGTACATTTATTTCAGCCGGGCGATGTGGTTGCGCTCAAGCGAGGATCTGTGTGCGATGGAACGTTGACTCTGCACGGCTCTGGCAGCGCGGCGGGCATGGTCCGGCTTACTGCTTATGGCGAGGGAGCACGCCCCAGGATCGTGGCCACAGCCAAGGACAGACAGGCCGTGCTGCTTGAGAATGCCGAGTACTGGCAGATCGATTCGCTCGACATCTCCGGCGGCAATACCTATGGATTGCTGGTGACCGGCGACCAGGTCCGGGTGCAGAGCCACATTACGCTGCGCAACCTGGTGGTGCACGACGTGCAGGGCGGCGAGCTGAAAAGCAAGGACAGTGGGCTGGTGGTGTTTCTGCGCGGGGCCGAGGGGCAGCGCTTCGATCACGTGCTGATCGAGAATGTGGTGGCGGCGCACACCAATCAGTGGGCTGGCATCCTGGTGGGCGCGGGCGAGGCTTCTTCCGGTGCCGACGGCTACAATCGCGGCGTCCAGATCCGCAACAGCGTGGTGCACCACGTGTATGGCGACGGCATCATTCTGTTTGGCGTGCGCAATGGGCTCATCGACTCGAGCACCGCGTGGCTCACCGGGCAGCAGCCTTCAGAGAGCGTGGGCACGCCCAATGCTATCTGGACCTGGAGTTGCACCGACTGCCTGGTGCGCAACAACGAGGCCTTCCTGACGGAGAGTCCCGGCGTGGATGGCGGCGCATACGACATCGATTGGGGCACCATCCGCAACACCGTGGAAGGCAATTATGCGCACGACACGCAGGGCTATTGCATGGCCGTGTTTGCAGCCGGCTCTGTGACCCGTGAAGCCGTGCTGCGGCACAACCTGTGCGTCAATAACGGACTGAGTCCGCGCATGGCCGCGCTCCAGGGCGCGATCTACATTCGCACGTGGAACGGCGGCGCGATTGATGGCTTGACGATCGAGAAGAACACGATCGACTGGAATCCTCCCGTCGCCGCCGCGCCCATCGTAAACGTTGAGGGCGTCCAATTGGAGGGAAACCTTCTGACTTTCCGCGATAATTTCATTCGCACCAGCAGCCCCTACCTGATGCAGAGTTTTGGCAGCAAGCTGCAGTTCACGCGCAATCGCTACGAGTATCACGGAGCACAGAATCCCTATTGGGATTGGAACGGGAGAGCCTGGCACTCATTCCGCGAGTTGCAAAATGCAGGAGCGGAGCAGGGAAGCGAGTTGAATGTGCGGGCCACTGCTCCCGCTGAAAGTTCCGGCCGCCCGGTTCCCGGCCTGGAGTTTCCCCAGGCCTCTCTGGATGCATTGCGGGGTCTCGATGGCAAGCCGTTGCCTGCGGCGCAACGATCGCAAGGCATGCTGGTCACGGAGATCGATCTCAAGCTGGATGCCGATCGGTTGTTCGCTCCGGAAGCGATGGCGCGGCTCAGTGTTTTGCGCACACTTGCGCGCGAGTATTCATCGCGCCAATTGCAGATTGCGGTGGTTGCGCTCAATCTTCAACTCGATGAAGCCATGCGCAATGCACTGCGCGATCTCGATGTACCTTCACTTCGCTTTGTACGCGCTCTCGCGGACAAGCGGGCAATGCCAACCTCTCTCCTTGACGGCAACTTGAGAGTGGTTGCTCATTGGGAGCCTGGGGCCAGCGACTTTAACGCGGCCACCATCGGATACGCAGTGCGCCGCGAGCTCAGCGCGCCAGTCTATGCCCAGATGGATGCAAGGCCCTGAAATATTTGTCGAGTTCTTCGCCGTCCGTTCATCGCGCTTGCGGCATGCGCTCTCAGCCTACTGCCGGCGCAGCTCAAAGCGGTGCGGTTTTGGGTCGAGATTCTTGCGCAGCGCCGCGGTCATCTCGTCTTCTCCTTGGCCGAGCTTATCCTCTGCAACAGCCGAAGTGGGAGTCTGCTTCACCTCCGCGCTGAGGATGAAGCGAGCCTGATCAAGGAAGGCGCGCCGGTTCTCACTCCAGTCGATGCCACGCGCCCGGTCGAGCATCGGCGTCTTGTAGAGGGCGAGATTCACTCCGTGCTGCAGCTCTGCATCCGAGAAGCTGGCCACGGACTTCCCGTCGATGGTGAGATCGTACTGCCCCGGAGCGAGCCGCTCAATGCGCAGTGTCTCTTGATCGACATCGGCGATAGCGGAGACCTTCACGAGCACCGGAGTCATCGCATGGTCGAAGTCCAGCGGCAGCGGCAGCGCCTCGTCGAGCTCGGTCCACTTGAGCCCGTTCTCGGATCTGTCAACGCCGGTCACCGCGGTACGGTCCTTGGCGATCACCTCGCCGCTGGACCCGTTCAGCACCACACGGCTTACCACCGGGTTCACGCGCCATGCGGCCATCAACGCCGCAGCCATGATCCAATGGCCGCTTTCGCCGGGATGAATGCGGTCTGGAACGAGGAGCGGCGCAAGCTGCGGAAACTCTTTCTCCGCGCGCTCCAGCGCCTCCGTCACGGGCCGATGAAAATCCGCGATCAGGACATCCTTGCCTCCCGATGCCTGCAATTGCGCGCCCATCGCCGGCACATCTTCGGCCAGCTTGTCGATCACGCGCGCGTAGCCAGGGAACTCCGTTCCATGTGTAATCTCGTCGTAGGGCGTGGGGCAGATCAGCGTGAGCGCCGCATTGGGCGCGGCCTTGTGCAGTGCATCCAGCAGCGCGCGATAGCCCTTTTCAAAGTTCGGCTCAATCTCCGCCCCGCCGAATCCATAGCCGCCGTCGTTCATGCCCAGCATCACGGCAATCATCGCCGGATGAAACGGCGCAACATCGCGCTGTACGCGCTCGGCCATCGTCCCCGCGTAGCCGCCGTTTACCGTATCGCCGGGAACGCCCGCGTTGACAAAGTGGACATGCAGGGTGGGATAACGCGTGAGCAAAAACTCCTCCACATCTTTGGTGTAGAGCCTTTGTGCCGTGATGCTGTCACCGTAGAACACCGCGGTGTCGCCCTCTTTCAGTGCAAACTGCTGGCTGTCTGCGGTGGCAGCCAACATGCCGAGCGCGATTGCGCCCCAGCCGGTCCATCTCATCCATCGGACTTGCGTCGCGCTTCGAAGCATGATCGTCCTTCCATTTTTCCGTGGCCTGGCAAATGTATCCGGCTCACAGGCCAAAATTATTTCACAGCAACCAGTCCATAACGCCGAACGCTGCTCCGTCCAGCTTGGCGAGATTTCTGTCGGTCGAGTGGAAGCGCACACCACCGGCATCTGCGGCCGGCAGGAATGCAGAAATCGAGCGAGATCGGAGCCGGCGCGCCACGGCCTGGCGGGAAGGACACACTCCACTCACCGTCGGCCGTGGCCAATTACATTTCAATCGGGGTTGGCAACGGCACGGAATGTCTGCCCAATTCCGCTCACCTTGCGAGGAATATTTCGCGTCTTCTTCCCTGCGGGGCGGCAAGATAGATTCGGTTGAAGCGCGCCGGGAACCTCGCTGCCGAACCTGCCCGGCTGAGAGTATTATTGCGATAGCCGCCCCACGTTCCAGGCGAAGCGCAGGGTGTAAAGAGAGAACAGAATCGATGCTTCCTCCACAAAAGACGCGTGATTTGGCCCTCAGCCTGATTGCTTGCGAGGCCGATGCGACAAAGATCTCCCTGCATACCGAACCTGCAACTGTGCGCGTTTACGAGAGGCTGCGGAGGCAACTCAGCGCACCCGTGGGAGCTGACGGTTTTCAAGCTCTCGCTTCTCGTGCATTGGCTCTTGCCAAGTCGCAATCGCCCCGGCTCAGTGCCGTGCAGGTTACGGCAAATGGAGACTTGCGCGGTCTTGGCGAAGTTGAATCCCAGACAGGCGCGGATGAGGACGGCGAAGCCGGAAGCATTCTGATTGCGCAACTGCTTGGGCTGTTTCTTACTTTCCTGGGCGAGGCAACAACGCTGCGATTGATGGAAGATTTGCGCCTTCAGGTTGACGCCAGTCGAGAGCCGGCCACGACCACAGAGGACACGACAGCTTCAGCGGCCGATGGACCGGTAATGACTGCGGCTTTCGAGGACCTTCTGCTGGAGATCGATCGACTGAGAGATGTGAGCGAACATATTGAAACCCTCGCGGACAGGCATCCCGGCATGGAAGATGGACTGGTGAGCGTTGCGGGAAACATTCGCAGTATTGCCACGGTTCTGGACGTCTTCACACTTATCCGAAGCAAGGCGGGCGGTCCGCAGGCAGAGACACCTGACCTGCAAACGAATCTCTACATGAATTGAGTTCCGTCCGCGTTCCATCCAACGCGGCTCTGGATGTCGAACAGCCCAACCGCGAGGGCGCTTCAAGAAAGAATGGAATCTCCGCCCCGCTTCTTCCACGAAGCCTATACGGCAATTGAAATCTTCTACCTTGAACGATGCTGGTTTGAATATGAGGTCTGCCCCAGGAATGCGAGATTTAGCCCATCGACTTCTAGTGTATGAAGCCGGTGCAGGCGACGCCTCCGAGCCACTGGAGACTGCGATCGTTCGCGTCTATGAGAAGCTGCGCCAGAGTCTTGGTGAATTTGCGGGAGTAGCGGCTTTTGAGTCCCTCGCTTTCCGCGCTTTGACGCAAGCCAAGTCGGAAGCCCCCAGTCTTTGGGCGGTGAAGGTCGCAGCGGATGGATCTTTACAGGGCCTGGGCGAGATTGAGACTCAAATCGACATGGACAAGGATCTGGCTGGTGAGTTTCCGGCTGGCGAGGGTGGAATCATTCTCATCGCCCGCTTACTCGGACTGCTTCGTCTCTTCCTTGGCGAAGCCTTGACACTTAGCCTGCTGCGCAATGCGTGGCCAGGGGCAGCACTCGATAATTGCAATTCCGAGAACTGGAGAAAAGCGTGAGCATAGAAGACAAAGTGAAGATCAACAAACTACCCACCGGAGTTCCGGGTCTTGACGAAATTGTGGGTGGCGGTCTCCCGGAATTTTCATTCAACATCATTGCGGGCGCGCCGGGAAGCGGAAAGACGACGCTGGCACACCAGTTCGTGTTTGCCAATGCTACCCCGGAACGGCCCGCGCTCTACTTCACCGTGCTCGGTGAATCCGCCATCAAAATGCTGCGATACCAGCAGCAGTACACGTTCTTCGATCCGGCCATGCTGCCCGGCTCCATTCGCTTTATCAACCTGAGCGAGGTTGTGCTGGAGAAGGATCTGGGCGCGGTTTTGCAGCAGATTACCAAGGAAGTTGAAAAAGCCAACCCCGCCGTTGTGGTTGTTGACTCCTTCCGCACCATGGTTCGGAAACCGGAAAGCGACATGGACCTGCAGTCCTTCATTCAACGGTTGGCCCTGTTTCTGGCTAGCTGGCAGGCTACAACCTTCTTGATCGGTGAATATGCCGAGGAGGAGCTGCGCGACAATCCCATCTTTACCGTCGCCGATGGTCTGTTCTGGCTGCGCCAAACGCCGGAGCGCAATTCAGTTGTACGGAAGTTGCAGATCATCAAACTGCGCGGCCAGGATTCTGTGCCGGGGTTGCACACATTCCGCATAACCGATGCTGGAGTGCAAGCCTTCTCGCGCACCTTCGGATTGATCGGACACGCGAAAAATCCACCTAGCCATCGGCGCCTTTGCTTCGGTATTCCGGAGTTGGACAAGATGCTGGGTGGTGGCGTTCGCGAGGGCGATAGTGTGCTCGTAGCGGGGTCTTCGGGAACCGGGAAATCGGTCCTGGCAACCCAATTCGTTGCGGAAGGCATACGCCAGGGAGAGCCGGGAATCGTGGCGGTCTTTGAAGAGCGTCCGCAAGCCTACGCGGAGCGGGCTACTAGCTTAGGGTTGGATCTGGAAACGCCGCAGAAAGACGGGAAACTCAAAATCCTCTATTTGCGTCCCCTGGATTTGTCGGTGGATGAGACCATGCACTCAATTCTCGACGCCGTGCAGAAGATAGGCGCCAAGCGTCTGGTGATCGATTCGCTGGCCGGGTTTGAAATGGCTCTGTCGCCCGGTTTCCGCGCCGACTTCCGCGAATCGCTCTACCGCATGATCTTTGCTCTGACAGGAATCGGGGTCACGATTCTAAGCACGGTTGAAGTGGATGAGTCTTTCACGGAATTCCCGTTCAGTACCTACTCAATCTCTTTCCTCACCGACGACATCATCCGGCTAAGATACGTGTCTATCGATGGCCAGCTTCGCAAGATCATGGTGGTGATCAAGATGCGCGGCGGAAATCATGCCAAGGATATTCGCGAGTATGAAATCACGGACAAGGGCGTGGTGATTCTCGGCAAGCGCCTGACAAACTATCAGGGCCTTATCAGTGGAATTCCCAGTCGATCGGACCGGCCCGACTCCACGGGAGAGCCCGCGCTGGATACCGGAATCGAGCATAAAACCTAACCGAGAATCTGCGAACTCGAGGCCGTGGCCGTTTACGGCCTCGATTCGCTGCGCACGGTGCAGGGGCTTGGTCGTTTCCATGCGCGTGAATGCGGCAGTCACTCGGCAGTCAACCGAACCGTGCAGGCAGCGAACAATAAGATCGCGAACCCGCCGCCCTCAAGGGACGTTCGATTTTGACCGTTTCAGAGAACGAAGCATGCATAGGATAGATTTCATACTGGCGGTCGCGTCTTGAACAGAGTGACTGCACACGGTAGCCCGATCGGGCCTTTGCAGTTTGACCGATTGGAAGCAACCCCGGCCGCCAGGTTGGCTAGTGCTTTTACCTATGCAACCAGAAGCGATGAGTGCATCGATGCGCATGACCAGTGTTGCACGTTGCCGGAAGACCGCCCTGGACCGAGCGATGAATGAACGTTGGTGACGCGCCGGCACTGCTGGGAGGGGGCTTACCTGCCGAGCGATGCAGGCGCGCCACCCTGAGCGGATCATCGTCTCTTCAGGGGTCCTGAGTGTCGTCCGGCAGTCCTTGAAAAAGGTATGCGATTGTGAGCATAAGTGCACACTCTTTGGAGCAGACGCTGCTGTAGTCTTCAACCAAAGAGGCATCTTCTTTCACCCCCGCGCAGTAACCACGTAGCCGCAGCCCTCCCAATCCTCCGCACATTTTCTGCTCCATCAGCCCTGTCCTTTCAAAATGCCTCCTGAGCGGGTTCGCTGGAAAGCGAACCCATTTCTCTACATGCCGCCTGGAGTGCGCATCCGCCCCGGCGCCGTTGCCATTGACTACGACCAGGGCCGCGCATACTCACCTACACCGGCAACGGGTGCGGCGACGGAAGCGCCACCATTCTTCACTAGCACATGACTGATACCTCTGCGGTGATTCAGAGTCTGCCCACGCGCCAGCGGGCGCGGACACTGGCGGTGAATCCAGTTCGGAGTTCTGGATGGCCTTCGAATGTCAGCGATCCGAAAGTCGATCTTCCGCATTGGCTGCGATTCGCAAGTAGGCGAGGCACAATCGGCAGCATGCAATTCCATCTCGATGGTTTCAAGCATTGCAGCGGATTGGTAACGGAAAACACCGTAGGTTCCTTGAGCTTCGGTATCGGTATGATTTCGCGATGGGAACGCCATGATGAAGGTGAAGCGCGAGGCGAACAGAAAGGTCGTACGCCTCGCGCTTTGCTGGACTCATAGCAGGACAACGTTGCGTAAAGAGCTGAAAAAGGCCGCTCGCGGCGGCCTTCTCGATCTCAGTTGAAGCGCAGTTCAGAATGGACGTTTCTCGGGCCTGCGTTTTCGAAGCTCAAATCCTATAAGTAATTGATTTATTTGGTTGCGGGGGCTGGATTTGAACCAGCGACCTTTGGGTTATGAGCGACTCGAACTTTCGGTAAGTAACAGAAAACAGGGCACGAGTGGGAACCCTGAGGAACCCCTGGGAACGGCTGGAAACCGGGTATTGGGGACTTAATGGGGACTGATTTTGCAGTTGCCCAATGGTCTGCCCAACGATCCGCCCAACGACCTGCTCAAGGTCGCCAGCTGTGGCGATTCAGCCACGATGGGGTATGCCATGACTCTTCTCCCTTCCACGAATTCAGATTGCCAATTGGCTCTTGCTGAACTTGGCGATCTGCCGCCCAAACCTCCACGTTCCAAACTGGAACCGCACCGCGAACTGATCCGCGAGCTACGACGCAAGGGGCGGACGTACCGCGAGGTTGCGCACCTCTTTGAGGAGCGGCTTGGCTTGTACGTTGCGCCGAGCACTCTGCATTCCTTTGTGAAGGTCCGCGCCAAGCATCGCAAGCGCACACAATTCGAACTGCCGCCAATCCAGCTTGCATCGGCAGAATCGCCGGTGCTTGACCGCGTTAGCGCATTCAAAGCAAAGCCAGTGGTGCGGACTGCGAAGCCTGCCCGCTTTGTTTTCCGTGAGAACGAACCTTTGACCTTAACAGGCAACGGAGGTGAGCAATGACGGCGTATTCAAAGCGCGTTGTCTTTACCATGGGCGGCAAAGGCGGAGTCGGCAAAACCGGCGTCATGGTTGCCCTGGCCGAGTGGTTCGCCACCAATGAAATTCCGGTCACCCTGCTCGATCTCGATACGGAGAATAAAGCGCGCGGTTCGTTGAAGCACTTTTTCAACGGAACAGTGACCAAGGTCAACATTCACACTCCGGCTGGTCTCGACGCCTTTGTCGATCATCTCGACAGCGGTACACCGATCATTCTCGCCGACATGGGGGCGGGTGCTGGGCAGGTTGCCGCCGATTGGTTCGAGTCGATGTATGAGGACGTGGCTGCAATCGGTGTTCGTTTTACAGCCGTCGGCGTAGTCACACCGGACCCGGCCAGCGTCGAAAGCGTCCTGGCCTGGGCCAGCCGGTTACAGGATCGCGTCGAATACGTCGTCATTGAAAACGCAACCAGCGCCCTCGCGGATTTCACATACTGGAGGTCAACCGATCAGGCGAGTCGCTTCCGTGAAGCCTTTTCGCCGGAAATCTTGCACATGGAATTCCGGCTTGCTGAACTTGAAAACCCAGTCCGGCAACACGGAATACAACTGGGACAGGTAGCTGACCGCAAGGCCGATATTGACGAACTGAAACGGGCGTCGCTCGTTATGCGTGCGCAGAGTTACCGGCGGCGGCTCTTCTCTGAATTTGACCGTGCAAGGCAGGTGTTCTTGCCATGAGTGCGGCTCCGGTCACTTCCAAACTCGCAGTTGTCACGGCGGGAGAGCCGACGCTGTTCGACTCTCTCGCACGCCTGGTGCCGGAAGAGCTACAGGCCGCATACTATCGCGTTCTCGCGCATACTCGGACACTCAGCCCGGACGATGAAATGCTGCGCATTCTCGAAGCGATGGGCATTCTGGCCCTGCTCACCCGCCAGACGCCAAAGGATATTGCCGATGAGCGCGAACGCTTCCAGGAAATGCTTGATCTGAATCGGCAGTTTTCGAATGAAGCGCAACAGAAAATGCTCGGCTATCTTCACGAATTGGAGGCGCGGATTTCTGCTCTACCCGGCGAAATTGAAGCCGGTCTAGATTCGCAGCAAATTGCAAAGCTCCTGGGCGAGAGTCTGCGACAGCACTTTCTTCAATCGGGCATAACTGCTACGGTCAACGGTCTGCAGACAACCAATGCTGCCCTGACGGCTGCCCAAAAGGAACTCTCCACTGTTTTCCGCAATTTGTCGGATTCGCGCGGCGGGGTCGTCGCCCAAGTTGAGTCTGCGAACAACCGATTGACATATTCCCTGGAAAGCAGGGCAAAGACAGTTGACGCGCTCCTGCATGAACTGAAAAGCGATGTGCTGCGCATCTGGATTCCGCTGATTGCTGGGGCTGCAATGCTGATTGGGCTGTTTGCCGGTATAGAGATTAAGGGTTGCCGCGATGCATCTCTCGCTGCGGTTGAAACACCTGCGCAGGCAATAGCGCAGCCCGCTACCTCCCCTCCGGATGGAAAGAGCGTGCCAGACGCCAATTCAGTCAAACCGCACCATGACCGGCGGGAGGCAAAACCCGGCGCTGAAACTGGGCGATAGAGGGGGTTTGCATCGCTCGTTGCTGTTGTATCTGAACAGAACTAAAGGGTTTCGCAAGCGTTCGCGGGTCCATTCGATCCGGGCGATTGCGGGGCAAAACACTTGACAACCGGCGGGGATGCTCGTACAGTCGTAGATGACACACCCGCCAAGCCTCTCCCTGGAAACAGGTGAAGCTCAAATCGGCGGGTTTTTCTTTTTCCGATGAAATACAGCAAGCCCCATCTTCCATACGAAGATCAAGTCGATTTGTTGATTCGCCGCGGCCTCAACTGCCCAGACAGAGGCCGGTCATCGCAGGTGCCACCCTATTAATCGGACTGTTTGGCGGCATAGGCATTCAAAGCTGGCGGGATTCAGTTCCGACAGTTCCAACGCCAGCCTCCACCATTGCGCAACCGGTTCCATTGCCCGAACCGCAGCACGATTCTGCATCGCCGGGCCGGTCAAAGCAGCAACGCCGTAGCCGGGCAAAAGCAAAGCCCGGCCCAGAGGATGAGCGATAGGCAACGTTCTATCGCTCATGCGAGGTATTCGCCCCAAAACACCCCTCCCGCTGGTAATCACTCGAATTATCTGGTTATGAGTTGACACACCATAAACTGACAACTCATAATGTGGACCAGAAGGGACGGTCATCCAGCCGATGTCAAACATGACCATCAAGCCAGATCCTTTTTATGACCGAAAGCTCGAACTTTCTGCTTTGGATCGTGCCTGGAAGCGCCACGGAGCAGGTGGGCAGATGCTGCTCCTGTATGGACGCAGGCGATTGGGCAAGACATTCCTCT
>Ga0302319_10016854_pt1 | contig 13424 bp, 17 predicted proteins | sample Bog_T0_2_FD_203319 | JGI IMG/M metagenome (GOLD analysis project Ga0302319, IMG submission 203319) | Peat permafrost microbial communities from Stordalen Mire near Abisko, Sweden - Bog_T0_2 | ecosystem: Environmental > Terrestrial > Soil > Wetlands > Peat | place: Sweden: Abisko, Stordalen Mire...
CGAAGGAGCGGGCGGTGGTCTTGATTTGCTCTTCGACGGAGGCAAGGTCTTTCGCATCCTTCACGCGGGCGCTGACGCCGAAGAACTGCGGGTCGAGATTGTTGGGCGGACCGGCGGAGAGGTAATCCACCTTCTGCTCGTCGACGACGAGCTTTTGGTAAAGCGGCGAATTCTGATCGAAGCCGAGGCGTGAGATAGCGTCGAGCGCGACGGTGTCCATGGTGTCATCCGAGTAAGCCGGACCGCGCCAGTCGACAGTGAGCAGGGGAAGCGTTTCCGAAGGCCAATCGACATGGGCGCGACGGGGACCATCCTGCGGCGGTTCGGCTGGAATCTGCGCATGGAAGCTGCCGCGCTTCCAGTTGCCCCAGCGCTCGTCGATCAGGGCGCGAACGCGTTTGGGGTCGATATCGCCGGCAACGATGATGGTGGTGTATTCGGGGCGGTAGTAGCGGCTGAAGAAATCCTTACCGTACTGATAGCCCTCCGGCATGGCCTGCACGTCTTTGAGGAAGCCCATGGTGGTGTGGCCGTAGGTGTGGACCCTGAACGCGGTGGCGCACAGTTCTTCGAAGAGCTTCGAAAAGGGATCGGCGCTATCTTTGTTGTATTCGCCGAGGACGGCCAGGGTTTCGGTTTTGAAATCGGCCTCGGGATAATCCAGATGCTGGAAACGATCTGCCTCCATGGAGAGGATCACGGGAAGGTCTTCTTTGGAAAACGTGGTGTGATACGCGGTGAAGTCGGCCGTGGTGAACGCGTTGGAGGCGGCGCCGGCGGTCTTCAGCGTGGCGTTGTATTTTTCCGGCGGGTATTCGGCGGTGCCACGAAACATCAGGTGTTCGAACAGATGTGCGTAGCCGGTCTTACCCGGCTCGACTTCATTGCGCGAGCCTGCGCCCACCACGATGTAGAGAGAAACGATGTTGGGGAAGTCGGTGGGGATTGTGACCAGGCGCAATCCGTTGGGCAGATCTTCCTGGACGTAGGCGTAGGGGAAGATTTTGCCGGCTGCCCATGCACAGGAAACGGAAGCGAGCAGGAACGCTAACAGCAATCGACGGCGCATTATCGGATTCCCCTTTTCAGTCCGCGGAATTGGCGGACTCCTCATTATGAGTGTAAAGGGATAGGACGAAAACGGACGGAGTTTGTTCCGAAATTCATGGGGAGTGACGCTGGGGGGGTACTCAGCGCCCGGCGAGATGGAGCAGGGGGGCTTGCGTGAGGTCGATATGTCGAACGCAACGCCTCGCTCGATGGGAGCAGGCCGAGAGGCCGATTCCACACCGGCTGAAGCCCTCTGCCAACTCTCGCGGCAGGCCGTGGCGAGGATCGGGACAAAAGCGCCGTGACGAGTCACCGGACTCCTGAACTGGTGAAAAATTGATGGGAGCCCGCGGGAGTGGCAGCAAAAGCCGCAGCGCCAGAGCCGTCGGGGCATGCGCGAGCCTGGCCTCCGGCGGTGCCGGATCGAACAGGGGCGTGGCCTGTGCGAGGTCGATAGTTTTACTGGCGGTCGAGTTCCGCTCGACCAGGGAGATGGCCTGTACCGGTATTGATAAAACGACTTGACGGATAGTCACAGACCAGTCTGCGCCAGACCGCAGGTAACATTCGGGTCGGATCAATTTCCCTGTGGGCGAATGAAATCCACAGTTAACATCAGGAGTCCGGAGTCTCGGCGGGGCAAACGGGAGTGTTTTGCGGCACAGCCCGGATACGACGCCGGATCTGTGAAACGGTGGACGTCGTAATGCTTGCAATTGACTGCAGTCACGTGCAAGCCGGAAGCGGCTATCAGGAGGCGGCAGCGAATGCCTTGGCTTCGGTCGGATGCATGAACTGGTAGCGGTCCATGCTGACCGCAACTTCAAAACCCGACTCTCCGCCATCTTTTTTCTCAGTGCGGATTACTTTGCCAAGGCAACGAATCTTCACGGGCGGGTTGCTGCCGGAAAGCGTAATCAGGTATTCGATACGAACGTCGAGGGCTACGTCATTCTGCGACAGGAAAGACACGCCACCAGAACTGATGTCCCGGGTCTGTTCGGTCCTGTTGACTTTTTCCGAGCCCACCTGAACGATCTGCAGCGGGAGCTGCATTTGGTATCTGTGGGTGCGTCGTTGCTCCAAAATCTGCTCCAAGCGTTAGCCTCTTCTCATTCAGATTACGCTCAACCGGGAGGCATTGCAATGCGCATTGGTACTAGTAGCCTTTCTGGTGGATCGGTACCGGTATGATTGCATAGGTTGGCGTGCGACCTGGCCTCAAACGACAGTGCGCCGGCAAGACTCCGGGGAGCCCTGACGGCGCACAAAATAATCGGCTAAGATGCGGTCGACTAGCTCTTGAACATGATGATGATCAGGAACGTGTAGAGAGCGAGCGATTCGATCAGCACGAGGCCGAGAATCAGGGCGAAACGGATGGCCGCGGTGGCGCCGGGATTGCGCGCCATGCCTTCGGCGGCTCCGGCTACGGCCTTACCCTGACCGAGGGCGCAGAGTCCGGAAGCGATGGCCATGCCGATTGCGGCGGCCGGGCCGAGCCAGCTGGCGCCACCGGTTCCCGCAGCAGCCGAACTATCGGCGGCGAACATGGGGAGCGCCGACAACAGCAGTGCCGACGTGAGAAATGCGAGCTTGTTCTTCATTTTTGTAATACTCCTTAACAGTTGAGAATCGATTTCCGGAGGTGGTTGCGTTCCACGCCTGGGGGCGGGAGGCCTCACACGGAAAACGTTTTTTCGGCAGGCGGCGGGCCGCCCGGCCAAAACCTTTGTTGCGCTCTAGTGCTCCTCGGCTACCGCACCCGCTACGTAGATCATCGTCATGAGAACGAAGATGTAAGCCTGCAGCAGAGCGACAAAAACGTGCAGGCCCATGAATACCGAGGGCACTACCAGATAAGTCAGGCTGAGAAACGCCAGCATCACTTTTTCGCCCGCGTACATGTTGGCGAAGAGACGAATGGTGAGCGAGAGCGGACGAGCCAGATGGCTGATGATTTCGATCGGCAGCATCAGGGGCGCCATGACCGGAATGGGTCCGAAGAAATGTTTGGTGTACTTCCAGAGGCCGTTCTTTTTGAGGCCGACGAAGTTGTAGTACAGGAACGACAGCAACGCACAACCGGCGGTCACGTAGTAGCACTGAGTCGGGCTGACGAAGCCCGGGATGAGGCCGATGAGATTCGCGCACAAAATGAAGACGAAAAGCGTGGTGAAGATTCCGACGTGGCGGTGGCTCTCGTGGCCCATCTGGTCGTGCGCCTGATCGTTCATGAACTCATGGACGAGTTCGAATATGTGCTGGAGCGTGCCCGGTTTATCCACGGAAAGCTTGCGCCGAAAGACCATCAGCAGGGCAATGATCAGAACGGCAACCAGAAGCTGCATGACGATGAAATCCGCCCACGGCTCTTTCGGATTCTCCGCCGTCTGATGGAAGAGTGCAAGCAGGGCGTTTCCGGGTCCTGCCAGGAATGCGTTGAAGAGTTTTGTCAGCCAGGCTTCGCGAGTGACCATAGATTATTTAAATTGCAGTGAACAGTTCGTAGACGATTTCAAGGACGGCAGCCGCCGGGCACACGAGGAACCCGAGCAGTGCAGCTTTAAGGTTGAAACCGGTAAATTTGAGTATAACAAAGGCTAATGTGGCGAAAACGGCGAACTGCGCGAAGATTCGGAAGCCGCTGCCCTTACGGATGGCACCGGGTTCCGATGCGGCAGCCAGGCGGACGATCCGGTTTACCGCCCGCTCGACTAAGCGGAGGTTCAGCCAGGCGGCCCAAGCTCCTACGGCAAATCCGGCGGCCCCCGAAACTCCGGCTCTTTGTGCTGCAACCGCGGCACCGATAACCGCTAACCCGAGCATCCATTTCGGAATACGGGCCAGGGCGCACTCGTAATCGGCGGGAGTCACTTGTCTTTATCCAGTTCGTAGATGAGGTCGAGAATACCGGCGATGGTGCCGAAGACAGTGAAGACCCAGCGAATCCAGGTAGTGTGGAACAGGGCATCCAGGCCATAGCCTAAACCGAAGCCCACACAGGTTGAGATGGGCAGCATCAGCGCCAAACCCATGTACTTGCCGATGTTGCCGCTGGAATTGGGGTTCATGGCGGGCTATACCTCTCCCGCGACGCCGGTGCGGAACGGGCTGTCTGCGGAGAGACTACCGCGAATGACCTTATCGAGTTCAAGGAATTCCCTGATATCGGGATCTTCGGACTTATAGAGATCCGCCGTCGGACCGAAGAAGGCGACTCGGCCTTTGCTCAGGAACACCACGGCATCGGCCACTCGGTGCATCAGTTCGAGATCGTGGGTGACCACGATGCTGGTGAGCTGAAGCTGTTTCTTAAGCCGGAGCATGAGCAGGGTCAGGTGGTCGCTCATGATCGGATCCACCATCGTAGTGGGTTCGTCGTAAAGCACACATTGCGGCTGAGCGGCGAGGGCGCGGGCTATCGCAACGGCTCGCCGGTAGCCGGTGGAAAGGTCGCTCGGATAGGCGTCGCGGGCGTCCCAGATGTCGACCATCTTGAGCAAACCCTCGACGACGTCTTCTTTGTTCTGTACGTTGTAGTCTTCGCGCCGCTCCAGCGAAAAGGCGATGTTCTCGGAAACGGTCAGAGAGTCAAACAGCGCGCCGGACTGGAACACCATGGTCACCTTGCGCCGGATACGGTTCATCTCCGCCTCGTTGTAACCGGTGATGTCTTCGTGAGCGACGATGACGCTGCCCTTGTCCGGCCGGAGGAAACCCATAATGTGGCCCAGGGTGACGGACTTCCCTACCCCGGACCTCCCGATGATGGCGACAGTCTGGCCGGCATTTACGTAAAAACAGGAATCGACTAAAACGGGCTTGTCGAACGTCTTATAAACGTGCCGGAATTCGATGTAGTGCGGATATTCTTCAGTCACGGTGATACCTTTGCCAGTCTTCCGGCGTGTTCAGATTGGCGAATGCTTCCGGATCGGATACACGAATGTATCGTATCGCGAGTGGCCGGGGTAGCGGGAATTGGAGTGCGGTGGTGACTTTTCGCGTGCCCGCTTCGAGAGCTGCCAGTACGACGGGATGGCACCTTTGCCGGTATACCGCGCAGAGGGGTTCGAGATCCCCGTTGTCGTGGCGAGGAACGATGCAATCGGCGTCCGGATCGCCTGACGCTGAGCGAAACAGCGCATCAAGTACTGTTTCAGGGAGTGCCGGCATATCACAGGCAACAATCAAGTTATCGAGTGCAGAAGTCGAGCCGAGCGCCGCCTCAATGCCGGCCAGCGGGCCTTGTCCGGGGAAGCGGTCGGGAACTACCGGGAGCCCCAGATCCGCGTACAGAAAAGGATTTCCTACAAGAGTAATGGAAGCGCATACTCCGCGGGCGCGGTCGGCAACCCTAAGCGCGAGTGCCCTGCCGGCGGAATCCGCACGAGCCTTGTCGGTGCCCATACGACTGCTGCGACCTCCTACCAGAATCCATGCCGCTCGGGTTGGGTGGGGGGCCATCGGGTTACCAAAATGTTAGCATCAAAACAGCCGGAATATCGGCCGACCATGCAGATCCCGTCCCGATCCCGCCTGCTCACTGCCCCCGAGGTCGGCCGCTTGCTCGCCGCCTGGACGAGCGGTGGGTTGCAGGACCGTTCCCGCGAAATTCGCCGCGGAAGCGATGCGCCGGACGCCGGTTCGGAATTCGGGAACAGGCCGAAGGCCTATTCCACAGGGGTGTCACGCACCCACGCATCCAGCGGGAAAATCGGAAACGTTGCGGGCCTTTTCTGTTCTATACTGTTAGTGGTCATGCCCGTGTGTGCACAGTCCGTTGCGGCAAACCCGGTCCGTACGGTTGTGCGTTCCGACGCTAAGTCCGGACGCCTGGTGCGAACTACTATTGCTCCGGTAATGCCGAAGATCGCTCCTGAAGAACTGAATGCGATTGTGGAACGGGTCGCCGGCCAGGAGGGTGTGGAAGCGCCGCTGGTGCACTCGGTGATTCGCGCCGAGAGCAACTACAATGCGGGCGCGATTTCGGCAAAAGGTGCGCAGGGCATCATGCAACTGATCCCATCCACCGCCCGACGGTTTGGCGTTGCCAACTCTTTTGACGCCGAAGAGAATATCCAGGGCGGCGTGCGTTATCTTCGCTTTCTGCTCGATTATTATCACAACGACTACACGAAGGCGATTGCCGCATACAATGCGGGCGAAGCGGCGGTCGACAAATACCACGGAGTTCCGCCGTATGCGGAAACGCTGGGATATGTACGAACGGTCTCGAAACATCTGACGGCGGCGAGGCAGAGTCAGCCAGTGCTCGTTCCTTTGAAAAATATCGAGAACTCGACCGATTCCAATGCGCCGAAGCATGTGGAAGTACAGATTGGTCCGGACGGATTAGCTTACTACAAGACACCCTGAATATGATTCGACGAATTCACTGGGCGGCAGCGGTTCTTTTACTCCTGCCCGTGATCGCCGAGCCAAAATCCGGCATAATTCAGGTGACAGGCCTTCGGTCCTGGTCGAATCCGGGTTCCACTCGCGTCGTACTTGAAACCAGCGGCCCTGCCGAATTCCGCGCGGACCGAGCCCAGAATCCCGACCGGCTCTTTTTCGATATTCTCCACGCGAGACCGTTCATACAGGGCAAGCGGATCGCAACGCGGCAAATCAACGATCGTCTGGTGAAACGCGTACGGCTTGCCGAGACCACACCCGGCACAACGCGAATTGTGTTCGATCTGGCGGGCGCTGTAGACTTCCAGGTTTCCCGGTTGGACACGCCCGACCGTATCGTTATCGAACTGACCCGCAAAGGGGCGGTACCGCAAAAAGCAGTTCCCACAGCGCCGGTTGCGCCTGCTCCAACGCCCATGATCGTCACACGGCTGAACTCGCGCCCGGGGCGGAAAGTTTTCATACCACCGTACCTGCCGAAGCCGGCGGTCCAAGTCGTTGCAGTGCCCGAACCGCTTCTGGAACCGGATATGGCGACGCTGGCTCCGCTGAGCATTCCGGATACATGGATCATCCGCCTGCCTCGCAGGCCGAGCGGAGGCACGGCGGTTGTGTACAAGAATTCGCCTCCGAGTGTGGCCGCCGACACTGCACCTCCGGCGTTCGTCAATACGACCACTAAAGTGCTCCCTGCCATTCGCCCCACGGGAACAGCCTTAACAGCGAAGGCTTCGACCGACGCATCCCAGTCCCTCACACGGGCGCTTGGACTCAAGATCAACCGCATCGTGATCGACGCAGGGCATGGCGGCCATGACGACGGCACCATTGGCCCGAGCGGCGTATTGGAGAAGGACGTGGTGCTGGATGTTGCGCTGCGCCTTGCCACGCTGGTGCAGACAAGACTGGGAGCCGAAGTAGTATTGACGCGGTCGGACGACACGTTCGTGCCGCTCACCGAACGCACTGCCATCGCGAACGCTCACAAGGCCGATTTGTTTCTCTCGATCCATGCAAACTCTTCGCCCGCGCCGGCCGTTGCCGGGACGGAGACTTTTCTGCTGAATCTGAATAGTTCGCCCGGAGCGACGGCGGTGGCGGCGAGAGAGAATGCCGGATCGGACAAATCGATCGGCGAATTGGGGGACCTGGTGAAGACCATCGCGCTGAACGATAAGATCGCTGAATCGCAAACGTTCGCGGCCAGCATCCAGTCTTCGATCTTCGCTCAGGCGGCCAAGGCGAATCTGGCGGCCCACGATCGCGGGGTGAAGAAGGCGCCTTTCGTGGTGCTGATCGGCGCGCGCATGCCGTCGGTTTTGGCGGAAATCGGTTTCCTCAGCAATCCGAAAGATGAGAGCAACCTGAATAAGGGCGATTACCGGCAGAAGCTGGCGGAATCGCTTTACAGGGGGATCGCGAGTTATTCGCAATCGCTCAGTCACTTTGAAGTTGCCGGGACCTCGACGAAGGCTTCGGCAAGATGAGCTGGCGCGAAGCGCTGCAAGTTAATTCTCCGACGGCAGCTTTTCTACATGGTCGACCGTAAGAATGTCGACGTTTTCCTTCTTCGATTCGAGCTTCACACCCAGTTGTTCCTGTAAGCCGGTGAAAAGGATGCTCATGACGTCGACCTGGCCTTCGCCGCCTTTGCTCTCTCCGCCTTTGCCCTCACCACCCCCGGCGCCGCCCTGCATGTAACCGCTCACATCGATTTTGATCTCATAACGCCCTTTGAGACCGGTTTCGTCGACGACGGGACGGTTTAAGGGTTCGGAGATCTGGAGGGCGAGATCTTTCATGGTGACTCTATGCGCTGTGAGCGTGGTGGGGCCGCCGCGATCGAAAACGGGCGGGCCTTCGTCTTTGGACTCCTGAAACTTCGGCCCACCCTTGGCCAGCGTGATGGCGTAAACCTGCATTTCCTTGTGTTCGACATGAGTCTTGAGACCGAAGCGATCGGCCAGCAGGGTGCGCAGCATGAGACGCAGTCGCGCTTCATCGCCACCGCTCTCGGATTTGGCGAGCACGTCAAACCGGATGTCTTTGAGAAACGCGGGGCCGCTGATCTGAAAGGGCGGCGTGTCGTAGGCCCAGTAGATCAGGTACATCAGATTTTGATTCCGGATGGTGAGGGATCCCGGCGACGTCTGGGTATCGGGACGCGTGTTCCCGGCACTGGGCCGAATGGAGGCAGCGTCAAACGCGGGTGGAGGCGACTGAGCCATGCAGCCAACAGCGAAGGTCAGGGCGAAGGCCAGGAGCAAATGAAGTGGGTGCCGGGTACGTGCGAAGAAGTTCATAGATTCCTTTGCAGTGACGACGGTTGCCGCGCCCGCTTATTACAGATATGGCGAAAGGTTCAGTTCTCGGTTGGCGTTTTCTGCGCGGCATCCACAATCAGAATCTCCGGGGTTTGCTTTTTGGATTCCAGTTTGACGCCGAGTTGCGCCTGGAGCGCTGTGAACAGGATGCTCATGACGTCCAGTTGTTCACCATTGGCTGCACCGGCTTCGGCCATGTAGGCCGAGACGTCAATACGGATGTCGTAGCGGCCTTTGAGTCCGGTGGCATCGATCACAGGCTTACCCAGGGGTTCGGATATCTTGGTGGCAAAATCGCCCATGCTGACGCGGTTCGCGACCAGCATGCCTTTGCCGGCGTTCGTAAACTCGGGCGGGCCCTCGGTGGCGGATTCTTTGAATTTCGGGCCACTTTTGGCCAGGGTCAACTCGTAAACCTGCATTTCCTTCTTTTCGGAATGCACCTTCACGCCGAGACGTTCCGCCAGGAGCGCGCGCATCATCACACGCATTTGATCGTCATTGGCGGGAGTCCCGGCTTTTGCCACGATGTCGAAGCCGACATCCCGAAGCCAGGGCGGGCCGGAGATCTGGAACTGCGGCGTATCATATGCCCAGCCGATGAAGAACTGGAGACTGGCACCACGAATGGTGAGAGTGCCGGGGGCGGTATCGACGTGAACGTCGTTATTGCGCGCCATGGTGGAGGCGCGCACCGAGGCCACTTCAAAAACAGGCGCGGATGACTGGGCGAGGCAGATACCGGCGGCAAAGAGGATAAGTATGGGTGCGATGGGCTTCATGCGGGGTAATACGCCGCGGCCCTGCGGCGGGTTCACATCCGACCGTCAGTTTCCGCCGGGCTTCTTCTGAGCCGCGCTTCAATTCTCCGTTGGTTCCCTTAGCGCAGAATCGACCACCAGCATCTCCACGGGTCCCCGTTGCGATTCGAGCCTGAGGCCCAGTTGTTCCGGCAGGGCCTGAAGCAGAGTTGCACCGCCGATGGTATCGACCTGCACCGCACTATCGGAGCTCCATTGCAGGTCAATGGAGAAGGGACCCGCCAACCCGGTCTTATCGACTACGGGGCGATCCTGGCGCGCCGTCAACTGTTCGGCCAGATATGCGAGGGTGGCCTGGCAGGTGAAGTGGCTCATCAAGGAAGTGTTCGACATGTGGCAACCTGTCGACTTTTCAGCCGGAGTGAGCTTCGGACCCGTTTTCGCGGCCACCAACGCCAGTACCCCCATTTCCCTCGACTCGCGATGAAACTTTACTCCGAATCGTTCGGACAGCAAGGCCTTGAGCATGGCCGGGATTTGCGCCGAGCCAAGGCCGTCCGGAATCTTCGCGGCGATCGAATAGCGTTCGTTATCCATCCAGTCGGGTCCGGCGACCTGGTACTTGCCGATCCCGTAGGCCTGCGCGATGATGTCCTTCAGAGTCACATTCGTATACCGCAGCAGGTTGTTGTCGGTGCTCATGCGCACGCTGATGCGGCCATCGAGTGAGGGCGGCACGGCCTTGATCGACGCCACTTCGAAGGCCGAAGTCTGGGCCATAAGCATGGCTGGCGCGACAACGACCAGCCAAAGGCGGATCAAAGAGACAGTTTGCATGCACTATATAACGCTTAACGTCGCACTCCCGTGCAGAATATTGTTGTGGCATTCAATCCGCTACCTTGATTGTCAGGATGACAATCAACGCGTCGGCGCTCCCATCAATATTGGCCTTACCCACGACGATTTTCTGCCCTGGTTTCATGTCTACATCGGTCGCGAGCGTGGTTGCGCCGGTGCCCGGAATGGTCACATCCAGTTTGAATTTACCAATCCGAACCAACTCGTCTCCCCATACATTGATGGACCCGACGTCCAAGTCATAGAATCCGCCATGGATTCCGGGCGGCATATCCGGCAAGACTCCCTTCAGTTGGCCACCGTTGCTGTTGGGTACCAACCGCAGGTCTATTGCATCCAATAGATTGAACGATTTATAAGACAGCGCCGAAGTCATTTGTTTCACGGTCGAATCCAACTCGGCAGGCACCGAAGCGCCCGGTGCCCCGGCTCGGGAGGCGATGATCAGGTACGCAGTCAACTGGAAGCTCTTCCGCGGCGCAGGCACCGGCATGGGCGGAACCGGAGCCGGAGGCACATCCAACTGTTTCAGGATGGCTTCCGCCGTTTCGACGCGGTCCGGTGGACCCGTGACCGCGACGATGTTCCCGGATTTCTTGACCACCAGACCGATTCCGTCGAGGATGCTGGTCGAAACGTTGTTGCCGTATTTCAGCGTGACGACCTTCGTGACGCTGTTCCCCGGCAGGGCGACTAATTCCGGGGCGGCCTGCGCGGCCTGGGGCGCCTGTGGAGGCTGGGATGCCTGCCGAGGCTGCTGTCCAAACAGGCAGAGCCAGCCCGACAGCATGAGTACGACGATTCTTGTTTTCATTGAAGTGTGTCCTTTTTCGATTCACTGATGCTGCCATCCGCGATCCAGTAAATGACTACATCCGGATCGTCGGTAAATATTCGCATTACCAGCGGCTCCTCGGGCGCCAGAGGTGCGCCACGCACCGACTGCCGTCTGATCCTTCGCCGCTGCGATGGGGACGTACTCGCCGGAGCTTCTCTGTGGTCGATGGAACTCACCGCTGACTTCTCCACCACCGCCGGGCCTCCCGCAGATACCATGATTCGATTCGCCTCCGGGCGTAACTCGACCAGCAATATCAAACTGCAAGCGACCGCAGCCGCGAACCCGGCCCACGCTGTCCACCACCCCATCCCGCGTGGCTGGCCCACTTCCGCCAATACTCGGGCGCGCACTGCCGCGTAGACGCCATCCGGCGCCGATTCTTCGCGCATCGCGGCCAGTTGTGCGCACAAAACCCCGAAGGCTTCTACCTCCGCGCAACACGCCGCGCACCCCGCAGCGTGCGCATCCAGAGCTTTCCTTTCCGGTACCGTCACATCGCCCGAAGCCGCCAGCGCCGCCAGTTCCCGCGCCTGTTCGCAATTCACAATCGCCTCCTCATATACACCTCGGCGAATTTTCGAAGCTTCCGCCGAGCCACGCTGATCTGCGACCGGACGGTCGCCTCGCTCGAACCGAGGATGCGCGCCACCTCAGCCGTATCCAGACCTTCGATATCGCGAAGGATGACCGCGGCGCGCTCCTTCTCACCCAACTCTTCCAGACCGGCCTTCACCGCCGCACGCCGCCGATCCCCATCCAGGGCCGTTTCATCCTGCACGCAGCCAGCGACGCGCGCAACGGCATCGAGATCCACTTCGCCGCGCCGCCGGGTTCTGCGGTTCATATCATGGCAAACGTTGACCGTAATCCGATAGAGCCAGGCGGGAAAGTTCCCTGCCTGTTCGGAATCGTGAAATTGCCCGAGCGACCGATGTAAACGAAGGAACACCATCTGCGCGGCATCCTGCGCATCCGCCATATTTCCATGCAGAAATCGCAGCGCCGTCATCAGCACCAGACGCTCGTGCCGACGCATCAGGCGGTCGAATGCCGCCCGGTCCCCGCCGCGCGCCTGCGCGATCAGGGCGAACGTATTTACGTCGTCCGGACGCACCTCGGTGTTGGTTTCGGGCTCCACTCGTGTTGCCGACAGGGCAATAGCGAGGGAGGATTCGAGAACTCCGGCTTCCCTCATTTGTTTTCTAAGAATATATACTCCGCGGAGGGGAAAAACGTGCAGAGTTAATTAAACAAGCGTTAGCAACCCGGGGAGGAAATGGTACCATAGTTATAGTAATGGTGTAATTCTATGGCACTCAATATCAAGAACGCCGAAGTGGAAGGACTGGCCTCCGAGGTCGCTCGCCTGGCCGGCACATCGAAGACAGAGGCAATCCGGCAATCGCTGGCGGATCGCAGGGATAAACTCGCCGCCGGTCCGACTGATGACTCGCGCGCTGATCGGTTGCGCGAGTTTCTGGAGCTTCGCGTGTGGCCCACGGTTCCGGCCCGGGCGCGAAAACGATGGTCGAAGGAAGAGGAAGCCCGCCATCTCGGTTATGGCGAATCGGGTGAACCGGTTTGATTCTGGACTCATCGGCTATCGTTGCAATCATCTGCCGCGAACCCGGATATCAGAGCCTGATCGATAAGGTCGGCGCAGCCAGGCACCTGCTGGTCGGAGCGCCAACTCTATCCGAAACGCAATTGGTGCTTACGATCAAACTGGGCTACGATGCCGGCCCGGTGGTAGAACAGTTCCTCACCGAGGCCCGGATACTCGTACTGCCGTTCTCGCGCGAACACGTTTCCGTTTTCATGGAGGCGTTTCTTCGCTATGGAAAAGGCCGTCATCCCGCACGATTGAATATGGGCGACTGCTTCACGTATGCCACCGCGAAAGTAGCCCGGATGCCCGTTCTGTTCATCGGCGACGATTTTTCAAAGACGGACCTCATCGCTGCCTGAAACGCTAAAGCGACCGCAGAAAGCTCAGTAAGTCCTGCTTCTGCTCCGACGAAAGCGCTTCGAACTTAGCCGTAGTCCGATAGGCTTCCGACCCTGCGGTCCCGTGCTCCCGAATCGCCTGCGCGAGATCGCTCGTCCTTCCGTCATGCAGGAAGAACAACCGCTGGCCCAATCCCCACAAGGGAGCGGTACGCCAGT
>Ga0302319_10016856_pt1 | contig 13422 bp, 18 predicted proteins | sample Bog_T0_2_FD_203319 | JGI IMG/M metagenome (GOLD analysis project Ga0302319, IMG submission 203319) | Peat permafrost microbial communities from Stordalen Mire near Abisko, Sweden - Bog_T0_2 | ecosystem: Environmental > Terrestrial > Soil > Wetlands > Peat | place: Sweden: Abisko, Stordalen Mire...
CATGAACCGGCCGCTCTGATCGGAACGCAGCAGCAGGCCGCCGCCGCTCGGAAACACCACGTCGCCAAGCAGATGAAAACCGTGTGGGATTTCGGTGCGGTTCCAGCGGACCATCTTGCCGGCGACGGTGGCGCCGGTCATGTGGACCTCGATCGCGGTCATATCGTGAGGCATTTTTGTCCTCTCCGTTTTTCGCGCGCCGATCCTGCCGTGATTTCTTGGTGTCGCGCAATGACCGTGTCGCTTTTTGCCGCCTCATTCGAGGGCGAAAAAATCTACACGGGCAAAAAAAAGCCCCGGCTGGTTTCCCAGCCGAGGCCATTTGTCCCGAAATATCGCGGAGGTTACGGCCCAGTGGCGCCGGTCGCCCCAGTCACGGTGCCGGCCCCGATGGAGGCGCCGACGCTCCCAGTGGCGCCGGTCGGGCCGGTCGAGCCCGTGCTGCCCGTCGTGCCCGTGGAGCCGGTCCCGCCGGCGGCCGGTGCCTCCGGGGTGCCCGCCGCCACGGCCGCGGCGAGCGCCGAGCTGTTGGCCGCGATGCTCGCGTTCAGCGCCGTGAAGCTGGCGAGCTGGGCGGCCGACGCGCCGGCGTTGGTCGCCGCTTCCACGGCCGCCTCAAGCTGCGCCGCGAACCCGTCGATCAGGGCGATGGCGCTCGCGTTGACGGTCGTTTCGGCGGTGACGTCATCGGTGAGCGATGCGATTTCGGTGTCGATGTTGTTGAGCGATGCGGACATGATGGCTACCTGTGCGGTTAGGGCATCGAGCGCGGCGACAATCGACGCGCTTTCGTTGTGGACATGGACGTGAACGTGGGTTTCGTGCGCCATGGGCCTCCGGGGGGTTAAGTCAGCGGCGCGGTGGACAGGCGCGCCGGGCTTGCGATCGGCACGATGGCCACGTTCGGCGCGGGAGCGGCGGGGGGAGATACCGGGATGCCCGCCGTCAGGCCGGTCGCCTTTGCCGCGAGCGCGCAATCATTTTGCACCGTTGACGCGAGCGCGCCGGTGGCGAGCACCACGACGGGGCTTGCCGGCGGCGCTAGGGCGGACGCCACGGCGTCGATCACGCCGACGGTTACGGCGGCGCCGCCATCGGCGGACACCGCGCAGAACAGTTGGCCGTCCGTCGTGGAGAGCAGGGCGGTCGCCGCGGCGCAGCAGCCGCCCACCAGCAGCGGGAAAAGAACGAATGACCAGGCGCGCATGGCGGTCACGCGCTGGCGACGGCCGCCGGTGGCGCCGCGACCACGGCGGACAGCGCCAGGACGGCGGCCGGGATGACGTGCGGCGCCAGCGCGGCGGCCGTCTGTTCGGCGGCGACGCGCGCGACATCCGCCGGCGTCGCGCCGAGGTCGGAAATCATCCCGGCGTGCGACGCGGCCACCGATGTTTCGGCCGCTTGTGTCGCCGCGGCGAACACCGCCGGGTCACGCAAATTCGCGCCGTTCGCGGCGAGCCGCACGAGAGCGGCGACGCCGGCGGCACCCGCCGCGCGCACAAGGGAGTTGTTCCGGACCGCGGTGATGTCCACGCCCTTCGCCTGGAAATAGCGCACCGCGGCGGGCACGATTCCGGTGGCGACCGCGAGCGCGGAAACCCCTTCGAGGACGTTCATCGTGTCGGCGATGTCCATGAAAATCATGCTCCGGTGAAAGTCGTGCCCACGGCGCGGTTGATTTCCCAACCGTATTCAAACACTTGTTGCGAGGAATTATTTTCCGCGTCGGTGATGTAGAACACCGATTGCAAGGCGATGATCATGCCGAGCAGCACCTTGCGCCCGTCGGCCCCGCGTATGTCGATGAAATGTCGCAGCGCGGTGCGCGTGTCATTGCCGCAGCCGCCGTCCACGTCGAGACTCGAATAGGCGCCGTTGGCGAGAACATTCAAGCACCGCTGCAAAAATTTCACGCCGACTTCCGGACCCATGTTGATTCCGATATCCAGCAACTTGCCGGCGATCGGCATGTCGATCACCGCGAGTTGGTCAAATTGCGGACCAATCCAGTATTTCTGAAAATAGATCGCAACGGCGGTATCGCGCGGCATCGCCCGCATGTCGCCGGTGTAGCCGTTCGATCGCGCGTCAGCCTCGGTGATTCCCCAGATAGTGGGGCCGCCGGAATCGGCCGCGTCGTTGGTGTAGCCGCCCTCCAGGCCAATTTCCGTGTTGATCAGCGCGACAAAGATCAGCGGGTAATCGGTCATCACAGATAGCCCAGGAAAAGCAGCACGAGGACAATGACGACGACAAGCCCGAGGCCGCCGCCGTAATAATGCCCGTACCGATTGCCGCCGGAATACCAGCCGGCGCCGCGGCCATAGATGCCGCCGCCTCCGAGAACCAAGATGAGAACGATGATGAGAATGAGGCCCATGACGAAACTCCTTATTTTGTGCTCATATCCGGCCGGAAGCGCGTGTCCGGAAGCGATGCGTCAAACAGTTTCGCCCACAAGATCGAGACCATCTGTTCAACGTGGTCGAATTGCAGATTTGCGATATTTTGCGCGGCGCGGAATTGCGTTTCGATTTCCGCGAGTCGCGCGGCCGAAGCCTGTCCGGACGCCGACAGGGTCGATCCAATCGCGCCGATGCGTTCCTCGTTGCCCGCAACCCGCGAATTGAGCTGCGCCCGGTCGGAGGAACTTGTCGCGTCGGCCGTCGATGATCGGATCGTCGCGATTTCCACCAGCTTCATGCGGTCGTTGATCTGCGCGCTGTCGGTTTTCAGTTCCGAGAGCGCGATGCCAAGCGGTTGCTCGCTCGCGTCGATCTTGAGGCCAATGACAATGAAAAGCCCGACGACGAGCGTGACCACCACCGAGGAAAACGTCATCAGCAGGGGCCAGTTGGTTTGCCGCAACGAGTCGACCTTCACCGAAAGTGGGCTGACGGCGGCGTCCATCTTTGATTCGAGGGTCTGAATGATGGCCTGGATTTCATCACGGCCCATGCCCTTTTGAATTACACCTTCAATGGTAGCCCGAAATTCATTCATGCCTTTCAAGCGTTCATCCATCGCGTTCATAGCGATCTGGCGCGCGGCCTCGATCTCGCGGAAACGGAAATCCATGAATGTGCGCAGCGAAATGGCTTCGTCGCCGTCGGTCTGGCGCCGCTGCGGAATATGATCGGACATTTATACCACCTGTAACAAAACGGTCCTCTGATCGGCGCGCGCGTGGGCGCCCGCGGCCGCCACGGTGACGATCGCGCAGGTCAGCGCGTAAAGCCGCCCGGGAATGCCGCCGGAAATCCAGCAGCTGACCAGGCCCATGTTGATCGGCGGGGCCGCCGGGGTGACGACGCAATCCCCCGGCAGCAACGGCAGCGGCGCGTCAGGTGCCGACACGGGCGCGATCGTGAAGGTGACGGTGGCGATGGCGTCATTATCGAGCGCCAGCCACGCGCTCCAATCCACGCTGTAGTCGAGATTGGAGTTGGCCGCCTTGACTTGGGGAAATTGGAGCTGGTCGCTCATGACGTAGCCTATTGTTGTGTCGGGACGGTGACGGTGCGGGTGTCCACGCGGATCGCGACATCCCGCGGGTCGAGGGCGACCGCGATCTCGCGGGTGTCGACGCGGATCCCGATGACCCGCTCGCCGCCCGGCTCATACGGATAGGCAACGAGCGTGCCGGCGGCGGTCAGCCGCCCGAAGGACGCCTGCCCGATAGAGGCGCGCGTCAGCAGGCCGGTGGAGAAGACGCTCGCGGGTTGCGCGCCGGCCTGAAAATTCGCGGCGATGGCCGCGTCCGCGGTGTCACCCGGGATCGCCACGATCGTCCCGGCGAATGCCGCGGTGACCGGGACGGCGGCGGTGGCCGCCAGCGCCGGCAGAAACAACAGGGCCGCGCCGCCGGTGACCGGCACGGTGGCGGTGGCGCGCGCCGTGGCGGGAGCGGCGCCGATGACCAGGCGCCCGGTTGCGATGCGCCGGGCGGTCGCCGACAGCGTCGCGTCGCGCACGGTGGCGATCAGCGTCCCCGTGATCGCGGCGGCGAGATGTCCGTGCGCCGTCGCCGGCGCCGCCGTGGCGGCGAGGACCGCGCCGACCTTTAGGTCCGCCGCCGCCACCAGGGCTTCCCCGGCGGCCCCGGTGAGCCCGGCCCACACCGGCACCACGCCGGCGGCGAGGCCCGTCGCGGGGTCCGTGCTGGCGATGAGCCGGGCGGCGGCGAGGCGCTTGGCCGTCGCCGTGAGGGTTCCGTCGGCTTGCGTCGCCGACAGCGCCGCGGCGATCGGCGCGGCGGCCGCGACGTGGGACGTCGCCGGCGTGGCGGCGAGCAACAGCCCCGCCGTGACGAGGTTGGAACCCACCGCGGCCGGCGTCGCCCCTGGCAGGGTAGCCAGCAGCGCGGACGTGACCGGCGCGGTGCCCGTGGCCGCCACCGTCGCGGGCGCGGCGAGAGCGGCGAGATGCCCCGCCACGCGGGTTGCCCCGGAGGCCGCCAGCGCGTCCCCGGCCGGGGCGATCAGCGCCGCCGCGATGGCGACGGTGGCGGCGCCGTGGCCGGTCGCGACCGCCGCCGTGTCCGCGAGCCGCGCCGTGACCCAGGTGGCCGCCGTGGCGGTGAGCCGCGCGCCGGCCAGCGGGATGAACACCGCCGCCCTGATGGCTGCCCGGGCGGTGGCTTGCGTCGTCGCCGGTGCCGTCGTGGCGCGCAGCGCGGCGATTAGATTTGTCGGCGCCGCCGTCTCGTCGATGAACAGGCCGCGTGTCGCGTGCTGCTGCCCGGTCGTTTCATTATAGAGCAGCGGCGGGATTGCCCGCCGGATGATTTGCGCCATCGCGCTAACTCAGCGCGAGCAGCGGATCAATGAAGAACGTGGCATATAATTGTCCAACTTTTATGACGCTGTAGAGGTCCCCGACCATTTGCGGCGTGACCGCCACGGACATTGAGAAGCGCATTCCGGCGCGGAACGTCGCGCCGCCATCCGCCACCAACGTGCCGTCCGCGGCGCCCGTATATCCCGCTGGCACCGCGCTGGCCGATGTCCCGGCGACGGTGCAAAACCACACCTGTCCGCCTCCCACGGTCATCATCTGCCCGGCCGTGTAGGGGTGTGAATTGGCGCGCGCCGTCGCTTGTGAATCCCAGGCGGAATTATCAGCCGGCCATGCGGTCGGGGGCGCGAGCGCGTTGGCGCGCGTTCCGCTGCCGAGCGATCCGAGCGGCGATGTCGCCGCGCCGAGATAGCGGACATCGTGCCAAATCTGCGCGTTGTTCGGGAGTACGGAGCCGTTGAACAGGCCATAGATCGTAACGGTACGAGTCGCGCCGGTGAGCGTGTTCCAAATCCCGATGGCTTGGGACTCGAAAGGAAATGCCCAGCTGGCGGTGCCAGACGCGGCGATCGACTGCGCGATCGGAGTCGTGCCGTTGCTCGCGCCGCCGGTCCTGACGATCGCGGTCGAGATCGTCAGCGTGCCGGTATATGTGTAGCGCGCTTGCTGGTAATTCGTCCCGGCGCCGTCCGTGCAAAACGCGTCGAGGACGCCCTGACCCGGCGAAAAAGCGGCGATGAGCGGCACGCCGGGCGCCACCTTGCAGTTTTGCAGATTGATATTTTCAAAGTTGACCAAGGACTGAAACGGCGCGCCCGCGAAGGCCGAAAGATCAACGCTGTCAAGCGTGATGTTGGACATAACGGCCGCCCAGTTGAAGACGTTCGCAGGGACCGCGCCGGAAAAGGGAGTCGGCGTGTCTCGCCAGCGCAGCGTGCCACCGTAATAATTTATGCTTTGTGATGCCGCATATAGATTGAAGGAGACAGCAATAAACTCGCAGAACACTCCGGCGACGCCGAACCATATCGCGGCTGGTGCCGCGCTTGAAAGAGCGAACGTGACGGCTTCAAATCGAAGCGTGCAAACCGTCCGTCCGACGTTAAAGGCGCCGGTGGATGACGACGCGAGGGTAATTCCGTAGATGTAAAGGAAGCCGGTCACCGCGAATATGGCGGCTCCGGTTTGCGTGATCGTGGCGCCGGTCTTGAGGTTGGCGGCGGTCGGCGGGACGGCGGCGGTATGATCGACACACAAGATGGAGCATGGCGCGGCAGAGGTTCCCGGTCCCGTGATCGTTGTCGCGACGGACGACGTTTCGGCGTGATCGTCCCCGACGAAAACCGTGTTGCCAGCCGCGCACCATGTCGCGGCCAGCGCGCTTGCGAGGCGCGCGTGCGGCGCGGCCCATTTGGCGAAATTGCCCACCGCGCCCAGCGATGTCCATGTGACCGTGGCGTCCGTCGTGGTGGCGCCCGCCGTTTTGCTCCATGCCGGTTCGGCGCCCGTGCCGGCTGTTCCGGCCGCGGTGCAGATAAAAAGCGTGTCGCCACCGGCATCCTGCACGATGAAGCCGAGCGCCACGGCGAGCCCCTTGGCGCCGCCTGCCCATGTCGGGCAATTCGTGAGATCGCCATTGACGCCCGGCTGGCCGGTGACTTCCATCCAGGTTACGCCGGAGTCCGTGGTTTTCGCGCCCTTGGTCACCACCCAGGTCGGCTCGCTCGACCCGGTCGTGCCCGCGACGACGCAGGCGAACACACGCTCGTTGCCCACGGCCGGCGTCGCGGATTGCCGCCGCGGCGCGCCGGCGACGACGGCGGTGCTCGCCGCCCACGCCGTGACGGCGCTCCATTGCGCGGAGTCCGCGTACCAGACGGTCGGGCCGACGCTCACCGGCTAGGCGTTGCCGAAGATGATGGAAAATGTCTGCACGTTGACGACTTGCGCCACCGCTATATTGGTGTTGTCGAGGGTCATGTCGCCGCCCGCGCTGGTCTGCGAAACGGATCCCTGGATGCGGCAGTTGGCGTTGCTGTCATAGATGCGAAACGAGGCGGCGGTGCCGGCGGCGGTGCCGGTCGCGACCCAGGCGCCGCTCATCGTCAGCACGCCCGCCGAAGCCGTCGCGGCGGTGGCGGGCAGCGTACCGGACGCCAACGGTCCGGACGGATCGGCGGCGGCGCAGTTCGCCGGTTCCGCGCCGGTGAACAGCTTTATCGTGCCGCCGCCGACCGCGCCGGCCAGTTCGCTCGCGAACGCGGTGCGATCCGTCGTCGAAAATTGCAGGGTCATATCACACCGCCGGGAGCATCTGGGTGAAGGGATTGAGCGTGACGGGCACGCCGAGCGTGATGTTGGTGCTGGCGATGATGATGTCCGTGCCCGCCGACCCAACCGTGTAATCCGCGAGCGCGGTCGCGCCATCGGACGCCCACGCTCGCGCGAAACCCACGGTGCCCCCCACGGCCGGGGTGGCGGCGCTTGTGATGAAGTTGGCCACCATCTGTTCGTTAGACGCCGAGAAAGCTGGCGCGGTGAACGCCACCGGCGCGAAATTATAGGTCAGCAGCACGGTGTTGCCCGCGAGTGGCGATTCTGGCGTTGCCGGCATGGTGCCCGTGTAGAACACGAGCGAGCCCCCGCCGTAGCGCGTGGCCGCCGCCGCGAGCATGGCGCCCGCGAGCGTCTGGGATGTGTTCACGGGAGCCACCGAAACAGGAAGCGGCCGTTGGCGCCGGCGCCCCCGAGCCAGGCCGTTGGATCGGTGCCCTGTTGCACGTCATAGGCGCCGCCGCCGCCGGCACCCGCGCCGGTCGCCGGATCGCCGCCCTGAAATCCCGCCGGGCCGCCGCCGCCATAATATCCGCCAGCGCCATGTCCCGAAAACGCGAACTCGGTGCCGAATTGCCCATCGCTCCCGCGCTCGCCGGCCTGCGCGACGACAACGATGATCGAGCCCGACGCGGTCACGTTGCCGCCCTCCGCGCCGAGGGACAGCTGGGATGATGGGAAATTCGCGCCGGCCCCGCCGGTCGCCGTTCCCATCACGGCGCCACTTTGACTGAGCGTCGTCGTCCCGCCGGCCACCTGGTTCGCGCCGCCGGCCCCGATGGCGACGGTGAGCACCGCGCCGGCCGCGACCGGCCAGACGCATTGCAGATGGCCGCCGGCCCCGCCACCGGCGCCGCTCCAATCCAGCCCCTCCGCGTTCGACCCGCCGCCGCCGCCGCCGTCCAGGATGGCTTCGATGTGGCCGATTCCCGCTGGCACCGTGATCAGGCCGCCGGGAAAAGCCACCGGCAGGAAGGTCGGGCTTGGGAGCGCGGCGGGCTGCCCCGCGGTGATGAGGGCGCGAATGGCCGCGAGCAGCTGGGTGTTGACGAACGCGGACGGCGCGATCCCCGCCGCCGTGATGACGGCGAGAATTTCCATGATGATGCCCGCGTAGTGATAGGCCGGAAACGTCGTGGCCGGGATGAGCAGCCCGGGATTGCCGTCCGTGGGATAGCCGGGCGTGCCGGCGGGCGGCAGCGCCACCTCCTCGATCGGGATGGTGTAGGGGGCGATGATGGCGTCCATGGATTATCCGACCCTCAAGCTGGAAATTTGGCACACGCCCCAGGGCGGCCCCGGGAGCAGGCAGTTCACCGGCCCGCTGAGAACCATCGAAAAGCTCTTGTCAGCGTTGGCGGCGGTGTCGGCCAGGATGACGACCACGATGTCCTGCGAGACCGCGCCGGGCGCGAAGGTTAGCGTTCCCGATGTGCCGACGAAATCGGTGGGCGAGGTCGCGGTGCCGTTCGCGGTCGCATAGGCCACCGTGCATGTTTCGGCCGATGGCGCGCTCAGTGTGACCGTGAAGGTGGCGATCTGACTGGTTGTAAGTTTTCCCGACGCGGCGAGGGCGCCCTGCACCGGGGCACCGATGGCCGAGGGCGGCGTGAAGCCCAACACCTCCACGACGAGCTGCGAGACGCGGAGCTTGGACGGGATGAAGCCCAGCGCCTCGGTGACCACCTGGCTCGCGTGGATGTTCGCTGGTTTCGTGCCCAGCGCCTCGGTGACCACTTGGGACACCAGGGCGTCGGACGGCACGTCAAAGACCTGGGCCTGGCCCGCCGACCAGGATGACGCCGTGAAACTTCCCCGCGTCGTCCAGGTCGAGTTATCGTCGGAATAATCGAGGGTGAAAGCCAGCGGGGCGTTTTGCGGATTGCCGGAGGTGGCCGAGAGGGTGACTTCAACGATTTCCACGGCGGAAGGAAATTCGTAATACCACCAAGCGGGGGTGCCGCCCGCGCTGCACCAGAACGTCGCGAGGTTGTTGTCCAGCGCGCTCGCCGGAGGATCGCCCGAGGCCGAGCCATTCGCGGAGGCGGTGCCGCCGGCGCAGAGATTGGCGCCTCCCGGCGCCGCCGCCATCGCGACTTCCGCGATCTGGAAGTACTGGTTCGATCCGGCATTCGTCTGGCAGTTTATCCGCCAGTAGAGATGCGGGGCCGGCGCGGGCATTACGCGACCCTGCCATAACCCATGAGGCTCGCGTTGTGCGCGGCGGCGGTCCACGGCGCGCCGGTCGCCGGATCGGTTTCCGAGATGTCGGAATAATAGGCATAGGTCGAAATCATTGCATTCGTGGCGCCGGTGTCATCCGTTCCATTGCTGGAGATGATGTTGGCGAGCGTGGCCGCGCCACTGGCATCCTTGCGCGAGGCGTTGGTGATCTGCACGGCGGAAATCACGTAATTCGGCACGACCTGGGTGTGCGTGAAAAGATCGCTCTGCCCGGCCGTCGCGGAGACGTTATAGGTCGCGTCCGAATCCATGGCGGTTTCATCAATCATCGGGGTGTTGGTCGTGCCGGACAGCGGCGTGAATTCCACGGAGGAATCCGCCGTCGCCCAGCCGGTCAGCACCTGCCGCTCGATCGGCCAGGAATTGTTGTAGGAGCCGGCCGTGTCCTGGGCGCAAAAGTCGTCGACTTGTCCGCCCTGGCTGTACGTGGTGCCGCTCAAACCGATCGCGACCACCGTTGAATAGCCGGAGGCGGTATCGCCCAGCGTGTTCGCCCCGGTGACGGCCAGGAAATCCGCGGTCTCGCCATTGACGCGAACATGCACCTCGCCGGCCGTCGCGCCGATAATGAATTCCACCGCGACGAAAATGAAGACATTGCCGGCGAACAGCGGCGTGTCGATGCTGGCGAGCAGGGTGTCCTGCGGCGGGTTGACGCAGCCTCCCCAATTCGCGGTCTGCCGATAAATCAGAACCTGGGTATTGGTAATTAACACGTAGCAATGGACACGGCCCTCGCCGTTGACGGCGCAGATGCACGTCGCGTAGCTGTACGCGTCGGGCGGCTTCACGCCGGTCGCGAGGCCCACCCAGACCGACGATCCGGACGCCACGGCGACGCCCAAGGGAAAGATCAGCATGGCCTCCGAGGGCAGCGTGATCGCGCGTCCGCCATAGCGTCCCGCGACAAAATTGATGGTGCTGTTGCTCGTGATGGCCACGCCGCCGGTGACGAGATCAGCCAGGGAATTTTCGTGATCGAAGCCGCGGATGATTCGTGCCGTCATGGAAATGCTCCTTATTGCGGCGCGGAAATAACGCCGGCCGAGAGAGTGAGGACGGGCACCGGCGGCGGCGGCGGCGCGCGCGTGCCGATCACGCCGCCGCTGATGGCGAGTTGCGGGTTCGGCGCGATCAGCGTGGCGCCGGTCTCGAACATGATGATCGTGTGCGCCGGGCGGATGCGCGTGAGTTCGCAGACCAGCACGGAGGATGTCCACGTGGCCCACGGCTTGCCGAACGCCGGAATGCCGAATTTCAGGGGGGAGATGACCCACCCCACGGCGTCCACCTGCCAGGCGAAGCTCCAGGCGTTGCCGCCGAACGTGCCGCCGAACGGGCGGCCGAAGCGCGCGCGCGCGAATTCCGTGATGGTGATGGTGTAGCCGAGCGCCGCCGCGTAGGCGGTCAGGCCCGCGATGGACGGGCCGTAGAACTGCGTCAGCTTGGCGACGACGTGCGCCTGCCGCGCCGCGATCGTGGTGTCCGGCGGCGCGCATGGGTCCGGCAGGCCGACGCTGGCCTCCCAGTCCGGGAGCAGTTGCACCGCCGTGGCCGGGAACGCGTCCGTGATGAGCCCGACGACGGACTGCCAGGAGCGCACCGCGCACGGCACGATCGCGGCGATGGCCTGCCCGTTCGCCGTGTCCGGGTCGCGCGGCCAGACTTTTCCGACCGGCTGCAAGCCCGCCATCGCGGCCGTCATATCTTCGACCGTGTAATCGGGCAGCGGCATTTCCGCGGCCTAATTCGGGCTGTAGGTGATCGCGCCGACGACCGGCAGATTGCCGGCGGGGGCAACGACGGCCGCCGCCGGAAACGTCACGTTGAAATGCGCGATGCCTGGCACCGCCGCGATGGCTTCGTTCCACTGGCTCGGCCAGAGCGTGCCGCCGGCGATCGAGCCGTCCACCCAGGTCCCGCCCGGCTGTGCCAACCGCAGGTGCATGGCGACCAGCGCCGCCTGGATGCCGGCCTGGATCGCCGGGGTGTTCGGCAGCAACTCGCCGATCACATAGTTGATCGGGAGCGCCGTCGGCGCGCAGCTATAGACCAGGGCGGTGACCGGACGAAGCGTGAACAGCGCGTCCGCCACGGCGAGTTGGTCGCCGGTGGCGGGCGTGTCCCGCGTCTCGCCGGATGCCACGCCGTTCGTGCCGACTGGAAAGCCGCCCGTGGTGGCCTCGGCGTTGTCGAACATGGTGAACACCACGACGGTGCCGGCCCCGGCCCCGTTCGGGGCGCACCAGCAGCGGGTGACGCCATCGACCGCCCCGGCCCATTCCACATAGTCTTGCTGGTCCCCGCCGGCCGGGGGGTTCGCGTACGCGATCAGCATGCGCGCGCGAAGATCGTCGTCGATTTCCTGGGCGGCGCCGCCGGTGACCGGCGTGCTGGCGCTGCCCAGCGCCGTGATGTTGCTGATCCCGGTGCCGAGGGTCAGCGGCGTGCCGACGGCACAGTTGCCGGTCGGCCCGGCGACGGTGGCGGCGATCGCCGTGGTGACCGTGGTTCCGCCGGCGGGCACGCTGGCGTCGTAGAGCGTGACATAGGCGACGCCGTCGCCCCTGTTCACTGGCGTGCCCGCTGGCAGATCCGTCCCGGCCACGCCGGAGAAGGTCGCGAAGGATAGTCCGTTGGCGCCGGCTGCCACGGCGTCTTTCCGGAAAACGTCCTTCAGCGCGGCCCACGCTTCCAGAAACTCATCGGTCGCGTAGAAGGGGGTTGCCTGGCGCGCGGCGTAGGCGATGGCGTCGTAATGCCCGAATGAGAATCCGGCCATCACCATGCCCATGAGCCCGAGCACGGAGAGCGGCAAGAACCCGTCCGCGCCGGCAAGATCGGAGGCGGAAATGTCGCTGGCGGCCTGGTTCAAAAGGGTTTGGAGCGTTGGCGTGCTGTATGGCATTTTTCCTCACACACCGAAGGCGAAACCAATGGCGCAAACTTCATTGATCGGCGAAGTGGTGGAGTGGACGTGCATGCGGATGGACGGTTTGATCATCCGGGAGGTCAGGCGGCGTGGCTTCGTCATCGCCGAGAACACCCAAAGCGGCGCCGTCGGGGTCATCCTGGGAACGAAACTAGACCCGCTCTGCCCGGCGGATGAACAAGGTATGTCCAGGTGGCTGGAGCGGAGCCAGTGGCGCCTCGCCTATCCCGTCACCCAATCTGCCCCCACGCCCAGCCGAACAGAAACGTCTCCGGATTCCCCGTAGGTTTATGGGCGGTGATGTGCAGGCCGACGTTCGTGCGGTTGATCCAAATCGCGGTGATATCGAAATAAGCCACCACGCCGGCGTCGATCAGCGGTTGCAGGGCGTCCGCGGCGTATTTCTCAATCAGCACCAGCGTGCCCTTCGTCTTCGCCGCGCGCGCGAGCGTCCACAGCAGGGACCCAAGTTGGGTGCCGCTGTAGGTATCGCCCCACCAGCCCCGGCGGTCGGTGTTCGTGGTCGGCGCCGGCGTCACGTAATCCGGCGGCGCCACCCGGTCGGTGAACAGGCCGACGAGGATGGAGGTCTGCAAATCGCTGCCGGTGAGAAGATCGGGACCGTTCATCAGCCACACGCCGCGGCCGTCCGTCTGCACCCAGGTGATCGCGATGTCCGGCATTTCAGGGGCCGCCGGCGCGCGTCGCCCCGGTGAGATCGGCCGCGCCCATCTGCTGGTTCGGCACGCCTGTCGTGCCGCCCGGACAGGGATGCGTGTGCGCGTTGAACACCTGTAGCGCCACCTCCGTCATGAGCTGGCGCAGCGTCTCGCCGGGCGCCATCATGACGATGTTTCCATCGTTCAGCATGCCGATGTAGCGCCCGCCCGCGTCATACATCTTCGCCCCGCCGGTCGGCGTGTTCGTCTGGCGGGAGGCCGGATGATTGGTGCCAACTCCAAGCACCTTCGTGCGGTCGCCGGACATCGAAATGAAAAACACATCGGAGCCCGGCGGCGGATTGGATGCGAACCCAAAATGCTGCACGATCGGACTCTGGTCGCGTGATTCGACGGCGGACATTTGCACCTGCGCCGTCTGCACGCCCTGGCTGT
>Ga0302319_10016857_pt1 | contig 13421 bp, 10 predicted proteins | sample Bog_T0_2_FD_203319 | JGI IMG/M metagenome (GOLD analysis project Ga0302319, IMG submission 203319) | Peat permafrost microbial communities from Stordalen Mire near Abisko, Sweden - Bog_T0_2 | ecosystem: Environmental > Terrestrial > Soil > Wetlands > Peat | place: Sweden: Abisko, Stordalen Mire...
GATTTCACCGGTTTTTACGAACAGGAAATGGAGTTCCGCGAGCAATTGAAATATCCGCCCGTCAGCCGCGTCGCCCTGCTCACGCTCAAGGGCCGCAACGAGGAAAAAGTGAAATTTTCCGCCGACCATTTGAAACGGATGCTTGAGTCCAAAGTTCAGAGTCCAAAGTCCAAAGCTTCTTCGGACGGCGCGACTTTGGACCTTGGACCTTGGACTTTGGATTTGATTATTTCCGGGCCGGCGCCGGCGCCGTTGCCGCGCGCGGAAACTTTTTACCGCTACCAAATCATGCTGCGGACGCGCGCGATGAGCAAATTGAGCCAGGCGCTGGCAAAAATCATCGGGGCGCTCGCTTTGCCGGATGACGTGACGCTGACGGCGGACATTGACCCGGTGAATTTAACGTGAAGCGCAGCCGGTGAAAATTTCCCGTCGTTTTGTAATTTGCCAATCCCGCCAAATTCAGGGATAGTGTTTGCCGTTTTTGCATCCATTTATGAAACCCCAGGTTGAAATATACGACACGACCCTGCGCGACGGTTCGCAGGGCGAAGGCATCAATTTCTCGGTCGCGGACAAGCTCCGCATCGCCGAGAAGCTCGACGCGTTCGGGGTTCATTACATTGAAGGCGGCTGGCCCGGCAGCAATCCCAAGGACATCGAATTTTTCGCGCAGGCGAAAAAACGCAAATTCAAGAATGCGAAACTCGCCGCGTTCGGCTCGACGCGCAAAAAGGGTGTGCCGGTCGAACAAGACGATCAGGTGCGGCTGCTTATCGAGGCGGAAACGCCGGTTGTCACGATTTTTGGCAAGACTTCGATGCTGCACGTGAAAGAAGTCCTCCGCTGCACGCCGGAGGAAAATTTGGCGATGATTGGCGACACCGTGAAATTCCTCAAAGACCACGGCAAGTTCGTCATCTACGACGCCGAACATTGTTTCGACGGCTACAAACTCGATCCCGAATACGCCGTCGCCACCTGGCAGGCCGCCGAAAAAGCCGGCGCGGATTTCATCGTGCTTTGCGACACCAACGGCGGCTGTCTGCCCGGTGAAGTCGCCGTCATCACAAAAGCCGCCGTCGGCAAATTGAATTGCAAGGTCGGCATCCACACGCACGACGACATCGGCCTCGGCGCCGCGAACGCGCTGGCCGCGCTCGACGCCGGCGCCGTTCACGTGCAGGGCACCATCAACGGCTTCGGCGAGCGCACCGGCAATTGCAATCTGACGAGCGTCATCCCGTGTATCGCCTTGAAGTTGAAAAAGACTTGCGTGCCGGCGAAATCATTGCCGAAGCTGAAGGAGCTTTCACAATTCGTGGATGAGATCGCGAACTCGCGGCACAATCCGCGCCAGCCTTGGGTCGGTTCGTCGGCATTTGCGCACAAGGGCGGCGCGCACGTCAACGCCGTGCAAAAGCTCACCGCGAGTTACGAGCACATTGATCCCGCGCTCGTCGGCAACCAGCGCACCGTGCTCATCAGCGACCTCGCCGGTCGCAGCAACATCGTCATCAAGGCGCAGGAACTCGGCTTCAAGCTCACAAACGAGACGCCGGAGTTGAAGGCGATCTTGAATCGCGTCAAGGAACTGGAAAATCAGGGCTACGAATTCGAGGCCGCCGAAGGTTCGCTCGCGCTGCTCATCGGCAAGGCGCTCAAACATCGCGAACCGCCGTTCCGTGTGGATGCGTATCACGTCTCGATGCGCCGCGACGCGAAGGAGTCCATTTGCGAGGCCACAGTCAAGGTGCGTGTAAAAAATGAAACACATCAGACAGTAGCCGAAGGTGACGGCCCGGTGAACGCTTTGGACAAAGCTCTTCGGCGTGCGCTCGCCAAGTTCTTTCCAAGTCTTCGACGCATTTGTTTGACTGATTATAAAGTGCGAATACTTCCTTCTCGTCGAACGGATTTGCTAAAAACGGCTCGCGATGCAAATAAAAATAAGCTGGGTAAGTTTTATGAAGGATTTACTGACGCAGCCAATTCTTTAATTGCGAAAGAAAGTGGCACTGCGGCCAAAACCCGTGTGCTCATCGAATCGAGCGACGGCAAACGCGAATGGGGCACCGTCGGCGTGAGCGAAAACATCATCGAAGCCAGCTTGCAGGCGCTCGTGGACAGCATGAAGTTCGCCTTGTTGAAAACATGAGCGAGATCTCGAAAGCTTACGAGCCTCAAGCGGTTGAGGACAAATGGTATCAATTCTGGCTCGACGGAAAATTTTTCGTCGCGGACGCGAAGTCGCCCAAGCCGGCGTATTCCATCGTCATCCCGCCGCCGAACGTCACGGGCGTGCTCACGATGGGGCACGCCCTCAACAACACCATCCAGGACATTCTCGCCCGCAAGGCGCGCATGGACGGCAAGGAAGTCCTCTGGCTGCCCGGCACCGACCACGCGGGCATCGCCACGCAGACGGTCGTTGAGCGCACGTTGAAAAAAAACGGCGAGATCAAGCATCGCGACGATCTGGGCCGCGAAAAATTTCTGAAACGCGTCTGGGAATGGAAGGAAAAACACGGCGGCATCATCATCCAGCAATTAAAGAAGCTCGGTGCATCGTGCGACTGGACGCGCGAACGGTTCACGATGGACCCGGAATATTCGCGCTGCGTGCAACGCGTATTCGTTGACCTCTACAAAAAAGGTTTCATTTACTACGACAACCGCATTGTAAATTGGTGTCCTGCGTCGCTCACGGCGTTGTCCGACGAAGAAGTGGTGATGAAAGAGCAAAAAGGTTTCCTCTATTATTTCAAAGTCGAAGTGGCCGAAGCGCCGGGAACTTTTTTGACCATCGCGACGACACGGCCGGAAACGATTCCCGGCGATACCGCCGTGGCGGTGAATCCAAAAGACCCGCGTTATGCGCATCTTATCGGCAAGCATGTTGTGCGTCCACTACCATCAGAAATGGCGCGCGAGTATAGATTTATTCCAATCATCGGCGACGAACATGTGGATTTCGAATTCGGAACTGGCGTTTTGAAAGTCACGCCTGCACATGATAAAGCCGATTTTGAAATAATAATGCGCATAGTAAGCCGCACAAAAGATCGAAACTATCTAAACTTTCCGAGGGTGATTGATGCAAAAGGCATTATGACACATGAAGCGGGCGCGGATTTGGTCGGCCTTGAGCGCTTCAAAGCTCGAAAAATTGCAGTCGAAAAACTTCGTGAACTCGGTCTTCTGGAAAAAGAAGAAGCTTACACACACAACGTTGGTTTCAGCGAGCGCGCCGACGTGCAGATTGAGCCATACTTAACTGACCAATGGTTTTTGGTGTATCCGAAAGTTGAGGAATCACGAAATAGCGTCGCGACTGGTGCAATGAAGTTTCATCCCAATCGCTGGGCGAAAGTCTATGAACATTGGATGGGCAATCTACAAAATTGGTGTATTAGTCGCCAGTTGTGGTGGGGACACCGGATTCCGGCATGGACCAACTTTTTGCCAAAAAATCGTTCGTCATTATTTACTGAAGAACTAAAGCGAGTTTTGAATGAAGAAAATCTGCGTAAAGGATTTGAGTTCTCTTTGAGCGGTGTTGAAGGTCATTCAACCTTTTTTAGCTTTCACTCGAAACGGCCAGAACCAAGGATTTATAAAAATGCCGATCCTGAATTTATTGCTGTGACAGATTCGCCTCTTGAAGCAGAGAAGTTAGAAGAATTAGATTTCACCCAAGACCCCGACGTGCTCGACACCTGGTTCAGCTCGTGGCTCTGGCCGTTCGCGACGATGGGCTGGCCGGAGCAGACCGACACGTTGAAGAAATTTTATCCGACCACCGACCTCGTCACCGGGCCGGACATCATTTTCTTCTGGGTCGCGCGCATGATCATGGCCGGCTACGAATTCATGGGCGAGCTGCCGTTCCAAAATGTCTATTTCACTGGCATCATCCGCGACAAGCAGGGTCGCAAGATGTCCAAAAGCCTCGGCAATTCGCCCGACCCGCTCGACCTCATCGCGAAGTTCGGCGCGGATGCGTTGCGCTTCGGCGTGATGCGCGCCGCGCCGCTTGGTCAGGATATTTTGTTCGATGAACAGAACGTCGAGCTGGGCCGCAATTTCTGCAACAAGCTCTGGAACGCCTGCCGTTTCCGCCAAATGCAGGGCGGCGAAGTGCAGGGCGAAATTGATCCCAAGCTGCTCACGTCCGACGACAAATGGATTTTGCTGAAGCTGGATGCCGCCATCCGCGAATTGAACACCGCGTTCGCCGGATACAAATTCAGCGACGCGACGACGGCGCTTTACCGCTTTTTCTGGAGCGAGTATTGCGACTGGTATGTCGAGGCGAGCAAGGCCGTGCTGTCGCATGGCGTTGAATCGAAAGATCGTGAATCGTTGAATCGGGAAAATCCCGCGACGAAGGACGATTCAACGATTCAACGATTCAACGATTCAACGGCCCAAAAGGCGAACACGCTCGCGGTGATTGATTTCGTCCTCTCGCACACACTGCGGCTGTTTCATCCGTTCCTGCCGTTCATCACGGAGGAATTGTGGCACGGCATGGGTTATGCCGAGGACATGCCGGAAAATCAGGGCGGCAAGACCATCATGTTCGCGCCGTGGCCGAAGCCGCTGGACGACGATTTCAAGTCGCACTACCGCTTGAGCGACAGCGATGAAAAACAAATCGAGGCGCGCAACGAATTCATCGGGCAGGGCCGCAATCTGCGCCGCGAGGCGAACATTCCGGCGAACAAAAAAGTGAAGTTCATCTTCAAGCCGGTGAATTTCACGCCGCCGCACGACGTTGAAGTTTTGAAATTGCTGCTCAACGCCGAGGCCGTTGAAGTGGACGGGAATTTTCAGCCGGCCAAAAATGTTCTGGCCATCCGTCATGAACTCGGCGAATTGTTCCTGCCGCTCGAAGGCTTGGTGGACGTGGAAGCCGAGAAAGTCCGCATCAAAAAGGAAATCGCGAAATACGAAGCGGAAATTTCCAAGGCGGGCCAAAAATTGAACAATCCGAATTTTGCGCAAAAAGTTCCGCCGCAGGTTTTGCAGGAGCATCAGCAGCGGCTCGTCGAGTGGCAAAACAAACTGGCGCAATCGCAAGCCGCGCTCGCCGCGTTGCTGGGTTGATTTTTTGAACGCAAAATTCACGAATAGTTCCGGGGAAACTTTCCGCGCCTCCGGGTGTTTTGTGCATTTCGTGGTTTATTCTTCGGACAATTCCATCTAATTTTCGCGCCGCATGGAGCACGGACTCGTCGCCGACATCGCCATTTGCATCATCGCCGCGTGGGTGGTGGCGGTGTTGTCGCAAGTGGCGCGTCAGCCGCTGTTGCTGGCCTATCTGGTCGCCGGCTTCGCCATCGGCCCGAACGGATTTCAGTGGATTACCGACACGCAATCCATCGCCACCATTTCCGAAATCGGCCTGTCGCTGCTGTTGTTCATGATCGGTCTGGAGATTGACCTGAAAAAAATGTTGAGTGCGGGCCGGGTCATCACCGTCACCGCCGCCGCGCAAATCGTCGGCGGCGTGCTGTTCGGCTGGCTGGTTTTTGACGTTTGCGGCCCGGCGCAAAACCGGCTGGAGGCGCTTTACCTCGGCGTCGCCGCGGCGATGAGCAGCACGGTCATCATCGTCAAAATCCTTTACGACAAACGCGAAATGGAAACGCTCGTCGGCCGCATCACGCTCGGCGTGCTCGTGTTGCAGGACATCGCCACGATCCTGTTCCTGGCCATCCAGCCGACCTTGAAAAATCCCGCGCTCGGTTCGCTGATGCATGCCTTCGGCAATGTCATCCTGCTGCTCGCCGTGGCGTTCTTGGCCAGCCGGTATGTGCTGCCGCCGGTGTTCCGGGCCGTCGCGCGCCAGCCGGAACTGGTGCTGGTCGGCGCGCTGGCCTGGTGCCTGGCATTGGCGGGATTCGCCGGCTGGCTCGGTTTGTCCGCCGCCATGGGCGCGCTCATTGCGGGCGTGATGGTCTCGACGTTTCCTTACACGCTGGATGTCGTCGCCAAGGTGACGAGCATCCGCGATTTTTTTGTGACGCTGTTCTTCGTGGGCCTGGGCATGAAGATTCCCATGCCGACGTGGAGTTACCTGCTGTGGACGATTTTCTTCTGCCTGTTTCTGATCGGCAGCCGGCTGGTCACCGTTTTTTCCCCGCTCTACTTCATGCGCCAGGGTTATCGTGTCAGCCTGCTGCCCGCCATCAATCTTTGCCAGATGAGCGAACTGTCGCTCATCGTGCTGGCGCTCGGCAGGGCCAGCGGCGACGTTTCGGACAACATCATTGGCATCGCCGCGTTTTCCTTCGCGCTGCTCGCGGTGGATTCGACCTACGCCATTTTCAAAAACAATGCCATTCTCCAGCAAGTCACGCCTTGGCTGAACAAAATGGGTTTCCACGACCTCGATCAGGTTGTTCCCGCTGACGACGCCGGCGAAAAACCAAAACGCATCTGTCTGCTGGGGTTTTCCTGGACGGCCAGTTCATTGCTCGAGGAAATCAGCCGCGAGCGTCCCGACTTGATTCCCGAAATCGTCGTCGTGGATTTTAATCCCAACGTCTATGAAAAACTCCGCCAGCGCGGCTTGCGCGTTGTTTATGGCGACATCACGCAACGCGACACGCTGCATCACGCCGGCGTGTCGCACGCCGAGGTCATCATTTGCTCGCTGCCCAACATGGTGCTCAAGGGCGCGGACAATTTGAAAATGCTCCGGCAGCTCCGCGAACTGAATCCGGGCGCAATGATTACCGTTCACGCCGAATTGCTTTCCGACATTCCGATCCTGTATGCTGCCGGCGCGAATTACGTCACCGCGCCGCGCCTGGTCGAAGCCGCCGACCTGCTCCAGGCCGTCGAAGCCGCTGAAAAAAACCTGCTCGACCAGAAACGCCGGGAGCAGGAGAACGAATTGAACGGCCGGAACGAGGTCATTCCGTAAAACCTTTTATGAAAACTGTTTCTCTGAATAAGGCCCTGGCCGTTGCCGTCCAAGCCGCGCGCGCCGCCGGAAAAGTCATGCGCGACAACTGGCACAAGCCCAAACGCGTCAAGCTCGACGACGCCCACGACATCAAGCTCGAATTGGATGTGCGCTGCCAGGCGCTCATCGAAAATATTCTGCGCGCCGCGTTTCCCGAAATTCCACTGCTCGGCGAGGAGGGCGATTCCGGCGACGTGACCGCCGAATACCGCTGGGTGGTTGACCCGATTGACGGCACGGTGAACTATTTTTACGGGATTCCGCACGCGGCGGTTTCCATCGCATTGCAAAAGCGTGACAAGTGTCGGGTGACGAGTGACGAGAAAAACACGCGAAGCCGAATGCAGTCCCACGTCACCTGTCACCCGTCACATGTCACACTGCTCGGCGTGATTTACGGCCCGTTCACCGATGAACTCTGGACGACGGTTCGCGGCGAACCCACGCGATTGAACGGAGAAATCGTCCGCGTCAGCAACCGCTCGAAGCTGGAGGATGCCGTCATCGCGATGGGTTTTTCCAAGAGCCGGGAAAATTTGGAGAAGACCCTGCCGCACTTGAACCGGCTCGCGCGGCGCGTGAAAAAAATCCGACTGATGGGTTCCGCCGCACTGGAGCTGGTTTATGTCGCCAGCGGACGGCTGGACGCCTACATCGAACGCACCATCAACTTGTGGGACGTGGCGGCGGGCTCGTTGCTGGTGGAAAACGCCGGCGGCGAATTTTATGCGCTGCCCGCGCCGCACGGCAAACTGCGGATGTGCGCCGACAACGGCAAGTTGCGGAAGAAACTTCAGATCGGCAGTCTGCTGAAGTGACTGTAGGACAGTCGTCGCGGCTGTCTCTGACATTTCAATAAATGGAGACAGGCGTGACGCCTGTCCTACTTTGCGTTACAGAAATAATCCTTCAATTTCGCCAGCGCCTTCGCGCGATGGCTCAACTGGTTTTTCACGCCGTCGCCCAGTTCGGCAAAAGTCGGCTCGAAACCAACCGGCACAAACAATGGGTCGTAGCCGAAGCCGTTTTCCCCGCGCGGCTCGAAAACAATCCGGCCTTCGCAAGCGCCGTCGAATGTCTGCGGTTCCATTTCCTCCGCGTAACAAACCGGCGACGCGACTTCGGTTTTCCCGGCCGGCACGGCTACCAGCGCGATGGCGCAGCGGAATCGCGCCGAGCGCTTTTCCAGCGGCAAATTTTTGAGCAGCCGGAGCAGCCTGGCGTTGTTGTCGGCGTCGGGCGTATTGCCGGATTTCGCCGAATCCATCGCCGCGAAGCGCGCGGAGTGGACGCCGGGCGCACCGTTCAAGGCGTCCACTTCCAGGCCCGAATCGTCGGCCAGCACGAAGTTGGGCGTTGAATGTTGAATGTTGAATGTTGAATGTTTCTCCACCAGCCACCTCGCCAGCGCAACCGCTTTCTTCGCCGCGTTGCCGGCGAATGTGTCCGCGTCCTCGACAACTTTGGGCGCGTTTGGAAAATCATTGAGCGTGAGAAATTGGAATTGCGCGCCGAGGATGGCGCGGATTTCGCCGACCTTGTGGGCGTTGCGCGTGGCGATGAGCAGCGTCGTCATGCGGGGAGCCTAACAAATATTTTCCGGCAAGCGAGCTTGACGCGCAAAATTTCCGCCGCAAAATGTGCGGATGCAATCACGCCTGATGCTCGCCCTTTGCCTTTGCTGCGCCGCCCATCTTCGCGCCGCCGACACGAACGCGCCCGTCGCGCCTTACATCCTCACGCCCGCCGCGTTGGGCACGCCGCGCATCAACGGCCCGGACGTCTTTGGCGTGCGGCCCGGTTCGCCGGTTCTTTACACAATTCCGGCGACGGGCGAGCGGCCCATGACCTTTTCCGTGAAAAATCTCCCGTTCGGATTGAAGCTTGATTCCAAGACCGGCCGCCTCACCGGCTCATTGGCAAAGGCGGTGCCGACGCCCGCGAATGTCAAGGGCGACTACTTTCTGTCTCATCCGGTGCGGGTTACGGACACTTACGTCGTGACACTGGTCGCGCAAAACTGGCTCGGCACGGCGGAAAAAAAGTTCCGCATCGTGGTCGGCGACCAGATTGCGCTGACGCCGCCGATGGGCTGGAACAGTTGGAACTGCTTTGCCGGAGCGGTTTCGGAGGAAAAGGTCAAGAGCGCGGCGGATGCGATGATCAAGAGCGGCCTCATCAACCACGGCTGGACCTACATCAACGTGGACGATTACTGGCAGAACCATCGCAACTCGAAAGACACGACGTTGCGCGGTCCGTTCCGCGACACGAATGGAGTCATCGTGCCGAACTCGCGTTTTCCCGACATGAAAGGCATGGCGGATTACATTCACGGGCTTGGTTTGAAGGCGGGATTGTATTCCTCGCCCGGCCCGTGGACCTGCGGTGGTTGCGCGGCGAGCTGGCAGCACGAGCAGCAGGACGCGCAGACTTACGCGAAGTGGGGCTTTGATTATCTGAAATACGACTGGTGCACCTACGGCGACATCGCCTCCGGCAGGGGCACGAACGCAACCATCAATGTTCCGCGCTGGACCAGAAGCTCGACCAACGATGCCGGCGCGATTTACCCCTACAAAGTCATGGGCAAATTCCTGCGCGAGCAAAACCGCGACATTGTTTTCAGCCTCTGCCAATACGGCGATGCGTCGGTTTGGAAATGGGGCGGCTCGGTCAATGGCAATTCCTGGCGCACCACTGGCGACATCCGCGACACCTGGAGCAGCATGAGCGGCATCGGCTTCAAACAAGACATGGCCGCGCCCTATGCCAAGCCCGGAAATTGGAACGACCCCGACATGCTCGTCGTCGGACAGGTCGGCTGGGGCAATCTGCATCCGTCCGGGCTTACTCCGGACGAGCAATACACCCACATCAGCCTCTGGTGCCTGCTGTCCGCGCCGCTGCTCATCGGCTGTGACATGACCAGGTTCGACGATTTCACACTGAACCTCTTGGAAAACGACGAGGTGCTCGCGCTGGATCAGGACGCGCTCGGCCGTGAGGCGACGTGCGTCGTCACCAACGGCGACGTGCGCGTTTATGAAAAGCAACTGGAAGACGGCGGACGCGCGCTCGGCTTTTTCAATCTCGGCTCCGCACCGGCCAGTCTGGAATTCAACCAGCTTGCGCAACTTGGCTTCACCGGCGCGCAGCACGTCCGCGATTTGTGGCGGCAAAGCAATTTGCCGGACGTGGACGCCGCCACCGGCGTTTTGAAAATGACAATTCCCGTCCACGGCGTGGTGCTTTACAAATTGACGGCGGCAACACGGAATCCTGGAACATAAGCCCCGGCGGCTGGGTAAACAGCCGATGCCGTGAGGCGAAGGCGGAAATAAGAATGAAAAACGCGGACAATTTTCAACCACGGATGAACGGCGGGGAAACAAAAGTGCTGCCGCCTGCGTTTCCTCGCTGTCAAATCTCCACTTGCGGGCAGCTGTGCAACGGCGTAATTTCACGCCATGAGTTATCTGACCGTTGAAGTGGAAATTGACCACGGCCACATTCTGACGAAAGGCGCGGAAACGCTGCCGGAAAAGGCGTCCGGCCTGCTTACGATCCCCACCCCCGCCCCGCTTTCCCAACTGCGCCCCATCGGTCTTGCCAGGGGCCGGTTCACCGTGCCAGACGACTTCAATGCCCCGCTGCCGGAGGATGTTTTGCAGACGTTTGAAGGCAAATGAAAATCCTGCTGGACACCTGCGAATTCCTCTGGCTTGTATCCGGCGACCCGAAATTGTCCGTCACAGTTTCCACTGCGATCCGCGACCCGAACAATCAGGTCTTTTTGAGCGCCGTTTCGTTCTGGGAAATCTCCGTCAAACACAGCCTCGGCAAACTGCCCCTGCCGCAACCGCCCGCGCAATTCATCCCGCAACAACGCGAAAAACATCTCATTGCGCCGCTGGCCTTGGATGAAGCAGCCGTCGCGCAATTGGATGGACTGCCCGCGCTGCATCGTGATCCTTTTGACCGGATGCTGGTTTGTCAGGCACAGGCGCACGGGCTGACGCTCGCCTCGTCCGATCCGCTCATCCGGCAATATCCCGTCACGCTGCTTTGAGCAGGGCGGAAATCTCTGTGGGAAGACATCCCCATGAATTTTCGGGCTTCCGTTCTTGTCGCGCCGGCGGCGAAGGCGGAAGGAGCGGCACATTCTGCAACTCCGGCAGCACGGTTGCCCGCAGCGACACTGGGCATTCCACCAACTTTATTCCGCCAGTTTTTTTGCCACGTCCGCCGGCAGCAGCTTTCGTAGCTTCGGATGCGCCTCGGCGAGCCGCAGGATGTCCAACAAGTCTTTTTGCCGCTTGCTCGCGCGGCGATGCGGGTCTTGATACGCCAGCAGCTTCCCGCGCAAGGTGTCCTCCCGGCTGGCCACGCGCATCAGGATGCCGTGGATGTCCGCCGGCACGGAACGGCTTGGAAAATCCCGGTAAAATTCCTCCGTGCTGATTTGCACCGTCACCTGCGAACGGCCCTTGAGATTGACCGACCACGCAAATTTTTTGGCAGTGAAACCCTCCTTGCGCAACGCCTTCACCGCCGCCTCCACCTGCCCGGCGGCGATCACCACGTCCACGTCCGCCGTGGCCAGCGGCTCGCGCGCCCAATGGTTGACCGCCAGCCCGCCGATCATGCACCACGCGATCTCCCCGCGCTCCAGCGTGGCGACCAGCCGCGATACATCATCGCCGCCGCCCGCCGTCTGCCAGTCATAAAACTGCCGCATCGTCATGGGGAAAGATTAAACCCGCCGCCTTGCCGCGCAAGCGGCAAAACCGTGACGTGAGGCGAAGGCAGAAGGCAGAAGGCAGAATGAAAAGTCCGCAGGGCTGAAATCCCTGTGGAAAAACATCCCCATGAATTTATGAGCTTCCGTTCTTGCCGCGCCGACTTGCCGCGCCATGGCAAAGCGACGGCGGGAGTCAGGCGAAGGCGGAAGGAGCGGCATATTTTGGAAACTGCGTATGATGCCGCCCCGACGGGGCTGAAAAAGCCGGAACCTTTCAGGAACCGGCTTTGCGTTAGTTCTTCAATACTGCGCGCTGACCTTTTATTTTAGCTGTGCAGCATTGTTGATTCCAATGTCAAGCTGCGTCAGAGCATTGGTTGCAGAAGTGCGAGGTATATTCAAGTTCGGGATCGCGCGCTTTAGCGATGCGTCTGCTTCTGCACCGGGTGTGAGGCTCTCAAGATATTCCTGCTGGTGGCTAATCATCTTGTTGATTCCCGCTTGAATTTCCAGAGAAGTCGCCTTTAGTTTCGTCTTGACCGGATTGTTTGGAATAGCTTCTATTCGGTCTTGGTCGGCGGCAAGGGTGGCCATGCAATAGTTTGAAAAGGTGTTTAGGTCATTGACTGCGGCCCCGATTCCGCCTGAAGCCGATGCAGAATTTGGCATTTTCGCGCTATCGCTATTGCGCGTTGCGGTTTGTTGTGGGCTATGGCCGACCTGAGACTTAACATCTAATGCTTCATCCATTGAAAATGTTTGAGTCATTCCTGATTTTTCGTATTTGGTCGTAGCAAACTTTGCAAATATTTCCTTTTTGTCGTTATATTTGAAATAGTCAATCCACTTTACGTCAAAAAAGTAACAATATGCATTCGGGTCATATTTATAGTTGTTGTCGGTTGTCAAGTTCACCAAAGTCGAACATTTCGCCTTTTCGATTAGCGTCTTATCGAATACAAGATTGCCGTGCATGGCATACTCAATCTTGGTCCAGTGACTTTGTTTTTGAAGAAATGTATATAGTTTTTCCGCATCTGAGTCTTGCAGTGAAAGTCTATCGCATGGCTTCCCGAACTTGCCGCCAAACAGAAAGATTAAAACATCACATCTACCATTAAAATGCTTGTGAAGCAGTGAAATGCTTACGGTTTCTCCAGCGTTGTTCGTGTAATATGATGCAGGGTTAAAATCACAATCTATATTGAGATTAACTGGAAACGCGTGGCGATTAAAATCATATTCACCAATTGTCGCATCCTGCATGTAAACAATTTCTGTATCTGGAGTTACTGGGCGAGCGTTTTTCCAGAAATCTGCAATGATATTCGCTTGCATCGCCAATGCGCGTTTCTTCTGAAATTCATTCATTCCAACCAACCCCTCAGCCACCGCATAGGCATGAGATTCGCCAGGGGTTATTGCGTCCAGCGAGGCAACTTGAGGTTTTTCGTAAAAGATTTGGTTTGCCTTATAAAAAGCGAGGTAGTCTGGATCCCAATTGATATAAAGCGGACGGGAGGTGTTTAGAATAACATCCTTTTGTGCTTCTCTTTTTACATAGTGGTAACCATGCCAATCTAAAGCGCCATTCCACACGCATCCCACAGGATTTTTAAAAAAGTGCTGGAACAATTTGTTTAGCCCTGCCACACGGCGGGGATGAATAAAAAACCAACCGTTCCAGCGCCATCAAAA
>Ga0302319_10016861_pt1 | contig 13420 bp, 13 predicted proteins | sample Bog_T0_2_FD_203319 | JGI IMG/M metagenome (GOLD analysis project Ga0302319, IMG submission 203319) | Peat permafrost microbial communities from Stordalen Mire near Abisko, Sweden - Bog_T0_2 | ecosystem: Environmental > Terrestrial > Soil > Wetlands > Peat | place: Sweden: Abisko, Stordalen Mire...
CGATTTCGGCCGCCGAGCCGCGAAACCAGCGGTCGCTGTCGGCGATCATCTGCGCGTCGGCGATGATCGCTTCGGTAGCGTCGAGCACCGCGGCGTCGAACGCCTGACGCCGCGGCCCCGACTCGATCAGTTGTACGCGCACGCCGGCCTCGCCGCCGAGCGCTTTGGCGAGGTCGATCCAGTCGCGGTTCGGCGGCCGTCCCGGATCGTAGGCGTAGCGGTTGGTATGGCGCGCGGCGAGCGCGGCGCGCAGCGAATGCGGCGTCGCGGCGGCGCGGCTCAGACGCAGGGTCGCCGCGAGGACAGGCGCTCGCGCTGCGTCCAGCGAGGGCAGGGGCCCGGGCGCCGGCAAAATATCGACCGCGAATCCATTGGCGGAGGCGGCGACAGTCATGTTCTCGATCGCGCAGCCGAGTCCCAGATGCATCTCACGCAGGGCGGCGTCCATCGCGCCGAGATCGCGGGTCAGGTCGGCGTAAACTTCAATCGCGTCGAGGCCGACACGGAACCGCCAGGGCTGGGTGTCGTGCGGATTGGCGGCGAGCATTGCGGCGGCGACCAACGCCGCGGGCGTGTCGCGCAATTCCGGGGCATCCCAGAGCCGCCACGGCGCATAGGGATCCTCGTCGCCGCCGACCCATTGGGGCGTACACCCGACCGTCGCGGCCGCCAGCGCGCCGGCGCCGAGGCCCAGCGCCGCGCGGCGGGTTGAACCCGACTTTGTCATAGAAACCTCCACCGTCACCGAATGGTGACATTTGAGCCAAAAAAATCAGCGAGGCGCGCAAACGGCATCGACAATGCTGTCGACGGCGGCGAGCACCCGCTGCCAATCGTCGTCGGTGCGAATCGCCACGCCGCTCATCGTTTGCAACGTCCGCGCGCGCACGGCGAGATAGTTGATGGCGACGCCGAGCAGCATGCCGACCGCGGCGACGTCAATGCGGGCCGGCGGTGTAAAGCGGGCGGCGATCCAGGCGTTCAACTCCAGCGCCCGCCGTTCGCGCAGCGTTTCCAGCGCCAGGACCAGGGGTGTGCGATGCTCCAGTTCGGAGGCAAGCACGGCGAGCGTCACCGGTCGGGCGCGTAGGGCCGCGGCATGTCGACGGAGCAACGTGCTGAGCGCCGCGGGCAGCGTCGTCGCCTCCAACCCTTTGGTGAGCTCTTCCACCGACCACCAGAAATCCCGCGACGCCGCAAACGCCGCATAGACGCCGTCGAGATCGCCGAAATAGCGGTAGATCAGCACCTTGTCGCAGCCCGCGGCGCGGGCGAGCGCATTGACGCCGACGCCCGCCAAGCCGTCGCGCCGGATGATCTCGCCGAGCGCCTCGACGATGCGGGCGCGCATCGCCTGGGAGTCGCGAGCGCCGAGAAGGGGTTTTGTCACCATATGGTGACAATATATCCCCGACGCCTCCGGGTCAAGAGGTCTGTCGCCCTCAGCCCCCCAGCTTCTTCAACCAACCCTTGGCCTGCCGCTTCACATTCGCCGGCGCCGTGCCGCCATAGGAGGTGCGGCTCTTCACCGAGCGGGTGACGCCGAGCACGGCGAATACGTCGGCGCTGATGCGCGGCTCGACGCTCTGCAAATCTTCGAGGCTGAGCCTCTCCAGCGCGCAATCGCGCGCAGCGGCCAGCGCGACGATGCGGCCGGTGACGTGGTGGGCTTCGCGGAACGGCATTTTCAGCGTGCGCACCAGCCAGTCGGCGAGATCCGTCGCGGTCGCGTAGCCGGAGCCGGCGGCGGCCTTCATGCGCTTGGCGTCGGGGGTGAGGTCGCGCACCATGCCGGTCGTCGCCGCCAGCGTCAGCGACAGCGTCTGCAAGGCGTCGAACACCCCCTCCTTGTCCTCCTGCATGTCCTTGGAATAGGCGAGCGGCAGGCCTTTCATCACGGTGAGCAGGCCGACCAGATGACCGGTGACCCGTCCCGTCTTGCCGCGCACTAGCTCGGCCGCGTCGGGGTTGCGCTTCTGCGGCATGATCGACGAGCCCGTCGAGAACGCGTCGGAGAGCCGGATGAAGCCGAACTGCGCGGTCGTCCACAGCACCAGCTCCTCGGCGAAGCGCGACAGGTGGGTGGCGCAGATCGAGGCGGCGGCGAGCGTCTCCAGCGCGAAATCGCGGTCGGCGACGCTGTCGAGCGAATTGGCGGTCGGACGGTCGAAGCCGAGCGCCTTCGCGGTGGCGTGGCGGTCGATCGGGAACGAGGTGCCGGCGAGCGCGGCGGCGCCCAGCGGGCATTCGTTGAGCCTCTTACGCGCGTCTGCCAGACGGCCGCGATCGCGGGAAATCATCTCGACGTAAGCCAGCAGGTGGTGGCCGAAAGTGACGGGCTGCGCCGATTGCAGATGGGTGAAGCCGGGCATCACCATATCGGCCGCGTCGTAAGCGCGTTCGGCGAGCGCGCGTTGCAAGTCAGCCATTTGCACGTCCAACGAGTCGATGGTGTCGCGCACCCAGAGCTTGAAATCGGTGGCGACCTGGTCGTTGCGCGAGCGGGCGGTGTGCAGCCGTCCGGCCGGCGCGCCGATCAGCGTGGCGAGCCGGCTCTCGACGTTCATGTGGATGTCTTCGAGCGACCGGGAGAACTCGAAGCGCCCCGCCTCGATTTCGCCTTTGACTTTGTCCAGTCCTTTTGTGATGGCTTGCGCGTCGGCTGCCTCGACGATCTCCTGAGCGGCGAGCATGGCGACGTGGGCTTTCGAGCCGGCAATATCCTGCTGGGCGAGCTTCTTGTCGAAGTCGATGGAGGCGTTGATCTCCTCCATGATTTCGGCCGGACCCACGGCGAAGCGGCCGCCCCACATCTTGTTGCTCATGTCGACTAACATCCCGGAACGAGGAATGAGCGGAAAGTTTTCGGTTTCACGAAACGGCCTGGTGACCCTTGCCGCCTTCGCGCTCGCCGCCATCGCGGCGGTCGTCTTCTACGAGAGGACGCCGGGTTCGGGCAAGTCGGAGGCCTGCTCGGCGTCTTCGCAGGCGCGGGCGGCGCGACTGGCGCCGCTTGCCAAGGGTGACCTCGCGGCGCTGCACATCCGGCCGCGACGCCCGCCCGAACTGGCTTTCAAGTCGGCGACGGGAGCGCCATTGACGCTCGCGGACTTTTCCGGCCGGGCGCTCGTGCTGAATCTCTGGGCGACCTGGTGTGTGCCCTGCCGGGCGGAAATGCCGGCGCTCGATCGGCTGCAGGCGCAAGCGGGCGGCAAGGATTTCGAAGTCGTCGCCGTCGACGTCGATACGGCCCATCCCGAACGCGCCGCCGCCTTCCTCGACGGTGTCGCAGTCGCCGCGCTCGCGCGCTACGCCGATCCGAGCGGCGATACGCTGGAGAAACTGCGGCTCAACGGCGACGCGCTGGGCCTGCCGACGACGCTCGTCATCGACAGGGAAGGCTGCGAAATCGGCGTCGTCTCCGGGGCGGCGAAATGGGATTCCGCGGACGCCCAGGCGGCGGCGAAGGTTTTGGCGGGCGGGTGAACGCGCGACGCTCGCTGTTGAACATGAATTATTTTGCATGAAACCTTCGGTCGTCAGGCCGAGGCGCGTGCTTGCTCTTTGCCCTTGCCTAACCTCAGTTTCCATGTCAGCGTAGACCAAACAATATGAACAATAATGCCAGGAGGGAACATGAAAACTGTCGCTCTATCTGCGATTCTGGCGCTTGCGGCGCCGAGTTTGGCCGCCGCCGAGAGCGCTCCCATCAAGATCGGATTCCTCTCGACGTTTTCCGGGCCGAACGGCGGTCTCGGACAGGAGGAGTGGGACGGCTTCAACGCCGCGTTGAAGGTGATGGGTGGCGCGCTCGGCGGCCGTCCCGTGGAACTCGTCAAATACGACGATCAGGCCAAGCCGGATATCGCCCGTCAGGCGACCGACAAGATGGTCGAGAGCGACCACGTGAACATTCTCACCGGAATCATCTTTTCCAATGTGATGCTGGCGGTCGCCAAGCCCGCGCTCGACGGCGGCGTGTTCGTGATCTCCTCCAACGCCGGCCCGTCGCAATATGCGGGCAAGCAATGCAATGCCCACTATTTCGGCGTCGCCTTCCAGAACGAGGCGGGCGCGGAAGTGATGGGCGTCGCACTCAACGCCAAGGGGGTCAAGCGCGTCTATCTGATGGCGCCCAACTATCCCGCGGGCAAGGACTTCCTCGCCGGTTTCAAACGCACCTACAAGGGCGAAGTCGTCGGCGAGGTCTACACCACCTTCGGCCAGCTCGATTACGCCGCTGAGATCGCGCAATTGCGGGCTGCGAAGCCGGAAGCCTTGTTCTTCTTCTATCCCGGCGGCATGGGCGTCAACTTCATCAAACAATATGGGCAAGCCGGCCTGACCAAGGACGTCCCGTTGTATGCGGTGTCGTATTCGGTCGATCAGACGGTGTTGCCGGCGGTCGGCGACGCCGCGCTGGGCGCGTTCGCCTCGAGTTCGTGGAGCGAGACCTGGGGCAATCCGCAGAGTGACAAGTTCGTCGCCGAGTTCGAGGCGGCCAACGGCCGCATTCCCTCGTCTTACGCGGCCAACGCCTATGACACGGCGATGCTGATCGACGCGGCGTTGAAGAGCATCGACGGCAAGATCGAGGACAAGCCGGCGTTCCAGAAGGCGCTGGAGACCGTCAAGTTCCAATCGTTGCGCGGAAAGTTCCGCTTCAACACCAACCACTACCCGATCCAGGATTATTTCATGACCGAGATCGTGAAGGACGCCAAGGGTCGGCCGATCATGGCCAAGCGCGACCTGATCGCCGCCGATGTCGCGGATTCGTCGGTGGGCGATTGCAAGATGGCGGCGGGGAACTGAGGGCAGATCCCCTCGCCCCGCTCGCGGGGTGAGGGTTAGGGTTAGGGTGAGGGTGAGGGGCGGGTTCCGCTGCAACGCTCTCTCCGAAATGGCGCGCTGGACAGGAGGGGAGGAGGCGCTTCGTCGGCCCCTCACCCCAACCCTCTCCCCGCGAGCGGGGAGAGGGGGACGGAAAGCGCCGTGCTGAAACCTATTTGAAGGGCGCTTCAGGAAAAGGTTGACATGTCCATCTCCCTCTTCCTCGAGCAAACGCTGAACGGCGTGCAACTCGGGGTGATGTTGTTCCTGATGTCGGCGGGGCTCACGCTGGTGTTCGGCATCATGAATCTCATCAACCTCGCGCACGGCTCGCTGTATATGCTCGGCGCCTATTTCGCCGCGGCGACGGCGAATGCGACGGGCTCGTTCGTCGTCGGCGTCGTCGTGGCGCTGGCGGCGACCGCGCTCGCCGGCGCCGTGCTGGAGCGGCTGTTGTTGAAGCGCTTCTATGCGCGCACGCATCTCGATCAGGTGCTGGTGACCTTCGGCCTCATCCTGGTGTTCAACGAGATCGTGCGCCTGATCTGGGGTCCGACGCCGCTCAATTTCGCCATTCCCGCTGCACTCGCTTACTCCGTGCAGGTGTTGCCCGGCGTCGACTATCCAGCGTTTCGCCTCGCCATTCTCGCCGTCGGACTGGGAGTTGCGGCGCTGCTCTATCTGGTGATCCAGCACACGCGCTTGGGCATGTGGGTGCGCGCGGGGGCGAGCGACCGGGAGACCGCGGCGGCGATGGGCGTCGACGTCGAACTCGTCTTTGTGCTGGTGTTCGCCGCCGGCGCGGCGCTCGCAGGCTTGGCGGGGTTGATGGCCGGGCCGATTCTGGCAGTCCAAGTCGGCATGGGCGAGCCGGTGCTGATCCTGGCGCTGGTCGTGACCGTCATCGGCGGCATCGGCTCGGTCAAGGGCGCCTTCGTGGCCGCGCTCGGCGTCGGCCTGATCGACACCTTCGGCCGGGTGTTGCTGAGCCCCGCGCTGGGCGCCATGATCATCTTCATCGCCATGGCGCTCGTGCTGATCTGGCGGCCGCGCGGACTGTTCCCCGTCCATGGTTGAGGCGTCGTCGATCTTCTCGGGCAAACGCGACGCGCTGCTGCTGGCGGCCTTGTTGATCGTGCTCGCGCTCGCCGCGCCCTTGGCGAGCGCGCTCGGTCAGCCGTTCCTGCTGCGCGTCGTCACCCGCGTGGTGATCTTCGCGCTTACGGCCTCCGCGCTCAATCTCGTGCTCGGCTTCGGCGGGATGGTGAGCCTGATGCACGCCGCGTTGTTCGGGCTCGGCGGCTATGTGGTGGCGATCCTGTCCTATCACGATTTTAGCAGCGAGCCGCTCAGTCTCGGCCTGTTCACCTGCGACGGCACGAGCCATATGGCGATCTCGGCGCCGCTCGCCGCCTTAGTTGGCGCCTGCGTCGCGGCCGTGCTCGGCGCGGCGTCGCTGCACACGTCCGGCGCCTATTTCATCATGATCACGCTCGCGTTCAATCAGATGCTCTATTATTATTTCGTCGCGCTCAAGACCTATGGCGGCGACGACGGATTGCAGATTCTGGGCTCGCTCGATCTTCTCGGGCTCGATCCTGCCAAGCGCGTTCCGTATTTCTACGTCTGCCTGGGCGCGCTGGCGCTGACGCTGATCTTCCTGCAACGGTTGGTCGGCAGCCGCTTCGGCATGGCTCTGCGCGGCGCGGCGCAGAACGAGCGGCGGGTGATCGCCGTCGGCATTCCCGCCTTCCGCTACAAGCTCGCCGCATTCGCGATTTCCGGCGCCATCGCCGCCTTCGCCGGCGCGCTGATGGCCGGGGCGCAGCAGTTCGTCAGTCCTGCCGACATGGCCTGGGGGCGCTCGGGCGATCTCGTCGTGATGTGCGTAATCGGCGGTCTCAACACGGTCTGGGGGCCGGTCGTCGGCGCTGCCGCCTTCCTCGTTTTGGAGCTGGTTCTCTCCGACTACACCACGCACTGGCAATTGCCGTTCGGCCTGTTCGTCATCGCGGTCGCGACGCTTCGCGGCGTAAAACTGTTCAATCGGGGGCAGGCATGAGCGCGCTGCTGTCGATCGTCAATCTGCACAAGAGCTTCGGCGGGATCATCGCCACCCGCGACCTCAGCCTCGACATTGTCGAAGGCGAGACCCATGCGCTGATCGGCCCCAACGGCGCCGGCAAGACGACGCTGATCGCCCAGTTGCAGGGGGATTTGCCGCCGAGCGGCGGGGACATCCTGTTCCGTGGCAAGAACCTCGTTGGCCTCTCCGCAGACCGCCGGGCGCGGCTGGGGCTCGCGCGCTCGTTTCAGATCACCGCGATCCTGCCGGATTTCACCGTGCTGGAGAACGTCAGTCTCGCTGTTCAGGCGCGCCTCGGGCATTCCTTTCGATTCTGGCGCGCGGCGTCGCGAGATCCCAAACTCGTCGGCCCCGCGCGCGAGGCGCTGGCGCGAGTGGGCCTTGCCGAACTGGCGACGATGCCGGCCAACCTGCTCAGCCACGGCGCGCGCCGTCAGCTCGAACTCGCCATCGCGCTGGCGATGAAGCCGGCGCTGCTGCTGCTCGACGAGCCGATGGCGGGCATGGGCAAGGCGGAGGCGGCGGCAATGGTGCGGCTGCTGCGCGAACTGAAGCGCAGCTACACGATCCTGCTCGTCGAACACGACATGGACGCGGTGTTCTCGCTCGCCGACCGGGTGAGCGTGCTGGTCGCCGGCGCCATCGTCGCGACGGGGACGCCGGACGAAATTCGCGACAACCCGGCGGTGCGCGCCGCCTATCTGGGACATTGAGCCTTGAGCGCGCTGCTCGAAATCGAGGACGTCGAGGCCGGCTACGGCCGCGCCCAGGTGCTGTTCGGCATGGCGCTGACCGTCGGCGAGCGGGAGGCGGTCACACTGATGGGCCGCAACGGCATGGGCAAGACCACGACGGTGCGGGCGATCATGGGGCAGATCCCGCCCATCGGCGGGCGCATTCGCTTCGCCGGCGAGCGAATCGACGGCCTTGCCGCGCACCGCATCGCGCGGGCCGGGCTGGGGCTGGTGCCGGAGGGGCGCCACATCTTCCCCAACCTGACCGTGCGCGAGAACCTGCAGATGGCGCGGGCCAACCGGCGCGGCGAACGCGATCCCTGGACTTTCGAGCGCGTGCTCGATTTCTTCCCGCGGCTCGCCGAGCGGCTCGACAACGGCGGGCGGCAATTGTCCGGCGGCGAGCAGCAGATGCTGGCGATCGGCCGGGCGCTGATGACCAATCCGCGGCTGCTCATCCTCGACGAGGCGACGGAGGGGCTGGCGCCCATCGTGCGCAAGGAAATCTGGGCGCGGCTCGGCGATTTGCGCGCCGCCGGGCTGGCGCTGATCGTCATCGACAAGGAGGCCGACAGCGTCGCCGGCCTTGCAGATCGCCACTATATCGTCGAGAAGGGCCGGATCGCCTGGAGCGGCGAGCCGGCGGCGCTGGCGGCAAATCCGGCGCTGCGGGAGAGCTTTCTCGGCGTGTGAAAGATTGACTTGGCCCCCCCGCCGAGCCTATATGCCGCGCCGTGCGGCGGGTTATCCCGCCGTTTCCCATTTCCCGGCTCGCCCCATCTCGCCCGGTCAAGAGCGAAATGGGAGAGGTCCGGTTTCGTTTGTTGCCCGGAACAGAGCTGGGCGACCGCAGTTTGGAGAACTCCAGTGAAGCGCACGTTTCAGCCCAGCAAGCTCGTCCGCAAGCGCCGCCACGGTTTCCGCGCCCGCTCGGCGACGGTGGGCGGTCGCAAGGTGCTCGCCGCCCGGCGCGCTCGCGGTCGCAAGAAGCTGTCTGCGTAAGTCTCGACCGGCCTCGGGCGCGATACGCCGATGAGCGAAAACGCGTCCTGGGGTCGTTTGACGCGACGCCCGGAGTTTCAGCGCGTCGCGCGCGGCAAACGGGCGAATACGGAAGGTTTTACGCTGCAAGCCAACCGTAGAGCCGAGCCGCAAACGGAATCGGGGCCGCGTGTCGGCTTCACGGTGACCAAGAAGGTCGGCGTCGCCGTGGTCAGGAATCGCATCCGCCGCCGACTACGCGAGGCGCTGCGCCGCGTCGCGCCCGAGGCGGGACTGGCCGACTACGACTATGTAGTGATGGCGCGCGAGGCGGCGCTCAGCCTCGAATTTGCGGCGCTGGTCGAATCCCTCGGCCGCGCCTTCGCCGAGATCCAGCGCGCCCGACCGCGCTCCGGCCGGAGCGGTGAGACGAGAGACCGACGACCATGAACTCTGCGGAATCACGCAACCTCCTGGTGGCGATCGTCCTGTCCGCCCTGGTGCTGATCGGCTGGCAATATTTCGTCGCGCCCAAGCTGCCGTCCCATCCGCCGGTCGCCGTCGAGACGCAGCAGGCCGCCAACACCGCGGCCCCCAATGTGAACGCGGCGACGACTTCGGTCGGCGCGCCGACGACGCCCAACGCCCCCGCCGCGGCGGTCGCGACGCGCGCCGAAGCGCTCGCGGCGAGCCCGCGCGTAACCATCGACACGCCCGCCCTCGGCGGCTCGATCGACCTCACCGGCGGCGTGCTCGACGACGTCGTGCTGAAGGCCTATCGCGAGACCATCGATCCCAAGAGCGCGAATATCACGCTGTTCAATCCGGTGGGCGGCCCCAACGCCTATTGGGCCGAGACCGGTTTCGTCACCGACGCGCCCGGCGCCAAGACGCCCAACCGCACGACGCGCTGGACCGCCAGCGCGGACACGCTCAAGGTGGGACAGCCCGTCACGCTCAGCTATGACAATGGCGAAGGGCTCGTGTTCACGCGCGAGATCGCCCTCGACGACCGTTATATGTTCACCATCAAGGATTCGGTCGCCAACAGCGGCGCGGCGACGGTGTCTCTGCGTCCCTATGCGCTGGTGCTGCGCCGTGGGACGCCCAAAGTCTCCGGCTACGCCGTGCTGCATGAGGGCTATGTCGGCGTGATCGGCGATTCCTCGGTGCAGGAAGTCACCTACTCCGCTATCGAAAAAGAGACCAACCGCGTGAAGTCGATCGCCGGCGAGGGCGGCTGGCTCGGCTTCACCGATAAATACTGGGCCTCGGCGATCATCCCCGAGCAGACCGCGCCGGTCGAAGCGCGCTTCGTCGCCAGCGGCGCGTCGCCCAACGAGGATTATCAGACCGACTTCGTCGGCAAGGCGGCAACGCTGGCGCCCGGCGCCAGCGCGTCCTCGGTCACCCACGTGTTCGCCGGCGCGAAGGAAGTTTCGGCCATCGAGGGTTATCAGAAGGCGCTCGGCATCAAGAAGTTCGATCTGATGATCGACTGGGGCTGGTTCTACTTCATCACCAAGCCGTTGTTCCGCGTCATCGACTTCATCTACAATATCGTCGGCAATTTCGGCGTGGCGATCCTCATCGTCACATTGCTGGTGCGCGGCGTGCTGTTCCCGCTGGCCAACAAGAGCTACCGCTCGATGGCGAAGATGAAGCAGCTGCAGCCGCAGATCGCGAAGCTGAAGGATATCTATCCCGACGACAAGCAGAAGCAGCAGCAAGCGCAGATGGAGCTGTTCCGCAAGGAAGGCGTCAATCCGGTCGCCGGCTGCATGCCGATGGTGATCCAGATCCCTGTGTTCTTCGCGCTCTACAAGGTGATCTTCATCACTATCGAGATGCGGCACGCGCCGTTCTTCGGCTGGATTCACGATCTCTCGGCGCCCGATCCGACCAATGTGTTCACGCTGTTCGGCCTCATCCCCTGGGACCCGACGCAACTGCCGATGATCGGTCACTTCCTCGCGCTCGGCATCTGGCCGCTCATCATGGGCTTCTCGATGTTCCTGCAGATGAAGATGAACCCCGAGCCGGCCGATCCCGTGCAGAAGCAGATGTTCGCCTTCATGCCGCTGATCTTCACTTTCATGCTCGGAACCTTCCCGGCGGGTTTGGTGATCTATTGGACCTGGAGCAATACGCTCACGGTGGCCCAGCAGTCGTTCATCATGTGGCGCGCCGGGGTGAAGATCGAACTGTTCGATAATCTGAAGAAGCTGTTCAAGAAGGGGACGACGTGACGGACGAGGCCGCCGCCGCCGACGAAGCGCGTTGGCTGGAGGCGGGCCGCAAACTGTTCGCCGGTCCCTGCGACTTCTTCTTCGCCGCGGCCAAGTCCGACGGGCTGCCGCCACTCGGGGCCCCCGAGATTTCGTTCGCCGGCCGCTCCAACGTCGGCAAGTCCTCGCTCGTCAATGCGCTGACCGGACGGCTGACGCTGGCGCGCACGTCGAATACACCGGGACGCACGCAGGAACTCATCTTCTTCAACCTCGCCGACAAGCTCAATATCGTCGACATGCCCGGCTACGGCTACGCCGCGGTGTCGAAGCAGAAGTCGGCGTCCTGGGGCGGGCTGATCCGCGATTTCCTGCGTGGGCGCTCGAGCCTGATGCGGACCTTCGTGCTGGTCGATGGCCGCCACGGGTTGAAGGACAGCGACCTGGAAACGATGACGATCCTGGACACGTCCGCGGTGTCCTATGCGGTGGCGCTGACCAAGCGCGACGAAGTGAAGGCCGCCGATCAGGCCAAGCGCGTCGAGGCGACGCTGGAAGCGCTGCGCAAGCGCCCGGCGGCCTATCCGGAGGTGTTCTTCACCTCCGCGCGCACGGGCGAGGGCGTCCCGGAGCTGCGCGCGCATATCGCAAAGCTGCTGAGCGAACGGGGCGGGTGAGGCTTGGAGCGGCGGCGTCCCCGCCGCCGATGGCGCGCGCCCAACGTCGGTGAAATCGGCGGCGAGGACGCCGCCGCTCCAAGTGTTGGCGGCGTCGCGCAAAACTGTTTATGATAGCTGCATGAGCGACACGATCACCGATGTCATTCCTTCTGCGCTCCCCCCGACCGAGGAGGAGTTGGCAGCTTGGCGGGCGCTGTCTCGCGAGGACCAAATCGCGCGCTATCGCGAAGCCCTGCAAGCTCCGGATACGCAACGCATCTCATCCACCACGATGGCCGACATTCGCGAGGCCGCGCATAAGCGGGTCGCCGCTCGCTGTGGGTCGCTGTTTGTACTTCGCCTTCGGGCGGGTAGGGGACATTCTGCCCCTGATTTCTGCACGCTCTAACCCATTGATTTTGCGTACGCCAACTCGCGGTGCAAAAGTCTTGATTTCTGCACCACCGAGCCCATGTCGGCAATGAGTCGCAAGCTGAAATTCAAGTTGAGACAACCCCGACACCGCCGTCGACGAACGTGACGACGCGACGGCGGCAGGCCGCCGGGGTCGCCAACTTGCGCCGGCGAAAGCCGGGAGCGATCCTGCGCCGCCCCCTAAACCCTCACAGCGACCGCGCCAGCCGCACGGCCCCTCGCGGCCCCTTGATGACGAGATCGCCGTTGACGAGGTCCCAGCGAGGCGAGCCGAGCAGCGACGACAGGAAGCCGTTCTCGATCGCCTGCGTGTCCTTGTTGCAGGGCTTGTGCGTCAGCGCAAATTGGCCGACCAGCAGGTGCTGGTCTTTGACCGGATACATCACCGCCGAATAGGAATTGCAGCCGGCGAAGCCCGAGCCGTGCATCGCGCCGTCGATCTTGATGGAGATGTCGAGGCCGTCGGGCACCGGCTTGCCGTTGAGGTCGCGCAGCGAGAACACCTGATCGAAAGGGAACATCTGCTGCAGCGGCGGCAACGGCTGCTTGGGTTCGTCGTCGGCGGCGGCGGCGAGCGCGCATCCGCCGATGAGCAGGAGCGCGGCTGCGGCGAGGCGGGCGTGGGAAGTCCACATGGCGTGACCTCAGTCAAACGAGCGTGAACAGGCCGTATAGCCATGCGGGCCGAACAGCGCAACGGCCCGAGAGAAGAGTCTTCGCCGCCGCCCCTTGAAGCGCGCTGGATGCTCCCTAAATCTGTGCTGCGCGGGCCTCATCGAGGACGCGCCGCTGAAGCGCCGCCGCCGAAGTCGGGGCGTCACCAGCGTACCATGTCGCTTCATCTGGAGGATATGTCATGTTGAACTATGATTTCGCGCCGTTCTACCGCTCCACCATCGGTTTCGACCGTCTGCTTTCGCTGCTCGACAAACACGCGGGCGCCGACGCCAACGGCCAGAGCTACCCGCCCTATAACATCGAGCGCACGGGCGACAACGCCTATCGCATCACCTTGGCCGTCGCGGGCTTTGCCGACAACGAACTGAGCGTCGAAACGCGCGAGAACGTGCTGACGGTGCGCGGCGGCAAGGGCGATCCGCAGAAGACCGACGGCGAGACGCGCGAAGTGCTCTACCAGGGGATCGCCGCGCGCGCTTTCGAGCGCCGGTTCCACCTCGCCGACCACGTGAGCGCGGTGAAGGCCGCGACTGAGAACGGTCTGCTGCACATCGACCTCGTGCGCGAAGTGCCGGAGGCGCAGAAGCCCCGGGTGATCACGATCCAGGGCGGCGTCGCCAAGACCATCGATCTCGCCGCCCAGAAGAACGCGGCCTGATCGCCGCTCCCGCCTAAAGCCGAAAGAGCCCCCCGCGACGAGCAGGGGGCTTTTTTTTCGTCCATATTGCCGAAACCGCGCTGCTGTCCTATAGGCGGCGCGCGAGCGGGCGGCTCACAAATTGCTGG
>Ga0302319_10016862_pt1 | contig 13420 bp, 8 predicted proteins | sample Bog_T0_2_FD_203319 | JGI IMG/M metagenome (GOLD analysis project Ga0302319, IMG submission 203319) | Peat permafrost microbial communities from Stordalen Mire near Abisko, Sweden - Bog_T0_2 | ecosystem: Environmental > Terrestrial > Soil > Wetlands > Peat | place: Sweden: Abisko, Stordalen Mire...
GATGGCGAAAGTGCCTTCGTCGCCAAGCTGAACCCGACTGGAACCGCGCTCGTTTATTCCACCTACCTGGGTGGGAGCGGCGGCACGGGTTTCTTCGGGGAACTTGACGGAGACCACGCCACCGCGCTCGCCGTGGACGCGGCCGGCAATGCTTACGTAACCGGCGTGGCCGTGTCCGCCGACTTTCCCATAGCGCCAGGCGCTTTCCAGACGACGAATAAGGGTACCGCGAATTCCGTGTCGAATGCCTTTGTTGCCAAGTTGAATCCCGCGGGCACAGCACTGGTCTACTCCACATATCTCGGCGGCAGTGGTCACAAAACGTCTGGCGATAGCGCGGCTGCGTTGGCGGTCGATACCGGTGGAAATGCGTATCTCGTCGGATCCACCTACTCCATCGATTTTCCGGTGACGCAAGGAGCCTTCCAGACCACAAACCACAATGTCCCTGTCAACGGCTTTGAGGAGGCGAACGCGTTCATCAGCAAACTGAATCCGGCGGGAACCGCCCTGGTCTATTCGACTTACCTTGGCGGAAGCGTCAGCGACTCCGCCAGCGGCGTGGCTGTCGATAGTTCGGGCAATGCTTACGTTACGGGGACCGCGACTTCGACTGACTTTCCGGTGACCGGCGGAGCTTTTCAAGCGACGAACAACGGTGCAGCCCATGACACCGGCAACGTATTCGTAAGCAAACTGAATCCTGCCGGGACGGCGCTAGTTTACTCCACCTATCTCGGCGGAAGCGGGGGCGACGTCAACCTCTCGCCCACGCTTGCGATGCTCGGCGGCGATCGAGCGAGCAGCATCGCCGTCGACAACTCCGGCAATGCGTATGTTACCGGCGGCACCGCATCGGCCAATTTCCCGGTAACCGCCGGTGCATATCAGGCAACGAATAACGATCAGTCCGTGCCGTGCATTGGCGGCTACAACGCATTCTTGACCGAGCTGAACCCGGCCGGAAGTGCGCTTGTCTACTCCACGTTCCTGGGCGGGGACGGTATCAACCCCTATGCCGAAGTCGGCGTGATCATTTTCGGGCAAGGCGACGGGGTGGCCGCATTAGCGCTGGACGACGCGGGCAATGTGTACCTTGCCGGCAGCGCCGGATCGGGCGACTTTCCCGTAACCCAGGGGGCATTTCAAACGGCGCTCCTTTCGAGCGGGACCGCATTCGTCGCCAAACTGAATCCAGGTGCGGCCTCGACTGCGACCGTGCCGACCGTAACCATAACTCCGAATCCGTTGGAGGTCACGTCCGCACTCCCCGTAGCCGTAACCATTTCGGTCAGCAGTGCGAGCGGGGGTCCAACTCCTACCGGCACGGTCACGCTGGCCAACGGCGCTTACTCATCCGGAGTAATGACCCTGAACGGCGGCAGTGCAACGGTCACCATTCCAGCCGCGTCGTTGTATCCGTGGCCTGCATGTTACTCGCCCTCGCCGAACACACTGACGGCGAACTACATCCCGGACGCAACCGGCGCTGCTGCTTACAAGTTCGCATCGGCGGTGTCGGGGGTCTATGACGTTGCACCCTGCATCACGGTAACTCCAGCTTCGACGACGCTTACCTGGGCACAGTCTCAGTCGCAGCCGCTTTCTGTCGCGATTGTCGCCGCCAGCTACACCGGCGAACCGGTGCCGACCGGCAGCGTGACCCTGAGCGACGGGACCTACACGTCTGCTCCAGCAACATTGACTGGCGGCAGCGCGACGATCGCCATTCCTGCCGCAACCCTGACCACCGGCTTCAACATATTGACGGCGAATTATGCGGGCGACAGCAACTATGCGCCCTATACCGGAAGGGGATTGGTCACGGTGGGCGGCGTCACGGTGACGGTTTTCCTCTCCTCTTCGACCATTACCACGACGCAGCCCTTGACCGCGACGATCACAGTGAGCAGTGTTGGCGGAGGGCCAATGCCAACCGGCATGGTGACGCTGGTGGGCGGCGGCTACCTGTCCGCAACAACGCCTTTGAGCGGGGGAACCGCCACCATCGTCATTCCGGCCGGAGCGTTGGCGGTTGGCGTCGACCGGCTGGGGGCCGACTACGGCGACGGCAATTATGCAGGCAGCAACGGCTCTGCTTCTGTCACCGTAACCGGTCCGGGAGTCCCGGCCTTCGCGATCGGTGGCACAACGGTTGTGCTGACGCCCGGCGCGACTACGGGGAATACATCCACCATCACCGTGACGCCGGCTGGCGGCTTCATCGGCAGCGTAGCACTGACGGCCTCCATCACCTCCAGCCCCTACGACGCACAATATCCGCCGACGCTGAGCTTCGGTTCGAGCAGTCCCGTGAGCATTACCGGCAGCAGTGCGGGGACGGCCACGCTGACCATCTCCACCACGGCGGCTGTCAGCAGCGCCTTGGCGGAATCCTCGCAGAGCACAGCACCCTGGTACCTCGCAGCCAATCTGGCTTTGGCCTTCGCCGCCTGCTTCGGCAGACCGGCATGGCGCCGCCGCTGTCCCAGGCTCCTCGGGATGATTGCGCTCTCCGTCCTTCTTGCCGGGGGCCTCTCAGCCTGCGGGAACAAAGTCGGCAGTGCCGGCACAACCGGTCCGGGCACCACGCCCGGAAACTATACCGTGACTATAACCGGCACATCCGGCACAACCACGGAGACGGGCTCAATCGCACTCACCGTGCAGTAGGCTAAATCGAAGTCGACCTTCTACTGTACTTCGCCGGTGCAATGGCTGCGAAACCTTCTTTCCATGGACCGTGCCGCTGGGGTGTGCCTACTGCCGTTCGTCGAACTGCCCGCAGAATCGCGTTTCCGCAAATTCAGTCACTCACTTCCAATTGATTTGCTGCACAGTCAGCCTTCCGGCGGAAGAAAATAAGTTTGCGCGGCGGGCTGCCGGATGCGGTATTTTTGTGACTAACAGATAAATCCATAGTTTCGTTGCCCGGGTGAAGTTGCGCACGGCAGCGCCCTATTTTTGTTGCACTTCCGGCAGATTTCTTTATCGAATCCTCATTTCTGCCCTGCTACAAAAAAAACATCTCTCTCAACCTTCCAGACAGCTTCAGCGAGATTCTGAATTTCGACCCAGGAGAGGTCCCATATGCTCAGGCAGACGTGTATCATCCGCATTCTTGCAGCCATCGTGTTCGTGCTTTTGCTTCCGGTTGGCGCCATGGCGCAGCAGACGACGGGCGGCATCACCGGGCTGGTGACCGACGCGCAGGGAGGTATTCTGCCCAGCGCGAGCGTGGAGGCAGTGGGGGATGAGAACGGGCTGAAGCGGACCCAGCTGTCGGGCAACAACGGGTACTACGCGTTCGCCAACCTGCCGCTGGGCCATTACACCCTGACTGTGACGCACGAAGGGTTCGAGAAGCAGGTGTTTCCGGGGATTGCCGTGGAGTCGGGACGCACCGGAACGGTGAATGTGACCCTGACCATCGGCGCGGTCACCCAGTCGGTGACGGTGAACGCAGTGCCGCTGCTGAACGCGGTGGACACCACCAACGGCTACGTGCTGGACAAGATGCAGATTGAATCGATTCCGCTGCCCACGGGCTCGCCGCTGGGCACGGCCATCCTGTCGCCGGGCGTGGACGCGGAGCTGGCGCCGGGCTCGGGCGTAAACGCCGGGCTGGGCAATCCGCCGATCTGGGCGAATGGGCAGCGCGACACGTCGAACAGCTTCAGCCTGAACGGCGTCGACGGAAGCAGCCTGTTCAACGGCAAGAGCACCAGCGAAGTGGGCTCGGCGCGCGTCATCAACTCAACCGGCGTCTCCACCAGCCTGGGCGGCGGCGGCGTCATCTCGTCGACCGCCTCGGTCTACCTGTCGATCGGCAACGCCATCCCCACGCCGGCGCCCGAGATGGTGGAAGAGGTACGGGTGAATGCCTCCATGTACGACGCGCAGCAGGGGGCGACGTCGGGCGCGCACATCGATCTCAGCACCACGTCGGGCACCAACAGCATCCACGGCAGCTTGTACGGACGCCGCGGGACGAACTGGCTCAACGCCGACCCGTTCTTCTTCAACAATGACCTGGCGATGCCGAGTTACCTGAAGAACCCGGAGCTGCACCGCTATGTGGCGGGCGGCACGGTGGGCGGGCCGATCATTAAGGATAAGCTGTTCGGGTTCCTGGCCTATCAGCACCTGCATGTGTCCGACCAGGAGATCGGCGACTCCTTCCTGGATGTGCCGGTGGGGCTGAGCGATACCAACCGCACGGCGTCGGGGCTCGCGGGCCTCGTGAACCAGCAGTTCGATGGAAACAGCTTCCTGGGCTACGACATTGGTGCATCCGACATCGATGCCGCGGCGCTGGCGCTGCTCGAAAGCCCGGCGCTGCCGGGTGAGCCGGGCAAATGGCTGGTCCCGAACGACACCGAGTCGGGGTTCCTCTCGACCCAGCATGGGTATGACGCGATCCTGCCCGGCACGGGACGCTTCAAGGCGGACATCGCCGTCGCCAACCTGGACTGGAATGCGACGGCCAAGGACACCGTGGCGTTCAAGTACTACTACCAGCACGATCCCACGCTGGCGCCATATGCGTTTTCCAGCGTGCCCGGCTTTACGGAGCACCTGGACTCGGGCTCGCAGGTCGCGGCCATCAACAATACGTTCCAGATCAAGCCGAACCTGAGCACGACCGAGAACATCGGCATCCTGCGGGAGAAGACCTGGGCCGACAACGAGCAGCCATGGGGGCCGGGCGCGATCCCGTACTGCGCATCCGGGACCGCCCCCTGCGCGAATCCGTCTACCATGGCAATCAACACCTTCGGGTCTACCTACTTTCCCGGCGTGTCCATCTATGACGTGTATGGGGCGTCCGCGTACAACGCGGGCTTTCTGCCGACGAACAGTATTCTGAACATCGGGCAAAACGCGGAAGGCCAGTCCAGCAACACCGGCGCATTCCAGAACCGTATCCAGCCCTCGGGCGATGCCATCTGGACGCTGGGCAAGCACACCGTCAGCTTTGGCGGCACCTACAGCTACACGCAGTTGAACACGATCGACAAGCGCACCGGCAAGGGCACCATCGCCACCAGCGACTTCAGTGGTTTCGCGCAGGGGTACGTATCCCCTGGCAGCGGGACCACTGGATTCTATGTAACGTCGTTCCTGGACGGCAATGCCAGCCGCTACTACCGTGCGAACCAGGTAGGGACGTACGTGCAGGACAAGTTCCAGGCGACGCCGACCCTGAGCCTGACCGCCGGCGTGCGCTACGACTGGGACGGCGGCCTGACCGAGAAATATGGCCGCATCTATAACTTCGACCCCTCGCACTACAGCTACACGCCGAGCCCGAGTGAGACTCCGGGCAATATTCCGGCAACGAACGGCCTTGTCATCGCGGGCAACAATCCAAACGGGACCTCCGGGGTCAGCCCGACCACGCTCACCGGGCGGCAGTGGGGTATTGAACCGCGGCTGGGCGCGGCATGGCAGCCGGAGATGTTCCACAGCAAGGTCGTGGTGCGCACCGGCTTCGGCATGTACTACGACCGCGGCGAGCTGTTCAGCTACTTCTCGCCGGGCTACGCCCTCGGAACGGTCACGGGTGGGCCGTTCGGAGTCAACCAGTCGCTGCCGTTCGTCACCGATAACATCTGTCCGGCGGCATCGGTCATCCAGTATGAGGGCTTTATTCCAGCCTGCGGCGGCGGCGATCAAGGCAATACCCCCGCGGCGGCGGCAGCGGGCGACCTGGAGAATCCCTATGGCACGGCCAAGCCGATCGTGCCCAGCAATCCGAAGTCCTCGGACCTGAGCGGTTACCTGCCCAACCTGGCGGCCATCTCCAACGGTGGCCAGACGGTCTCCCTGGGTGTGTACGACCGCGCCAACAAGCTGCCTTACACCTACAACTTCACGCTGGATGTGCAGTGGCAGCCGCGCAACGACCTGGCCATCGACATCGGCTATACCGGCAATCTGGGCCGTCACCAGGTGATTCCGGTGCCATTCAACCAGGCCGGCATTGCCAGTGCCAGTCACCCCATCAACGGCGAGATCTACACCTACGGCTACACGGTGGAGGGCCCGGCAGGCTGCGCATCCACCTTCAGTTGCAACCCGCTCAATCTGCCCAACGACAAGGTCTACGACAAAGACTACGAGGGCGGCAACGTCGACCACCGCGTTCCTTACATTGGCTATGCATCGGAGTCGATCGACTACAAGGCTGCGGGTGTTGACGCCTACCACGCGCTTACCGCGCACATCGACAAACGCATGAGCCACGGCGTGCAGGTCAGCGCCTCCTACACTTACTCGCACGCGCTGGACGAGCAGAGCGGCCTGGGCCTGTTCTATAACGGCAACAACCCGCTCAACCTGCGCGACGGCTACGCCTCGGCGGACTTCGACCGCACCCACGTCATCAACTTCAACTATGTCTTCAGGGTCCCGGATGTGGTCGCCAACAAGCACAGCCTGGAAGGCTACGCAGCCGATGGCTGGTCGCTGGTGGGACTGACCGTGCTGCAGAGCGGGCAGCCGTACAGCGTCATCGACTTCTCAGGCGCGGTCGGCTCGATGTTTTACAGCACGTTCAACGCCATCACCAATCCGATTGTGCCGCTGGCTCAGGGTTGCACGCCCAAGAACGCACTCACAGGACACTCCGGCGCATTTGTCGGGGTTAACCCGAATTACACGGCGCTCAACCCCGCGTGCTTCACTATCCCATCGGTCCCCGCGGGCGGGATGGGCGGGGCAATCCCGTCGAACGATCCGTTTGAGACCAACTTCACCAGCCGCCAGCGCAATATCTTCCGCCAGGCCTTCCAGAAGCGCGCGGATGCGAGCCTGGTGAAGATGACCAACTTCACGGAGCGCTATGCGCTGAAGTTCACGTTCGACGTGTACAACCTCACCAATACCACCAGCTTTGACGTCCCCGGCAACGAGGTGTCGCAGAACGCGTTCTATAACCAGGCGCCGGAATTGCAGGTCTCTCCAGGCGTTCAACAGCCGGTGCTGCCGGGTACGTGCAACGCGCAAGGAGTGGGCACGGTGAGCAACAGCTTCTATAGCTGCCCTACCGGCCTGGGCATCATCACCCACACCATCGGCAGCCCCCGCCAGGTGCAGATGTCGCTGGACATGACGTTCTAGTGGTGTGCATCGTAATTAGGGATCGTGATTCGCTGGCTATTGGCAAAGAGCGAATCACAGAGACCACAGAGAACCGGAGAGAGCACAGAGTGAATACGCCGGGGGAAATAGACCTCTGCGATCTCTCTTTCACTCTGTGAAGTCTTTGATTCGCTGCTTGATCGCTGCTGAAATAACTGCCCATCTGCGTGACGCACTACACTGGGACGTTGTCAGTTGCAGGTTGGAGGTCGTCTCGTTACACCGTGTTCGAGAGAATGCCGCTGGAGATAATCGCCAACATACCGCTAGGTATGCCGCAGGTATACCGATCGGTATGTTATCTCCGATGAACCCGTGCCGGAAAAGTGCCCGCGCCATCCATAAATCGAGCTAAACTGGAGCGCCTCAATTCTCCGCACCTCGCACGCGCTGAAGGCAAGCCCCCACCGTTTTAGCTGGCCCCGCATGTTCAGAGGTTTACCGCGATGGGTTCCGATTCGAAACGTATCTTCGTGCCTCGCGCTTCGCGATTCGTCCTCAAAACCTCCATCTATATCCAGTTTCCCGAGGGCACGATTAAGGGCCGTTCCATCAACGTAAGCGAATCCGGAATGGCCGCGGTGTTTCAGCAGAGCATGGACATGTGGGCTAAGGGCCGTCTCTACGCAGCCGTCGGGGATTCGCACGTCAACCTCAACGTCCGCGTGTCGCGCGCGGACGGCCGGGAGGCCGGCCTCAACTACCAGATCGCGACCGATAACGACCGCATCGCGGTCCAGAAGCTGATCGACTACGCCATCGAGATGGGCGCGCCCCCATACGGCGACATGCCGCCCGAACCTCAGTCTTAACCTAACGTCGCCATGTCGATGACGAACCGGTACTTCACGTCGCTCTTCAGCACCCGCTCGTACGCCTCGCCGATCTGCCCCACGCCGATCACCTCGACATCCGACACGATGCCGTGGTCGGCGCAGTAGTCCAGCATCTCCTGCGTCTCCTTCATGCCGCCGATGTTCGACCCCGCCAGCGCGACGCGATAGCCGGTCAGCGAGAAGGGCGCCACCGGCAACTGCTCCTCGCTCAACCCGACCAGGCACAGCGTAGCGTCCAGCTTCAGCAGCTTCAGGTAGTCGTTCAAGTTGTGCGGCGCCGACACCGCGTCCAGAATGAAGTCGAAGCTGGCCGCGTGCTTCGCCATCGCTGCGGCGTCCTTTGAGATGACCACCTCGTCCGCGCCCAGCCTTTTGGCGTCGGCAATCTTCGACTCGCTGGTTGTGAACTGGACGGTATGCGCGCCGAAGCTGTGCGCAAACTTGAGCGCCATATGCCCCAGCCCGCCCAGCCCGACCACGCCGACCTTCTTGCCCGGCCCGGCCTTCCAGTGGCGCATCGGCGAGTAGGTGGTGATGCCCGCGCAGAGGAGCGGCGCCACACCCTCCAGCTTGTCTCCGAATTTGGGCGAGATCGTGTGCACATAGCGCATGTCGCACACGATGTTGTTGGAGTAGCCGCCGTAAGTGATCGCGCCGTCGTAGTCCTTCGCGTTGTAGGTGCCGACGAAGTTCTTCGTGCAGTAGTTTTCGAGGTCGGCCTTGCAGTTCGCGCACTCCCGGCAACTGTTCACCATCACGCCGATGCCGGCCAGATCGCCCGCTTTGAACCGCGTCACGTCCGCGCCCACCGCCGTCACGCGCCCCACAATCTCGTGCCCCGGCACCATCGGGAACATCGATCCGCCCCACTCATCCCGCACCTGGTGAATGTCCGAGTGGCAGATCCCGCAGTACGCAATCTCGACGACCACATCGCGCGGCCCCGGCTCCCGCCGCTCAAAGCTCCACGGCCTCAGTGCCGACTTCGTATCGAACGCAGCATATCCATGCGACTTCATCTAAATGCTCTCCTCAATTTCTCCGTCCGTTCGGTTCATCCTGAATGTCCGATACTATTACCCAAAGCTGAAGTTCAGGACGATGACAGTCTCCACCTCGGTCGGCTGGCCGTTCATCGTGCTTGGTTTGTACTTCCACTGCCGCACGGCACCTATGGCCGAGGTTTCGAAGATCGAGTTCGAACTGGAGATCACCTGAATACTGCGGACGCTGCCATCGGTCGCGATGATGGCGCGTAACACGACGCGGCCCGCGAGGTACTCTTGCTTGGCCTGAGCCGGGTAAACTGGCTGCGCCTGCGAAACCGCGCTGCCCAGTGTGTCCAATGTAACCGGATCGCCGCTGGCCACAATCGCAGGGACGACCTCGGGTGTGTCTACAGAGACTGCGAACTCGCTCTCCGGAGCCGCCTCAGCCACCAAGCTCTCGACGTGTTCCGTCGCCGCCTTGATGTTGTCGACGGTCACCACCGCATCCACCGCGACCTCTTTACCCTGGAAGCGCCCGATGGATCCACGAACAATCTCCTGGCTGCCGAAATCGAGGCTCATGAGGAGCGAGTCGCTGTCGGCTTTCATGCAATACGTAGGGGTAGCCCCGAGAACGGCAGGCGCCTGCGCGCTGGATGATAGCAAGAAGATGCAATCGAGCGAAGGTTTGCCGGCATTCAGCTTGCGCAACTCCGGAATGAAGGACGCAGCTTTTCCGCGCTCGGGTGGAATCGGATGCACCACCTGCCACCGCAGCAATTCCAGGTGGTACGGCGGCAAATCTAAGCCCGATGTGCGGTAAAGCTTGCTGCCGCTCCTGATCTCGGTCGCGGTGTACGCAGCCGTTTTGTACTCGCGCCGGTCCATCTCCGGCGAACTCCACCACTCTTCGATCGTGCCTTGGTCGGTCGGCTTGCCCTTGGCGTCGAAGAGCTGGACATCCATCTTCAGGTGCCACGGCTTCACGTCGGACGCGTCCAGCGCACTTGCCGCGTCTGCGGCCTGCAGCCGTGCCGCGAGCTTCGCCGCGTCTTGCCCGCGCACCGCTGGAGCAGGCATCAACAGAGTAAGAGAGAGGAACCAGCAGGCACGTTTCAAGATAGTCCTCGGCAGATCGTGGGACAGCGGGATGGTCACATTCTACTAGCTGCCCAATACGTGGCAGTTTCTAAATCGCGCTGCTAATGTCCGAAGCTCAGGACGATGCTCGTCATCACCTCGACGGGCTTATCTCGCCGCAGGACCGGCGCGTAGGTCCACTGCTTTACCGCGGCGATGGCGGCCTGCGCGAACTCCGGCGACGGCGCGTACGCCACCTCAACGTCCTTGATCGTGCCCGTGCGCGAGATCACGTAGCGCAGCGACACCGGACCGATAGCCGAGGCCTTCACGTCCGGCGGCCACGCTGGCGTGACCTTGTGCAGCGGCGTGCGCTCCTTCGGATTCAGCGAGACCCACTCCGGCGCGGGCGAGACCGGCGACGCATCCGCGGGCGGCGTGAATGCCGCATCGTCCAGCGCCTGCTCGTCCACCTTCTCGACATGAATGCGGCAGCGCACCACCGCACCCTGCGTGGCCACGATCGACCGTGGAATCGACCGGCCCAGCACCGGCTCGAACTGGTCGTACTGAATGCTGAAGTATTGCGTCTGCCGCAGCACCAGGTCGTGGGTGCCGCGCGCGACACAGTAGGTCTCCTTCGGCGCCGGAGGCATTCCGGTTGGGCTGACGAAGAGCTCGTACATGCCGCAGTCCAGGGTTTTACCATTCGCGCCATCCTGCTGCATCACGCTGGTCTCCATGTCCTGGCGCGCGATCCCCAGCGGCGGAGGCAGCGGAGTGAGCAGAAAATCACTCGCCAGGTAGGACATAATCGTACCGTCGAAGCCGTCGTCCGTGTAGACCGGCCTCTCCCCGGCATGCCACGCCGTCATGGTGTGGCCGCGGAAGCGCGTAATCACCTTCATGCGCCCCTGCGCGGCAAAGAACTTCTCGATCGAACCGCTGCCCGCCGGCGCGCCACTGGCGTCGAACGTCTCAAAGCTGGCAAGCAGATGATACGGCCCGGGCTGGTACGCCAACGTGTTGTGCGCGTACACCTCGGCCAGCAGACCCTTCATCACATCGGGCGGCTTCGGAGCAGGTTCGGCCGGCTTCGGCGCAGCTTCCGCAGCCGGAGCAGCGGCCGCTGGCGGCGGAACCGGTGAAGTATTGGTTTGAGCAAAGGAGTGAAGAGCAACGAGCAGAGCGGCGGGCAAGAACCAGGAAGCGCATTTCACGGTAGACCTCACCAGATCGCACGTTCGCGCGATGGCAGCAATTCTACTCGTCCGGCAATCTATGGGTTCCTACTCCGCGCTGCCCGTTGTCTCCAGCGCTCCTCATTCACACCCTTGATCAGCAGCCACAGCATCAGCAATGCTTCTGCGACGATGCCGAGGCCCTCAATCGGGACAGACATATGCCTTGCCACCGCCGGCGAGAGAAAGGCCAGCCACCCCACACCCGCAAGCGCCATCAGCCCGCCGAGAAGCCGCGGCAGAAACGTCGAGCCGAGGATGAGTGTGCCGATCAGGATGCAATAAGGCCCGAAGAACCACAGTGGACTGAAATGCGCCGGAGCGAGATGAAAGATCCCGAGGAGCGCAATTGCACAACCGGCCAGGCTGAAGAGTGCCGCGACGGCAGAGAGCATCCCGCTCACCGGCTCAAACATGAGATAGAAGAGCAGCGTAAGCACAATGTACAACGCGTTCGCGACCACATTGCCGAGATCGCCAGCTGCAACCATCTTCCGCCCGGCGAGCGTTTGCGCCAGTATCGCTGTCAGAAAATACAGCAGGTAAACGGCGCCAGTCGTCCTGGCCCTGGGACCCGGCAACGCGGCTCCGCTGCCTTCCGTCATCTTTGGAGCCTCCTCGGATCCGGGCCTCCGCGCGCTCTACTCGTCGTAATGCAGCAGGCTGAAGACGTCGTACTCGGGGAACTTGGCGCGGCCTTTCAGGAAATCGAGCTCGATCGCGAAGCCCAGTCCCGCGATCTGTCCGCCGAGCTGGCGCACCAGTTGCACGGTCGCCTGCATGGTCCCGCCGGTGGCCAGCAGGTCGTCGACGATGATTACGCGCTGCCCCGGCTCGATCGCGTCGAGATGAATCTCGAGAGCATCGGCGCCGTACTCCAGATCGTAGCTGACGCGCGCCACCTTGGACGGCAGCTTCTTCGGCTTGCGCACGGGCACGAAGCCCGCGTTCAGCCGGTACGCCAGCGCCGGCCCAAAGATGAAGCCGCGCGCCTCGATGGCCAGCACCAGGTCGATCTCCTTGCCGATGTAGTGCGCGGCCAGCGCGTCGATCAACTGCGCGAAGCCGGTCTTGTCCTTCAGCAGCGTGGTGATGTCGTAGAACAGAATCCCGGGCTTGGGAAAGTCCGGCACGGTGCGCACCAGTTCCTTCAGCGCTTCAGAATCGAACGGTTTCTTCGCCAGACTTGTACTCACAGGGGTCACTTACCACGCTCCTTCAATCTCGAATGTCACCAGCTTCGCGCCTTCGCTCTCGGCCAGCGTATGCTCAATCACTTCATCCACACGGCTGCCGCGAGAGCCGCGGCCCAGCGCCAGTTGCAGGTCCGTCAACTGGTCCGGCTCGCCCGCGGCCAACACCTCAACGTGCCCGTCGGGAGTGTTGCGCACCCAGCCGCGCAGTCCGATCTCCGCCGCCTGGCGATGTACGAACCAGCGAAACCCGACGCCCTGCACACGGCCCTTCACTAAGAAATGCTGCACCATAACTATGCGCGCCTTACCGGAATATAGACGCGCTTCAGAGGAACTAACGTTCGGAAAGACATATCTAGCTTGTCATAGTGCTCTAGAAACAATCGGACAAACTCCTCCCCGTCTATGAGCCTCAAATTACTTCTAGTCTTTTCAAAGTCGCGCGCAGGCTTGCTGAAGCTTCCTAAGGTGACAACCAGTCCCAAGTCGTTCTGCCCTAATTTTCCACAAAGCGAGGATACAGCAGGATCGCCAACGTCGCCGCTCTTCACCTGAACCTTGATCAAAGGGGGCTCGAGTTCCAGTTCGTCCCTTCGAGCAACAAGGTCAATGCCGCCGTCTGGCCCAACTGGAGACTCTCGTACTTTGTAGCCTAACGCTACGAGGACGCTGGCAACGACCGATTGGAATGGGTAACCCTTTGTGTGTTTCGTTAGCTGATCAAGAACGAATTCATGCGTCGACTCTTCGACCTGTGCGGCAACTAGTTCTACAGTTTCGTCGACCTCCGCCTCCGAATAAGGTGTTATCGACGACAGGTCGATAGGAGCCTTCCCTGCCCCAATGAGGTCCTTGAAGTCGTCCGAGTAGTTCTTGAACTGGAAGAGTGTCAGCGCCGAACCAAGCTCATATTTAGCGCCTTGGGTAAGCAA
>Ga0302319_10016863_pt1 | contig 13419 bp, 7 predicted proteins | sample Bog_T0_2_FD_203319 | JGI IMG/M metagenome (GOLD analysis project Ga0302319, IMG submission 203319) | Peat permafrost microbial communities from Stordalen Mire near Abisko, Sweden - Bog_T0_2 | ecosystem: Environmental > Terrestrial > Soil > Wetlands > Peat | place: Sweden: Abisko, Stordalen Mire...
ATGCTCATCCTCAAAGCCCTCAGCCTCGAGCCCATGCATGGCTTCGGCATTGCCCGCCGTATCGAACAAGTGTCGCTCGGTGTCTTCAAAGCCAATCCCGGCTCCCTCCTCACCGCCTTTCAGCGCCTCGAACGTGAAGGTTGGCTGAACTCCGAATGGCGTCAAACCGATAACGCCCGCCGCGCCAAATTCTACTCCCTCACGCGCACCGGCCGCAGGCAACTCGATTTGGAAACCGCCGACTGGCATCGCCGCGCCTCCGCCATCGCCCGTCTGCTGAAAGCCGAGGCATAAACCGTGTCCCTCTGGCGTCACTTCATCTGCGGCCTGCGCGTCCTCGCCAACCGTCGCGCCTCCGACACCGAAATCGCCGACGAACTCGCCCACTATCTCGACGAAGCCGCCGCCGCCCACCTCGCCCAAGGTATGTCTCCAGCCGAAGCGCGCCGCGCGGCCCGGCTCGAACTTGGCGGCATCACCGCCCTCCACGAACAAGTTCGCGGCTATGGCTGGGAGAACAGGCTTGCCCTCGCCTTTGCCGATCTTCGCTACACCCTGCGCACCCTCCTCCGCGCCCCCAGCTTCACCACCGTTAGCGTGCTCACCCTGGCGCTCGGCATCGCCGCCTCCACCGCCATGTTCTCCATCGTCGATACGGTTCTACTGCGCCCCTTGCCCTATCCGCATCCCGAGCAAATCGTGCGCATCTGGGAGCAGGCGCCCGACGGCCACCGCATGAACCTAGCCGGCGCAAATTTCCGCGATTTTCTCACCCAAAACCACACCTTCTCCGCCCTCGCCGAATATGGGCAATGGCTCTCTTCCGTCTCCGGCGGCAGCGAACCCGTCCGTCTCCACGTGGCCGAAGTTTCCAGCCAATTCTTTCAGGCCCTCGGCGTATCGCTTTCTCGCGGCCGGGCTTTTTCAACCGAAGAGCTACGCCCGCACGGCACCCCCGCCGTCATCGTCAGCTACCGCTACTGGCAGCACCAGCTAAACGCCGCGCCCAGCCTCGCTCATTTGCAACTCCGCATGGATGATGCCCTCTACCCCATCGTCGGCGTCATGCCCGAGAGCTTCGATTTTCCCGCCGAAACCGCCGCCTGGATTCCCACCGCCGGCGATCTCGACAACACCAGCCGCAGCGCCCACAATTGGCGCGCCATCGGCCGTCTCCTCCCAAGCGTCACCGTTCCCCAAGCGCGCGCCGATCTCGGACTCATCGCCCGCCGCCTCAAACAGCAGTTCGGCAAAGACGTTGATCTCAATGATGCCGCCGTCATCCCGCTCGCCGAATCCCTCGTCGCCGGCGTCCGCACCGCGCTGCTGATTCTCCTGGCCGCGTCCGCTCTCTTGCTGCTCGTCGCTTGCGCCAACGTCGCCGGCTTGCTCATCGCCCGCGCCTCTGCTCGCCGCAAGGAACTCGCCGTGCGCTTGGCGCTCGGAGCCGGCCGCGCTCGTCTCATTCAGCAATTCCTCGCTGAGTCGTTTACTCTTTCCCTCGCAGCCGGCGTCTTGGGCATTTTGCTCGCCGCCTGGTTCGTCCGCATCCTCCCGGCGATTCTGCCCACGCATTTACCGGGGCAACAGGTGGTGAGCCTCAATCCCGCCGCCCTGCTGTTCGCTTTCACAACCGTGCTGGCCGTGGCCTTTTCCCTCGGCCTGCTGGCCGCCTGGCGCGCCGCCTCTGGTGATCTCCAGGATTCACTCGCTACCGGCTCGCGCAGCGTCAGCGATACGCCCGCCGCACACCGCCTCCGCACTGTTTTGGTAGTCGGCGAAATCGCCGCCACTCTGCTCATTCTGGTCGGCGCGGGGCTCCTCGGCCGCAGCTTCGTCCAACTCATTTCCGCCAACCCCGGATTCAACGGCCAAAATCTAACAACCATAGAGTTCGCGCCGCCCGTCTCCAAAATTGTCATCGAGCCGCAGCCCGCAAAACTCCGGCAAATCCAGCTCGTCGATGCGATTCTGGCCCGCCTGCGCCTGCTCCCCGGTGTCGAGTCCGTCGCTTTCGCCGGAGCGCTCCCCGTCGCGGCCGGCGACAATCTCGCCGATGGCGAATTTCTTATCCTTCACGGCCAAACGCCCCCCGCCAATTTCGACGAATGGGCTCGCATCTCCCAGAATCCATCGCAAACCGGCCACGCCCTCTACTGCTTGGCAGGTGACGACTATTTCCACACCCTAAGCATTCCGCTCATTCGCGGGCGTCTCTTCCATCCATCCGACGATGCCAACGCTCCGCACGTCGCCCTCATCAGCCAAGCCTTGGCCCGCCGCCGCTGGCCCGGCCAAAACCCGCTCGGCGAAACCATCGACTTCGGCAACATGGATGGCGACCTCCACCCGCTCACCATCGTCGGCATCGTCGGCGATGTCCGCGCCGAAGGCCTCAATTTTCCCCCCAGCCCGATCATCTATTTGAATTACCGCCAGCGCGGCATTAACGCCAATTCAACCCCGGCCATTCTGCTCCGCCGTACCGCCCCTGCCGGCCCCATCGTCTCCGCCGCGCGCGTCATTTTCCACGAACTCGCACCCGACGTACCCGTCAAATTTTCCTCCTTCGACGACGAACTCGGCAACTGGCTCGCCGACCGCCGCTTCCTGCTTTCGCTCGTCGCCTCTTTCGCCGCCGCCGCCCTCGCTCTCGCCGAAATTGGCATCTACGGTGTGGTGGCCTTTTCCGCCGCCCGCCGCACCCGCGAAATCGGCATCCGCCTCGCCCTCGGCGCTCAGCCTCCCGCCGTCCTGCGCCTCATTGTGGCCGAAGGCGCTTGGCTCGCGCTCCTCGGCGTCGCCATCGGCACCGTCGCATCACTGGCCCTCACCCGCCTCTTGGCCGGCTTGCTTTTTGCGGTAAGCCCCACTGACCCCCTCACCTTCTTCGCCGTCGCGCTACTCCTTACCACGGTCGCCCTCCTCGCTTCCTACCTCCCCGCCCGCCGCGCCCTCCGCCTCGATCCGCACACCGCCCTGCGCTGCGAGTAACACTCGTCCCAGCCGCGTCCGCACCCGCTTGATGATCAGGTTGCTAGCCTAGTGTGATGTTCCGTCCAATCGTTCAATAGCGAATCTGCGGAACCGGAGCCGGGAGTGTGAGCGACCTAAGAAACGGTGCTAACTATATCAAGCGCGTCCCTGTGAGAACCCGCATCCCACCCTGCCAAGGGGTGCGAACTCAGACGTGATCCAGCCCACCAATGCGCCATAACGAGGAAGATTTTAAGAGCCATTCTCACCGCCCTCTCGTGGTGCCTGACCGCCTATTGGGTGATGTTCATCGGGTACGCGATCAAGAAGCCGGTCTCGGACGGGCCACATGCGGTTCTGGGATAGTACATGCATATATCGAGCCCGGGGCTTTCCGCCGCACCATGGAGCGCCAAAGCTTTTCTATTACGACAGGGCCGCACCCGCGGCTGTTACGCTCTTAGTCTGGATGAAGGAGCGGAACTCGATATGACCTATGCGTCCTGCTCCGTTCCCCGGTCGGCGCACTAAGTTCTCGCGTGCCCGCATGCCGCGCTTTGCGGGCCGATCCGGCCTTCAAGACTCGTTCTCAGCGCCCCGGATCTGTTCCATCGTGAAGTCGCAATCGGCGACGGCCTCGCGGCAAGATCTGCCGATCCGCCCCTTTTCATCCCCTCAAGTGTCGGCTGCGGAGCGCCGTAATCGCGGGTCACAGCTTTTCAAAGAAAATTTGAGTGATTGTTTTCTATCGCTTAGCGGGATTTCCCTCATCGCCTCGTTCGCCCGCATTATATGTTTTAAGCAAAAGATGATGCCAGGCTTTTTCTCCACATCCCGCAATTCCACGGCGGCGTCCTACGTGTGTCCAAGCCCCGTCCTTTCCCATCTGCGTTCATCCCATTCATCTGCGGCCATTCTTCCCCTCATCCGCGGCCATTTTTCATCGAGTCATTCCCGCGTCCCAAATACTATTCTTTATAGGCGGGAACGAATACCCTCAAAACCCGCTTTTTTCCGGTCTGATATTTTGGTGAACTTGGAGCCAACCATGGTCAAACTCGGCGATTCGCGGCTGCAGGCTCTCCTCGAGTCCGCCAAACTGCTCGGTTCCTCGCTCGCCCTCCCGGATCTGCTCGCCCATTTGCTGCGCACTGTCATGGGCCGCCTGCTCGTCAGCAAGGCCGTCCTCGCCGTAGATCTCGATGGCAGCATGCGCATTGCCCTTGCCCGCGGCGTGCCGTCTCTCTCGCAAAACGCCCTCTTCACCGAAGAAATCGGCCGCGCCGCTAAACTCGAACAGTTTTTCCCCATCGAGCAAACCGGCCAAGCCATCGGCATCCTCGCCATCGGTCATCCCGCCCGCGGCTTTCTCGAACCCGAGGAAGAAGATTTCGTCAAAGCCCTGCTCGGTCTCGCCGCCAGTTCCATCGCCAACGCGCAGGCGCACGAAGCCACCCTGCGCAGCAACGAAAAACTCGAGCAAAAAGTGCAGGAACTGCGCGCTCTCATCGACCTCGGCCGCGGCGTCTCGGCTTCCCTCGAACCCGACGACATCGCGCAAATGCTCACCCTGACGCTTGCTGGCCGCTGGATCATTTCCAAGCACGGCCTCGTCACCTGGAAAACCGGCCATCCCGAAATCCTCCGCCAAAAAGGTCTCGACTTAAACTTCATCCTCGCTGACAAAGACCGCTGGACCCAGCTGCTCGAGCCCACCTTGGCGTCCGACGATACCCCTTTGCCCGCCGGCTCTTTGCTCCTGCCCTTGCGCAGTTCCGCCGAAACCTTCGGCCTCGTCGTCTGCGGCCCGCGCCTGAACAAGCAGCCCTACACCGAAGCCGATATCGAATTCGGCGCTGGCCTCGCCGCGCAAGCCGCCGTTTCCTTCGATAACGCCTGGCATTTTCGCGACACGCTCGTCCGCCAGCAGATGGAAAAGGAAGTCGCTCTCGCCGCCAACATCCAGCGCGACCTCTTTCCCTCCGCGCTGCCCCATCTTATGGGCAGCGACGTTGCCGCGCGCAACCGCCAGGCCAAATTGGTCGGCGGCGATTATTACGACGTCCTCCCCATTCAAGGAAGCGGCCCCGATCTGCCTCATCTGCTCTGCGTCGTCGATATCTCCGGCAAAGGAATGTTCGCCGCCCTGCTTATGAGCAACATTCAGGCCACCCTGCGCGCTCTGCTCAGCCGCGGCCAGTCGCTTTCCGAAGTCGCCCAGCAAGCCAACAACCTGCTGCACGCCACCACTCCCGCCAATCGCTATGCCACCGCGTTTCTCAATCAATACGATCCCGTAACCGGCGCTTGCCAGTGGGTCAATTGCGGCCACAACGATGGCGTTGTGCTTCGTCAATCCGGCGTCGTAGAAATGATGCCCTGCAGCGGCATCGCCCTCGGCCTGTTTCCGCACATGACGTACGAAGCGCAAACCTTCAATCTCCATCCCGGCGATTTGCTGGCCATCTATTCCGACGGCGTCACCGAAGCCAACGACGCTGCCGAACAGGAATTCAGTCTCGAACGTTTCGTCGCGGTTCTCCAGGCCAACAAAAACCGCCCGGCCTCGGAAATCGTCGACACCGTGATTCAGGAGATCGATTCCTTCGTCGGCGAAGCGCCGCAATTTGACGACATTACGCTCATGGTGATGAAACGACTATGAGCACCAACTGGTTGACCAACTGGCTAGAAGATCTGCTGCCCTTTGGCATGGTGTCGCCGCGCACCCGCATCTGGTGGCTGCTGTTCTTCGCCGCTTTCCCGCTCGCCTATCTCGGCGGCGTCTGGCTGGAAGTTGACGAGGAAAGCTCCGCCCGCATGGCCGGCGCGGAAGATCGCGCCTCGTCCATCCAAACCGCGCAAACGTTCGCCGCCTCGCAGGGTATTGTCGTTCACGGCTGGCATCAATACGTCGCCGTCGAGACCCATGACGATCTGCTCGCCTACTACGGCGATGCCAAACGTCCCGATCTTGCCGCCGATCGCACCCTCGCCCCGGCGCGCGTCGTCACCGTTTTGTTTCGCGCGCCCAATAAAAAAGGCGAATTCCGCGCTTACCTTTCCCTCACCGGCCAAGTCACCGGCTTCGATATGGGCAAGTTTCCAGCCGCGCAGGATGCGCATATCGTCCTAAACGGCGTAAACTTCAACTCCACCGCCAGCGAATCCTCCAAGGAAAACGCCAAAGACAATGCCGCCTTAAAAGCTAATCCGGCCGTGGAAGCCATCGCGCGGCGCTTCCTGGAATCCGACGCGCCGCTGGTAAGCTTCCTCAAAGTCGGAGCGCCGAGTTCGATAAAGACCAATGAAGACGATCCTCAGCGCACCGATGTCGCCTGGGATGCCAGCCCGGCCGATCACAAAGAAATCACCTTCCACATCACCGTCTCGGTTCGCGATTCCCAGGTGATGGCGCAGCATGTCGCCGCCGGCATCGATCAGGACTTCATCAAATCCGCGCTTCCCAAGAAGTCGCGCTTTTCTGAAACTCTCATCGGCCTGTACAGCCTGTTCATCACCCTGAGCGCACTTTATGCCATGTTTCGCTACGCCAAGCGCACCCTGCAGAAAGAAGTCTCTCATGCCCGAACGCTCGTGGTCGCGGGCCTCTTCTGCGTCTCCTACACGGTCTATATCTATTCGCTTTTTGTCGATCGGATCGCCACGGGCGTCAGCGCGCAGCGCTTCGAGTCTTTCGAACTTCCCTTAGGCATTAGCGCAGTCATCAGCTTTGCCCTCATGGGCCTCTTGGTCGGCATCGCCTACGGTAGCGGCGAGGGCGAAGTGCGCGAAGCCTATCCCGGCAAGCTGACTTCGCTCGACGCGCTCTTAGCGGGCCGGCTTCTTTCCCGTGGCGTCGCTTCGTCAATCTTGTTCGGCGTTGCCGTCGCCGGTTGGCTGCTGCTTTGCCAGCATGGGCTCGGTGTTTTTCTGCGAACCGACATTCTCGGTGCGCGCGACGAGGGCCTCCGTTATACCTTTGCGCGCCTGCCTGGGCTCACTCTGCTGGTTGGCCGTGGATATGACTCCCTTCTCATCGCGATCGCAGGCTTGCTCCTCCCGGCTTCCTTCCTGCTCCGAACCTCTGCGCCCAAAAAACGCCGCTTCTTCTCGCTCTTTTTGTTCGCGCTCCTCTCCGTCTCGCTCGACGCTTCCGCTTATCCAACCGTCGCCTCGTCCCTGCTGGCAATGGCGATTTTTGTCACGGCACTGCTCGCACCATTCTTCGCCTTTGATCTGCTGGCCGCCATGGTGAGTTCGTACGTGCTAGCCCTGGTGAACGAACTGGCTCGCCTCAGTGCGGTGTTCCCGTCCTGGATTGGCTTCGCCCTCTGGCTCGCCGTCGTGGTGGCGGCCGTAGTGGCTGTCGCCGTTTACTTGGCGCTGCGTGGCGAACGCGTGCGCGAGGAGGACGTACGCCCGCAATACGCCAAAAATCTTGCCGAAAGAATGGGCATGCAAGCGGAAGTGCTGGCGGCTCGCGAGGCGCAGCTCCGCTTGTTGCCGCAAGCCGCTCCCGAAATGCCGGGTATCCAATTCGCCGCCTGCTGCCTGCCTGCCAAAGGCGTGGGTGGAGATTTCTATGATTTCTTCCGCCTGGATAATAACCGCGTAGGTATCTTCGTGGCTCAGGGCGGCGAGCGCGGCTTGGCCTCGGCCCTGTGCATTGCGCTCGCCAAAGGCGTTCTCATGCATGCCTCCCAACAGCCTCACTCCGCCGCGCAAATCGTCATCGAACTGGAAACCAGTATGGCGGAGCTGCTTGAAAGCGGCGGCGACGCCAACATCAGCTTCGCTTACGGCGTGCTCGATACGCGCCGCAACGTGTTGAACTATGCCCGCGTCGGCACATCTCCGCGCTTATTGGTTCACCGCCTGGGGGAGGGACTCACCAAGTCCGCGCAATTTGAACGCTCGGCCACCGTGCCGGGCCGCCTCGCCGGCGCTCCCGAGGTCCACGAAGGCGCAGCCCATCTCCATGCCGGCGACTACCTCATCTTCTTCACCGATGGCGTTACCTCACTGCGTTCGCGCCGCTTCGGAAAAAACGAATATCAGTGGCTCGACCTCCTCATGAAAGAGTTAGGCCGGCAGGACGAGCCGCTCCAGCAGTCGCTTCTTTCCGCTCTGGCCAAATATCAAAATAGGGCGTCTGAGGATCTAACCGCCGTCGTGTTGCGCGTCGAGCAGATTCAAGCTGTCGCGCAGGAGGTGGTCGCTTGAGTGCCAAATGGCCTTTGTGGGCATCTCTCGCGGCCGGCTGTGTGGGCCTCGCTATCCTCGCCGCCTGGTTCAGTAAATATTGGCCCGCTTCCTCCTGGCAAGTCTTGCCCCGTACTGAACTGATCGCTAGGGCGCGCGCCGTATCTGAGCATTTTGGCGTGAACCCCGGCAATTCAAAACCATCGCTGGTTGTTTCACTGTCGAAACCGTTGGCTAATGCCGGTGTGTCCACCATATCTCCTCTCAGCGTGCGTCTCTCCTGGCCAAACGCGGAAGTGGGCCTCGATTCCGCTGGCATACCACTCTATTGGAAGGCTTCCGATGAGGCCAAACCACCCAAGACTGATCCCTCCGAGGTTTTCGCATTCCTCGCCGGAGATCAGGCATCTTCCTTTTCCGGACCTGCCAAGTCGATGGGAGATGAGGCATCCGAGGACCAGTATGTCTGGAAGAAGACGCCTCCGCCACATTCAGACGTGCGCGAACGCATTACCGTCTCGACCAAAGACGGCGCAATTCAGAAAGCGGAGCGCAAGGTTTATCTCTTCTCCGAAGACGAGGACGATGATGACTCGGACTCCGTCGGCAAGCAGGCATATTGGGGCGTTTTCAGCGCCATCTTCTGGACCTGTTTCACCGCAGCCATCGTGACTATCTTCAGCATGTATCTCTTATGGAGCATGCGCAAAGCGTTGAGTCATCGTTTTCAAGGCCGCATGGCAATCGCTGCCGCCGTGATCATCGCCGCCGCTTTACTCGCTGGGGCGAACGCGGACAAGGGCTCGGACTGGGCCGAACTATGGGCTGCTTTGGAAGTCCTTTGCGTTGTTGGCGTAGGCCGCGCGATTTCGACCAGCGCCCGGCCGAAGTGGTTCTCACTCGAACAACTCTGTAGGCTTGCGCCGCTGAGCAAAGCTGCCGGAGAGTCGCTGGCGGCGGGAGTGCTTGCGAGTCCTCTTCTGGCAGCAATCCCTTACCTGATTGCGGGATGCGGTTTGTTCCCGCATAGCACCGTGGTTCCTCAGAACCTGGGTGTTCTCTACAGTCCCGTTCCCCTGCTCGATACCGGTAACCTTCCGGCTGTTTTATTCCTGTTGGGCTTCTGGGGCTTTGGCATGCCGGTTTTAGCGCGCATCATTCGTTTCCGCTGGCTGCGCTGGATGGTTGCCCTGCCGCTCGGAACGGTTTTTTTCGCCTATCAAACGCGGTTGGTGACTGGCCCGCTTGCTGCTCCCTTGACGGCGGGATTTTGCACTTTGGCGCTCTTCTGGTTCTTATACAGTCGTTTCGACATCCTGGCCGTGCTTACGCTTCAGTTGGCCGGTGGCGTGGTGTTGGCCATGTTCATGCTGGCGCATAAAGGACTGGAGATTGGGCTGCCGGCGGCGGCCCTTCTGGCCGTGCTTGCCACGGCATTTCGGATCAACACGCGCGGGGCGAGTGTTTCCGAAGGCGATCCATCGGCGACCAATCCAGCGCTGAGCGGCTTTCGCGCCGAACGTGAAAAATTGCAGGCGGAATTTTCCGTCGCTCGCCGCGCGCAGCAAGGCATGTTGCCCCAGTCGGCGCCCGAAATCCCTGGCTATTCCATCGCCGCCTCCTGCACACCCTCTCTCGATGTCGGAGGCGATCTGTACGACTTCCTCAAGTTGCCGGATGGCCGCATCGGCATCGGCGTGGCGGATGTCAGTGGCAAGGGAGTTCCCGCCGCTCTTTATATGACACTCACCAAAGGCCTCCTGGCGTCAGTCAGCAAGGATAACTCGGAGTTAGCGGGCGTGGTGGAAGAAGTGAACCGTCATCTCCATGGCGTGACTCGCAAGAAAGTGTTTGTCACCATGGCGCTGGGTTTCCTCGATGCCGAAAAGCGCGTGCTGCAGTGCGTGCGCGCCGGCCACAACCCGGTCGTGTGGCGGCAGGCGTCCCGGGATCTGACAACCCTGGTCGCGCCTGGAGGTCTAGGTTTGGGAATCACCGCGAGCAGGGTCTTCGCCAACCAGCTAAAAATGGTAGAGCTGGAGTTGTCGGAAGGTGACTCGGTCGTGTTCTACTCCGATGGCATTACCGAAGCCATGAACAGCAGCTTGGAACAATTCGGCGAGCAACGCTTAATGGAAGCAGTGGAAAAGACGGATCGGCTGGATGCCGCGGCCGCCCACGATTCCATTCTAAGTACCGTGCGCGAGTTTTTGAGCGGCGTCCATCCGCAGGACGATATGACCTTAGTGGTGCTGCGTGTTGGCGCGAGATGAGAGGATGATGATAAGTGGCTAACCCTTTTTCAATTCATAAATCGACCGAGCAGGGACTCTCCGTCCTATCGCTCGAAGGCTATCTTGACGCCCACACCGCGCCAGAATTTGAAAAAACCGTGCAAGCCGAATTCGAAGCCGGCCGCGTGCAGCAGGTGGTCGAGTGTTCGCGGCTGAGTTATATATCGAGCGCCGGCTTGGGGGTCTTCATGAGTTTTATCGAGGAGATCCGCGCGGCGGGCGGAGACATCAAGATTTGCGGTCTGGCGCCCAAGGTATTTCAAGTCTTCGACATCTTGGGATTCTCGGCGCTCTTCGATATTGTGCCCGATTTGCCGGCCGCGATTCAGCGCTTTCAGCAAGCACCGGTTAAGGAGACCTAGCCATGGCTTGGGAACGGACGTTTTCTTTGCATGTTCCTTCATCAACCGAGAATCTGTCTATGATTCGCGATTTTGTGAAGAGCATTGGCTTGCAATCCGGCATGGGAGATATGGATGTGGCTCGGTTGGAACTGGCCGTCGACGAAGCATGCGCAAACGTGATGGAGCATGCCTACGATGCCGACGACACCAAAGAGGTTTCGATTCGTGCCATTGTGGACGACGCGTCTGTTCAGATTGAAGTGATCGATAGCGGCAAGGGCTTTGACCCGGCCGCCGTGGAGCAGTTAAAGCTGGAGGAGCTTGTTTCCGCCAAGCGGACCGGCGGCCTCGGCATGCGGCTCATGAAGTCCTTCATGGACGAGGTCCATTATGAGATGAAGCCCGGCGTAAAGAACGAATTGAAAATGGTGAAGTGGCTGCACAAGACTCCATGACCTCCGCGTTTACCCGCCGTGCCGCGCTGATCTCCAGCCTGGGTCTGTTCCGGTCGCCCGCCATCCGAAGGTTCAAAGTCGCGATCTTTTCCAAGCACTTGCAGTTTCTTGAAGGCGCGGCGCTGGCCGGCGCCGCCGCCGACATGGGTTTTGACGGCATCGATATTACTGTTCGTTCCGGCGGCCACGTCCAACCGGAGCGCGTGTCCGAGGATCTTCCGCCGCTCGTCGCCATCATTCGCGAGCATGGCTTGGATGTGCCGATGGTGACCACGGACATAGTGGATGCCGGCACTCCTCACCTGCGAGGAGTGCTCAAGACTCTCGCGGAGTTAGGCATTCATTACTATCGTTGGGGTGGTTTCAAATACACAGCGAGTGAGCCGATCAGTACGCAAATCGCCGCGTTTCACCAGCGTGCCGCCAAGCTTGCAGTCATTAACGCTGAGTATAAAGTGTGCGCTATGTATCACACTCATTCCGGCGTCAATCTGGTGGGTGCTCCGGTGTGGGACATTGTCGAGATCCTCAAGTCGCTCGATCCGTCGTTCGTCGGCATCAACTTCGACATTGGCCACGCCACAGTGGAGGGCGGTTTGGGAGGTTGGATCGATAGCTTCCGAGTGGCGCAACCTTATATTCGCGGTGTCGCCGTCAAGGATTTCGTTTGGCAAAATCAAGGCGGCGATTTTCAACCGGCCTGGGTTCCACTTGGACAAGGCATGGTGCGTTTTCCGGCATTCTTCGCGATGCTTTGCCAAACACCTTTCGACGGTCCACTGCAGTTGCATTTTGAATATCCGCTGTTCGGCGTCGAGGATGGAAAACGCCAGCTCAGCGGCGACCCGGCGCAGGTCTTCGCTGCCATGCACCGCGACCTGAGTCAACTGCGCGTATATCTGAAACAGGCATCATGATTACTCTTGCTTTGGCGTTTTTCTTAGCTCCCGATTTGTTTCAGAAACACTGCGCCGGCTGTCACGGCAGCGATGCGCAAGGCTTGCGGGCAAACACCCATCTGGCAGGGCAAACCGCCGAACAACTGCAATCCTATCTGCGACGCGGCAACCCGGGTGCGGGCATGCCGGCCTTTGGCGACTTGCCTCCAGCTGATTTGACTCTGCTGGTCAACTACCTGCGTTCTCTGAATCCCAGTGGCGCGGCCGCTCCGGCAGCAAAGTCCTCAATACTCACCTGGCATGCGCCTCAGCCGGGCGATTGGCTGAGCTATAACGGCAACTTCTCCGCCAACCGCTACAGCGAACTCAAGCAGATCACCGCCGCCAACGTTGCCAACCTGAAGCTGCAGTGGATCTTTCCCACTGAATATTTCGGCCTGGAAACCACGCCTCTGGCCGCCGATGGCATTCTCTATTTCACCGCTCCCAATCAGGTATTGGCGATTGACGCACTCACCGGCGCTCTGCTCTGGAAGTATGCACGGCCGCAGACTGCCGGCTTGACTGGTGACGCCAAGCTCGGAACAAACAGAGGCGTGGCCATTCTCGACGACAAAGTATTTTTTGTCACTGACAATGCTCACCTACTCGCACTGAGCCGCGCCACCGGCGAGTTGCTTTGGGAGGTTCCCATCGCGGAGGAGCGTCAGGAATATGGAGGCACGATTGCTCCGTTGGTCGTCGATGACAAAGTGATTGTGGGAGTTGCTGGCGCGGACGAAGGCATCCGCGGTTTCGTCGCCGCTTTTCAAGCGAGCGACGGAACGCTGCTGTGGCGTCACTGGACTGTTCCTGCGCAGCCTTTGTTGGGAGGCGGTTCTACCTGGCTTACAGGCTCTTATGATCCTTCGACCGGCACGCTCTATTGGCCGACTGGAAATCCTTACCCGGATGACGAAGACAAAGACCGTCCCGGCGATAATCTCTACACAGACTCGATACTCGCACTGAACGCCAAAACAGGCGAGCTCAAGTGGCATTACCAATTCACGCCTCACGACTTGCTGGATAGAGATGCCACCGAGCCACCAGTGCTAGTCGATACCGAATACCGGGGAAAGCCCCGCAAGCTTCTGCTGCATGCCGACCGCAATGGATTCTTCTACGTTCTTGATCGAACCAACGGCGAACTCTTGTTAGCCAAGCCATTTGTGAAACGAGCTGATTGGGCGTCGGGAATTGGTGC
>Ga0302319_10016866_pt1 | contig 13418 bp, 6 predicted proteins | sample Bog_T0_2_FD_203319 | JGI IMG/M metagenome (GOLD analysis project Ga0302319, IMG submission 203319) | Peat permafrost microbial communities from Stordalen Mire near Abisko, Sweden - Bog_T0_2 | ecosystem: Environmental > Terrestrial > Soil > Wetlands > Peat | place: Sweden: Abisko, Stordalen Mire...
CCCTCCATTCTTTGAGCGCGGGCAAACTCGACAATGAGAATTGCGTTTTTGGCCGAAAGGCCGATCAGCATCACCAGCCCGATCTGGGCGTAAACGTTGTTTTCGAAGTTCCTCAGCCACAAAGCTAGAAAAGCGCCGAACACCGCAATGGGCGTTTCCAGCAGTACGCTGAACGGAAGCGCCCAACTCTCGTATTGCGCGGCGAGTATCAGGAACACCACAAACAAGGAAAACCCGAAGATTGCGACCGGACCGATCTGCTTCGACGCTTTGTCTTCCTGATAGGACAGCGCACTCCATTCATAGCCCATGCCCTTTGGCAGCACTTGATTTGCAACTTGCTCCAGAGCTTTCATGGCCTGGTCTGTGCTGTATCCGTGGGCCGGCGATCCGGTAATCTCCACGGCACGAAACTCGTTGAAGCGGGATGTAAATTCAGGGCCGGCGTTACTCTGCAGCGAAACCACGGAAGAGAGAGGCAGCATCTCCCCTTTGCTATTCCGGACGAAGAAATTATAGACGTCCTTAGCTTGCGTGCGGTAACCATCCTCGGCTGCGATATAGACTTGCCAGGCGCGCCCAAAGCGATTGAAGTAATTGACAAACAGCGAGCCCATGAAGCACCTCAGCGTGGTATACACCTCGCTTAACTCCACGCCCTGTTTCAATACTTTGTCTCGATCCACGTGAACGAAGACTTGCGGCACCTGGGGGTTCAGCGAGCTGTTGAGACGCGTAAGCTCGGGGCGCTTTCGCGCTGCCTCCAGGAAGCGGTTGGCATTCTCGGCTAGATAGAGAACATCCTTGCCGATCTGATCTTCGAGCATAAGGCTAAATCCGCCGGAAGTCCCCACACCTGAGATAGCTGGCGGCAAGAAGGCGAATGCGTGCCCGGCCGGCATGCGGTCGAACTTCGCATTCATCGAGTCCATGATCGCCGCGATACTGGTTTGTTCAGTCTTCCGCTCACCCCAGGGTTTGAGGGCGACGAAGACGAAGGCGCTGTAAGTGGCATTCGTTTGCGTCAGGAGGCTGCTCCCGACGATTGTGCTGTAATACTGCACACCCGGCGTTTCTTTCAGCACCGCTTCCACCTGCCTGGCAAAAGCATCTGTGCGCTGCAGAGAAGCGGCATCGGGCAACTGAATATTGAGGTAGAAGTAGCCCTGATCTTCATTCGGTAGAAATCCCTTTGGCAGCCTCGCGCCGACCAGGAAGGCCGCCACGGAGACGGCCACCAGAAGCCCGGCGCTGAAAGCGATCTTTCGCATGAGGCTCGATGAGATTGCCACGTAGCGATTGGTGGCCAACTCGAACCCCTTATTAAACTTTCCGAACACTCGCTGCATCAGTCCCTTGGATTCATGGCCCGGTTTGAGCAACAGAGAGCAAAGCGCGGGGCTTAATGACAGCGCATTGAATGCCGAGATCAGTACGGACACGGCAATGGTCACCGCGAACTGCTGATACAACCGGCCCGTGATACCTGGAATGAAAGCCGTGGGGACAAAGACGGCGGCCAGGATCAGCGCGATCGCCACCACCGGGCCGCCAACCTGCTCCATGGCTTTGAAGGAGGCCTCTTTGGGACTCAAACCCCTCTCCATGTTCGCCTCCACCGCTTCCACCACCACAATCGCGTCGTCCACCACCAAACCGATGGCCAACACCAATCCGAACAGGGAAAGTGAGTTGATGGAAAATCCCAGCATCGGGAAAAAGATGAACGTACCCAAGAGAGAGACCGGCACCGTAAGAGCGGGAATCAACGTGGCTCGAAAGCTCTGCAGGAAGATGAAGACGACCAAAATAACGAGTATCAGCGCTTCCCAAAGGGTCGCGATAATTTCCCTGATCCCTTCGCGCACGGACAGCGTGGTGTCGAGAGAAATGACATAATCGACATCGTCCGGAAACTTCTGCTTCAACTGCTCCATCATCTTCCGGACACCGTCCACGGCTTCCACCGCGTTGTACCCGGGGAGCTGGAAAACATTGATCACCGCGGCGGGGGCTCCGTTCAGTCGCCCGATTACGTTGTAGGTCTGTTCTCCGAGTTCGATCCGCGCAACATCTTTCATGCGTATCACCGAACCGTCCGGGTTTTCCCGGATCACCACGTTGGCAAAATCCTCCTGCGTCACTAAGCGGCCTTGCGCGCGCATCGTGTAGGTGTATTCCTGTCCTGGAGGAGCAGGTTCCGCGCCGACCTGTCCCGAGGGATTGACGGTATTCTGCGCTTCCAAAGCCTTCACCATGTCGGGCACGGTCACACCCAAACTGGCGAGCTGATCCGGCTTCACCCACTGCCGCATGGCATATGCGCCGGCTCCCTGCACGAGCACGGAAGCGATCCCTCGGTTGCGCGTCAATTGATCGGCGATATTGATGTATGCGTAGTTGGCGAGGAATTTAGAATCGCGCGTACCCTTCGGCGAATCCAGAGCGATGATCATCAAGGGGCTGACATGCGATTTAGCAATGGTGACGCCCTGATCCCGTACCGACGGGGGCAACTGGGGAAGTGCCCGATTCACTCGTATTTCGGAGAATACTTCGGCGATGTTAGGATCGAGGCTGAGGTCGTAGTCGATTCGCAGCTTCATGGTCCCGTCGTTCGCGTTGAACGAGCGCATGTAGAGCATGCCTTCGACGCCCGACATGGCTTCTTCAATCGGTGTGGCCACAGCGCTTTCGATTGTGAGTGCATCGGCCCCGGTATAGTTCGTGGTAACGACGATCTCGGGAGGCGCTATGGAAGGAAACTGCGCCATGGGTAGACGCTGCGCCATAATAATCCCCGCGACCACAATCAGAATTGAAATGACGATCGCGGTAACCGGTCGATTAATAAAGAATTTCGACATGCGGGAATGGCCTAGCGGGTCGGTTCCTGGTTCATGTTGAGAGGTGGTAGGGCCGCCCGATTGGTTTCCACCTGCTGTCCTGTTTTGATGTCCTGTAAGCCCTCGATCACCACGCGATCGGAAGGGGTGATCCCTTGCTCAATCACCCAGTAGGAACCAACTCGTTCCCCTACCTTTACCGTTCGAAAAGCGATTTTCCCGTCCGAACCAACCACTGCCACCTGGTATTGACCCTGCAACTCCTCCACGGCGCGTTGGGGAAGTAACAGAGCGTTGTTTTGAATCGTCGTGGCGGCGCGAACCCGTGAGTATTGTCCTGGACGGAGTATGTTGCCGGGGTTCTGGAAAACGGCGCGAATTCGCAAGGTTCCAGTCGATACCTCAACTTGCCGGCCCACGATATCGATCTTCCCTTTTTGTGAATAAATGGTGCCGTCTGAGAGGATCAATTCCACACCAGGTTGTTGCTGCGCCTCCCTCGCAAAAAAGAACGCTCTCAACTTCAGATATTCCTGCTCGCTAATCGGAAACTGCACGAAAATAGGGTCGATCTGGGAAACAGTGGTCAAGACCTGTTGTTGGCTGCTCCCCACCAGATCGCCGATGTTTGCTACACGAATGCCGGCGATCCCGTTCACTGGCGACTTTACATTTGTATAGTCGAGGTTCAGTTGCGCCGCTTGCAGCGAACCGCGCGCCACTTCAATCTGCGCTCTAGCTGCATCCACAGTCGCTTTAGACCGATCGAACTTGCCCTTGGCTGCTGCCACCGAAGCGATGTTTGCGAGGTTCGACTGCACCGCGTCATCGTATTCCTGTTGACTTACGGTACCGTCCTTTACTAGCGGCGTATAGCGCTTCACGTCCAGCTCGGTCTTTAATTGAGCCGCTTGCGCACGATCGATTTCCGCTTGGGCGGCCTTGACGTCGTCCTGGGCTTGTTCCAATTGAGCGTTTGCGACATTCAATTGTGCTTTTGCCTGGTCCACCACCGCTTGAAATGGACGCGGGTCCACTTTAAAAAGGAGGTCGCCGGTTTTGACCGGCGATCCCTCCTTATAATCCTGCGTCAGCAAATAGCCCGTAATCTTGGAATGAATTTCGGCGTCGATAAAGCCCACCGTGGTCCCGATCCATTCCGAATATACGGGAACATCTTTCTGAACCGGAACAGCAACGGAAACAACCGTTAGTTGAGGGGGACGGGGTTTTCGCGAACAACCGCTGCAGGCGATCGCGGCTACCGCGATCCCCGTGATAATAGTCTGTGAAATACCCAGGGGAAAAAGGAGACGAGGGAGGTCGAGCTGATCACCGACAGCGGAAGCTTCCAAGACGAGCGTGTGAGCCCTGGAACGTTCTCTCGCAGAGCCCGTCACTTTGCTCTCTCGTCTCTTTCCATTTCAGGCCTTGGGTTTCAACTGTGTAGACTCTTTGGATAGTGGATCATTTCATGGGCACGGCGGGGAAGTCGATGATTTTATTTACATTAGCATGGCGCCCGCAGCAACGCGGGGGAGATCAGCCAGCCTGCGTAGTGCTGCCTTAGTCTCGGCTTGCGGTCGGGGCCGAAGTAGAGAACGGATTCGTTGCCCGACATGCGCCAACGCGTCTTGATGCCGGTGAGACTCACGCTCAGATCGGTAAGGCTCTCGCTTGCACAGCCTATCTTACCAATTGGGTTGTCCGCCATGTGGAGGCCATCCGATTGGCTGGCGTCCAGTGCTTCGCGGATCACGTCTGCGTCTCGCATTCATACGCTCACGTTATGGAATTCGGAGAACCTGTTGAGATCGGCGGTCTGAAGATCTTCTCCCGGCGATCTTCTGCAAGGTGATCGTCACGGAATTCAGTTGTTCCTTCTGATATAGCCGGCGATCTACACTCCGCTATCTCCGAACTAGTCTCCCATCAGGCGGAGTTGATTATGCTGCAGATTTGACTGGTTGTCGAGAATGACGTGGAGCTCCAAAGTCGGGAGAATGAGCCGTAACAAAACTGTGTACCTGTGGCAAAGGCAATGGAACCCATATGACGATGGTCGAGGTTTACCAGCGCGTGTACTCTACTATTTTCGAGCTATGCGATCCCAAGGCGATTGAACACGGGCACTTTAATAAAGTCCACCACGAATGCAAAGACCAGTGCCGCCACGAAGATTTCTGCAAGGGTGGTCAACGCCAGTGGAGTCATGGCGATCCCCGTTAGCGCCAGCGTGGAAGCGATGGTCAGATCGACCACCGACGACCCGATGAGCCATCCGCTTGGGCGAGAGGCTCCTAAGTGTCCGCGTTCGCGATTCGTATACGTGGTCGCTTGATTGCCGTACACGACGGCCACGAAGGCCAGAGTCCGGAGTGCTTCGATTCCGAAGCCCAGGCGGAATTTGGCGATCGCGAGCAGGGTGGTGCAGAAGATCAGCTCCGACACTCCCATGAACACACCCGCGATCGTCAATTTGCCGATCCGCCAGGCATTGGGGAGCGGAGACGGGCGTACGTTGTCCGTGGTCAGAGACATGCCCAGTAGATCGCCGGTGAGCATTATAATAACCATCAACATAGGCGTGAGAATCGCGTGTCCGGTCATGATCAGACCTACCGCCAGGAAAAGCACTTGTACAATTTTCTTGGTAATGGAATTCAGCGTATAAGTCAGGATGCGCTGGAACGTTACCCGTCCTTCTTTTACAGAAGCTACGATGCCACCGAGTCCTGGTTTGGTCAGCACGATGCCGGCCGCCGACTTGGCCACATCGGTCGCGGTGGACACCGCGATTCCCATCTGCGCCTGGCGTAGGGCAGGCGCGTCATTGGCCCCGTCGCCGCACATCCCGACGGTGTGGCCGCTGGTCTGAAACGCTTTAACCAGATTGTACTTTCCCTCGGGAAGGACACCGGCGTAGACTGCGAAATCTACGGGGCGCACGCCATCCGGGATGGGCCCGGGTGGACATACTTTCCCGTCCAACCCGACGGCATGAGCGACGATCGCCGCTGTCGCCGCAGCATCGCCGGTTATCATGACGGCGCGCACTCCCAACGTATGAAGTTCCGTAATCAAGGCGGCGGAATCCGTTCGAGGCGGATCGCTCAGCGCGATTATGCCCGCAAGTTTCAGCGTCGCGGGTGGGCCCATAGCAACCGCCAGAACGCGGAACCCCTGCGCTTCGAGGTCGTTCGCATTCTTCAATGCATCGGGCGCCGATTGGGTTCGACCTGCGACTGCGGCAAAGGCGCCCTTAACTAAGCGTAATGTAGCGCCGCCCGGATCGGTGGCAGTCGCCTCAGACATCTTCGTCGCAGGATCGAAGGGAACGAATTTAAGCAGTTTCAATGGATCGGACGCCGGCTTCTTCGCGGCTGCGGCCCGGATGGCGCCATCTACCGGGTCTTCCCCGCCATCCGAACTTGCCAGAGCCGCCGCGCCCAAGACGTGCGCCTCATCGAATCCCGGCATGGCCTGGACGGCGGTGACCGTCAGGGAGTTCTGTGTCAGCGTGCCGGTCTTATCCGCGCACAGCACATCGATGCTGGCCGCTTCGTCCACCGCGGAGAGCCTCGTCGGAAGCACGTCCAACTTTGCCAGAGCCCTCGCGCCCAGCGCGGCCGCCAGCGTAAAGGTGGCGGGCAGCGCAACGGGGATCGACGCCAGAATGCCCGTTAGCACCAAGGGAACGGTCTCGCTAGCCGACATCCTAAGAAAATAGGAGTAGCCGGCGAGCGTCGCAATGATGACTCCGTTGACCATGGCGAGATTGCGCACCACACGAAAAACCGCCTTCTGCTGAGAACTTTCGACATGTGCCGTGCGGACCAACTCCGCGGTCCGTCCGAACTTAGTGCGTTCTCCGGTCGCCGTCACCTCCCCGACCGCTTCGCCCCGCCGCACTAGCGCTCCGGCATAGGTTTCAAATCCCGCGCCTGCCTCGACCGGAACTGACTCGCCCGTGAGCATGGACTGATCCAACAACACCGATCCGTCGGTTAGGCGCACATCGGCGGCGACCACGGCGCCCAGCGATAGCTTCACCACATCGCCAGGGACCAGTTGAACCGCGGGCACGGTGGCCCAAACGTTATCGCGGAGGACCGAGGCGTTCAGCGCCAGCCGCGACTTTAGTGCCGCAAGGGTCGCCTGCGCGCGGCCTTCCTGAAAGAAGCCTAGAGCGGCATTGAAAACCAGCAGAAGAGCGATGACGGCAGCTTCAACGTACTTGCCAAGGACAATCTCGAGCACAATTGCGGCCTCGAGCATCCAGGGAACTGGCGCCCACAACTGGGTCAGCGCCCGCCGGAGTGGATGCAGCGACGTATCGGGCACTGCATTCAGACCGAACTTCTGAACCCGGTGGCGCGCTTCCTCGCTGGTGAGGCCCAATGAAGCGACTTTGGGGGCAGGATTGGCCAAGCGAACCTCCTTCCCGATTCTTAGCGCTTGGGGGCGGCGCCCGAGTTCAGCAGCAGCTTGAGCGAATCGATGGCCTTCTGCATCGCGGCAAGCTGATTCCGAATTTGGTCCGCCTCCGCCGGGGCTGGCGTGGCCCCGGTAACCTGCGGAGTTTGCTGGGAACCGAACAGCGCGGCCAGCGCCTCGTCCAGCGTAGGTTGCATCACCACCTTATCTCCGGTCGCCGCAATCACTCGCTTAAGTTGAGGGAAATTCGTGCCTTCCGCCCTGAGGTACAGCGGGACAACATAGAGGAACGAATTCTCAATCGGTATAACGACCAGCTTCCCGCGAATCACTCCCGACCCCTTCTGGTCCCACAGCGTCAATTGCTCCGAAATGGTCGTGCTCTGGTCGATCATGGCCTGCACCTGATTCGGCCCGTAGGTCAGCTTGTCTTTCGGCAACTCGTAGAAAAGCATTTTTCCGTAGTCGGGGAAATCGGATCTCGCGGCTAGCCATGAGATCATGTTGTCACGGTTTTGCGGCGTGAACGGACTCATCAGCAGGTACTCCAACTGGTCGCTTCCGGGAAGCTTCATCAGGATGTAGTAGGGCTCCATGGCAGCCATCTTCCCGTCGTATTTCTCCTGCGGGGGCACCCAGAGGTCCTCGCGGTTGTAGAAGACTTGTGGGTCGGTCATGTGAAATACCTGGTATTGCGTGGCTTGAATTCCGAAGAGATCTTGAGGGTAGCGCAGGTGCAATTTAAGATCGGCCGAGAGTTGATTCAGGTCCTTGAAGACGCCGGGAAAAGCACGCCGGTATACATCGAGCACCGGATCTTGCGGGTCCATCATATAGAACGATACAGTGCCGTCGTACATGTCCACGACCACTTTGACCGAATTGCGGATGTAATTCAATCCCGAGCCGAAGTCGGAGGCGCGGGGATTCGAATACGGAAATCGATCCGAGGTGGTATAGGCATCTTGAATCCAGTACAACTTGCCTTCGCTTAGTACCGGGTAGGGCTGTGCGTCGAGTTTTAAGAACGGAGCGACCTGTGCAACGCGCTCATGAATGTCGCGCCAGATCTGAATCCGGCTAGCGGGTGTTAAGTAGGATGTGAGTAATATGTTGATGTCGGCTTGAGTCCAGGCGAATAAGAGTCTCTTGCCAAGACTATCGAGCGGGATGCCGCCCTTGCCGGTATAACTGGTATAAACATTTTTATTTCCTTGCGGGTAGTCGAATTCTTTTACTCCCGTTGACACGATGCGCGAACCCGGCATGCCTTCACCGTAGTAAATGCCCGGTTGAGCGACATTCAGCCCGAACTGCGACTGCGGGGGTACGTTCTGAACCAGATACTCCGGAAAACCACCCCCAATACTCTTCGACACGAAGTTCATTACGAGGCCGAAGCCGTGCGTGAACTCCAGATGTTCATTGACCCATGTTTGCGCCTGAGCCGGCAGTTCCGGCGATAGCTCGCGGGTGGAAAGCATCACTTGGTGGTACCCATCGGCCAAGTGGTAGCGGTCCACATGTACGTTGTAAAACTTGTAGTAAAGCCGTATCGCCTGAGTCTGCTGATAAGTTTGCAGCAGAGGCCGCTTGTCCCACAGCCGGATGTTCTGGATCGTGTCCTGATTGCGGGCAAGCACCGCGGGCGTTAGATCCGTCATGGCGGGATAAGCCGTTTCCTGAATAGCATCCAATTTGTAGGCTTTTCGGGTAAATGCGATGTAATTCTTCAAATAAGGTGTCTCCAGGCTGAGTTCATTCGGCTGTACTGCGAATTTTTGGAAGAGCGCCGGGATTAGCACCACGCCTAAGATGTACAGAGCCGCGTAAACGCCCGCTCCGATGGCCATCGGTTTCCAGCGAGGCCGGAAGAAGTTGAATGCCAGCAGCAGGCATGCCACCGCCGAAACGCCAATCATTGCCCAGAGAGCTACCAAGGTCACATGACCCACTGTGTACCCGACTCCGTGGACGACGCCGGTGGTGGCATACAGCAGTTCGAAGCGATCCAGATAAAAACCCCATCCCAAGGTGGCGACGAAGACGAAGAACAGCACCGACATGTGCTGAACGGCGTGGTTTGCGATCTCGATGGTGCGCCGTCCCGTGAATCGGAACAGCCCGAAGAAAACGTATTGGGCGCCGACGACCAGAATCGCCATCGCTGTTATGAACAGGAGACTGGCTTGTAACAGTTCATACCAGGGGAGGCGAAACACGTAGAAACCCAAATCCACTCCGAAGATAGGGTCTGCCAGTCCGAATGATCCTCCATAGCGAAAACGCAGATAGGTGTCCCACTGAGTGAACAGGCCGCTCGCAAACAATGCGGCGCCCAATGCGATCAGTAGCGCCCCGCTCCTTGTCGCGACATGCCGCGAGGCCGATGTGGTTTTCGCGTCCATCGTAGCCCACCGCACGTTAAGCCAGAGATACGCTACCGCGAAGGCGAACGCCGCGCTGACCAGACCCACCTTGACCGAGAAAAGCGTCCAGAAAATGCCTGAGTAATCGAGTTGCCGCATCCATAGCCACTTTTGCAGAAATCCGGGAATGGCGATGAGCGCGATAAATAGCAGCGCTGCGACTGGGAAAATCCATTTCAGCAGCTTGATCAGCCAAATCGGCGGTTCCGCTGGTACAGATTCGTTAGCCGGCGGCGGAAGCTCGGTGGGTGGGACCACAATGGTCGTTACTATCTTCGGTGTCTGGACGGTCTTGTTGTCGATCACTTTAGTTGCCTCGTTACTTCTCTAGCTGTTCGCGGATAGATTCAAGTTCCCGCCGGCGTTTGTCGGTGGTCTTAGGGTAGGCCATCTTCAATTCATGGAGCGAATCGAGGACGATCTGAGAAACAATCAATCGGGCATTTTCTTTGTCGTCGGCGGGCACGACGTACCACGGCGCATGCTGGGTGCTGGTGGCGCCCAGGCAATCCTCATAAGCTTCCACATAGTGCTTCCAGAATTTCCGCTCGTGGACATCCGCCGCGCTGAACTTCCAGTTCTTGTCGGGGTCGTCGATGCGCGCCAGGAATCGCTTGCGCTGCTCTCCCTTCGAGAGGTGCAGAAACACTTTCACGATGCGTGTTCCGTTGCGGTAAAGATGACGCTCCAGGTCCACGATGGAGCGGTACCGCTCCTCCCAGATGTTCTTGTCGTCGCGCTGTTCTTCTGAGAGTCCCTGCAGGAGGAGCATCTCCGGATGCACCCGGACCACCAGCACTTCCTCGTAGTAGGAGCGGTTAAAGATGCCGATCCGTCCGCGTTCGGGGAGCACGCAGGTGGTTCGCCACAGAAAATCGTGCTCCAGTTCGTTGGCGCTGGGTTGTTTGAAGCTGTGCACTTCGCATCCTTCCGGATTAACTCCGGACATGACGTGGCGGATGGCCCCGTCCTTTCCAGCCCCATCCATCCCCTGAAAAACAATTAGCAGAGCATATCTGTTCGAGGCGTAGTGGAGCTGTTGCAGCTTACTCAGTTCGCTCACGTGCTTGTCAAGGAGTTCCTGGTAGTCCTCCTTAGACCTTGCGATAGCCTTGCCGCTGGTTGGCCAGTCGTCGAGTTTCACCTTCTTGCCTGGTTCGACGCGGTAATCGTTCGAATCGATTTTCATGTTCTCCCGCTCTGCTGTTTTCGCTTTCCCATAAGCGCCTCGAAGCCGGAGACCACGTCGAACAGCTCTTCGTCGATGGACTCCTGCCGCACGCTGTTGAACTTCCGGTTCAGGTCTTCGAGGATGTCTTTGATGTTCTTTTCGGCCCTTTGCATCGCCGCCAGGCGGCTGGCGTTTTCGCTATTCAGAGATTCCGCGCAAGCCTGGAAGAGCAGCACAAACAAGTAGCCCCGAATGAAGCTCTCCAGGGCGGGCGCGGGTCCTTCGATCACTTGGGGGAGATTCTTCGTGGGCCAGGGCAATGCGGCAGTCTTCTTTTGCCAGGTCTGGTCGAGCGGTAGCAGATGCTTGCAAACCGGCTCATAGCCGGCCCCCGATTTCGGATGGTTGTGAAACAGGTAGACCTCCACGACATCGTTTTGTTCGCGCGCGGCTTCGATCTCGATGACCGTCTCGCCAACAAAGGGAGTAATAGACTCGACTGAGGTGGGAACCTCTAGTAGCGTGACCGGCGCGAGTCCGGTATCCGTCAGGAGCGACTGCGCCCGCTCGCCAACCGCCCAGATTATCCGTTTCGGGCCTGGCAACTTCGTGAGCTTGTTGGCGGCAAAATCCACGACAACTTCGTTAAAGCGTCCCACCAGGCCCTGGTCCGATCCGAACACCACCGCGGCCACTGGCGCGCCGTCTTTGAAACGTTTTCCCGTGGGGTGCATAGCCGGGCCTGCCTTACGAAGACATACCGATAAGCCGAGTTCCACGGTACGATAGTAATCGTCTAAAGACTCCACCGCTCTTTCGTATTGCCCAATGCTGGAGGCTGCCAGCGCCTTCATCGCTCGCACGACGCCTTCGAGGTCGCCCGCGCTGTCGATTTTGCGGCCAAGGCTCTGCATGGTTCCGCTCATGTCTTAGGCGCCGGTTTCTGCTTTGGCTGGAACGTAGCCAGAGCCTGGATAGCGATGTCCAGAACCGACTTTTGATCGGCATCGCTCAATTTGTCCGCGGTGGTGAATCGCCCCTGCACATCCGCCGGAATGTCCAACGCCGCCTTTTGCACCGCCTGCTGGGCTTCTTTCATTTTCTCGATTGGCACCTGGTCGAAGTGGCCGGTAGTCAAAGCCAGCAGCACACAGATCTGCTGGGTCATCGAGAGCGGTCCGGATTCCGGCTGTTTCAAGCAAGCACGGATGCGCTCGCCATGATCGATGGTCTTTTGAGTGGATTCGTCGAGACGCGTTCCGAACTTGGCGAAGCTCTCCAGTTCTTCGAATTGTGCGTAAGCCAGCTTGAGATGCCCCGCCACCGATCGGTAAGCGGGCCGTTGCGCGGCGCCCCCGACTCGAGAAACGGACTTGCCCACATCGATCGCCGGAAGAACTCCCAGTTCGAACAACGAGGGCGAAAGGTAGATCTGTCCGTCCGTGATGGAAATGAGATTTGTAGGTATGTAAGCGGAAATGTCCTCCGCCGTAGTTTCGATAATCGGGAGGGCGGTCAGCGACCCACCTCCGAGTTCTTTGATCAGATGGGTGGACCGTTCCAGCATCCGCGAGTGAATATAGAAAATGTCGCCGGGGAACGCTTCGCGTCCGGGCGGCCGCCGCAGCAGCAACGACAGCTCGCGATAGGCACGCGCATGATGCGTAAGATCGTCGTACACGATCAGCACGTCGCGTCCCGCTTCCATGAAAAACTCCGCAATGCTGGTGGCGGCATAAGGAGTGATGTAGACGAGGCCCGGGGCCGAGTTCCCTTCGGCGACAACCACTACCGTGTAATCCATGGCGCCCTGCTCGCGCAGGTTGGCCACAACCTTGGCGACGGCCGACGCACGCTGGCCGATCGCACAATAAACGCACACCACGTTTTGGCCGCGCTGGTTCAAAATCGTGTCGATGGCGATCGCCGTCTTGCCCGTCTGGCGGTCTCCCAGAATCAACTCCCGCTGGCCGCGCGCCACGGGGATCAGCGCATCGACGGCCTTCAGGCCGGTCTGCAGGGGCACGTTGACGGGAGCGCGGTCCATGATCGCGGGCGAAGGCCGCTCGATAGGGAGGCGCTTGCTGGAAGCGACCGGGCCTTTGTTATCCAGCGGCTGGCCTAGTGGGTCCACCACTCGCCCGAGCAAGCCATCGCCTACCGCGACGTCCAGCACTCGTCCGGTGCGTTCTACCTCATCGCCCGCGTGCAGGTCCTGAAAGTCGCCCAGAAGGATCACGCCGACTTCGTCTTCGTCGATATTGAAAGCCATCCCTAGCACGCCGCCCGAGAACCGAACGAGTTCCTCGTAACCCACGCCCGGAAGGCCGGAAATCTGCGCGATGCCCAAAGAAACGCTTTTCACGACGCCCACTTCGTGCGGGACCAGTTCGGGCCTGAACGCATGCAGGGCCTGCTGTACGGCCGCAAAAGTAGAATCCACCGATCTTTTCAAAAGGTGCGGCAAAAGGTCCGGTGGCGCGGTCATTTGGTGGCCGGTTCCGGCTGCGCGGCCTTGGCTTGAGGGCCGAGAAG
>Ga0302319_10016867_pt1 | contig 13418 bp, 11 predicted proteins | sample Bog_T0_2_FD_203319 | JGI IMG/M metagenome (GOLD analysis project Ga0302319, IMG submission 203319) | Peat permafrost microbial communities from Stordalen Mire near Abisko, Sweden - Bog_T0_2 | ecosystem: Environmental > Terrestrial > Soil > Wetlands > Peat | place: Sweden: Abisko, Stordalen Mire...
GTCGCCGATGCCGGGCGCGCCGGGGATATTGTCGACCGCGTCGCCGCGCAGGGCCATGATGTCGATAACACGCTCGGGTGGGACTCCGAGAATTTCCTCGACTGTGGCGGCGTCACAGATCAAGTTGTCCTTGGGCGGGTTCAGAATCTGAACGTCGTCGTTGACAAGCTGCAGCATGTCTTTGTCGCTGGAGACGACGTAGACGGGGTGCTTTGCGGCCGCAGCTTTACGGGCCAAAGTACCGATGACGTCGTCGGCCTCAAAGCCGGCAAGTTCGAGGATGGGGATGCGATAGGCTTCAAGGGCGCGGCGGATGTAGGGAATCTGCTGCGCCAGATCCTCGGGCATGGCGGCGCGGTTGGCTTTGTAGCCTTTGTATTCGACCTCGGTGAATGTCTGCGTTTTGATATCGAACTTGCGGATAGTCGTGACGGCTTCGGCCTGCGTAGCGCGGTGGGTCTTGGCGGCAACATCAAAAACGGCCGCCAGATAGTTAGGGGAAAAATCGTCGCGCAGCTTGCGCAGCATATTGACGAAGACCAAAGTGGCGGCGGTGGGCAGCCCCGCCCTGGTGGACATGCCCGACCGTTGCCGGGCCATGGCATGGTAGGCGCGGAAGATGAACGACATGGTGTCGATGAGGAAGATACGGGTGGGGTCGGAGGACGGCCGGGAACTTGCTTTGCTGGAGCCGGGTGCCGGAGTTTTGGTTCTTGGGGGCAAGGAAGTAGTTTAGCAGCCAGCGATTCCGTTTTTAATACGGTCTCTCGCTCCCCATTCTGTAAAATAAATCCGAGCAGGCATGGCGGCCAACGGAATTTTCCATCTGAGGAAGTTATTTCGGTTTGCCGTATTCGGTAGCGTAGTGCAGTTTGATTTCGCCGCATGTACCCTGCTCGGCAGAGTAGACGATGCAAGTGTCGAAGGGACGCGAATAGATGTGTAGGCTGACGGCGCGATGGTTGAACTGGTGCGGATTGAACACGCGATGCACGGGCGCCAGCGGATCGACGGCGCAAGGGTGCGCGAGATTCATCTCGACGGTTTCAGTAGCGTGGATGGTGCACTTGCCACCGGCGATATCCTGATGCACGACATGATAGTTCTCCACCAGCAAACGGCCGATGGGTACGGCCATCCAGCAGTTCTGGTCTTTGTGATTATGCACCGAGCTGGCTTGGCCGACTTCCCAGCAGATGGCGATTAACTCGTAGACAGGAGTTTTATCGATCAGGTTGCGGGTGTAATGTTGTCGGTCCCAGGTAAGATAGGGAGCGAGCGAGTCGGAGTTAAGCGGATTATCCTGCAAGAATCGGCGAACCTGCTCGGTCTCATCGAAAGCGGCTTCGGGAAACTTGCGGAGTTCGGCGACGAAATCCTGGATCGGAACCTGTTTTATGGCGGTGGACATGGGCTGCTCCCGAAAGAGTATAGCGCAGACGCGGTCGTCCTTCGGGTCGAGAAAAACCTTCACCACGGAAGGCCACCCCCGGACCTGCTCGGGCAGCGGGAAACGCGGTTCGATCAATTCATTCGATGAACATGCAGTCGCCATACGAATAGAAGCGGTAGCGCTCGGCCACGGCGTGTTCGTAGGCACGCATAACGTTCTCTCTCCCGGCGAACGCGCAAACCATCATCAGCAGCGTGGATTGCGGCAGATGGAAATTTGTAAGCATCGCCTTGACCACTTTGAATTCGAAGCCGGGATAGATGAAGAGCTCCGCGGCCGCGCTTCCAGCGGCTACGGTTCCCGCTCCCAACCAGGCCGCATGCTCTAGCGCTCGCACTGTGGTGGTACCCACCGCGATGATGCGGCGCGAGCCGTGGAGGGCCTGGTTAATGGCGGCGGCAGCGTCGGGAGAAATCGAATACTGCTCGGAGTGGAGCTTGTGATCTTCGACGCGCTCGACGCGAACCGGTTGAAACGTTCCCAGTCCCACGTGCAGAGTGATCTCCGCGGTCTCGACTTCGTGTTGACGGATGCGCTCAAGGATTTCCGGAGTGAAGTGAAGTCCGGCAGTGGGCGCGGCGACCGACCCACGTTGCTGCGCATAAACAGTTTGATAGCGCTCTCGATCACCGAAGGAATCCGGCCGGGCGATGTAGGGCGGGAGCGGGACGTGGCCGATGCGATCGAGCACGGCGAAGAACTGGTCGATGCTTCGATCATCAATGGTTCGACCGATGGGCTGAAAGCGGACGCGGCGTTCTCCGAACTCGCCGCGGGCCAGGATCTCAGCTTGCAGTTCGTCGCGCTCGCCGAAAAACAGACGCTCGCCAACTCCGATCTTGCGGCCTGGGCGAACCAAGCATTCCCAATCGTTGGGATCTTTGGATATCTGCCGGGTCAGCAAGACCTCAATGCGGCCGTGGAGAAAATCGCGGGCCGCGGGATTGCGCGGACTGACCGGCTGTGCCCGCGATCCTTCGCGGCGGCCGTAGAGCCGTGCCGGAAAAACGCGAGTGTTGTTGAAGACCACAACATCCCCGGGACGTAGCAGGCCCGGGAAGTCCCTGAATTGGCGGTCAGCATACTCTCCGTCGGCTCGCTGCAGGTGCAGCATGCGGGATCCATCACGAGCGGCAAGGGCTTCCTGGGCGATGAGTTCGTCGGGCAGATCAAAGTGGAAGTCGGAAACCAGCACGGTTCCCGATTATAGGAGGGACAAGCGGCTTCTGAACGCAAAACCCGGTCGCCATATCGATCTTCTTCTCGATTTCTGGCGAAGAAATTGTCGCTTTTTCTGGTAAATTTGTTTGCCGCTGGAGAGCAAGGTGCGATACTATGCGGGGGCTGAGGCTTTAGCCGCTTTTGGTCACTCCCCCGAGAGAGTATTTCCATGTCCGCTGAACGCAAACTAAGGGAAGAAATTGTTCGCTACGGGCGCATGCTGCATGAGCGCGGCTTCGTGGCGGCAATGGACGGGAATCTTTCGGTGCGGCTGGACGACGACCGCATTCTGGTAACGCCAACCTGCCTGAGCAAAGGCGCAATGAAAGCCGGGGACATGGTGATCGTGGACCTGGACGGCAGGCGGGTTGCGGGGCGGCGCAACGTGACCAGCGAGATCGGAATGCACCTGCTGGTCTACCGCCTGCGGCCCGACATTCAGGCAATTGTGCATGCCCACCCGCCGACCGCAACTGGTTTCGCCGCAGCGGGCATGGCTCTGACCGAACCGCTGGTTTGTGAAGTAGTGATGGGCCTGGGATGCATTCCGCTGGCGCGCTACGGCACCCCGGGCACTCCGGATTTGGCCAAAACGCTGGAGCCGTACGTTCCTCACTATGACGCCATTCTGATGTCGAATCACGGCGTCGTGGCTTATGGCGACACCATCGAACACGCCTACATGAAGATGGAAACCGTGGAGCACTTTGCCCAGATCGCGCTGGTCACGCACCTGCTTGGCCGGCAACAGCCGCTGAGCGGAGTGGACATTGAAAAGCTGATGCTGGCGCGCACCAAATATTTCGGCGGCAAGATCGCCGCCTCAATGCCCATCACGATGGTACGGGAACCGGAAAAGGTCAGCTAAACCCTTCCCGTGTGGGGACAGGCCCATTCGCCAGCCTGCCCTGAGCGGAGCCGAAGGGTCCGCCGAGCGCGGCGAGGCGCCTCGTGCACACTGCTGTAAATCTGATCTACTCTCCCCCGATGCGAATGCGAAAACCTGCGCGAAAGTTAATGGGCAACGCTGGATAGCCGAGCACTTCGTTGTAACGTCGGTCGAGGGCGTTCTCCACATTCGCGTACGCCGTTATGCGAGAGTTGATGGCGTACCATCCGCCAAGATCGGCACGCACATAGCCGGCGGCGTGGTCGATGTTGAAACCGTCGAAATCGGAATCGGCGCGCCCACCCACGAAGCTTCCCGCCAGATTTCCGCCCCAGCGCGTGCCAAGATAGCTGAGGAGCGTGCTTGCCGAATGCTTGGGGCGACGCAGCAAGGGATCTCCCGGAGCGTATGGAAAAGAACAAGGACTTGCCAGCGTGCATTCTGGATTTTCGAGTATCTCAGTCGAGGTGTAGGTATAAGCCGTGGTCAGCAATAATTTCGGCCGGATCCTGCCCTGCAACTCAACCTCTGCGCCCTGAGCAAAAGATTGCTTAAGGTTGAAGAACTGGTATGCCCCGGTTGAGGTGGGCACGGCCTCAATCTGGTCGTGGAAAAGATTGTTGAAGGAGGTTGCGTTCAAGGCCCAGCGCCCCGCGAAAAATTTCTGCTCGATGCCGGCTTCAAAGGCTCGCGTGCGCTCCGGCAACAAGCCACGGTTCGAAGTGTAGTCGAATGCAATCTCACCAAAAGTTTCGTAGAGGGCGGGCTCCATGTAGCCTACGGCATAGGAAAAACGCAGGCGCGTTCCGGAAAAAGTCTCTCCACCGCGTGACGCCAGCCAAGTGAGCGCAACCCGCGGCACGCCGATATTGCCATAGGCGCTGCTGTGAACGAAGCGCCCGCCCGCAATCGCCGAGAGCCTCCCCACCGTGAGCTGCTGCTGCAGATACGCATCCTGATCCAGCCGCTGTCCCGAAGCGGGCGGGGGGTAATCCATATCGCTTACAACGCCAGTTTCATTCTCGATGCGATATCCGAAGGTGGTGTGCGCCCCGAAACGAGCCGACGTCCGTTCCGAATAATCGCCCTGATATTCGACTCCCACGCGATTGACGTGAGTATCGTAGGTATCCGCATAGTTGTCGTAGCTGTCCGCCGGAGGATTCGGGTTCGCATCTCTGTACCGGTAGAGGGACTCGAAACCCCTAAGCCGGTGTTGCCATCCCGAAGGCGTTGCCACGGCAAGTTCCACGCTTCCCAGAATATTGTTCAGATGTCCCGTTTCGCTGGAGTCGGGAGCCAGCAGCGGATCGCCGTTGAAATCCCACTCTCCGGGTAAGCCCGTATAGCTATTTGAGTGGCGCAGGTGCAGACGCAGCGAGGCATGATCGGTAATGGCCATGCCAAGATTTGCGCCCTGCAGCGAATCCGAGTAAGCATCGTTCACGCCCAGCCCGTCGCTGTCGAATTGATTGCCGAAAACGTTATAGTCGAAGCGCTCGTGGGCGCCGGCCAGAGAAGCATAGCCGTTGGCGGTTTCGAAATTTCCTCCGTCGGCGCCAAAGCGAAATTCCGGCGTGGGCGTGCTTCCGGTGCGCGTCCACACCTGCAGGACGCTGGTCATGGCATCGGAGCCATATAAAGTGCTCTGCGTCCCCCGCAAAAATTCCACGCGATCGGCCTGGGTCAGGGGCAGCGTGCCAAAATCAAACGTGTCACCCGGATTATCGACGGCAACTCCGTCCACAATCACTTTGTTGTAAGTGGATTCGCCGCCCCGCACGAACAGCGACGATATACCACCACGCTGCCCTGCCGTATTGATGACCGCGCCGGGAAGAAAACGCACGGCATCATCGGAGGCGATGGGATTCATGGTTTCCAGTTGGCCGCTGTCGAGTGTGGAAACGCTGGCGCCGGACTCCTCGGCAGTTACGGGCGTTCGGGTCGCGGTCACGACCACAGTTTCTGAAGCCGTGCCGAGATGCAGTTGGATCGTGATCGGACCAGGTTGCGCAGGAACCTCCTCGGTCTGCCGAGCAAAGCCAGGAGCTAGGACTTGAACTTGATAGCTGCCGGAGGATAATTCGCCGAGGTCGGCAATCCCTTCGGCAGAAGTTGTTGATATCTTCAGAGCAGTGCCGCTGCCTTTTGAGAACAACGAAACCTGAGCGCCGGCGACGGCCTCAAATTGAGGGTCGACGACTTTGACCTTGAGGTCGGCAGCCGATGCCGCCGCGAGAAAAACGAAAATCAAAAACCAAACGCCGAGTGCGCGCATAACCATCCTCCTTTTCACGCGAAAGGGGTTAAGCTAGACGGTTTACGCCGGTCTCCTGGCTTTGCGAGTGAGGATGCATGAGCAACGCTGGGCAATTAGCTGTTGGCCGGAGCATCCGGAATTTGCAGGCGGCCTTCCCGGGATCGCTCCCAGTGACCGGCTGTGATTTTCTCGCTTACAGTTGCGCGGCAGCGCGGGATTTGCACCCGCTTCCCTGGCTTCGCCACATGGCAAAGACGCGCAAACCGAAGGACATTTCAAAGAACAAAAGAGTGGAGAGAGAAATTTACCGGGCAGCGGCAGTGGAAGTCAAATGGCAGCCAAGCCGAATCAACTTCAGGCCCGGCTATAGTCAGGAAACTCTGCCGCTCCCACGCTACCCACATTCTCCTCGGCAAATCCACAGATACGATCCAGCGAAGCCTGCAATTCCCCTTGATAGCGCTCGACACCTTCATCGCTGGCATCCGCCGGAACCCGAATCAGCTTCCCAAACCGCATCAGCACCCGCGAAAACGGCTTCGGAATGATCAGCCGGTCCCACGTATTAAGTACCCAGGCCCTCTCGACCGCGATGTGAAACGTGCTCATGGGCACGCCGGAGGATCGCGCCAGCGCCACCGGGCCGGGCTTCACTTTGTAGCGCGGTCCGCGCGGTCCATCGATGCTGAAGGCCACAGCCCATCCTTGTTGCAACGCCCGGCGCAGGCCGAGCAGGGCACGCACCGCGTTGCGGCTGCTGGAGCCTTTGACGGCGACGAATCCGAATTTGTGGATGATCCGTCCCATGTATTCGCCGTCGTAGCTATTGCTGCTCATCACACGGATGCCGGCGTCGCGGAAAAGATAAGTCGCGGGAATAATGCCGGCGTGCCAGAAATTAAGGACGAGCGGCCGCTGTCCCACGCTTTCCTGTGCGCCCTCTTCGCATGAGACGCATACGCGCAGCGTGGGGCCGATGATCCGAATGAACCAATATCCGGCGGCGATGATGATGCGCAGCACGATGCGCTGACGCAGGCTGAAGCGCGGGGTCGGAGCGATTTCTGCAGCGGGCACTTCGGAAGTGCGGACTTCGGGCACGGAGATATTGTAACGGGAAGGTACCTCAGGGGCTAAAAGCCCTCGAGCAATAGCAGGCTGTGATCGCAGCGCTGAAGCGCGGCGTCACCCAAAATCAGGTTGAGAGCTCGTGCCTCGCTTCGCCCGCTGGACGGACGAATGCGTCCGTCCCCACACGAGCCACGGCACTGTCTGAACCCGCTCTAGCTTTCCAAGTACGTGTCGATCCACTCTTTCACTTTTTGGCGGCGCTCGTCGGCGGGGTCGAAATGCACTCCAAACGACTTGCTCTTGCGCCAGGTCACAACGCCGCGCACATTCACCCGTGGCAGCGTGAGCAGAGAAAAAGAAATCTCTACGTTGGCTCCGGAAGGCATGTCCTCGGAACTCTTCAACGACATGCCGCCGGAGCTGACTTCCACACTCGAAGCGGCCAGCCGGTGGCCGTCGCTGCTCACCACCGTAACCTCGGTCATGATCGGGATGCGGGCGTAGCGGCGGAATTCGTGCAGCACCAGCATGTGCGTGGCGCGCACCAGCTTCATCGCCGCGGGGCGCTCCAGCGGCTCCTGAAACATGGCATTGATGCCATATTTGGAATAGCGCATCGCCTCCTGCGCGCTTCCGCCCAGGCCGTAGAGCACGAGGCGGCTGTTCGAGGGAGAAGTGCGCGCCGCCTCCATCACCGCCTCCGCGCCGGGGCCAAGGTTCAGCACACAGGCTTCGAATTTCTCCTGCCGCAGGCGCTCCGCCGACCCCGCGGATGTGACCACAGTCTCAATGCCGAATTGCCGGAAGCATTCGGTCAGCAGAAATCGGGAGGACTCCTTGAGATCGACGAGCGCAGCCCGCGCCGCCACCTTTTTGGTGGAGGCAACGGGCGCAGGCGCTGGGGCTGTGCCGAAGGCTCTTTCCATGTCAGCAGACGTTCTCGTACGAAGTTTATTGTGGCTTGCCCGGCAGGCGATGGAAAGACCCTAAGGGGCAAGTCGCGAGGTACAAAAGTCTCATTACCTGGCTTGAACTGGCGGGTGAAATTCAAAGCGCAAACCGAAAGCCGCGGTCAATTCGGTGCGAGGAGCGAACTCAAGCCCACCCCGGAAGCTGCCGATAAGTAGCAGAGGAACCCGTGGGCACTAAACCGCAAGCAGCTCCCGTTCAAAAAGCCACTCCTTGCATAGCCCGGCAACCCATTCTCACCGCGGATGAACGCGTGGTGGGTTACGAGCTGTTTTTCCGCGAGAGCCGCGAAGATCGCCGTTTTACCACCGATGCCGACAGTGCCACGGCAGCAGCCATTGAAACCTTAAGTCTGGTTGGCCTCGGGGTCCTGTGCGACGGCTGCACTGCATTTATTAACTGCACTCAGCATGGGCTGTTGACCGACGCCTTCGCGCTTTTACCTGTTGGCGATATTGTGATTGAGATACAGGAATCGGTCGCTGCCAATGACGCTGTAGTGAAAGCATGCCAGCTGCTGAAGCAGCGTGGATACTCGTTTGCCTTAGACAATTTCGTGCCCGGCGACAGGCGGGAACCTCTGGTCCCTTACGCCGACTACATTAAGGTCGACATTACACGAGTGCCGCCCGCGCAATGCACTGCGCTGGTGGGCCGCTATGCCAGCCAGACCTGCTGCATGCTGGCGCACAAGGTGGAAACCCGCGAGCACTTTCTGACCGCAGCAAAAATCGGCTTTACCCGCTTTCAAGGCTATTTCTTCCGTCACCCGGAGAATCTGCAAGTCCGCCATATTCCAGCAAACCAGGGTACGAATCTGCGGCTGTTGAGTGCGGTCTCCAAAAGCCAGGTGGATCTCGCCGAAGTAGAAGCTCTCATCAAACATGAGCCGGCGCTCTGCTACCAGTTGCTCCGCCATCTGAACTCTCCTCTTCTAGGCCTGTCGTCGCCCGTCATGTCGGTTCGCAACGCCTTGACCCTGCTGGGCGAGAAGGAATCGGTGCGCTGGATACGCATGGCTACCGCCCTGGGAATGGCACAGGACAAGCCCTCCGACCTGGTTTTGGCCTCACTGGTGCGCGCCCGGTTTTGCGAGCTCGTTGCTCCCCGCGTAGATCACGGAAACGCCGACTTGTTTCTCCTGGGCATGCTCTCGCTGATCGATGCCATCCTCGCCGTCCCCATCGGGATCGTAGTAAAAGAATTGTGTCTCGATCCCAGCATCAAAGCCCAACTGCTGGCCGCAAAAACCGGCAAAAAGACAATCCTTTCGCCCATCTACGATCTCATGCTGGCGCGCGAGGCCGGCGATTGGGGCCTGGTCACGCAACTCGGCAAGCAGCTGAATTTGTCTCTCTCATTCGTAGCCGAGACCTCGAATGCCGCCATGAAATGGGCCCACGAGGTCACCAGCGCGGCAGCCGCCAAGCAGTAGAGACGAGCGCCTCAACCCGCTATCGACCGCCTCCCCGCATTATCGAAAATCCGGCGTAGAAAACCCCCGAATCGATCCCCGGATTCAAAGGCGCCTGGTAGTTGTTCGAAAGATGGAAATACTTCCATCCCATGCTGAACGAGCGCCCCGAACTGCGGAAGAACTGTGCCCCAAAACCAATCGATACCGTGTAATTGAACTGCGACGATCCGATGACCGGAACCTGCTGCGTGAAGTACAAAAATCCCACGCTTCCATTGGCAAACGGTTGAATTCTCTTCCGGCCAAGGTTCCCTTGAAAGCCAATAGGACTTGCGCCCGCCGCGTATATCGAGCCGGAAGGGTTCACCAGCGGCTCTCCGCCGATTTCGTAGACCTGCGTTGGTTGTATCTCCACCGCCGCCGGCACAATTTCTGCCGTGTACTTGAGGGTCACCGCTTTGGTCGCAAACAGTGTCCTCGCATATTGCAGGTTCAGTAGAAAAAGCTTTCTGTCCAACGACGTTCCCTTGATTACAAAAGAGAACGGAGAAAAACCCGCCCACCCTCCCAACTCATTGGTGCCCCGCCGCAAGATCGTTCCACTCTCCTGTTCCCCTGCAGCAGCTATTGTCGACGGGGGATTTTGCGCCTCCGCCAGTGGTGGAAGGCTCAGCAGCGCTACCAGAACCGGCGTTCCTGATAGTAGGAACCTCCGCCTGGCCGGATCGTTTTGAGAGAAGAACGTCTTTCGCGCGGGAGCAAGTTTCACCATCTCGATCTCCGTGCCATGGAGTGTAACTCAGGCACAATAATCGGATGTAACATCCCGTATCCTTCGCAGGGGGCAGAAGTACAGTCCTCGGCCAGGCTTTCCAGATTTATCAGTGGATAGGTTGGCGACATCAACTGTTAAGCAGCTTGGATTTCTGCTCAATCAGCTTACACACCCTTCTCTGCGCGCGAAGAAGCGCGAAGAAGTACGACGAGGCACGCGACGCTTGGCAGGCCCGCGTGAATCGCAGCTGGCGATTCTATCTTGTGATCCGCGGCGATGAGTACGTGATCTTGTCGATCATTCCGCACCCGAAATAGCCTGACCCCAGAGTTCGAAGATGGCTACTCCGACCATCTCCGAAACAGCAGCGCCCCATTCGTCCCGCCGAAGCCAAACGAATTCGACATCGCATACTCCAGTTTCGCTTTGCGCGCGTGGTTAGGTACGAAATCCATGCCTGCGGTTTCAGGATCCTGGCTTTCGAGATTAATGGTCGGCGGCAGAATCTGATCCCGCAGCGCGAGGATGGTGATGCCGGCCTCCAGCCCGCCAGCGCCGCCCAGCAGATGCCCTGTCATCGACTTCGTAGAACTGACCGGAAGTTTGTGCTCGCCAAAAAAGTTGCGGATAGCGTGCGCCTCCAGCGTGTCGCCGATCGGCGTCGACGTGCCGTGCGCGTTGACGTAATCGACTTTGTCCGGCGTAATTCCTGCATCTCGCGTCGCGTTGCGCATCACGCGGAACCCGCCTTCGTGCTCAGGCGCAGGCTGCGTCATGTGGTAAGCGTCGCCTGACATGCCATACCCCGCCACTTCCGCCAGAATCGTCGCCCCGCGCCGCCTCGCGTGCTCCAGTTCTTCCAGCACCACAATGCCCGCGCCTTCGCCCATCACAAACCCGTCGCGGTCCTTGTCCCACGGCCGACTCGCCTTTTCCGGATCGTCATTGCGCGTGGAAAGCGCGCGCATAGCCGCAAACCCACCCACACCCATCTGCGTGATCGCCGCCTCCGATCCGCCCGCAATCATCACATCGGCATCGTTGTGCTGAATGATACGAAACGAATCTCCAATAGAGTGGGCACTGGTGGTGCAAGCCGTGGCCGTGGCCTCATTCGGTCCCTTGGCCCCCAGCCGCATCGAAACATGCCCCGCCGCAAGATTAATGATCGCCGCCGGAATAAAGAACGGTGAAATCTTGCGCGGCCCGCCCTCCATCAGCGCGACGTGCTCGCGCTCGATAATGTCGAACCCGCCAATGCCCGACCCAATATGCACGCCCACGCGCTCAGCATTCTCCGGCGTGATCTTCAAGCCCGACATCTTGAACGCTTCATCCGCCGCCGCAATCGCCAGATGAATGAATCGCCCCATCTTCTTCACTTCTTTTTTTTCGATGAAGTTCAACGGATCGAAGTTCTTGACCTCGGCCGCGATCTGGCAGGCGAAATTCGTGGAGTCGAACTGGGTGATGCGGGCCACGCCGCTCTTGCCCGCCAGCACGGCCTGCCACACCTCTCCAGTCGTATTTCCCACGCCACAGATCAGGCCGATGCCGGTAACTACGACCCTGCGTCCCAAACTACTTGCCGCCTTTCGAATGCTTCCCGATGTAATCGATGGCGTCCTGCACGGTGCGGATCTTCTCCGCGTCCTCGTCCGGAATCTCGATGTCGAAGCCTTCTTCGAATGCCATCACCAGTTCCACTGTGTCCAGCGAATCCGCGCCCAGGTCGTCCACGAACGACGCGCTGGAAGTGACCTCGCCCTCGTCCACACCCAACTGCTCCACAATAATCTGCTTTACCTTCTCGTCAACGGCTGCCATGTTTCTCCTCGCTTAACCTTGAATTAGATTTGAATTCGATGTCCGGGACTCACGATCGCTCAATTCGATCATCTCTCTCCCATGCCACGCCCGGAAAAAGGCGAACGCGTAGTGTAACGGCCCCGGTAAATGACTGTAAAGGAAGCGCAGCCCTTGCGAGGACGGCGCTGTGACATACCTTCAGCATCCTAAACGCCCCGCACGCCCCGGTCAAACCACGGCCAAGGTCCATCTCGGACAGCGGTCTTAGTTTAGGGACAGTCAGGTTTATGTGGGGACGCCCTGGTTTGTGTGCGGACACCCAGGTTCGTGTGGGGACAGCCGCCCTCGGCTGTCCGTCGAGCGCAGCTCGACTGCCGCTACCACTAGCTCCGCCAACCTGAGACACTACCCTAAACCATGCGAGCGGTCGTCCAACGCGTCAGCCGCGCTCAAGTCGCAGTCCACGGCGAAATCACCGGCCAGATCGGCCCCGGACTGCTGGTCTTGCTCGGCATCACCCACAACGACACCGAGCCCGACGCCACCTACCTCGCAGAAAAAATCTCTGGCCTCCGCGTCTTCGAAGATCAAAACGGCAAAATGAACCTCAGCCTGCAAGATGTCGGCGGCAGCGTCCTCGCCGTCTCCCAGTTCACCCTCTACGGCGACGTAAGACGCGGCAAGCGCCCCTCCTTCGACGCCGCCGCCCCACCAGAAAAAGCCCGCCAGCTCTACGACTTCTTCGTCGACCAAATCCGCGCCGCCGGCCTCCCCTGCGAAACCGGCCGCTTCCAGGAATCCATGCAAGTGGAACTAATAAACGAAGGCCCAGTCACAATTCTCCTCGATTCCGCGAAGAATTTCTAGATGAAGAATTCTAGATAAGCCGGTCATGCTGAGCGAAGTGGTAGAACCCCCGCCGATTTCCACAGCCCCCTTGTGACATCTGACCTTGCGGTCATACCACTTTTCGTTGCATCATTCTCCAGCAAGGGCCGTACGCCCAGCAGCAACGGTACGGACACTCCCGGCCAAAATTCGGCCCGTAAGTCCTGTGCTGTCTAGATTTTAGTATCTAAGTTCTTTGACATCTAGATTTTGCGCGCCAAAACGCCGTAACTCGATGATTCTAAAGATTGAGGGGGGAGGGGGGAGGGGGCCCCTGTAACCAGGTAGTAAACCCGACCACGCAACCCGAGACGCCCTCCGCAAATTTATTTTCCGGCAGACTTCCACAGGCTGGCAGGCTTCAAGAAATCAATGCGGCGGCAAGTTTTGCCGAATGTATTCTTTGCTGTCGAACTTCCTTCCCGTGCTCGCGCCTGACATGTAACGAATCTGGCCGAAGATGGGGCGCTCGAACCACGGGCGGTCGAACTTGCCGACGATGGCCCACGCGATGCCCGCGTAGCCGTTGGGGTCGCGGCCGTCGAGTTCGTACTTGTCGTTGAGGCGTACGGCAACGCGATAGGCTTCTGCCGGTGACTTGCTCCACTCCAGGATTTTTTTCGCCCAATACATGCGCACGTAGTTGTGCATCCAGCCGGTGTT
>Ga0302319_10016869_pt1 | contig 13417 bp, 13 predicted proteins | sample Bog_T0_2_FD_203319 | JGI IMG/M metagenome (GOLD analysis project Ga0302319, IMG submission 203319) | Peat permafrost microbial communities from Stordalen Mire near Abisko, Sweden - Bog_T0_2 | ecosystem: Environmental > Terrestrial > Soil > Wetlands > Peat | place: Sweden: Abisko, Stordalen Mire...
GCAAGAAGTCTTGAAGAACTGGCCGCCAGCTTCAAGACGCAAGGGATTCTGGCCCCTCTTCTGGTACGCGAACTGGAGGAAAGCAAGTACGAGGTTGTAGCCGGGGCACGTCGCCTTAGAGCGGCGAAACTGGCCGAACTCGAAAAACTTCCTGTTCGCGTGGTCAAGCTGACCGATGCGGAGGCAATCGAAGCCCAGTGCGTTGAGTTATCTGGAGTTCGCAAGTGTTTTCTTCATTGATTGGCGGTTCACCACGTCGTTTACATGTAAACGACGTGGTGAGAGTCTGCGTTGACACTCAAAATGCAAGTGGCGGCGTTTGGTTTCTTGTCTTACGGAAAAGAGAGATCGAAGGCTATGTCCGTAGTGAGGAAACATCGCCACCGGGTGGCATCGACTCTTCCTTGAAAGCATTCGTGAACCGAACTCGCACTAGCCAGAAAATCAGCAAAACCAGTGGCAGTATGCTGAGAATTAGATACAAGTTGGTGCTAAATAATGCCGAGGGCAGGTGTTGTCCGAGCCCCAGGGCCGAAAGCAATCTCAGGGGGCGGTTTGAGGGACCCATGAAAAATGACCCTGCTGCGATGAACAGTCCGAAGCACATGCGCCAGAGATGCCGCGCGATGCGTTTTACTCCAAGAACGCCGCCGCGCGTGAGCATGCGAACGTCGCCCGCAGCCGCAAGCAGGCAGATGGAACCCATGAAAAAACTCATCCCAACGGGAACTCCGTCTTGTGAACTCGCCCCGCTGCGCACTACTTTAATACCGTTCATCCAGATGAGGACACCAAGCGCCAAAGGAATCAGCAGCGCAACCCAGTCCATACGGCTCGTTTCCCCCTCTCTGCGCCTCGCGGTCAGCCACCCCGTTCCGATCAGATAAAAGGTTATGATTCCGCCGCCGATGTTGCCGGTTTGATGCTTCACGATTCCCAGGTACACCGCGCCGACAGCCATAGTCAGCATCGATGCTACGAACACTTTTCCGGCCGAGACATGGCCGGGCGAACCTTTCCGAAAACACAATGCGGCGGTCCCGGACAGTAACCCTAACACTCCAGCGCAAATATGAATCAACAGTATTGGCGATTGCATTCTTCCCCCTCAGCTTTGGCTGGAAAGCGGTACGGAAACATTGTTGACACTAGTCCCCAGGTCGCCGCCGCAGTACGGGCAAAATTTGTCGGCGGCATTCACGCCCCGCTGGCACTGCGGACAGATGGCGTTCAATCGGCACCGGCATCGAGGACAAAAACCAAACCCGGGTTCGACCACCGCGCTGCATTGCGGACAGTTCGCGGTGCGCGGTTGCCGCAGAACGAAATACAAGACGATGCCGAGCGCGTGAGGAATGAAAATCGCGAGCAGAGTCCAGGCTAGGCGGCTCATGCCACGGCGGCCGGCGTCGCGGTTGACGTAGCCGATGAGCAGGATGTAACACGCGATCAAAGTTCCGCCGACGATTGCGAGCGGCACGAGTACTGGCAACCTATAAAAAGGATCAGCAGTTTTGGTCGTGAGAGTGGCGAACACCACGGCAGCGCCCGCCGCCACATACCCGAGAGATGCGATGATGTATGCCCAGGGCGAGATGATACGGACCTCATCCATAAAGCGCGTCGAAGTTTCGTTCTTGACCGGCATTTCAAACCTCCAGAGTTCCTTCCGGTAGAGCAGTTGCGTGTTTACGCAGCGTCATGGGTCATCAATGCGATGACCAATCCTGATGTAGGCCGTTGTGATCAGCCAGAAAAGTCCCCCGGGCAAGCAGGAGAATCCCCACCAGAACCGCTGGTGCCAGATAGATCACGACAAAACCTCCACCCCACACCGGCGCAGGAAAGCGTGCCTGCTGGCCCATCCAGGCAAACCCGCGCCACAGCAAGGCCGTGGTTACGGCACTGCAGAGCGTGACCGCTGCACAGCAAGCACAAATCACCCAGAACCGTTCCTGTTGGCGCCGCAACTCCAGTGCGCGCTGGCGCACGCGCATTTGAGTCGTAGTTATGAGTCGTGCGCTGGCGGTGGTCGGAATCCCGCGCAACGAGCGAATAGACTCGCCCGTGTTCTCCGCGAACCCGCGACACGATGGGCAAGACTCCAAATGGGCAGCCAGCCAGGATTGGTCTGGGTTGGAGACATTTTCCGGGCCGGACAAAGCGATGAGAAGTCGAGCACGTTCATGAGGATCGGAATTCATAAGATCAGTGTTCATAAGCGGGCTCCTTTCACCCACGGCTCCAGGGCGCTTAAGCCCCGATAGATCCGCGATTTCACCGTGCCCAGAGGCGCTCCGGTTACTGAGGCAATTTCTTCTAGTGTCATCCCTTCCTGGAAACGAAGCACAAGACTTTCACGGTATTCGACTGCGATATGCTCCATGCCAGCAGAAATCTGTTCGTTCTGCTCGCGTTGGACCGTCGCATCAAACGCCGAAGGCTGTCCGGTGGCGGAAATGTCGACCGAGGCGGCGTCGTCTGCATCTGCCAGACTGTCGAGGCTCGCTGGCCGCCTACGGCGCAGGTTGTCGATGACCAGATTGCGCGCAATGGTGAAAAGCCAGGTGCTGAATTCGTGGCGACCGTCGTACTGGCGGCCGCGTTCGAGCACGCGGATCCAAGTCTCCTGGAAAAAATCCTCGGCCAATTCGCGTCGCCCGGTCAGGTGTAGAAGATAACGCAGAAGGCGGTGCTGGTACGTCTCGATCAGGTGGTCGAGCACGTCTGGATCGCGACGTTTAAGGCCGCGAGCGATCTCGGTGTTTTCGGCGGCCATCGCATTCACGAAATAGCAGGCAGTCGCGTTCATACTACCGATACATACGTGCAACGGCCCAAAAAAGACGCAACTCCGAGCAAGAATTACTTCCCCTCCTCTCGAAGTCATTGATTAGATTGAAAGACGGGCCAGTGGGCGGTTTGTCCCGATTGCTCCCGGATCATGGGTTAACCGGAAGTCATGTTGCAATTGTCGACACGAGTCTGGGCGATCACACCATAAGCGTGCTCCAGCAATTCAGTTAGCTCCCGGTTCTTCTCCTCCAGCCTCTTAATCCGTAATCGCAACGTCGCAACGATATTTTGTCTGGAAATGCGCTCGCGACACTGCAAGGCCGATGCAGCGGAGGCGGCATGACTCTGAGATTTCCGCAGACCCATGATGCGGGCACGCAATTCATGTCGGCTATACAACCATGCCGTCGAGACGCGGGCTTCGGTGGCCACAATCCGGAAGTTGATCGCCTGATCAGAACTTTCCATTCGCTGTAGCGCGGCGAAGGTGCGCTGCATGGCATCCTCGCTGCGCAGGCGTGCGCTGCGTTTTAGGCCTTCGGTGTTTCTAGGCATGAGTTTGCTCCAGAGATGTGATGATATTGACTAGGCTGTTTCGTTTTTGTTCGTTCATTTCGATCTGCCGTTTCCATCCATTCGCGTTTGCTTTAGAGATGAAACGCTCGGTTTCTCCGAGCTCCGCCTTATGCACATCGAGAAAGCTCACGTCAGTGCGAAAGTGAGCGCAGTTGAGGCAGGCATTCGGATGCGGGCATGGCCCAGCGACCACGGGGATGGCGCAGTAGCCGTTGGTCAGAGCCTGGGCGAGGACGTTGCGAGTGAACCAGCGGAGGTCGCCGCTATCCAGTGGCCCATCTTCCTGCACTGCCTTGCCGGTTACATCCACCAACGTTCCTTGCAGGTATTCGGAGAGCTTCTCCCGCATTGTGGTGTCATGGATGTGCGCGTATCGGCTAGTCATTTCCGGTCCGAGATGGCCGAGATACCGCTGAATAAAGTGATGAGGCACGCCGAGGTTGATCATTCGCGTTCCAACCGTGTGACGGAACTGGTGGGACTGAAAGCGGAAGAGATTGCCATTTGCGTCGCGGATTTGCTGGTCATAAGCCAGGCGGTTGATACGGTTCGCGAAACTGTATTGCTTGATCACTGCACCCTTCGAACTCGGAAACAACAAGGTGGCCGCTTGTCGGGTGTCTCGCACTACTTGCTGCTGTTCTTGTACGACGCGTGCGATCTCCTGCGACACCGGGATTGTATGTTCCCGCTTCATCTTGCCCTGCATATATTGCAGATAGAATGTCCCGTGAGCATCCTGCGACAGGCAATCCAGCGGAAGTTGTAGGAGTTCGCTGATGCGCATTCCGCATTCTTGAAGAATGAGAACCATCTGCATCCACGGGGCTTTTAGGCTGCCGAGGTGCGAGTTCAGTTGGTCCAAAACGGCAATCGGGATGTAGCGAGGCTGAAGTTTGGCTGGCCGGGGGACTTCGTCGTCGAAGATCATTCGCTCCCGCGCAATAGGCAGCCAACCTTCGCGTGCCGCGATTTCAAGGAAGTTCCGAAGGTTAAGAAGGTGACTCTTCCGAACCGAGGTACAGACCCGCGTGGGAAGATAGCTCAGATACCCCAACATACAATCGCGCGTGATGATCCTGGGCGTGGTCTTGGGCTGCTTCTGTGCGAGGAACTCGGAGAAACACGTTAGCGACTGCAACCGCGTCCGGCAGGTTTCCCCCGCATAGATCGGAAGCGAGTACGCGATGTAAGCCTTGACTGCTTTTCGTAGCCACAGTTGGCGGATGCCATGGAAGCTTAGAGTAAAGTTGGATAGAGAAAGATTGGTGGGAATCGACATCCGCCGCAGATTCCACACATCTTTTTCGCGCTCAGGCCGGCTATCGTAGGCACACTCAAGAACTGAGTAGAACTGCCTCAGGGTGCCGATGTAGGGACTGTCGCGTAGGCTCACGAGCAGGCGTTGTTCCCGGTCCATGCGCGATGTAGTGCCCTGACTGTACATGCCCCGCTCTTTGAGATACCTGGTGTACAGAGTTCTCCACTGATCGATGCTTCGGCTCATGAGAGAGGCCGAAAGCGGATCAAGAGTGTTCAGCCACTTCACCATGCGATGAACTTTGCCAAGCGGTTCCGTGGTCCTCCACCCGCCTCCCGAAAACTTCTTCCAGCAAGCGTACTTGAGCTCGCCGTTGATCGCGGAGGAGTTGCAGCCGAAGCGCAGACGGCGCTGCTTCGCACAAACACGAATGTCTGCCGGGCTGTTACGCATATCCCAGATGTCCTCCTTCCAGAACCCTGAGAGCTGGCACAACAAGAATTGCTGTCGTTCACGACTCCAGTTGTTCAGAGTCACCTTGCACGCTCCTTCTGATAATGGGCAAACATCTTTCCCATGTCTCCGCTGGACAGATGCGAATAGGTGTTCATCGTGGTCTGGATCTGTGCGTGCCCAAGGCGGCGTTGGACATATGCCGGGTCCCATCCGGCTCGCAGTAAATCGGTAGCGTGCGTGTGGCGGAACATATGGGGTGTCGCGTGCAGACCAGCTCTCGCGCTCAGCTTGCGGAACAAATCGATGACGGTGGAGTAGTTCATCGGCGCTCCGACGCGCCCGCTCCACCAGTTCACGAAAACATAGTCATGCGAGGCTTCTTGGCTTTCGTGGACCAGATAGTCGGCATACAGTTCCATCAGGTCTTTCGAGACATGCACCGTGTAAGGAGATCGGGATTTTGCAAGTGCGCCATTGCTGTTGCTGCGAGGAACGATATCGATCTCTCCGTCATAGGAGCGGATGTCGGCGTGACGTAAGCCGAGCGCCTGGCCGATGCGCATTCCGCTCTCATACAACAGGCTGACGAGGAAACGGTCCCGCAGCCGCATGCACGCGTTGAGCAAGGTTTGGACTTCTTGCGCTGAGAACACCCGCGGCAGGCGGCGTGTCGCTCGTACCTGCATAACCGCACGACGCAGGGAGCCGTTGCGGCTAATGTGGTGCAGGAATGGTTTGTAGGGGCTCTTCGCCCCGAATCGCCGGGACCGGCTGATAGCTGTCTCGATTCCCAGCCTGTCCTGATGCTCATAGAACGAGCTAACCGCTGCCAGTATGGTATTGATCGTCGTGTCCGATCTCGACTTGCCATCAGCAGAGCGAGTTCGGCGCAACCAAGCCACGAACTTGGCCAGTTCGGTCAGGCCTAGCTTTTTCCACTCTTGTCGTTCTTCGCCGAGGAAATTTGAGAATGCCTGGAGATGGTGCGCGTAAGCGCGGATGGTATTCGGGGATCGACCGAGATGGCGCAAGTACGACAGGTATTGGTTGGGAGCGGCGATCGGCTGCTGCTGGCCATCCAGCAGCACCCAACTCCGCGCTTGCGTATCGGGCACAACGATTCTTTGCACAGTAACCATGTGTTTTCTCCTCATGAAGTGAGCCGCCAGACTGCATTGGCGCAGTTTCGCTACGCTCAACTGCGCCAACGCAGTCTGATTTTCACGTTGTGGAATGGACTACAGATAACGATTCTTTATCGTGGAGCATTCCATCGTCGTACACGTCGTAGAATGCCCTTTCAGGACTAAAGATAAGTTGAAAATCTCCAACGTCAGGACATCCACCCGCTTGAGGAAGCTCTGGGTTTCCGGGCATTGCTTGAACTCGGAGAACCCACCTACACCATTGCCAGCATTGCAGCCAGGACGGCGAAAAGCGAGGCGTACATTTACGGCAGAATCAGGCTCGCCGACCTCATCCCGCCTGTGGCCGAGGCGTTCCTGAAAGATCAGATCACCATCGGACACGCCTTGTTGATCGCCAAGCTCCCGGCTGCGCAACAGCAGGAAGCGTTCACCGCCGCTTTTCGTGGCATGTGGACGAGCGACGGAAACACGCAAGTCCTCATCCCCGTGCGTGAACTGGCGGTGTGGATCGAGGCCAACATCCTGCTGCAACTGGCATCCGTGCCGTTCGACAAACAGGATGAAACCCTGGTGCCCGAAGCAGGTTCGTGTGTCAATTGCCCGAAACGGACGGGCTTTAACAAACTACTCTTTCCCGATGTCCAAAAGGATAGCTGTATTGACGCCCAGTGTTTTCGTCAAAAGCTCGACGTTCACATATCGAAGACACTCGAAAGCAAGCCTAAGTTGGTACAGATTTCTTCGGCGTGGAATTCCCGCGAGGGCGCTCCCTTGGGGCGCAACCACTACGTGGAACTCCAAGTCAAGAAAGTCAAGACCAACGGAACAGCGACGAAGTTGCCGCCCGTCCAGAAGCCTTGCGAGAAGATGACGGAAGCCATCGTGATGGACGGCGGCAAGCGCGGACAGCTTGTCAAAGTCTGCGCCGACCCAGCTTGCCGCGTTCATCACCCAAACACGCCCTCTCCCGAACAGGTTGCGCGGGAGCGGATCGAGGAACGAAAGCGCATCGAAAAAACCAAGCTGGCAATCACCACTCGGCACCGGGCTTTGGCAGCAGTGTTGGAGCGGGTGTCAGCGCCATTGAAGAAGGCCGACCTTCTGACCATAGTCCATCACGTCATCGGCCAACTGCCCTACAACCAAGTGCCGACTCTGGCGAAGCGACACAAGGTCGAAGAAGGCAAGAGCACGAAGACTCCGCAGGAGCTTCTGGCAAAACGGGTCAGCACCTATGACGAAGCCGCGCTCTGCCGGATACTGCTCGAAATCAGCCTGCTCGACTCTGCTTACATGCGTTCTGGCGCATCCGACAAGCTACTCGACGATGCTGCCAAGCGGTATCGCGTCGATGTCGAAAAGCTGGAGAGGGCCGTGGTTGCTGAGTTTGCCGCGAAGCGCAGTAAGGAGGGCAAACCTAAGACCAAGCTAAAAACAAAATCCGTGGGTTAACCCGGTTGCGGACGATTCGGGCGGAGCGGCTCCATCCACTCCGCCTATTTTTTCGTCCTATACTGTCTTCATGTGCGGTCGCTATCGCCTCGCCCGGAATAAGGAGATTCTGGCCGAGACATTCGATGTAGACAATGATGTTGAGTGGAGCCCTCGCTATAACGTTGCTCCCGGCCAGAATGTGCCAGTGGTTCGACAAGATGCGGCCCGGCCCTTGCGCTCGATTTCGCTGGCGCGCTGGGGATTGATCCCGTCCTGGGCAAAGGATGCCAAGGCCGGATACAAAATGATCAACGCCAGAGCGGAGACAGTCGCCGACACGCCCGCGTTCCGAGATCCCTTCCGATCTCGCCGTTGCTTGATCCCTGCCGACGCGTTTTATGAATGGTCGAAGCAAAGCAAACAGAAATGTCCCTTCTGCTTTTCGATGGCGGACGATTCGATCTTCGCCTTTGCCGGTATCTGGGACCGATGGAGGAACCCAGACAGAGAATGGTTTGAGACCTGTTCCATCATCACGACTTCGGCAAATACTCTTCTGTCCGGAATTCACGACCGAATGCCTGTCGTCGTGAAACCCGAAAGCTACGACCTCTGGCTCGATCCGGGCTTTAAGAGGGCCGATGCTCTTCACGACTTGCTCAAGCCATTCCCCGCCGACGCCATGCGCTACCATCGTGTGAGCACTCGCGTGAATTCAGTGAAGAACGACGATCCCGCCTGCGCCGAGGAATTCATTCCGACACTGTTGTTTTAGAGCGCGACTATTCGGGAACACCTTCGCTCCTCAGCAGCAGGGCGTTTTGCCGGTACCAATGCACCACGCAGGCCTGTCCTTGCAGGCCCGCTGCGACGACCTTCCGCAGCACAAGAGCTTCCGACCACAGAAATAGCTCAGCTATACTGAGAGCCCACCCCGGAGAAGGACCGAATGGCAAACGAGGAATGGTGGCGCCGTCACTGGCGGGCAGGCCTCACGGTACTGAGCGGTGGGGTAATGCTCGGATCGTTTATCGCGCGGGATCAGATACTCTCTGGCACGCAGGATGAATTGCGCGGGCTGGACGCCGCGGCTACGACCATAAGCGTTCAAACCGCGGTGTCGAACGTCAATCTCGGGGTGCTCACGGCAGTAAACATGCTGAGTCATCCCACTGGACAGCAATGTGCACCCAAAACGGCAGCGCAAGTCAAAACGGTAGGAGACGGAAGAGCAGAGGCCGTTTGCGTGCTGTCGACGTATGCGGGGACGAAACCGATCCTTGATACGCTGACCGACGCGGCCCGGCAGATGCCGAGCGATAGTCAGCGAGCAGCGAAGGTCGCCTTGCTCGAAAAGGTGTGGAACGGGATGGGCGAGAAAACTCTGCAGCTCCAGGACATCGTACAGAAGGATACACGCCCAGACAATGCGTCGCTCAGCACCGACCTGGCTATGCAACTCACCAAGACCTACACAGATATCTCCTCTTTCATTCAGGTGATGGCAACAATGATCCAACAGGAGCGCGAGGCCATTGAGGCAGAGAGGCAGAGCCTGAATCACAAAGCTAAGGTGGCGACATTCTGGACAGACGGCCTCTTCCTGCTAGGCTGGATCATTACCGTCGGCGCAAAGCTCGAAGGTGTGGATGATGTAGTTGAGTGACAGCTTTATCACGGATTTCGTCCTCTCGAATGCCATCCAGATCGCCCAGCACTATCGGCAGCCTGTTTACAACACGAGGGATTCTTGATTGGTAAAGACTCGATAAGTGGCACCATCGCCGAGTCACTCACCGAAGGGGATTGGTACTGGGAAGGCGGCACAGCGGAAGCCATCACGCCAATCGGCGTAAATGCTCAGGGACCTGTCAGACGGCCGACCTTTCCAGGTTTGACAGCAGGACTTCAGCAGCGAAGTGCAGTGAAACAAGTGAATGTGACGGGAGCGTTAAAACTACCGAAGTGCGGTAAAGAATGGTTATTCACAACGTTGAGTGGTGTACCATCTTCCCGACAACTCTCTAAGGTTGTCTTGGACTGCGTGATTGACCGGCAACAGGAAACTCGCGGCCTATTTCGTAGCGAGAGTTTTTATGGTGACAGACCCAGCCTCTGGCATCAGGCACGAAGTCCAACAGTTGATTCAACTGCAAATTGACACCCTGCGTCTCGAATCGTCCCTGACATCTTCGCAGCTTTGGGAGTACCGCTCACGATTCGTGGCGTTCGCACGACGATCGAGCTCGCGGCTCCGCCATATCAATCAGGAAAGAACGCGCAGTTTCGAGCATGACGATCCAACCTAGGAATGGCAGTTACACTTTTTTCTCCTCCGAAATGCCCGCACGGAATCAAGCAGTCGAGCCACGCACGGAAGCCACCCGCTAGTGGGGGTGGCAATAGCTTGAACTCCCGGACGTAAGTTTGCAGAATCAGACTCAAAACTCCAGGCACGAATGATCAAGATGTTAGGGTGGGCGTCTTAATACCCACTGCTGTTCTAATCTCAGCTGGTCCTAGTTTGGTCAAATCCGAGCCGAGTTTCAGACCCAGTCCCCAGAGGAATGCTTCGATATAGTTCCCCATCGTGCCGAAGCCGGCGTTTTTCCAGATGAGTACGTACAGTCCCACGACAGTTACCGTAAGCACCGAGAGAACGTCGAGCAGTTGGGTGGTGGCGATCACGCGGTGAACAATCGTGTCCTCGGAAGGCAGCGCGGGCAAATGCCCATCGACGGCCACTCTTGCCGTCGGCTCTTTGGCCAGAATCGTTTGAATCTTCGTATCCAGGTTCGCCAATGGCTGCGCGGTCGCGCCCAGTGTGTCCATCTCCTGAAACAAAGGAATCAATGCCGGTTGGTTTGCTCCTTGCCCGTTCCACATTTGAAATAACTCAGCAAACCCGTGCTGTACGATTCGGTTCATGCCCTCGATCTCGTCGACAACAGAGACGGAGCCGGTTGGCGGCACCACAGCGCCCGCAATGATGCTGAGTTCCTTATCATTCAGCAGTTGAGGAATACCGACCTTCTGTATTTGCTTAAGGTGGGTCAGGCTCTGTGCGGGCGCCGGTGCAACAGCTTGCGGGATGCTCTGCAGAATCTGGATGAGATTACTCATAACCTTCTGAAGCCGCACGATCAATACCTGGTTAGCTGCCAATTGGCGTTGGCGGGCAACCCAAAACAGCGTAAACCAGGAGAGCAAAGCGCCGACCGCAATCGCAATTCCGCCAATAAGCCAGGAATAACGCGGCCGCACGAACACTTTTAGAGGGATCGATTGTGCTCCGGAATCTTGACTGGCACCGACCCAAAGCGTCCCTGAGTATTTGCCCGCCCGCAGGAACTTCTTGTCCAGACGAATCGAGAATTTCGTCAAAGCCGTCGTTGAGATGTCTCCGGTGCCTCCGTCTGGTCGCACAAGCTGAAATGCCTCGGTCGGCAGTTGAGCGGAGGAATCTTCATCTCGCAAACTACCAGCAACGATCTTCGGATCACCAATATGGTCTTTCAAGGCACGAAGAGCAAAGGTCGTTTGGACGTTTTCTTCGCTCCCATTCGTGACAATGTCCCACGGAGGGTAAACGATTTGGAGTTGCGACGAGGTACCGACCGCAGGCTCCGCGGCGACCAAACGTCCCAAGGAAACAAACAGCAATCCAGCCAAAAACAGTGTCGAGCGCATCATGGCGGCTCCTTCAAAAGCAAATTTACCCCGGGACTGTGCTCCGTTAGCGGGAAACCCTACCTCCGGCTCAGGCTTCCATTGCTCGCATCTCTGCCGCCGAAGGATTACGTTCGAGTTCGTCTCACTTCTTGACCACTAAGCGATCGGGACTCCCAGAAACTATGGTCATTTTTGTCGTTTGCTGCAGGGCCGGGACATGAACAAGCAGTTGTTTCGCTGCGTCTATCGTCCACGTACCTTGTTGCTCCTGAGGAGCATCCGTCGGAGCGATGCCGAGGACCGCCGCGCTTCCGTCCGGTCGAAGTTCAAAGCCGGTTCGGCCGCGCGAGCGAGGGAAGGGATACGTTGACGGACGAAACACCATCTCGTTCTCAGTATCCTCCTCGTGGGAATGCAGCCAGCGCTGGCTCAGAACGCTGGGAGAGATGCCCTCTTCATTCATGTCGTCTCCATTACCACCGGTCGCATAATAGACTGTTGCACTCTGGCCTGCCCGTTGCCCGTCAACGAAGACCTCGGTCCATCGAGCGCAGCGCTTATGCGAGCGACCTGGCCAGGGGTAAACATCACCATGGTGTCGTCGTCGACGTAATCCATGTAATTCATAAACATGTCGCCATTGGGCCCGTTATTGCACGTGACATGAGGGAACGCCGGCTTACCATAGTTCGGGGCCTGCTGCGGAGGAGTGTCATCCACTAGGTCCGTCCCACTGCAATCAAGTCTATCGCCCCAGATATGGATCAGATTCAGCCAGTGCCCAACCTCATGAGTCGTTGTCCTTCCCAGATTGAACGGGGCTGTTGCGGTGCCGATCGTCCCAAAGGCCGTGTACAAAATCACGACGCCGTCGGTCGCTGCCGGTCCTCCTGGAAATTGAGCATAGCCGAGCAGGCCACCACCCAGGTTGCAGACCCAGATATTGAGAAAGCGGTCCGAAGGCCAAGGATCAGCCCCTCCTGTGGCCGCAGACTTTACTTTATCGTCAGTGGTAAAGGATTGCGCACCAGCCTGCACACGGTCGATCCCGTTGGTCGGTTTGCCGGCTGGATCCACCGTCGCGAGAGCAAACTGAACCTGAGCATCCGCCACCAGATTGGACCAAACTTGGGGAACGTTTCCTTTGTCGGCATTGGCGGCGCCGTAGTCCTGGTTAAGTACGGGGATTTGACTTTGGACTTGGGCATCGGAGATATTCTGAGTTGCGTCGCCGTATACGACGTGCACTACGACGGGAATGGTGACTGGTCCTGTGCGGCGGCTTCTCGCTCCCCACAACATAAATCGCGACGTGTAGCGTTCGATGTCTATTCGATTTTGCTGATAGGCGCGATTCTCAAGCAGCCGATGGTGTACTTCGGACGCGCCGCACGAGCGGTGCGGTGGAACCTTTAGTGCGTTAGGCATATCTTCTCCTTAAAGTATTGATATCTTGCTTAGCCGGGGCCCCAAGGCAATGGTTCACTTCTTGATGGCTTTGGCAACCGCACTAACCGACACCTTGAATCCAAAAATTCCCTTGAACGTGGTTTTCTGTGATTCGCCGTTCAGCGACGAATTTTGTCGATCGAACACGATCCCAGCAAACGGTTCGAACCACGGCAACCCGAAAGCAACGCCAGCCATTGTGTGTTGCAAAACCTTTCCCTTTATGGGCAGTCCTGCAAATGGGTGCGGGACCCAACGGAAAGCTGCCAAACCCGGTTGAGCGGCAGGAAAGTACGCGTCGAAAGTGACGTACACGTTTTGTTGCGTGATGCTGCTCGGCGCCAACGTCCCCGAACTCGATTGGTAGGTCACATCCTTGTAGCTGGTGACCGGCACTGCGAAGCTCAATCCTATGTACGACGGCTTCTCGTTCGCATAGGTTTGGGTGGCCAGCTGGTTCGAGGCGGTGTTTTGCCCGGCGGCTCCTGCGGTTTTTCCTTTTACAGGGGTGGAGGTCGACTCCAAAGACGCTGTAACCTTTATGCTCGAAGTGGAATACTGCGAATTGAAGTCAGAATAAGACCAGTATCCTACTGATCTTATTGGCGGTGGCGGCGGTGCCCTT
>Ga0302319_10016870_pt1 | contig 13417 bp, 9 predicted proteins | sample Bog_T0_2_FD_203319 | JGI IMG/M metagenome (GOLD analysis project Ga0302319, IMG submission 203319) | Peat permafrost microbial communities from Stordalen Mire near Abisko, Sweden - Bog_T0_2 | ecosystem: Environmental > Terrestrial > Soil > Wetlands > Peat | place: Sweden: Abisko, Stordalen Mire...
GAATGGTGGGCACATTATCCACTGGCACTGAAGGCGGGCCTTCGGGCGGCAATTGCCGACGCATTGAGAGATGGAAAGCGTCCGGCGAAAATGACCGCCAACGAAGAAGCCGTGTACCAGTTCTGCATGGAAATGTCGTTGAATCATGTGGTCAGCGACGCGACTTTTGATCGCGTGCATGGTCTGCTCGGCGAGCAGCAGACCGTGGACTTAATTGTCCTCAGCGGAACCTATGTCATGGTGTCGATGCTGCTCAACACGTCCGAGGTGGGCGTGCCGAATAACGGAACACCTCCTCTAAAGCCAATGACCGGGGCAGAGCTTCGCGCGGGATTGCTGGCGACCAAGTAGAGGATCTGAGCGTCGCAGTGCGATCTCCCATTGGTTGCAAGTGCTTCGCGCATATAAAATGCAGATGGTTTCGTGCCGTGTTTTTCTGTGACTTCCAAGTGGTGTCAGCATATTGCTGGCGGCAAGGCCTTTCGTTGAATAGTGTCTCTGAACTGCTCCGCGACGATCTCGACAACTGTCTGGCGCGCACGCGCGATCTATGGAGTGAACTCCGTGATCAGCGAATTTTCATCACAGGCGCAACCGGCTTTTTCGGGTACTGGCTGCTGGAGACGTTGCTGCACGCAAACCGGGAGTTGCATTTGAACACGCGTGTGACCATCCTCACGCGCAATGCAGCAAACCTGCAGCAGAAGTCGCCGCAGCTCGCTTGCGACCCTGCGTTGGAGATTCTCACCGGCGATATCAGAACATTCGCGTTTCCCTCCGGCGAGTTTTCGCGCGTTATCCACGGAGCCACTGAATCCAGTGCAGAGCTCAATGCCAAGCACCCAACACTGATGTTTGACACCATTGTCGAGGGCACGCGTCACTGCCTCGAATTTGCGAAGGCAGCGGAGGCGAAGAAATTCTTATTCCTGAGTTCCGGAGCGGTTTACGGAACGCAATCTCCAGAAGTGCATCATGTGGCGGAGGACTCAACCTGCGGCCCCAACCCGCTCGATGCGGCCTCGGCCTATGCGGAGGGCAAGCGCGCAGCGGAGTTGCTCTGCACGCTGGAGTCCAGGAATTCGAATCTTGAAGTGAAGATTGCCCGCTGCTTTGCCTTCGTGGGACCGGGAATGAAGCTGGACACACACTTCGCCATTGGTAACTTCATCCGCGATCAGATTCATGGCGACCCGATTCGTGTTACTGGGGACGGCAGCGCCCTGCGCTCCTATATGTACGCCGGTGACTTGATGGTGTGGCTGTGGACGATCCTGTTTCGCGGCACACCGCTTCGTGCTTATAACGTGGGATCAGAGCAAGCGGTCAGCATTCGCGAACTGGCTCACTCAGTTTCGGAGGCTTTGCTTCCTAAGGTAGGCGTTGAGATTCTCGGAATACCCGGTCCAGGACCGGCGCAACGCTACGTGCCATCCACGGCCAGAGCGCGGCAGGAACTTGGCTTATCCTGTGAAGTGCCACTCCGTGATGCAATCCGTCGCACACAAAGTTGGATTCTTGCGACATCGCCACCGGTAAAATGACGCGGGCTTCCGACCGTCGCTCCTACCGAAATCGAATCGTTGCAGTTCGTCCGCTACTTCAATGCGGCAGGTACCGGAATACCCTGGCTGCCACGTCGGCGGGCAGATCGGGGGACATGCGGTGCAGCGGATTGGAAACCATGCTTCCATCTTGAGTCACTCTGCTGGTGATCTTTGGGAAGTAGGTTTGCCCAGGATCAATCTTCACCAGAAAAGCTGCGGGACCGTTCGATTCAAATCGACGCAAGAACTCTTCATCTTCTTGATAGCCATTACTGATCTGCATGACAGGTATGTCATAGGCTGCAAAAATATGCTTCCACTTGGGAATGCCGAGCCCCGTAGCAGAGTCGCATCCAACATATCGTCCGTTGAAGTAATTCGCCTGCGTCATGCGGATGGAGGCGTAGCCATTGTCGTCGAAGAGGAAGACTTTCAGGTTGAGGTGATTTGCACTTACCGTTCCCAACTCCTGCAAGTTCTGCATGAAGCCCCCATCTCCTTCGACCAGAATTGTCCGTCTGCCGCTTGCAACGGCGGCTCCAAGTGCTCCGCCCAGGCCATAGCCCATCGACGCCAATCCCTTGGTGTTCACCATTTTCTGACCGCTCTTCTGTTCAAAGGCCTGCATCATGACCGTAAAGGCGCTGCCGCTGCTGCATGGAATAACAACGTCATCATGCGTGCAGAGATGGGATAACTCTTGTGCGAAGGTGTACGGAGAGATGTAGCCCTCACCCGTGAAATTAACGGCTTCAACCAGCGGAATAGACTGCCGCACGGACCTGCAGAATTCAACCCACTCGCTGTAGTCGCCGCCAGTGCCGAGAGCCAGGTGACGAAGGACAACGTTCGTATCTCCACAGATCGGGAATGACACCCTGGGGTGTCCCTTGCTCAACTCCGCCGGGTCACAATCGATTTGGATTACGTCGCCACTGGGCACGAACTCCTGCCAGTTAAAGCCTGTCTGCTGTAAACCAAGGCGTGTGCCGAGAGCAATCACAAGGTCGGCTTGCTGGATCAAGATGTTCGACGAGCGTTGCCCCCACGTGTTCGGCCTGCCGAAGTACAAGGGATGTTCGGACGGAATGCGGTCTACTCCATTCCACGTGGTCATCAACGGAATGCCTAGCTTAGTGAGCGCATCGAGCAATTCCGATGACGTGGTACGCGTAACCCCGCCCCCAATCAAAAGAACGGGCCGCTTCGCTGTCGCGAGTCTTGACGTGACCTTATCGAGAATGGCCTGCTCGACAAGTGGAATCGAATTCTGACATTCCGGAATTGCTTTGTTCAGATGCAGTGGATCGATATTGCGAGCCTGAAGGTCGAGTGGAATTTCTATAAACACCGGGCCTTTCCGGCCAGCGGAACCGGATTGGACAATGCTCGCGAACTCTCTTTGATCGATAACATCCGTCAGCAGCGTCGAAGTCATGGTGATCGGTTTCACGATATCGACGCCATTGATCTCCTGAATACCGCGTTGGCGTACTTGCCCACGGGCTAGGTCGGATACCTTCACCTGGCCGCCAATCACCAGAAGCTCATGGCTTTCGAGATAGGCTCCGGCGATAGCCGTGACGATGTTTGTAAGTCCTGGACCTGCGGTCACCAATGCAAAAGCTTTTCCGCCGTCTGCCACTTCGTTGAAATACTCGGTAGCGATTCCAGCAGCCACCTCGTGAACAACAGGGATACAAGTGAATCGGCGGCTGCAACTCTCCAGGAGATGCATGATGTTTCCGCCAGCGAGAAAAAAGCAGTGGGTATAGCCAAGTTCAACGAGCCAATCAGCCAATAGATCGCCAAATTTCATTTAACAGAACTTCCTTAGCGCCTTTGTAATCGCCGCTTTGATGATTTCTTTTGATTTGTCATCCTTGGGCAGTTTCATGAGCTCGGTTGTACCTGACTCCGAAACAAGAATCACGCTATACGAGAGGGTACTATGCTTCTTGTCCGACTGGAAACGATCGAGTATCTCTTCCGCCGAGAGAGCTTGCACTTCAGTCGCGAGTTGTGGAACTCCGGCAAGAAGACTATGCAGGTGCGTCTCCAAGACTTGAAGTCGATGGGTCTCGGCATAGGAACGGCCTAGTTGTTGTCCCAGCTCAATGGCGCAAAGAATGCCCAGGGCGACGCCGATTCCGTGTGCGATGCGAAAATGCGATGCTCCCTCGATGGCATGGCCGAAGGTGTGGCCAAAGTTCAGGAGCAATCTTTCTCCACGATCGAATTCATCGGTCTCAATAAACCATTTCTTTGCCATCAGGCTGGCAATGATGATCTGCTCCAGTCGCTCAATCGGCATCGACGCTGCCGGAGCCTGGGCAAGGTACTCTTCGAACGAGGCCGCGCCACGGCAGTAGCAGATCTTTGCCGCTTCAATCAGACCGCTGACCCGCTGTTCATCGCTCAGACTCAAGGCCAGCATGGGATCAATGCTGATTGAGGAAGGCGGATGAAATGTGCCAACGAGATTCTTGTACGGGCCGACATTGATGGAAGATTTTCCTCCAATACAGGAGTCTGCCATTGCAAGCAGAGTTGTAGGTACATAGATCCATTCCACGCCGCGCATATATACAGACGCGATGAATGCCGCGATGTCTTGAATGACGCCTCCGCCAAGAGCCACCAGCCTCGTCTGTCGGTTGGCCCCGATCTCTCTAAGCTTCACGATGAGCGCGGGGACAGCATCCAGGCTCTTCATGGTTTCGTCGGCGGCAACGGTGATGGCGGTTATCCCAGCCTTCGAGAGTATGGGCGCGAACCACTCATCGGCGATCATTACGTCGGAGGCCTTCGGCTTTAGCAGTCGCTGGAATAATCGCCTTTCAACGTCAACCGTATAACCGCCGTTCGCGGATTCGATTCTAAAGGAGGCGGACATTGCTGAACCCCAGGTCTGCGGCGATAAACTGGCCGGTAATGCCGGTGTTCTCCGACGAGCACAAAAACAGAACAAGTGATGACACGTCGCGAAGAGTGGGCAGCCGTTGAAACCGAGTCGCGGAAGTCAGGGTATCGATCTGCGCGGCGGCCAGATTCTGACGCGTCATAGGGGTATCCAATGCGCCTGGCAATACGGCGTTGATTAGATGGCCGTCCGCAGCCAGGTCCGTGGCCGCGGACAATACGAGCCCTTCCAGCGCGGCCTTCGTCATGCAGTAGGAGAGTTTGTTCTGCCGCGCCAGCTTCTGCCAGATCGAGCTGATGATGCAAAGCCGCGCGGGACGTTGAAGCAGGTTGCAATCCAGCAGCGCTTTCAACGTCGCGAGAATGAACAGACAATTTGCCTCATACAATTCCCGGTTCTTCGCCAGGTCCACGTCATAAACGCTGTCGTTTGTATTCGCTCCTTGCGCCCAGCACACCCCTGAGTACGGTCCATGCGCGCAAAGAGTTTCAGGAGAGAAGTCTGGTGCCATGGGATCGACCTTGATCCATTGAGCGCCATTCGGCGCGGTCTTCTGCTCCCTTGCCGTCGACACTACACTCCATCCACGCTCGACGGCGCCCGCCGCGATCGCTGAGCCGATCGCTCCGGTCCCACCGAACAACAGAAATTTGTAACCGACCTCTTGCATTTATATTCAGCTCGGTTCGAACGAATTGTGATGCCGTCAATGTATCGCTGCTACGGGCGAGAACGCTACTTGCCGTTGTTGAGGATTTTCCAGCGCGCCTCCAACATGTCGATGCGTTTCGCATCTTCCTGTTGAATACGTCCGTAATAATCGCGCTTATTGAGGAGCCAGAGCATTTCAAAGTGAACCGCGTTGAGCAATCCCTTCTCCATCTCCGGAGTCGCCAATGCGGCGGCATCGAAGATTACCTTGCGAGTCTCAAAGCGTGTGAGATGAACCGAGCGTATCTTGCGTAAAGCAGGCAGAGAATCCATTGAGACGCCACCGCCCACCACCAGGTCGATGCCATTTGCCTTCGCAGCTTCCGCCGCCTTCAGCACGTAATCGGTGACAACGTCTTCATTGATCGAGTCGCGGGTCAAGCCTCTGGATAATGAGAAATCGACGCGGCCAAAAACCATGCCCGCGAGGCAATGATATTCACCCGTCATTTTGGCGAGTTCCGCTAATGCGCCGAAGGCCTGAATCGTCTCAAGATTGAATAGAAACTGCGTTTCTTCCTGCTCTTCACTTGAGTAAACCTTATCCACGGCCTCTGCAAACTTGGAGAGGGCGTAGGGGCTTTCAATCATTGGAGCGATAATATAATCCACGCCGATCTGCTTGCTCTCGATCAGGTCGCGCATTGCCTCACAACCACCGATTTTGAGACCGAGTTTGAGATTGGCCTTGCGTGCGATCTCCACCAGCCGCAGCAACTCTTCGACGCGCGTTCCTTCTGCTTCAAACTCCGCTTTGACCGCGACGTAACCGAAATCATCTTTTCCGGTCTTCAGCAGGTCCAGCATTTTTCGTTCACATAAGTTCATAGATGTTGCACCCCGGCTTTCAATTTTGCCACGGAAAGTCTCGATGAAGCAGGCGTTGCTGCCCGGTCGTATGAACGTGGCAGCGTCATGCACCTTGCGGCGTATAGTATAAGGGTTCAGCGATGTAATTGCATGGTTGCGGTCGCAAGAGTTTATGCGATGCGATTCACCGCCGCGATGCCCGGTTGCGAACCGGGTGCAATATGTCTGCCGAAACAGTGGGAATTCCGGTGGAGTTTATGTATTGATGAAAACGATCAGCATTATCACGCCCTGCTATAACGAAGAACTCAACGTCAGGGAATTGTACGAACGCGTACGGGCGGTAATGGCTGCGCTGGCGCACTATCGCTACGAGCACATTTTTATCGACAACGCTTCCGTCGACAATACTCTGGGCGTGCTGAAGGTGATCGCGGCGACGGACAGGAATGTTAAGGTAATTCGCAACACTCGAAATTTCGGTCACATTCGTTCGCCAATGCACGCGTTTCATCAAGCCACGGGAGATGTGGTCATCAGCATGGCTGCCGATCTGCAAGACCCGCCGGAGATGATCACGGATATGGTTCGCCACTGGGAGGCAGGCACGCCGGTGGTGATATGCGTGAAGGTGGCGAGCGACGAGAGCAGCCTCATGTTCTGGATTCGCAGGCGCTACTATCGTCTGGTAAACCGGCTCTCCGGCATTGAGACCTATGAGAATTTCACGGGCTTCGGACTCTATGACCGCAAGGTTGTGGACATCATCAAGTCGTTCGACGATCCATATCCGTATTTTCGCGGCATCATCGCAGAGCTAGGATTTCCGCGGGTGGAACTGCCATTCCATCAGCCATTGCGCAAGCGCGGAATCACGGCGAACAACTTCTATACGCTGTACGACATGGCGATGCTGGGCATTACGAATCTTTCCAAAGTGCCGCTGCGCATCGCGGTCTTCGCCGGATTCGGCGGAGCACTGCTGTCAGTGATGGTTTCACTTGGATATCTCGTCTACAAGCTGCTGTTCTGGAGAAGCTTCGAGGTGGGCGTCGCGCCCATCCTGATTGGATTTTTCTTTCTCGGATCACTTCTATTGCTATTCCTCGGGGTGATCGGCGAGTACGTGGGTGCCATTCATACGATGGTGCAGAAGCGGCCCTTTGCGATTGAGCAAGAGCGAATCAACTTCGAATATGGCCCCGGCGAACCCCTGAAGACGGGCGATTCGACGGCTGAGAAGGCCTGAATTCACTGTTTTGCGAAATCAGATTTCCAGGTTCACGATTATCGTTCGAGGTAATCGTTTCCGAACGCGGTTTGTCACAATAGTTAACAGTTGAGGGACTTTTTGAACGATTATCTGGACGGTAACGAGTCTTTCGGCAAAGTTGACTAGTTGGATAATGGATGCCGCCCAAAGCGTCAGGAATCGGTGCTGGTTGGTGCGAGGATGTCGCGAAGTTTGAGGGCGAGGGTGCCGAAGCTGAAAGGTTTTTGCAGGAAGTGGGTTCCGAGTTCATGGATGTCCTGGCGGAGGAGAGCATCATCGGTGTAGCCGGACATGTGAATCACTTTCAGATTGGGACGCAGGCTCAGGAGCATTTGCGACAACTCTCTTCCGCTCATGTTCGGCATAACCACATCCGTGATCAAGAGGTCGATGTTCGAGTGGATCGCGGCGAGAGAGAGAGCCTGCTGGCCTGAATTCGCCAGGAGGGTGGTGTATCCGAGGCCGCGCAGATACGTACCCATTGCTTCCCGTAGCGCGGCCTCGTCTTCGACGATCAAGAGAGTTTCGGTTCCGGACGGGCGCGATTCCGTTTTGGCGTGCAGGTGATAGATGGCCGAGCTGTTTGCCCTGGGCAAGAAGATTGTGAAGCGTGCGCCCTGGCCGGGTTCGCTATCGACCCACACGTAGCCTCCGCTTTGTTGCATCAGGCCGTACACCATGGCGAGTCCTAATCCTGTGCCTTTGCCGACCTCCTTGGTGGTGAAGAAGGGCTCGAAGATCTTGTCCTGGATTTCCTTGGAGACGCCGCGACCGGTATCGGCGACGGAAAACCAAACGTACTCGCCGGGCGTGATGTAGGAGCGGCCATGGATTCCGACTTTGCCAACCGCTGTGTTTCCGGTTGCTACGGTGAGGGCACCACCTTTCGGCATGGCGTCGCGGGCATTCACGCAGAGGTTCATCAGTACCTGGGCGATCTGGTCCGGATCGGCCTCAACGGCCCAGAGGGATTCGGCCGGCAATACGCGAAATTCGATGTCTTCGCCAATGAGTCGTTCCAGCATTCTTGCCGCGTCCTGTATGACTGCGTTGAGATCGAGTACGACGGGGGAGATGATTTGCTTCCGGCTGAAAGCCAGCATCTGTCCGGTGAGACTGGCGGCGCGCTCGGCAGCCTTCATCACTTCCCGGGTGTTGGCGCGGAGCGGATCATGGGCGGGAAGACTGTCTTGCGTCATCTCCGTGTAGCTTTGTATGACCATGAGGAGATTGTTGAAATCGTGGGCGATTCCTCCGGCGAGGCGTCCCACTGCTTCCATCTTCTGGGCCTGGCGAAGCTGTTGTTCGAGATTGCGACGGTCGCGCTCCTCGCGTTTACGAGCCGTAATTTCACGGAAGAAGACGAGAGTTCCGGGACTACCTTCGAAGATGAACGGAATGGCGGTCGCCTCTGTCTCAAAAGGAGAGCCATCGGCGCGGATGTATTTTTCGTCCATGAAGGGTACAGGCTTGCGCTGGTCAACGACCATACGAATGCGCTCACGAACGGCGGGGAGATGGTCGGGGTGGATGCGTTCTGAAATTTGCTGGCCGATAATCTGGCTGGCGCTTTTGGCCCCGAACATATCAACGGCAGCAACATTGAGATACCGGAAGCGCCCGTCGGTCTGAATGAACATGCCCACGGGCGCGCCCTCGACGACGAGGCGGAAGCGTTCTTCGCTCTCACGCAACGCTTCTTCGTCGTGCTGGCGCTCGGTGATGTCAATGAATGCGCCGACTGCTCCGCGGATATTGCCAACCTCATCGAGGAGGGGCACGGCATTGCCCAGGATGCTGCGCGAAGTGCCGTCTTCGAAAGCGACCGCGTATTCGAAGTCACGAATCTCTTCTCCGCTTGCGGCGGCCAATTGTACAGGCATCTCCTCGGGAGAAAGTTCGCAGCCATCTTTCAGCATGCGGTAACTGGTTGGTTCCTCACCCTGGGGCGCGGACTTGGAAATGTTTGCACCGGGTGGCACACGGAATAAATCGTACGCGGCACGGTTACACGTCATGCGCCGACATTCACGGTCATGGCCGATGAAAGTAGCGGCAGGTACGGCATCCATGATGGCGGCGAGTTCGGCGGCCCTGGCACGCGCTTCGGCTTCACTGCGTTTAAGTTCGGTGTTGAGCTGTTTGAGGACCTCGGCTTCATGGCGCATGGCTTCGGCGCGCTCGCGCTCGGCGGCACGGTGCTGAATCAATTGCGATGCCTTGAGGAGAGATTGGCCGAGTTCGTCGGCTTCCGCGAGTTCGGAACGGCCTACTTCGACCGGTTCGCCGCGTCCGAGGGCGAGGGCTGGAGCGATGAGTCCCTGAATTGAGGCGGCGATACGGCGCGCCATTTGAAGGGCGAGCACGATGCCAAGAAACGACAACAAGGCGGTACCGAGGATGGTCAATCCCATCCAGCGCCAAATTTCTGCCCGCAAGGTAGCGCGGGGCACCCCGAGCAACACGGTCCAACCAGAGACGGACGAACGGCTGAAGCAATCGAACATTGGGACGCCTTCGAGATTGACGATCTCGGCGCGGCCCTCGGAAGTTTCGTCCAACCGCTTTGACATTCCTAGGCTGACTGCATGGCCGACCAACTGCTCCTCGGCGCGAGTGCGGGCGACGATGATGCGATGGGAGTCGAAGACAGATCCGACCCATTCGGGGGGAAGGTGCTGCTGGGCGAGGACGGCGGAGAATCGATCTGGCGGAACAGCCATTGCGAGGTCGTACACGACTTTACCGTTGCGAAAGACGGGAACGTCAACGCTGACCTTCAGTCGTTCGGACGAAGCACCCTTGTAGACGTTTGCGACCACCGGCCTGCCGGTGTCGAAGACCTGGTGTACGGCCTCCAGCGCGCCTCGTTTGGGCAGGGGGGTGCCAAATGGACGAGAAGTATTGATAAGTTCCTGACCGGTTGCATCGGAGAGGACGATGTCAGCACCGGGCTGAGACTGCAGGAATATCCTGGCCTCATCATAGGAAGCCAGGAGGTCTCCTGAGACGAACGGGGTGCGACTGGCGAGGTCGTCAAGGCTGGCCTGCATGTTGGCCAGATCACGATCAAGAACCAGGGAAAGGGCTCGTGCGGTTTCCAGCATGCGCTGTTCGGTGAGCGCCCGCTTGCTTTGATAGTTGTAATAGACGAGAAATCCGGCGGCGATCCAGACCGGAACCACACAGACCAAAACGAGGGAGGCCAGCCATAACTGGATGGACGCTGGATTGCCAACTCCGGAGGGAGCAGGCACCACAATGCGATTGTCCCCGGTGATGGCTGGAATAGTTGGGTTCACGAATCCTGGCTTCCCACGGCCGACAGACCTTAATCATTTCTTGAGCGAGGAAGTACATGAATACGATATCGGCAAAAGGAGGCTTATTCCATAGATAGTTTGCCTGAGCTGGGGGAATCGGGTGTTCACGTTATGAGGTGGGCGGGGACAGGTGTTAAAGGCAAGTACAGGGTCCACGAGAACGTCAACTACCCCACCCTCCGCAACGACAGGCGGAAGGATGGGGCACCTTGAAGGTTGACTCTTCAACGGTTAGACGCGGGTGCCACCCTTGGCTTCGTCGAGCTGGACTTTGGCTGTCTGTCTCTTCTTGCCGTGGTAGTAGACGATGGAGACGGTGTCTCCAGAGCGGTGATTGTTCATGAGGTGAGCGAGGTCCTGAGAGTCTTTCACCTCGTGGCCGTCGAGTTCGACGATGAGGTCTCCGCCGATGATGATCTCGTAATTGCCGTAGTAGACGCGCTGATTGCCGCCCTGGATTCCGGCGCGGGCGGCGGCAGAGCCGGGGACGACCTGCATGACAAGCACGCCGTTATCCACCGGGAGATCGAGCTGCTGGGCGAGGTCACGGGTGATGGGTACGGGCAGAGGACGAATTCCGAGCGTGGGACGGCGGACGCGGCCGAACTGCACGAGGTCATTGAGCACGGACTTGGCGGAGTTGATGGGAATCGCGAATCCTACGCCAGCATTGCCGCCGCTGGCCGAGGCAATCATGGTATTGATGCCGATGACCTCTCCGTGAGAGTTGAGCAAGGGGCCTCCGGAGTTGCCGGGATTGATGGCGGCATCGGTCTGGATGGCCTCATCAATGTAGGTTCCGTCAGGCTCCTGCACCTGGCGGATGGAGCTGACGATACCGCGAGTCATGGTTCCGTTGAAAATTCCGAAGGGATTGCCGATGGCAAGGACCTTTTGTCCGACCTGGAGAGCAGAGCTGGAGCCGAGCGTGACAGGCTGGAGATTCGGCGCCTTGATCTGGATGACGGCCAGGTCGTGCGACTTGTCTGCTCCGATGACGGTGGCGGTGTAGTGCTTCTTGTTCTCAAGGATGACCTCGAGTTTGCGGGCATTGTCAATGACATGGTAGTTGGTGAGGATGTGGCCTTCCTTGTCAATGATGAATCCGGATCCTGCACCCTGCTGGGCCTGCGCACCAAAGAAAAAATCGTAGGAGACGGAGGTCGAAGTGATGTTGACGACCGAGGGAACGACGCGTTTGTAGACGTCCACGTTGTTCTGCTCCTCGTTATCGAGCGGAGGAGCGGCCTGGGCCTCAGTGATGTGGATGGAGTCGTGGGTGGTCCACGAGGCGGGAGGGCCAAAGCGATGGCTGGTGTAGGCGAAAAATGCCGCTGCGAGCAGGGCTCCGAAGACAAAAGGTCTGAGGGATTTCATATGGCTCTTGCCTTGAAAGATGGCATACAGAATTATAGACGCGAGAGGGGGGAGGAAAGTTTCGGGAGTGGGAGGGGCAGGTTTCAAAGTTTCAAGGTTTCCACTAGTGTCCGGTTCGATTAGCTAACTCTGTTCGCAAGCTATTGTATAGCGGACAGATGGAACCGGTTTGAGGTGTCCACGATTTGAATCGTGCCGCGCACTGTCTCTGGCTCGGGTTTAATCGAGCCAGGGGCCGACATGAACCAGGGCAAGACGCTGTTTGCGCAGGTGATGGAGTTTGTACCGTGGAAGACCTTTAACCGCATCATCGAACGACACCAGGGTGATTGCGGGGTTCGTCGGCTGAATTGCGCGGAGTTGTTTCGCGTTCTGGCCTTCGCGCAGCTGAGTTGGCGTCAGTCGCTGCGCGACATCGAAGCCTCGCTCGGAGCCAATCGCAGCAAGTTATTTCACATGGGCATCGGTGGCGCGCCGCACCGTGCCACCATGGCCGATGCACTGGAAAACCGTGACTGGCGCATCTTTCACGAACTGGCGATGCGGTTGATCACACACGCTCGTCGCTTGTATGCCGATTCCCCCTCGGTGGCGGGACTGGACGCGACGGTCTATGCGCTGGATTCGACGACCATTGATCTGTGTCTGAGCCTGTTCCGCTGGGCGCCCGCGGCGCGCGGCACGCGGGCCGCCATCAAGTTGCACACGCTGCTCGATCTGCGCGGCTCGATTCCGGTTTTCATTCACGTCACTCCGGCCCGCGTATCCGACGTGCGCATCCTCGACATGCTGCCGATCGAGGCGGGAAGCTTTTACGTCATGGACCGCGGCTACGTGGACTACCGCCGCCTGTACCGCATTCATCAGGCGGGAGCGTTCTTCGTCACGCGTGCAAAGCAGCCGATGGACGCCCGCCGCGTGTACTCGATGCCCGCCGCCAAGGAAACCGGCGTCCAGTGCGACCAGCGCATTGCGCTCAACGGCTTCTACGCTGCGCAGCACTACCCGGAACAACTGCGCCGCATTCGCTTCCACGACGCGGCGACCGCAAAAACGCTGGTGTTTCTCACTAACAACACCGTGCTTCCGGCTGCGTCCATCGCCGGGCTTTACAAGAGCCGCTGGCAAGTCGAGTTGTTCTTCAAGTGGATCAAACAGCACCTGCGTATCCAGCACTTCCTGGGTACCAGCGCAAACGCTGTCAAGAGCCAAGTCTGGTCGGCTATCGCAACCTATGTACTCGTCGCCATCGTGCGCAAGGAACTCGGACTGACGGCCTCGCTCTACACTTGTCTACAGGTCCTGAGCGTGTCGCTCTTCGAGAAAACCCAGCTTTTATGCGCCCTCCAGCCAGAAACCTACAACTCCAGCAATATCGAGGCTGATAACCAGTTATTATTGTTCGACTTCTAACCGGACAGCAGTGCAAGGTTTCAAAGTTTCAAAGGTTCAA
>Ga0302319_10016871_pt1 | contig 13417 bp, 9 predicted proteins | sample Bog_T0_2_FD_203319 | JGI IMG/M metagenome (GOLD analysis project Ga0302319, IMG submission 203319) | Peat permafrost microbial communities from Stordalen Mire near Abisko, Sweden - Bog_T0_2 | ecosystem: Environmental > Terrestrial > Soil > Wetlands > Peat | place: Sweden: Abisko, Stordalen Mire...
TCTGGCACGACGGGCAGGAAACGTGGGCGCGCGAAATCTGCGTTCGGCGACAACGCGTCAGGGTGGCGGAGCATGCTCTTTGGCGTGAAGACCACAAGCGGTTTGCGCCAGGTTCGCATGGCCTGGCGGCGCAGCAGGTGGAAGTACTGCGCGGCATTGGATGGCTGGCAGACCTGGATGTTGTCGTGCGCCGCGAGCTGGAGAAAGCGCTCGATGCGCGCGCTCGAGTGCTCCGGGCCCTGGCCCTCGTACCCGTGCGGCAGCAGCAGCACGACGCCGCTCAGCAGGCCCCACTTGTCCTCGGCGGCTGCGATGAACTGATCGATGACGATCTGTGCGCCGTTGGCGAAGTCGCCGAACTGCGCCTCCCACAGGACCAGCGTCTCCGGGTAGTCGCGGCTGTAGCCGTACTCGAAGCCTAGTACGCCGGCCTCGGAGAGGATGGAGTTGTAGACGCTGAATTGCGCCTGGTTCGAATCGACGTGGTTGAGCGGAATGAAGCGCTGCTCGTTCTCAATGTCGATCAGGACGGAGTGACGCTGGTTGAAGGTGCCGCGCTGTGAGTCCTGGCCCGAGAGTCGTACGGGCGTGCCCCTGATCAGCAGCGAGCCGAACGCCAGCGCCTCCGCCATGCCGTAATCGAAGGGCTGCTTGCCCTGGCCCATGGCCGCGCGCTGTTCGAGCAGCTTCCTGATCTTCGGATGGATGTGGAAGCTATCGGGAAACGAGCAGAGCCTCTCGGCGATGCTTTGCACCTGCTCCCGCGCGAGGCCCGTGTCGACTTCGAGGTCGGGAGTGAAACGGCCGCCGGAGTAGCGTTGCCAGTAGTCGGGCAGCTCGACGAGAATCGGCTTCTTGCGGATAGTCGCGGCCTTCTTCTGGGCCTCGGCAAATTCAGTTTGCAGGTCCTTGACCATCGCGGTCACGTCAACGCCCATCTGCTCCGCATAGAGCTTGTAGAGCGGCGGATGATCCTTGATCCGCGCGTAGCGCAGCGGCTGCGTAACGGTGGGATCGTCGACCTCGCTGTGCCCGTGGCGGCGGTAGCCGATCAGGTCGACGACCACGTCGGTGTGGAACTGGTAGCGGTACTCGGCGGCGAGCGCGGCGATGCGCACGACCGCGGCAGGGTCCTCGGCATTGACGTGGAAGATGGGGACCGAGAGGCGTTTGGCAAGGTCAGTGGAAAAGCGCGTGGAGTTGGTCTCCGCTGGCTCAGCGGTAAAGCCGATGAGGTTGTTGACGACGATGTGAATGCCGCCGCCGACCGAGTAGCCCTCAATGCCGGCGAGGTTCATGGTCTCCGCCCAGATGCCCTGGCCGGCGAAGGCAGCGTCGCCGTGGATGACGACCGGGAGGACGCGGTCGATTCCATCCGCACCGTAGCGGTCCTGGCGCGCGCGCGCGCGGCCCATGGCGACAGGGTCGACGGCTTCGAGATGGCTGGGGTTCGATGCCAGATGCAGCGCAACGCTTGAACCATTGCGCGCACTGAATGTGCCGGTCGCGCCGACGTGGTACTTCACGTCGCCTCCGCCGAGAATGCTGCGCGGATCGACGTCCTCGAACTTGGCAAAGATGTCGACCGGCGATTTGCCGAAGGTGTTCACCATCACGCTGAGCCGGCCGCGATGGCTCATGCCCATGATGGAGCGTTGAGCGCCCAGCTCGGCAGAGCGGTTGAGTAGCTCATCGAGGAAGGGGATGAGGGCGGTGACGCCTTCGAGGGAAAAGCGCTTAGTGCCGAGGTAGCGTGACTGGATGACCTGTTCGAAGATGTCGGCGCGGGCCAGAAGGCGCAGGATGTGCTCCTGATCCGGCTGCGGAGTGGGCCCTTCCAGGCGCTGCTCAATCCACTCGCGGCGCTCGCGCTGCGGAATGTGCATGAACTCCGCGCCGATAGGTCCGCAATAGATGCGCCGGGCGTCGGCGACATCCTCGTTGTCGACGGCGAGTTCGGGGACCTCGAGCGGAGTCAGGTATTGACCCAGAGGATCGAGCTGCGCCTGCAGGTAGCCCCAGCGCCGGAAGGCGTCGAAGGTTTGCTCACGCCGGGGTGAGGACGAGAGAGCTGCAGGTGTGTGGAGGGGAGTGGTCGTCATGGAGCTTGCCAGCCCCATTTTACGCGGCTGCGATCGGTGTTCACCACAGAGGACACAGAGCGTACAAGGCCCGCTGCCCCTTAGGGTTTTCCTCTGTGCCCTCTGCGTTCTCTGTGGTGAGAAGGGCCTTGACCCCAAAGGACGCGACAACCGTTAGCGGCTTACCTTGAGCATGACCACTCCATGCGCGGGCACGGTGACCGTGTAGCTCCCGTTGGAGGTGTGTACGTCTTCGTGCTTCCACAGATCGCGCAGCTTCGCGTGATTCTCAAACCCAATGTCGCGCAGGTGCAGTGTGACGGGGTGCTCTTCAGCGTCGCGATTAAAGAGTCCCGCAGCTACGGCGCCACCACTGAGCGGCTTCGTCCATATCTCCGTCATCCCGACGGCGGAAGCGCGATCGCCCTGCTTTCCAAGCGCGTCCTGATCGACAGCGATGACTTCCTTGTTGGTCAGAATCGACAGCGTTTCAGCGGTCATGCTGCTTAGGTCGTTGCCCGCAAGGAGCGGTGCGGCAAGGATGGCCCAGAGGCTCATGTGGGTGCGATACTCATCGCCGGTCATGCCGCCGTTACCCACTTCGAGCATGTCCGGATCATTCCAGTGGCCAGGCCCCGCGTACTTCGCGAGGCCAAGCTGGCCAAAGCCGATCTCGGACATGCGCTGCCATGTGTCGTTGATGTCGTCGGTGCTGCGCCACAGATTGCCGCCTACGCTCGGTCCCCACTTCCAGACGTCGTCCCAGCCATACTGGCAGAGGCTGTAGACAATCGGCCGGCCCGTCGCGATGAGCGCCTTGTGCATCTTCTCGTAGGCGTCTTTCATCATTTGGTTTTGCTTGTCCTGATCGTGCGGGGCCTGCTGGCGCATGATCATCCGGAAGCTGCACAGGTCGTACTTCAGATAGTCGATGCCCCAGTCGGCGTAGCTCTTCGCGTCCTGTTCTTCGTGCTGGTAGCTGGCTTCAAAGCCGGCGCAGGTCTTCGGGCCGGGCCCTGAGTAAATGCCGATCTTCAGCCCCTTCGAGTGAACATAGTCGGCGAGAGCTTTCATGTCAGGAAATTTGTCGTTGGTGTGAATCACGCCCTGGGCGTCACGCTGGGCTTCCCAGGTGTCGTCGATGTTGACGTAGATGTAGCCTGCGTCACGCATGCCGCTGGAGACGAGGGCATCGGCTGCGGCGCGCACGTCCGCGTCGTTAACGCGGCCGGCAAAATGGTTCCAGCTGTTCCAGCCCATGGGCGGGGTCGCGGCGAGCGTGGGATCCTGCGCGAGGGCTGCGCCGCCGAAAGCTAGGAACATACATGCGTTGATGCAGATTTTGGGAATGGACACGGGAGATTCCTTTCGCGACCGATACGTCGTCGCCGTGAAACCGCTGGCCAGTGTAACGCAAACTCAACGAAGCAGGGCGCCCCAGATGGTATCCACGGTGGCGTGGGTGATGGCGGATGCGCCGACACGGCGATCCTGCCGCCAGGCGCGGCCATAGAAGATGCCTGCCAGCGACGCGAGCAGCACGTAGCGCCAGTTGAAAGAAGTGGTGCGCTTATTGAAGTGTGACAGGCCGAAAAGACAGGCGGTGACGAGGAGCGCGGCGATGCGGCCGACGCGGCGCTCCAGCAGGTTCTGCATCCAGCCACGAAAGAAGATTTCCTCGGGAACGGCGACGCCGATAAAGCTGAATAACCAGGCGGGAAGAATCAGCCAGGGATGGTCGATGTGTCGATGAATGTGCAGGAAGCCGAGAGCGAATCCCAGGGGAATCGCAATGGGTATATAGAAGGCGAACTCGCGGAGGCCGACGGCCCAGTCGCGAGCCCGCAGCCGCAGATCGAATCCCACGCCGGTGAGACAGCGCACGGCGAGAAAGGCGTAGAATCCCGCATCGAGCAGCGTGAGCTTGCCAAGGAGGGCGAGCCTCTGCGGCCAAGCCGGCTCGAGCCAGCGAAGATCGACAGCCAACCCGAGCGGGATCAGGGCGACAAAGTCGAGGAAGTGTCCGCGCTGGCCGGTATCGAGCCGCGCCGCAAGCCATTCGAGCAAGGCGAGCAGCGGCGGGGCCAGGAGATAGACGAGGAGCCAGGGCAGCGCTAGGATGTGCGAGCCAACGGCGACGATGAGGTACGGCAGCACCAGAACTGCAGGCAGCACCAGGCGCCATGGAGCCGGCAGAGATTGAGCGGCTTGAATTGTGCGCTCCCCGGCGTAGCCAAAAGCCAACAGCGGCGCCAGTAGCAAAACCAGGGCAATCGCTGCGGGAAACACAGGGAAGGGAAGGTGCACCCTCCCATCGTAGCCGGGGCCCGGAACGCCGATAACGGCCGGCAACGCCAGAGCTATAATCTCCGCGAGGTACCCGCGATGCAGAACAAAATGATGAACCGATTCTGGATGATTCGAGCAGTTGTACTCGCTGGTGCGCTGGCTCTGATCGCGATTATGTGGCTGGTCCGCCATTAAGCCGGCAGCCCGCCAGAGGCGACGAACCGGCAGCGATTGACCCCCACTCAGCCGGGTTGTAACGTAAAGGGTTCGTGCCCTTTCAGAATCCTGCGTTCCCCTGAGGCCTCGTGTCCGTACCTGTCGCCCTGCGTAAAACTCCGCTGAATGCCCTGCACCGCCGCCTGGGCGCGAAGATGGTCGACTTTGGCGGATGGGACATGCCCGTCGAATACTCCGGGCTGATCGCCGAACACATGGCCGTGCGCACCGGTGTCGGCGTCTTCGATGTCAGCCACATGGGCGACATTCAGCTCCGCGGCCCCGGCTCGCTCTCTGCCGTTCAGCATATTTCGATGAACGATGCGGCGCGGCTGCAGGTCGGGCAGGCCCAGTATTCGGCCATGCTGTATCCCGAAGGAACGTTTGTCGACGACATCATCGTTCACAAGTTCAGCGATAACGATTATCTGTTCGTAATCAACGCCGGAACGCGCGAGAAGGACTACGAGTGGGTGCGTGCGCAGGCGCGGGCTTTCGACTGTCACGTGAGCGATTACAGCGACTACTACACGCAGCTGGCGATCCAGGGGCCGCGCGCGCAGGACACGCTGCAGAAGCTGACGAATGCGGATCTGAGCAAGGTGAAGTTCTACTGGTTCACCTGGGGAACGGTGTGCGGGCTCGCGAATACGCTGATTGCGCGGACCGGGTACACCGGCGAAGATGGCTTTGAGATTTACATTCCGTCGGATGAGGCGACCAGCGAGCGCGTGTGGAACGAGGTAATGCAGGCGGGCGCGGATTTTGGCATTGTGCCATGCGGGTTGGGCGCGAGAAACACGCTCCGTCTCGAGGCTGCGCTTTCGTTGTATGGTCACGAGATTTCAGAGTCCATTAATGTGTTTGAGGCCGGGCTCGATCGCTTCTGCAAGCTGGAGAAGGGACCGTTTCTGGGATCGGATGCGCTGCGCAAAGTTCAAGCCGCGGGTGGTCCAGAGCGGAAGCTGGTTGGCCTGGAGGTCGTCGACCGCGGCATTGCGCGCGATGGTTATCGCGTGCTGGATGGGAGCGGAACTGTGATTGGCAGCGTCACCAGTGGCTCGCCCGCCCCTTTCCTGAAAAAGAATATTGCGCTGGCGTACGTTCCGCGGAGTTACGCGGAGGTTGGGACCGAACTCGCGGTTGAGATTCGCAGCAATCCTGTTAAAGCGGTGGTGGTGCCGATTCCGTTCTACCGTAAGCCGAAGAAGAGCGTGGCCGGCGCCAGCTGACAGAGCCCTTACAATAAGAGAGAGACTTCATCGCCATGGCATATCCCACAAATTACCGCTACACGCGCGAGCATGAATGGATTGAAGCGAACGGGAACACCGCTGCGGTCGGGATTACCGACCACGCGCAGGGCTCGCTCGGCGACATTGTTTTTGTCGAGTTGCCGAAGGTCGGCGACAAGGTCGAGAAGGGCAAGGTCTTCGGCAGCGTCGAGTCAGTAAAGGCGGTGTCCGATCTCTACGCGCCAGCGACGGGAACGGTAACGGCGATCAACGAGGAGCTGGCTACGGCGCCGGAGAAGATCAACGCGGACGCACATGCCTCATGGATTATGAAGATCGAGCTGAGCGATCCGGGTGAGGTCGGAGGTTTGCTGTCGGCAGAAGATTACGAGAAGTACGTCAAGGAAGAGACAGGGCACTGATTCACAGCGTTCAGTTTTCAGCGCTCAGCGTTCAGCAAAGACCTCGGCAGCCAGTCTAATACTCTTGATACCCTGAAGACTGCTATGCGATACCTCCCCAAATCCGATGCTGAGCGCGCCGCGATGTTGCGCGAGATCGGCGCTTCCTCCATCGACGACCTGTTCGCGATCATCCCCGAAGAATACCGGGTCACGCGCGACCTCGACATTCCCCGCCAGATGGGCGAATCGGAGATTGTCGATCACTTTAAGGCTGCCGCGGCGAAGAACGCCAACGGTTACGCGAGCTTTCTCGGCGCCGGCGTCTATCGGCATTATCGGCCGGTGCTCATCGATACGGTCGTCCAGCGCGGTGAGTTCCTGACTTCGTACACTCCCTATCAGGCAGAAATCACCCAGGGAACGCTGCAGGCCATCTTCGAATTCCAGACCATGATCTGCGAGCTGACCGGGATGGACATCGCCAACGCCTCGATGTACGACGGCTCGACCGCCGCACCGGAAGCCGCGATGATGGCGATGCGTGTGACGGGGCGCGACGGGGTAGTGGTGGCGCGCACCGTCCATCCGGAATACCGCGAAGTGATGCGGACGTACGCGCAGCATCGCGAGGCGGAGACCGGGCACGCGGCCCAGGAAGTTGGCTATGGGGAAAATGGACGCGTCGATCTGGAGGCGCTCGAAGCGGCTGTGACTGAGCAGACCGCCTGCGTGCTGGTCCAGTCGCCAAACTTCTTCGGTGTTATCGAAGACATTCCGGCCATCGCGGAGATCGCGCAGAAAAAGGGCGCGCTGTTAGCGGTCGCCGTCGCAGAGGCCATCTCGCTCGGCGCTGTGCGGCCTCCGGTCGAAGCCGATATCGTCGTCATGGAAGCGCAGTCATTTGGTGTGGCGCCCAGCTTCGGCGGCCCGTTCTGCGGCGTAATGGCGGCGAAGGAAAAGTACGTGCGCCAGATGCCCGGCCGGCTGGTGGGTGAGACAAAGGACAAGCAAGGCCGGCGCGGCTTTGTGCTGACCTTGTCGACGAGAGAACAGCACATCCGGCGCGAGAAGGCGACGTCGAACATCTGCACGAACCAGGCTTTGGTCGCGCTGATGGCGACGGTCTACATGACGGTCTACGGCAAAGAGGGAATCCGGGAGCTCGCCCTGCAGAATCTCGCCAAGGCCGAGTACGCCGCGAAAACCCTGGGCGTGGGCGGGAAGCTGCTGTTTACCGGGGCGCCGCGCTTCAATGAGTTTGTCCTGCAGACGGAAGAGACGCCCGAGCAGATGAATGCGCGTCTGCTGGAGCACAAGATCATTGGCGGCCTGCCGCTCAGAAAGTGGTATCCGGAGCTCGGGAACGCGAGTTTGTGGTGCGCGACCGAGCTGACCACGAGCGCGCAGATCGACCAGGCCGCGGAGATGGTGGCGCTGATCCCGGCAGCTGCTGCAGCGCGGTAGTAAGAGCTTTACCACTGAGAAGACTGAGAACACAGAGCTACGGGGTGTTCGTAGGAAGACAGGGATCCGATGGCGACAGAGACAGAAAAATTCGTAGGTACTCCGCGCAAGGTCACTCAGCACCTGACGCAGAATGAAGGGCTGAGCTTCGAGAAGAGCGCGCCGGGCAAGAAGGCTTATCGGCTCGCGCCACTCGACGTGCCGGCAGTCGATGCGAAGAGCCTGCTGGGCGTGAATGCGCGGGAAGACGCCGCAGGCCTCCCGGAGCTGAGTGAGATTGAAATCGTTCGCCATTTCACCCGCCTCTCAACGTGGAATTACGCGATCGATCTGGGAATGTATCCCCTGGGCAGCTGCACGATGAAGTACAACCCGCGGGTGAACGAGTTCGTGTCGCGGCTGGAGGGCATCGCCGATGCGCATCCGTATCAGCCTGAATCCCTTTCGCAGGGCTCGCTCGGCATCATCCAGCTGTTGCAGCAGTGCCTGCTGGAGATCACGGGCATGGAGGCGATTACGTTGCAGCCCGCAGCCGGCGCACAAGGCGAATACACCGGCATCCTGTTGGTCCGCGCCTATCACCAGGCGAAGGGAAATGCGCGGAAGAACGTGATCGTTCCGGACTCGGCGCACGGGACGAATCCGGCGACGGCAGCGATGTGCGGGTACGACGTCATCAACTTCAAGTCGAATGCCAGTGGCGGCATCGATGTGGCTGCGCTGGCGGAGGCGGTGAACGAAGATACCGCCGCGCTGATGCTGACAAATCCGTCGACGATTGGCGTCTTCGAGAATGAGATTCACCGCATTGCCGACATCCTGCATGCAAAGGGCGCACTGCTCTATATGGATGGCGCGAACATGAACGCGCTCTGCGCCAAAACGCGGCCGGGCGATTTCGGCGTGGATGTCATGCACCTGAACCTGCACAAGACCTTCTCAACGCCCCATGGCGGTGGAGGTCCGGGTTCGGGGCCGGTGGCCTGCAAGAAGATCCTGGAGCCTTTTCTGCCAATCCCGGTGGTGGAGGAGGGCAGCGACGGACAGCTGCATCTGAACTACGATCGGCCGCAATCGGTGGGCCGGGTGCGCGCGTTTTACGGCAACTTCGGGATGTTCGTGCGTGCGCTGGCCTACATCCTGGCGAACGGCCCCGATGGTCTGCGGCAGACAACCGAGGACGCGGTGCTCAACGCCAACTACATCCGCAAAAAGCTTGAGGATCTGTATGAGCTTCCGTACAACACGCCGTCCATGCATGAGGTCGTCTTCAGCGATCGGCGCCAGACGAAAAACGGCGTGAAGACCGGCGACATCGCGAAGCGGCTCATCGATTACGGCTTCCATCCCTATACGGTTTCGTTTCCTCTGATCGTGCCAGGCGCGCTGATGATTGAGCCGACGGAGAGTGAGTCGCGCGAGGAGCTGGATCTGTTCGTCGATGCCATGCGCCAGATCGCGCGCGAGGTGGAGGAGAATCCGCAGCTGGTGCTGGATGCTCCGCACTCGACACGGGTTTCGCGGCTGGACGAGACGGGCGCCGCGCGCAAGCCAGTGCTGCGCTGGAAACCAGGCAACGGGCAGTAGGGAACAGGCCCCAGACCAAAAAGCAGAGCAGCCAGAGGCAGGAGCAGCCTCCCTCGATGAACCTCGCCTTCACGGAAGTCCGGTAAGATCGAATCCAATGCAGATACGCACATTTCCTCACGCCATGTTGCGCGAGATTTACGAGCAGCCGGAGGCGCTGGCGGCGACCATGGCCCGCTATGCGCCAGGCGGCACGCTCGATGCGACAGCCTTTGGTCCGGTTGCCGAGGCGTTGCGCGGACGCCAGCGCGTAGTCATCGCTGCGAGCGGGTCAAGCCGCCATGCCGGTCTCGCCGGAGAAATCATGCTCGAGGACTACGCAGGCCTCGCAGTCGACGTTGAGTACTCCAGTGAGTACATGTACCGCTCCACGCATACGTTGCACGATCCTGGCGTGGTGGTTATTTCGCAGTCGGGAGAAACGGCCGACACGCTGGCCTCGCTGCGCGAAGCAAAGGCTCGGGGGCTGGCGACGGTCGCCATCGTGAACGACCCCGATTCGACGATGGCGCGCGAAGCCGATGCGTCGCTGCCGACCCTGGCGGGCAGGGAAGTGGCGATTCCCGCGACCAAGAGCTTCACGACCCAGCTGACCGTTCTCTATCTGCTGTCGCTGTTCCTGGCCCGGATTGGCGGACGGATGACTGCGCAGGGAGTGGCTTCGCATTGCGAGCAGATGGAGCGCTTACCGCAACTTCTTGAGGAAAAACTTGAAGAGTGGGAGAGACAGGTCTCTGCGATTGCGCATAAGTTGCGGGAGGCGCGGACCTTCCTCTACCTCGGGCGTGCGATTCACTACGCGATTGCGCGCGAGGGCGCGCTGAAGCTCAAGGAATCAGCCTATGTGCAGGCGGAAGGACTGCCAGCGGGCGAGCTCAAGCACGGGCCGAATGCGCTGGTCAGCCCGCAGGCGCCGCTCGTGATGCTGGCGACACGCGACCGCAACGATCCCGACTCGACTCTGCGCTACGAGAAGACCCTGCAATTGATGCGCGACATGCATACGCAGGGAGCGGAGGTCTTCGCTGTTTACGTCGAGGGCGACGACGAGGTTGCGCGGCTAAGCCGCTACTCCGTCGCCATTCCGGCTACCGACGAATTCCTGCTGCCGATGCTCGAAGTGGTGCCGCTGCAGATGCTGGCCTATTTCATCGCGGTGCAGCGGGGTGTCAACGTCGACGCACCGCGCAATCTGGTGAAGGCTGTGGTGCGCGAATAATCGAACCTATGCCGCGATTCCTCGCCCTCCTCAGAATGGCATCCTTGCTGTAAGAATCAGCTCGTGATTGTAGCTGTGATACCGGGACGTCGCGACCTGCATCCCCGCGCCGAAGACCAGGGCCAGGCGGTGATGGATGGGGAATCGGCCGTTCAGCCCTGGCGTCGCGAAGTTCTGAATCTTGCCGTCGTTTGGTCCGCCCTCGTAATACGTCGCGTTGAATTCAATCTCAGGCCAGAAGGAAGGCGTGCGCGAACCTGCGGGGCCGCCCCAAATTTTGTACTGGACCGCCGTGTTCCAGGCGATAGGACGCCCGTACTGCGTTCCTCGAGCGAGCGGCAAGGTCGCGCCCGCCGTCGATTGGGCGTCGAAGCGGCCAAAGCCCTTACCAACGGCAAGCGTGGGGTTGATCGATGGCTCCTGCGCACCGTTGGTGTGGCTGCCTGTCGGGATGCTGCCGCCGACAAATGCCGTCACGATCGCGTTGCCGTGCTCCTCGTTCCGGGCGAAGATGCGGTATTTGCCGAGGAAGGAGACGTCACCTGCGCCGTCCTTGGCCGTTGGAGTGTTGTGCTCGATGTAGGGCGGCAGGTTAAAGAGGACTTCGGTGCGGGTGGTGGGGATCAGCTCGAGCCCCTTGCCGTTGTCGTAGATCCAGGTATCGGTCAGCTTCGGAGCGATCTGACGAAGAAAGTCGGTGCGGAACTCCTGCTCCAGGCGCGGCGTGACTGTGGCCAGGGGCGTGACCCAGTGCGGCTGCTCGGATTGCGAATGCGTCGCGCGAGCCTGCCATTTGGCTATAAAGGAATCCTGCGCCGGAAGGGAGAGCGGCACAAGGGCAAGAAAGCACACAAAAAGACGGGTTGGCGTCATTTGCGATCCTGAATGTATGGATTTACTCGAATGGGGTCGTTACTTCTCTATTGTATAAGACGAATGGCCGCAAGGTCACTGGGCAAACAGCAGCCAGTAAGCCAAGGCGCGCCAGCGTGCGAGGCAGCCCTGCACTTTAGTGCACTGACCAGCCGACGTTGCGCCAGCCAAACCAGGCCAGTACCAGCATCGCCAGCAACACGACTTCGATCAACGCCACGCAGGCAGGCCAGCCGCCGATGCTCCATAGATAGCTGGGAGCAACTCCGGCAATGGTGCCCCCGAGGTAGTAGCAGGCCAGGTAGAGGCCAGCCGCAGAGGCGCGTCCCCCCGACGGGGCAGCCATGCGCAGAAAACTCGTTGAGGTCGATTGCGCGATGAAGACACCGCTGCAAAGCAGGCCGAGGCCGGGGAAGATGACCACCCACAAATGATGGCTGAGCGTGAATGCCTCGCCCACGCAACAGATGGCGATGGCCACCGCGATGCCGCGCCGCATGCCGACGCGCGTAACGAGGTATCCGCCGAAGGGAGTGACTACGAGGCCGACAAGATAAATCGCAAACAGGTAGCTGAGCGCGAGGGTGGACAGGCGGAAGGGCGGATCGGCGAGATAAAACGTGCTGTAGGTGAAGGTGCCGACGAGGGTAAATAAGGTTCCGAAGCCCACGCAGAAGGTCACGAGCAGGCGCGGATTGCGAAAATGCCGCAACGCAATCCAGAGACTGGCCGCGGTTTTCTCTGCGGGAGACTTGTACAGACGTGGCGCCTCTGGCGGAAGCCAGCGCGCGATGAAGACCGCACCGAGCAGCGTGAGAGTGCCAAGCAGAACAAAGCTCCAGCGCCAGCCCACGGTGTCGGCGACGAGGCCGGTGAGAAAGCGGCCGAGGAACCCGCCCAGCGCCGTGGAGCTGACGTACAGGCTCATGACCAGAGCGATGGCTTCGTGACGCCACTCCTCGCCGACATATGTGATCACCGTGGCGAAAATACCAGGAAGCGCAAGCCCCTGCATGAAGCGCCAGAAGATGAGCGCATGCAAGCCGGACGATGTCGCCGCAAGCAGAGTGGGGATGGCGAGCACCAGGATCGAGGTAACGATCACGCGTTTGCGGCTCAGCCGCTCAGTCAGCGTGCCAAAGATGGGCGCAGCCAGCGCGACGCCGAACGTGGACGCGCTGACAGTGAGGCCAACCGTGGCCTTGGAGGCATGGAACAACGCCGTGAGCATAGGCAGCAGGGGCTGCGTGGTGTAGAGATTCAGAAAAGCAAAAACGCCGCAGAGGCAGACGGCCGCGACCGGACGCACCGGGCGCAATCCCATATGGCGTTGCGGATGAGGTTCAATGATGGCGACGGCGGGATTGGCGGCGGCCAGTTCTGACGAAGGCGGCAAGGATTCCACTAACCAGACTAACCGCGCGTGCGGGTCCGCGGCGAAACGGAAGTCATGGCAAAGCGAGGGTAGCATCTTGCGCGGCAAGGCCGGTATAAAGGGAGCAGGCATGGCCCAGCCCGCAGCCGCATTCCTCTCCCGCGACTTTCTCCGTTATCAACTGGCACGCGCCGTGGTCATCATGGGCGCCGAAGCGCAGGCGCTGGCGGTAGCGTGGCAGGTGTATCAGATCACGCACCGAGCCCTGGATCTGGGCTATACCGGGCTGATGCTTTTCTTGCCCGGGCTGCTTTTCATCCTGCCCGCCGGTCACGTAGCCGATCGCTTCGACCGCCGCCAGGTAATTCTCGTCTGTTATGCGCTCCAGGCCCTTTGCACCCTGACGTTGTTCCGGATGGCATGGACGGGCATCGATCGGGTGTGGCCGATTTTTGCCCTGCTCTTCGTCATCGGCACTGGGCGCGCTTTCAGCGGGCCAGCCAGCTCCGCGCTGGTGCCTCATCTGGTGCCGAAGGAGCACTTCGTCAACGCCATCACCTGGGGCTCGGCGATCTTTCAGTTCGCTAACATTGTCGGCCCGGCTCTGGGCGGCATCCTGTTCACGTTGCCTCTGCATCAGCGTTTGCATGGCGCCAGCCTCGTCTACCTATTTG
>Ga0302319_10016872_pt1 | contig 13416 bp, 14 predicted proteins | sample Bog_T0_2_FD_203319 | JGI IMG/M metagenome (GOLD analysis project Ga0302319, IMG submission 203319) | Peat permafrost microbial communities from Stordalen Mire near Abisko, Sweden - Bog_T0_2 | ecosystem: Environmental > Terrestrial > Soil > Wetlands > Peat | place: Sweden: Abisko, Stordalen Mire...
GTGCAGCAATGCATCGTGATAGCTGGGATTGGACGCCAACTCCACCAGCGCGGGTGCCGCGGGAACCGCCAGCAAGCCGCCGCTCTGCATTCTTTCGACTGCGTCACCGACAGATCCCAGAAAGAACTGGATACCGAGGATGGTACGAAACTCAGGTTGAGCGGGCGGCATAGGCGTATTAAGACCTTCCCGGCGGCGGCAGCCCCCTCCGCCAAAATCCTGCAAAGTTGGCAGTACATTGGACTTAGCTTTGGACCCTCTGTATGCCCCAGACATACAGAGGATGCGGGTCGGACCTTTGCAACCCACATTTATTGTATCTGCCGTGTCAAGCTCGGAGATCAGAAACAGGTTGCGGCGGAAACCGACGGCGGAGTTTCGTTACTGCCCAGCAGTCCGCCAGCTATCATCATGAGCATTGCAGTCGCGATGGGGCCAGCGGAGTGAGTATCGGATTGGGAACCAAGATTGGGCGCCGGGCGCAACAGCATCCCCTGGCGATGCTGGGAGGAGCGCTGCTGGCCGTGTTTATACTGTGCGCGGTGCTGGCTCCGTGGCTGGCACCGCATGACCCGGCGCAACTGGACCTGGGGGCTCGGCTGCTGCCGCCCAGCGCCGGGCACTGGTTCGGCACGGACGAGCTGGGCCGCGATGTGCTGTCGCGGACGCTCTTCGGTGCTCGGGTGTCGCTGAGCGTGGCGGTGGCCGTGGTTGGACTGTCGCTGGCCGCGGGCCTGGTGCTGGGGATGGTGGCGGGGTTCTATGGCGGCATTACCGACACGGTGGTGACCGTCTACCTGGGCAATGCGTTTCTATCGCTGCCGGGGATCCTGCTGGCAGTGGCTGTGGTCGCGTTTCTGGGGCCTGGGCTGGGGAACCTGATCCTGGCGCTGGCGCTGGCCGGGTGGGTGAACTACGCACGGCTGGTGCGGGCGCAGGTGGTGACGGTGAAGCAGCGCGAGTTCGTGCAGGCGGCGCGGTCGCTGGGCGCCACCGATCTGCGGCTGATGGCCCGGCACATTCTGCCCAACATTGTGCAGCCGCTGCTGGTTCAGGCGGCCGTGGGCATGGCAGCAGCGGTGCTGGCTGAGGCCACGCTGAGTTTCCTGGGGCTGGGGGTGCAGCCCCCGACGGCGACCTGGGGAGCGATGCTGAATGATGCGCGCTCGCATCTGTTTGAGTCGCCGTACCTGATCTTCTTCCCTGCGGCGGCAGTGGCGCTGTGCGTGCTGGCGTTCAACCTGATCGGCGACGGCCTGCGCGACTATCTTGACCCGCGCAGCCGCCTGCGCGAAGGGCTGTAGCGTGCTGGTTGGCGTGATCTCCGATACCCACGGCCTGTTGCGACCGGAGGCTGTGGCGGCACTGGCTGGGGTGGAGCACATTCTGCACGCCGGGGACGTGGGCGATGCAGCGATTCTGGACGCGCTGCGAGCGATCGCGCCGGTGACGGCGATCCGCGGCAACGTTGACCGCAGTGGGCCCTGCGCCTTGCTGCCCTCCACCGAAGCGGTGAAGTTGGGCGGCTGCCTCGTCTATATGGTTCACGCGCTGGAAGACCTGGATTTGAATCCCAAGGCGGCGGGCGTGGGGATGGTGGTGTATGGACATTCGCACCAGGCCCTGGTGGAGGAGCGCAATGGGGTGCTGTATCTGAATCCGGGCAGCGCGGGGCCGCGGCGGTTCTCGCTGCCGGTAACGGTGGCGCTGGTGCGGATGGAGGGTGGAACGGCGAAGGCGAAGATTGTGGAGTTGGAGGTTTAGAGCACGCCGGGGAGCGTCGTCTTGGCCGGTGCGGTGGCGGGCGTTGGTGGGGGCGGATCGGGGACAGGCACAGGGTTGGCACCGGCCTTCTCCCACTTGAGCGTGACGGTGGAGAGGATGGCTGCGAGACGCTCGTCGATCAGGTGGATCTGGTGTTCGCTGATCTCCTGCGCGCCGCTGGAGATGGAGCAGAAGGTGTTCATGGCGAGGTCGAAGCGGTAGCAGGCATGCTTGTGGAAGGCGGTGTAGACCTCATCGCGGGCCTCGGTGCAGATCTCGCCGTGCTCGTCATGCGCGTGGGCGAAGGGCACGCTGCCGATGGTTTGAACGTCCTTGTGGTGTTCGGTATCGGCGAGATCGAGGTGAGTTGCCTGGGCGGCGCACTCCACGTCCGTGGTCTTCGGTTCCACGCTGTAGTAGAAGAGCGCGCCGCTGAGCGTGGATTGCGGAAAGGGATTGAAGTCAAGAATCGCGACGCCGCGCAGTTCGGCATTGGGCGAGGCGGTGCGGGCATCCTGGTGAAAGGTGCTGACCTGGCCGTCCTTGCGTGAGAGCTCCCAGCCGGGAGGCACATGGAACGTGACGCCGAAGCGCTTGTCCTGGAAGTCTCGCTCCTTGGCCGAGGCGTCCGGCGCGATGGGCACGGTGATGAGCTTGGGGTTGGGGTGGGAGGTGGGTTGCGCGGACGCCAGATGCTGCGCTTGAGCGAACGGGGTGGCGAGCGAGAGGGCCAGGCAGAGCGTCGCAAGCAGAACTGCAACTGCGGGTCTCTCCACTGCGCCGCTGCGCGGCTTCGGTCGAGATGACAAATCTGTGGGCGAGTGCGGGGTCCGCGGTCGAGAGGACACTTGCTGGGATGGATTGGAACCGGGCATAAGGATCGTCCTAAGTGCGGATGCGGGGGTCGGCGAGCGCGTAGATGGAATCCGTGAGCAGGTTCACCACGACGTAAGTTAAGCCTACTGCCAGTATGCATCCCTGTACCAGCGCGTAGTCACGGTTGGAGATGGCCGAGAGGGTGAGCCGTCCCAGTCCGGGCCAACTGAAGATGGTCTCCGTCACAATGGCGCCAGAGAGCAGCGAGCCGAACTGTAGGCCCAGGACGGTGAGCACGGGGTTCAGCGCGTTGCGCAGAGCGTGGCGATAGACGACGGTGCTTTCGGAGAGTCCCTTGGCGCGGGCGGTGCGGATGTAGTCCTGACCGAGTTCTTCCAGCATGGAGGTGCGGACCATGCGGGTGAGGATGGCCGCCATGCCCAGGCCCAGCGTGACCGCCGGAAGAATGAGGTGGGTGAAGAAGCCTGCGACTCCCACGCCTGCGCCGGAGACCGGGAGCCAGCCCAGCGCTATCGCGAAGACGACGATGAGGATGGGGCCGAGCGCGAAGTTGGGAAACGAGAGACCGAAGAGGCTGACCACGCCCAGCGTGCGGTCCGGCCAACGGTTGCGGCGCTGCGCACTGGCTACGCCTGCGGGGACCGCCAGCAGTGTTCCCAGCACGGTGGCGGCGAGGGTGAGCGCCAGCGTATAGGGGTAGCGCTGCAGGATCAGGTGCAGCACGGAGTCATGCAGGCGCAGTGAGCGGCCCAGGTCGCCGTGCAGCAGGCCGATCATGTAGCGAAGGTACTGGGTATGCAGCGGAGCGTCGAAGCCGAGGGAGTGGCGCAGCGCGGAGATGTCTGTGGCAGAGGCGCCGTCGCCGAGCATCTGCACGATGGGGTCGCCGGGGACGATGTGAATCAGCAGAAAGACCACGGTGACCACCACCCACAGCACCGGCAGTGCGGTGAGGATGCGTTTGAGCATCGGGTTCATGGCTTGGCCTCGGCAAGCGCGTCGGCAGGTTCATCTTCAGGGGGTGAGGTCGCAGGCTCGGCGGGCTTGCGCGCCCGGGGCTGGATTGTGTCGACGCGCACCTGGGCGATGCGCATGGCGTCCATTTTCTGCACGGCGAAGCGGCGGCCGCCGAAATCGACGTGTTCGCCCTCCACGGGGATGTGGCCGAGCTTGGCGAGGAGGAAACCGGCCAGGGTCTCGACGCCAGCCTCGCGGGGAAACTTCCAGCGCAGTTGAGTGACCAGGTCGCGCAGGCTGGCGCTGCCATCCAGCAGCAGGCCGCCGTCGCCGGCGGGCAGCGGCAGGCTGCGGGCGGTGTCAAACTCGTCCTCAAGCTCGCCGACCACCTGCTCCAGCACATCTTCGGCGGTGACCAGGCCGAGCGTGGAGCCGAACTCGTCCACCACGATGGCAATCTGACGGCGACGCTCCTGGAACTCCTGCAGCAGTTCGACGGCGAGCTTGGTCTCTGGAACCAGCAGCACGTCCCGCATCACCTGACGGAGCGTAATACCGGACGGCGCGGGGATGGCGGTCTGGGCGATGGCGCGAAAGTGGATCAGGCGCGCGACGTCCTTGCTGTAGACCACGCCGATGATATGGTCGCGGCCCTCGGCGGGCTCGTAGACCGGAACGCGCGAGTGCTGCTCCTCAACGATGCGCGCGCTGGCAGCCTCCAGGGGGAGTTCGGCGGAGAGCGAGAATATCTTGCCACGCGGGGTCATGATCTCGCTGGCGGTGACCTGGCCCAGCTCCAGCGCGCGATGGATCATCTCCTCCTGAAAGGCCGGCAGCAGGCCCAGGCGGCGGGTGGCGGTGGCCATCAGCTTCAGCTCCTCGGGGGAGTGCGCGGTGGACTCGGCACGCAGGGGCGAGCGGAAGACGCGCAACACCAACCTGGCGGAGACGTTCATCAGACGCACGGCGGGGCCGGTCATATGGATGAAGACCTCTACCGGGCCGGCAATGGCCAGCGCAATGCGCTCAGCACGTTGCAGAGCGAGCGACTTGGGAACGAGCTCGCCGAGCAGAACCTCAAAGTAGGTGATGAGCGCGAAGGCAACCACCACAGCCAGCGAGTGCGCATAGACTTCCGCATAGGCGAAGACACCCGGCAGCCCATGGATGTGGCCGAGGACGCGCAACAGAGCGCCGGCCAGCGCGGGCTCGCCGATGCCGCCCAGAGCGAGCGAGGCGATGGTCACGCCGAACTGCACGGCGGGCAGGAACTCATCCAGGTTGCGTTTGAGGCGGAGGGCGGTGCGTGCGCCGGGGCGGTTGAGGGCCACCAACTGCTCGATGCGGGTCTCGCGCACGCTGACGATGGCGAACTCCGCGGCCACAAAGAAGCTGTTCGCCAGGATGAAGAAGGCGATCAGGCTGCCGTGTACGAGGATCCACTCCAGCATCGTTTGGATTTGAGTCTAGCACCGCAGGCGATGCGGATCAGAGCATTACGCTACGGACTTGACCAGCACGCGTTGCAGCGCCTGGTCGATGGTGTCCTTGGGGACGAAGCCGACGATCTGTTCGGCGACCTTGCCACCCTGGAAGATGAGCAGCGCGGGGATGCCGCGGATGCCGTAGCGGCCAGGCGTCATGTTGTTCTTGTCCACGTCCATCTTCATGACCTTGAGCTTGCCGTCATATTCGGTGGCGACGGCATCCACCACGGGAGCGAGCGCACGGCAGGGTCCGCACCAGGCCGCCCAGAAATCGACCAGAACCGGCGTCGCAGATTGCAGCACCTGCTTGTCGAAGTCCGCATCGTTTACTTCGGTGACCAAATGACCTGCCATAGCATCTTCTCCTTCAGGACGCCGTTCGGGTGCCCTGGTAAAGCTCTACCATCATAGATGCTGGGAGGTGGAAAACGATGCGCTGGCCTCATCCCGGCGTCAGTTCGGGGAAGGTCTTTCGATTCGGTCGATGACGAGGTACGGCACCGGCCCCTTCTCGGGCTGGAGTCTCAGGCCCAACTGCTGCTTCAGGGCTTCAAAGATGGACGGACGGTCCTGGGCATCCGGAGGGAGATTTTCCCGGGGTACGTCAGGGGGCAGTTGAGGAGCAAAGGTCAGGGTGAAGTCGAAGTTTCCGGTCAGCCCGGTGTTGTCGACGACCGGGCGCTCGTCAAACCGGAGTTGTTGCCCCAACCACCAGCAGAGGTACGGCATGGGAACCCGCTTCCCCACAGAAGAGCCGTCGTTGCCGAACTGGATAGGGATTAGGAAGTCCTGCTCGCTGGTGTTGGGTTTCATCTTCAGCCCGGCCTTCTCGACGGTCAGACTGTAGACGTTTCCCTCCTTCGTCTCAGTGTGAAACTTCAGGTTGAAGCGGTCTGCCAGCAGGTTCTGGAACATAGTGTGGAGATCGTCGAGGTTGTACGCCTTGTCAGCCTTGGCCTCCACGTCGTAACGCGCCGTGGAGAGCCACTCCGGGCCGCCCTTAATCTGGCGCTCCGGGACCTTATACATCAGGCTGATCATCACCTTGACCGGCATGTTCTGCGCGGCATATCCGTAGCCGCCGGGCAGCGCACGGATAAAGCCGTTGCGGGCCTCTGGGTTGGAGGGCCGGATCGAAGCAACCTCAAAGGTCAGCCGGGGCGGTGGTTCCTGAGCGCTGAGCTGACCGCGCAGCAGAGGGGCAGACAGCAGAGTCATCGTCAGCGCAAACATCCGCCATGGGTAAACATGCATGATCGTCTCCATCACTGTTAGCGAGCAAGCTATTTGTTGGACTCTACAGCACGGTCTTTTCTGTTCCGCCGGCGATGCGCAGCGGCAGCAACTCTACTGAGGGGTCGAGCAGGGTGGCGAGGCGGGTCTCGGCGGCAAGCAGAGAGGTCTCCGGGGCGAGAAACAGCAGCACGGACGGCCCAGCGCCGCTGAGCGCAACACCAGCAATTTCAAACTCTTCAGTGAGCGGCAGCAGCGTCTTGAGCAGCGGACAGGCGTCGGCGCGATAGGGCTGGTGGAGGCGGTCCTGCATGGCGGTGCGCAGCAGGTCGGGCCGCCCCTGCGCGAAGGCAGCGGTGAGCAGCGCCGCTCGCTGGACGTTGAAGACGGCATCGGCTTTGGAGTAGCTCTCCGGCAGCAGGGCGCGCGCGGTTTTGGTCGCCAGCGACGCGGAGGGCACGGCCAGCAGCATCTCCCAGGAGGGATCGCCGGGGAAGGTAGCGGTCTCAACTCCCATGGATGCAGTCGCCGAAACCGTTTGGTTCTGAGCTGAGGTGGTGAAGCCGCCGTAATAGCAAGCGGCAACATTATCGGGATGCCCCTCTACCTGGGTTGCAGCCCACACAATGTTCTTGTCGCCCATCTGGAGGTCGCCAAAGTGGTCAGCAAGCATGATGCCGGCGACGATGGCCGCCGCGCTTGATCCGCAGCCCATCCCCAAGGGAATCTCGTTATGGATCTTGATGCTCAGCGGTTGTACCGGCTGAAGCGCCGAAGCCAATATGTGGCGGTATGTGTCAAGAATCAGGTTATTTTCCAACGCTCCGCATAGCTCTGCATCCCGTCCTGTGGCGTGGATAGAGAAGGCCCGCGCCGCATGCGCCTCAACGGTCAGGTGCATGGAGAGCGCGAGACCCACGGCGTCAAACCCCGGGCCGAGGTTGGCTGAGGTTGCCGGCAGAGAGAGACGCAGGCCGCGGGGATGTTGGTTGGCGTTCACGCGGGCTGCGGCGCGCCTGCGGTCACGCTGCGGAGGGCATCGATGACGCGCAGAACACTGTCCCCATCCGCATCCAGCACGACGGGCTGGCGGAGCATCTGCGCGTGTTGCGCGAGTTCGGCGGCGCTGGCACCAGCAAGCTCCTGTTCGCTGAGCAGCTCGCCACGGTGGTAGTCGATGGTGTAGCCGGGGTCCTTGAGCGTGTGGCCGGTGAGCAGCAGAATGGCGGTCTCTTCCTTGCCGACGCGGCCGTCGGCGACCAGTTTCTTCAGGCCGGCGAGCGTGACGGCCGAGGCGGGCTCGCAGCCGATGCCCTCCGCGCCGATCTCCGCTTTGGCGAGCGCGATCTCCCGCTCGGAGACCTGCTCACACCAGCCGCCGGTCGCGGCCAGCACGCGCACTGCCTTCTTCCATGAGGCTGGATTGCCGATGCGGATGGCGGTGGCGTGGGTCTCCGCAGTGACCGGCTCCAGTGATACGCCGCCGTTATCCTGAATGCTGCGGTAGAGCGGATTTGCGCCCTCGGCCTGGATGATGCTGATCTTCGGCACGCGATGGATGAAGCCGAGGTGCTTCATCTCCGCGAAGCCTTTGCCCAGCGCGGAGCTGTTGGCCAGGTTGCCGCCAGGCACCAGGATGTGGTGCGGCACCTGCCACTCGGTCTGCTCCAGGAGTTCGAAGGCCGGGGTCTTCTGGCCCTCCAAACGATAGGGGTTGACCGAGTTGAGCAGATAGATGGGCGCGCGCGCGACGATCTCCGTGAGCACGCGCACGCAGCCGTCGAAGTCCGTGCGGAGTTGGACGGTGGTGGCGCCGTAGTCCATGGACTGCGAGAGCTTGCCCCAGGCGATCTGGCCTTCGGGGATGAGCACCAGCGAGCGCAGACCGGCGCGGGCGGCGTAGGCGGCCATCGCGGCGGACGTGTTTCCTGTAGACGCGCAGGCGACCCACTCAAAGCCGCCTGCCACAGCGACGGAGAGCGCGGCGGTCATGCCAGTGTCCTTGAACGAGCCCGTCGGGTTCATGCCCTGGTGCTTGGCCAGCAGCCAGTTCATGCCCAGAGCAGCGGCGGACTTAGGCATCTCGTAAAGGGGAGTGTTGCCCTCGCGCAGGGTGACGATGCGGTCGTCGGCGACGATGGGTAGCAGGTCGCGGAAGCGCCAGACGCCGCTCTGGTCAATGGAGAGCGTGGAGGTGCGGCGCTCCTGCCACAGATAGCGCAAGGCGCTGGGATTGGGGCGGTTCTTCGGTGTGGGACGGCTGGCAGAATAGGCATGCTGGCCCTCCGCTTCGGCCGGGGCGCCGTCGCTCCAAGGGTACTCTACCTCAAACAGATCGCCGCAGGCGCGGCAGCGAAAGTTGCTCTGCGCGGTGGCGGGGGCAATCCTTTCTCCGCAGCCTGTGCATCGGAGTATGTGTGTCGAAAAACTCATCTCGTCCTCTAGAGTACCGTAATCGCGGCATCGGATTGCTGCGCAGCGCGCGCGCGGGAGTGCTGCTGGCGATGCTCCCTGTGCTGTGCTGCCGGACCACGGCGCGAGCGCAGGCGGTGGAGCTGCATGTGGCTGCCGCTGCCGACCTGCAGCCGGTGATGCCGGCGCTGGCCGCCGAGTACCAGCGGCGCACCGGCGTGAAGGTGGTCACCAGCTTTGGCTCCTCGGCCACACTAGGGGAGCAGTTGCAGAACGGCGACCCGCAGGATGTGTTCCTGTCCGCGGACTTTCTGCATCCGGAGACACTGCTGGCCGCAGGGCTGGTGGACGGCAAGACGCCGACGCCGTATGCGCGCGGGGTGCTGGTGCTGTGGGCGCGGCGGGACTCGCCTGCGCAGCCGCTCACGCTGGACTCGCTGACCAAGCCGGCCGTGCAGAAGATTGCCGTGGCGAACGATCTTCATGCGCCCTACGGGATGGCCGCGACCCGCGCGCTGAAGAGCCTGGGCTTTACGGACAAGGTTGCGGGCAAGCTGGTGGTAGGCGAGAACATCGGGCAGACCGCGCAGTTTGCGCTCTCCGGCAACGCGCAGGCGGGGCTGATCTCGCTGACGATTGCCAGTTCGCAGCCCTTCCGTGATGCGGGGACGTTTGTGCGCCTGCCGGAGAACAGCTATCCGCCGGTGATTCAGTGCGGCGTGGTGATGAAGGCTGCGAAGAACCTGAGCGCAGCGCATGCGTTTCTGGACTGGCTGACCAGCAAAGAGGTGCAGGCGAGCCTGGTGAAGTTTGGACTGGAGCCGGCGGAGTGAGAAGCAAGTTGTAGATTCCCCACTGTGGAAAGCCCCGGCTTCTGCCCGCGTAGACTGGGGGCAAAGATGGAGACTCCTGCGCTGAACCTGACACTGCGACTGGCTGGGCTGACGACGCTCTGCCTGCTGCTGATCGCGACGCCGCTGGCCATCTGGATTGCGCGCGGCCACGGCATGGTGCGGCGCGTAGTGCAGGCGATTGTGGCCCTGCCGCTGGTGCTGCCGCCGACCGTGCTGGGCTTCTACCTGCTGCTGGGGCTGGGGCCGGGGACGAGCATGGGCCGCGAGTTGATTGCGGTCTTCGGGCATCCGCTGGCGTTTACCTTCTGGGGGCTGCTGGTGGGGTCCGTGATCTACAGCCTACCCTTTGCGGTGCAGCCGCTGGTGGTGGGCTTTAGCGGGGTGGACCGCGCAGTGGTGGAGACGGCGAGCGTGCTGGGCGCGTCACCGTGGCGGGTCTTCTGGAGGATCGTCTTTCCGCTGTCGCGGATGAGCTTTGTGGCCGCAGCCGTGCTGACCTTCGCGCATACAGTGGGAGAGTTCGGCGTGGTGCTGATGATCGGAGGCGATATTCCCGGCAGAACGCGCACGCTGTCGATCTCAATCTTCGACCTGGTGCAAGAGATGAACTATAAGGCGGCCAACAGGACAGCGCTGTGGCTGGTGGGGCTGTCGTTCGCGGCGCTGCTGCTGGTGTACGGCCGCACGGCGGTGGAGCGGAGGGCGGACCTTGGCTGACACCGGGAGTTCGAGGCCACATCATCAACTGCGCGTGAAGGGCAGACGCGGCTCAGTGGATCTGGATGTTTCGCTGGAGCTGACCGCGCCGTGGACGGTGATCTTTGGGCCGTCTGGCAGCGGCAAGAGCAGTGTGCTGCGCGCGGCCTGCGGGCTGGTGCCGGGGGTGGAGGTGGAGTTCCGGCGCTGGAACGCGGCGGCCAGGAGAGGCCAGGGCGAGTGGATCGAACTACAGGGGGCGTCGCGCGCTTTGCCGACCAGTTGGCGGGAGCTGGCCTATGCTCCGCAGGGTACGGCGATCTTTCCCCACCTGTCTGCAAAGAAGAATATTGAGTTCGGATGGAAGAGCCGCGGGCGGAAGGGCGATCGGCACTTTGTGGACGAGGCAGTGGAGCTGTTCGCGATGCAGCCGTTGCTGGAGCGGCGGCCGCGGGAGCTCTCGGGCGGAGAGCGGCAAGGGGTGGGGCTGGCACGCGCCTTCGCCGTGCCGAACGCGAAACTGGTCCTGCTGGACGAGCCCTTCAGCGGTATCGGGCGCGGGATGCGCGAGGCGCTGCTGCCGCGGATGCGTGCGCGGCTGGCGGCGCTGGGGGTTCCGGCGCTGTCCGTGACGCACGATGTGGAAGAGGCAATCCTGCTGGGCGCGGAGGTGGTGCGGCTGGAGGCGGGCAAGGTGATGGCGCGTGGGCCGGCGAAGGATGTGCTGGCGGATGAGCGCATGGCGATGATGCGGACCCTGATTGCGGATGACTAGCCGAGCAGCACCGGCTCGCGTTCGAGCGTGAGGGCGAATTTTGCGGAGACGGCGGAGACGATGTGGTCCTGCAGGCGCTCTATGTCGGCGCTGGTTGCGCCTCCTCGATTGATGAGCGCAAGCGTGTGGCGTTTGGAGAGGCCCGCAGCGCCGTCGGCGTGGCCTTTCTGGAAGCCGGCGCGCTCCAGCAGCCAGGCGGCGGGGAGCTTGATGCGGTGGTGGGCGGCGGGCCACTGGGGAACGGCGTCCGGCGCGACACCGGCGGCTGCGGCGATGCGCGGAAGATCGTCGGCGGAGACGATGGGGTTCTTGAAGAACGAGCCCGCGCTGCGGCAGTCAGGGTCGCCGGGGACGAGCAACATGCCCTTGCGGCGGCGCAGATCGCGGACGGCTGTGGCGACCTCCGCAAGCGATAGGTTGGGGCGGTGCACGAGTGCGCGTTGCAGCTCCGCATAGCGCAGGCTGGGCGCGCCTTCCGCACGCAGCTGAAAATCAACTCGGTGAACGATGTAACGGTTGGGTTCCTCTGTGTTGAAGCGGCTCTCACGGTAGCGGAAGCGACACTCGTCCCTGGCGAGTGTGACAAACACTTCCGCCTCGCGGTCAAAGGCAGCGACTGAGAGTATGGTCTCGGCAACCTCCTGCCCGTACGCCCCCACGTTTTGAACCGGCGTTCCACCCACGCTGCCGGGAATCCCCGCGAGGCACTCGATTCCTGCGAAACGACTTTGAATAGCTTCAGCAACAAAACCGTCCCAATCTTCGCCAGCCCCAACCGCGAAAACACCTCCGCCAAGATGGTTTCTCCCATTGATTCGCATGTGCAGAACGAGACCTGAAAAGCCCGAATCACGCACAAGCAAATTGCTTCCTCCGCCAAGAACAAACAGTGGCAGCGACCTCTCTGCCGCCCAGGTGTGGGCCTGTTGAACGTGGACAGGAGTCGTTGCCTCCGCGAAATATCGCGCTGGGCCGCCGATACCGAAGGTGGTGAACGGGGCGAGGGGAACGTCTTCACGGATGTCGAGGTCAGCCACGATGTTGAGGGTATCAGTGGCAAGAGCCAACGCGGAGCATGCAAAGGACGCGAAAGTGCTGAAAGGACGTACAATGAACGAGAGAATGGATTTTCAGGAGGCAGGTTCATGTACCCAGAGTTGATGGTGATTCCGATGCGCGAAGAGTTGTCCAAGGCAGGCGTGGCTGAGGCCCGCACCGCAGCGGACGTAGATGCGGCGCTGGCTGCACCCGGCACGACCATGCTGGTGGTGAACTCGATCTGCGGCTGTGCGGCGGGCAAGATGCGCCCGGGCGTGCGGCTGGCGTTACAGCATGGGAACAAGCCCGACCACGCGGTTACGGTCTTCGCCGGGCAGGACCGTGAGGCCACTGAGAAGGCGCGCGGCTACTTCCAAGGCCATCCGCCCACGTCGCCGGCGATTGCGATCCTGCGGGACGGGCAGTTGGTGTACCTGATGCAGCGGTCGGCGATTGAGAGCTCGACGGCCCCGGCGATTGCGCAGGAGCTGGCCCGCGCGTTTGATACCTACTGCGCGAAGGCAGCCGTCTAAGAGTCTCATTCAAGGCAATTTGCTTCTGAACGGGCTGGCCATGATGGCTGGCCCGTTCGGTTTTGCGCAGGGCGGCCGGCGGTTCCTCATCCGCAGCGAAAATTAGCCGATAAAAGCCTGTGTATGACGAGCGAGACGCAGGTTTTCCCCTACTTTCGCACTGAGGTATCCCGCCCGGCGGCGGCGGACGCCGCAGCGTCTGCCCTGCTGGCCGGGGACAGCCCGGCCGTGACGCAACTGCGGGCGCAAATCCAGCGCGTGGCTCCGCACTTCCGCACGGCGCTCCTGAGCGGTGAGCACGGCTGTGGTGACCTGGAGGTGGCACGCGCCCTGCATCGGCTGTCGCCGGTGAGTGGCCTGCCGCTGGGGGTGCTTCCGGCGGCGGAGTCGGAGTTGCGCTTTGCGCGCCTGAGCCATGGGCCGGGGCGGATGTCGGTGGAGGGCATGTTGTATCTGCCGGAGGCGGGGCAGCTGTCGCGTGGGGCGCAGAACGGATTGCTGGCGCTGCTGCGCGGGACCGGCACCTTTCTACACACCACGGCGCAGGGCAGCATGGGACGCAGCGTGGTGCGGGTGGTCGCGTTTGCCGGGCACGGGCTGCGGCCTCTGGTGAGTGCGGGCGCGTTCTCGGCGGAGCTGGCGGACCTGCTGGAGTCGCTGCGGCTGGTATTGCCGCCGTTGCGGGAACGGGCGCAGGACCTGCCGCTGCTGCTGGCACGGGTGGCGAAGACGGTTGCGGAGGAGATGCACATGGCTCCGCCACAGTTCAGTACAGGGTTTATAGAAGCTGCGCAGCGGCTGACTTGGCCGGGCAACTTTGCGCAGATGCA
>Ga0302319_10016878_pt1 | contig 13414 bp, 14 predicted proteins | sample Bog_T0_2_FD_203319 | JGI IMG/M metagenome (GOLD analysis project Ga0302319, IMG submission 203319) | Peat permafrost microbial communities from Stordalen Mire near Abisko, Sweden - Bog_T0_2 | ecosystem: Environmental > Terrestrial > Soil > Wetlands > Peat | place: Sweden: Abisko, Stordalen Mire...
TAGTCTCTGCTGTGCCAATCGACGAACAGAGATTGCAATCCCGTTTGACCCTCACGCTACACACTCGTATTCTTAGGAATGGCGAACTGCGTGGAGGTTTCGCGAAGCGCAACTAGCGCTCTCGACACCAAACACCCGCCAAAACCTTCGGAAGGCAATCATTTGACCCCCACAGAGACACCCACCGGCAGTTCCCTCGATGTTCAAGACGACAACCTCATCCCGAGCGCAACCGCAAGTTCGCTGGAAGACCATGACCATGACGACCATGATCACGAGGGCCACGAGCATCACCACCACCCCGCACCCACGCTGAATCCTGACCTGACGCGCTCCATCGAGGTCGAGGCATCGGTCGAGGACGTCGCAAAGGCGTTCCAGCAGGTGACGAAGCGTTACACCAAGCTGGCCCGCATTCCGGGCTTCCGCGCGGGCAAGGTTCCGCCATCGCTTATCAAGTCGCGGTTCGCTAAGGAAGTTCGGCAGGAAGTGCTGGAGTCGCTCGTGAGCAACCGGTTCCGCATGGCGCTGGAAGAGCAGAAGATCCAGCCCGTCTCGCAGCCACAGATCAGCGAGCTATTACTTGCCGACGGCGCGCCACTTAAATTCAAGGCCACCTTCGAGGTCCTGCCCGAGATCAACATCGACGGCTATGACGAGATCAAGGTAGAGCGCCCCAATTCCGCGCTTGAAGAGGGCGAGTTCGAGGCTGAACTGGCCAACGTGCTCGACCACCACGCAACCGTTGAACCGGTCGAAGAAGATCACCCGCTTACCGATGGCGACTGGGCCGAGATTGAGTTCAAAGGCAAGATTCAGGATCTCGCGCAAGTTGTTGGCGAAGAAGGTCTTGATGCTGTCGATCCGAGCAAGGAAATCACCGGCGAAGACGTTCTGATCGAGATTGGCGGCAAAAATACGCTGCAGGCTTTCAACGAAGCGCTGCGCGGCGCCCAGGTCGGCCAGGAGCTTTCGTTCGAGGCCACCTACCCGGCAGAGTTCGGCGACGCTCGTCTGGCGGGCAAGACGGTCGGCTACGACGTCACGGTCAAGGCGATCAAGAAAAAGACCTTTCCCGAACGCGACGAAGAGTTTGCAAAGCAGCTTGGACCCTATTCGGATTGGAACGATTTTGAGACGAAGCTCCGCGAGCGAATTGCCGGCCGCAAGAAGGAAGCGCTCGATGCGCGGGCTCGCGACATCATGTTGGATGAGCTGGTGAAGAAGTACGAGTTCCCTGTTCCCGAGACCTTCGTCCAGCAGCAGATCGACGCTCGCCTCGAGCGCGGATTGCGTGCGCTGGCACAGCAGGGTATGAGTTCTGAGCAGATGCGGGCACTTGATTTTGAGCGGCTGCGTTCGGCGCAGCGCGACCAGGCTGTGACCGAGGTCAAGGTGTCGTTGATCCTGGACAGCGTTGCCGAGCGCGAGCACATCACGGTGACCGACGAGGACATGGAGCGCGAGCTCCTCATGCTCTCGTTACAGTCGCGAGAGCCGCTCGAGACGCTGCGCAAGCGGCTGGTTGAGGATGGCTCACTGGACCGGATTCGGGAACAGATGCGCCGCGAAAAGACGGGGACCGCGCTTTTCGACAAGCTGGCAAGCTAAGCTGGTTGCAACATCAGAGCTCCCGACGTTAACCCCTAACCTCACGCACGTCTAGAAGCAAAGGAAAAAGAGCTATGGGACTTATACCGATGGTGCTCGAGCAGACGAGCCGGGGCGAACGCTCCTACGATATTTATAGCCGTCTGCTGCGCGACAACATCATCTTTCTCGGCACGCCGATTGACGACAACGTCGCCAATCTAATCATCGCGCAGATGCTATTTCTTTCGGGCGAAGACCCGGAGAAAGACATCCAGCTTTACATCAACTCTCCGGGCGGATCCATCTCGGCAGGTCTGGCGATCTACGACACGATGCAGTACATCAAAAACGACGTGGTGACCTTCTGCATTGGTCAGGCAGCGTCGATGGGCGCGTTTCTGTTGATGGCGGGCAAGAAGGGTAAGCGCTTTACCCTGCCTAACTCGCGCATCCTGATCCACCAGCCGTCCATGGGCGGGCTTGGCGGACAGGCTACCGACATCGACATTCACGCGCGCGAGATTCTTCGCATTCGTGAGCTCACAAATAAACTGATGAGCCAGAGTACAGGTCAGCCGCTCGACCGCATCGAGCGCGATGTGGAGCGCGACTTCATCATGACCGCACCACAGGCCAAGGAGTACGGGATCATCGACGATATCATCGACCGTCCCCGCACGACCTAGAAACTTTGCTTTTGTAGCCACATCTAATCGACATTGGATGGCCTCATCTTTGCGCAGAACTTTGCGGGAGGTGAGGCACTTTTGTTCTCTTGAGACAGGCCATTTTGAGCCGGGTGATCCGATTTGGTACAGGGAATCCAGTTGCACATCCCATCGGGCACAAGACTCGCAGCGGCCATGTTCTCAGGTGTAAACTAAGTTCGTTGGTGACGCCTGCCGCAGTCTGCGGGCGCGAAGGAGTGCACCCTGTCTATGAAGACCTCTCGCGGCGCGGAAGAGTCCCTCCGCTGCTCGTTCTGCCACAAATCGCAGGATGCCGTTGCCAAGCTCATCTCTTCGCCATCTGACTATCCTCGTGCATACATCTGCGACGAGTGTGTCGCGGTATGCAACTCGATTCTGGAAGACGACAAGGGGGAGGTACAGGCCGGTGCGGCCCCTGCTCACCTGCCCAAGCCAGCCGAAGTAAAGGCGTTTCTGGACGAGTATGTGATCGGCCAGGATCAGACCAAGAAAAAGCTGGCAGTCGCCGTCTACAACCACTACAAGCGCATTCAGATGAACAAGACGCGCGGCAACGATGTGGAGATGCAGAAGTCGAACATCCTTCTCGTCGGGCCGACCGGTTCCGGCAAGACGCTGCTCGCTCAGACTCTCGCGAAGATGCTCGATGTTCCCTTCGCGATCGTGGATGCGACTACGCTGACCGAAGCTGGGTACGTCGGCGAAGACGTCGAAAACATCATTTTGAAGCTGTTGCAGGCTGCCGACGGCGATGTCGCGAAGGCGCAGCAAGGCATTATTTATATCGACGAAATCGACAAGATTGGCCGCAAGGACGAAAATCCTTCGATCACTCGCGATGTATCCGGCGAGGGCGTTCAGCAAGCCCTGCTGAAGTTGCTCGAAGGCACCATCGCCAACGTTCCTCCGCAGGGTGGCCGCAAGCATCCGCACCAGGAATTTACCATTGTCGACACGACGAACATCCTTTTCATTTGCGGCGGCGCGTTTGTTGGGTTGGAAAAAGTCATCGGTCGTCGCATCGGCAAGAAGGCCCTTGGCTTCAAGGCTATCGGCGAAGCGATCGATAAGGATGCCGATATAGTGACCCCGATTCGCGCACAACGCGACTCGGAGTTGCTGCGCCAGGCCGAGCCTCAAGATCTGCTGAAGTATGGCTTGATCCCGGAGTTTGTCGGACGTCTGCCGGTGCTGGGCATTCTCGACGAACTCGACGAGGCTGCGTTGATCGACATCCTCACCCGCCCGCGCAATGCGATCCTGAAGCAGTACGCGCGACTGTTTGACTTTGAGGGCGTGAAGGTGACCTGGACCGATGAGGCTGCCGCTGAGATTGCGCGCGAAGCCCTGCAACGCAAGGTGGGCGCGCGCGGTCTGCGCATGATCTTGGAAGAACTGATGCTCGACGTAATGTACAACGTGCCGGGAAACAAGAAGATCAAGGAACTGGTGATCACCGACGAGATGGTTCGCACCCGCGAGATCATGTTGCCGGTGATTCTGGAAAAGGCTGGCTAAATAATCTGGAGATGTCCCGCAAAATTAGACTGCTTTTGCACATGAAACGGACGGCTGAGGCTGTCCGTTTCATGTTTAACTGATTCCCTTTCAACGGCATGAAAACTGGGGGCCCTTTGCCCTCTGCCAAACGCGTACAATTCCGTTCAAGGGATGGCGCGCATCGTTCCTGCGCAAGGCACGTCTAATCAGGAGGCACATGACAAACGACGAACGCGACACCCTTACCGGCGCAATGCGCAAGCTTCCGATGATGCCCATCCGCGAGATGGTCATTTTTCCGCACATGATGACCCCTTTCGTAGTGGGGCGCGAATCTAGCGTACGCGCACTCGAGGAGGCGCTCAATGGCGACCGCCGCATTTTTTTGGCGACCCAGCACGACGCCTCGATCGATGAGCCGACCCCGGACGACATCTACAGCGTCGGCGTAATCGGCAATATCGTGCAATCGGTGCGCATGCCCGATGGCAACATCAAGGTCCTTGTCGAGGGCGTAGAGCGTGCCCGTGCGAGCGAGATCAATGACGAGGACGGATTCTTCGTTGCGACGGTCAAGACCTCGAACGCCGAACTGCCGACGACGCCAGCAACCGAGCAACTGGTGGGTCGTGTGCACCAACTTTTTGAGCAGTATGGGAAGCTACAGCAGTCGCTCAACCAGGAAGCGACCGCGGCGCTGCGGATGGACGAGCCCGCCAAGCTAGCAGACGTGATCGCCGCAAACCTTCCGCTGGGAATCGAAGAGAAGCAGCAGCTGCTAGAAGTCTTCGATCCGGAGATCCGACTGTCGCGCGTTGCCGATACGCTCGACATTGCCATCGAGAAGTTAAACATGGACCGCACCATCCAGTAGCGCGTGAAGCGGCAGATGGAGCGCGCGCAGAAAGAGTACTACCTCAACGAGAAGATAAAGGCCATTCAGAAGGAGCTCGGCCGCGGGGAGAAGAGCGAGTTTGACGAGCTGAAGAAGAAGATTGAAGAAGCCGGCATGACCAAGGATGTGCAGGAAAAGGCCATGCAGGAGCTCAAGAAGCTCGAGGCGATGCCGCCGCTGTCGGCCGAGTCGACCGTCAGCCGCAACTACCTCGACTGGCTACTCGCCGTGCCATGGAAGAAGCGCTCCAAGGAAATTCGTTCGATCGAGAATGCTGTCATGGTGTTGAACGAAGATCATTACGGGCTCGAAAAGATCAAAGACCGCATCCTCGAATTCCTTGCCGTGCGTCAGCTGGTGAAAAATCCCAAGGGCTCGATTCTTTGCTTCGTCGGACCTCCGGGCGTTGGCAAAACTTCGCTCGGTATGTCCATCGCGAAGGCGACCGGTCGCAAGTTTGTTCGCATGTCGCTGGGCGGCGTGCGCGATGAGGCAGAGATCCGTGGACATCGCCGCACGTACATCGGCGCACTCCCCGGGCAGATTATTCAGTCGATGAAGAAGGCTGGAACCAAGAACCCGGTCATCATGCTGGACGAGATCGACAAGATGGCCTCGGACTTCCGTGGCGATCCTGCATCGGCTCTGCTCGAGGTGCTGGATCCGGAGCAGAATCACACCTTCCAGGACCACTACCTCGACGTCGAATATGACCTTTCGCAGGTCCTGTTCGTGGCCACCGCCAATGTGCTGCACACCATTCCCGGCCCGCTGCAGGACCGCATGGAGATCCTGCGACTGACCGGCTACACGGATCTTGAGAAGCTCGAAATCGCCAAGCAATATCTCGTCAAAAAGCAGCTTGAGGCGACCGGCTTGACGGCCGCACAGATCAGTTTCAGCGACGAAGCATTACGCGACATCATTCGCTCGTATACACGCGAGGCCGGCGTACGTAACCTCGAGCGCGAGATTGGCAACATCTGCCGCAAGGTGGCGCGCAAGGTCGTCGGCAACGACAAGCATGTTGAAACGGTCACGGCCGAGACGCTGAGCACACTCCTCGGCGTCGCCAAATACCGCGATTCGCAGGTGCAGGAGAAGTCGGAGATTGGCCTCGTTACCGGACTTGCATGGACGGAGATGGGCGGAAGCATTCTCCAAACCGAGGTCCAGGTGCTAGACGGCAAGGGCAAAATGACGGCGACCGGCCAACTCGGCGACGTGATGCAGGAGTCCGCCCAAGCAGCCCTGACCTACATTCGCAGCCGCTCGCAACACCTTGGTCTGCCGCGCGATTTTTATCGCAACGTCGACATCCACGTGCACGTCCCCGAGGGTGCGATTCCGAAGGACGGGCCGTCGGCGGGAATTACGTTGGCGACCGCGCTCGCGAGCGCGCTGACAAAAATCGAAGTGCGGCGCGACATCGCGATGACTGGCGAAATCACGTTACGCGGCAAAGTTTTGCCCATCGGCGGATTGAAAGAGAAGCTGCTGGCCGCTCACCGCGCTGGCATCCGCGAGGCGATTCTGCCGGCCGACAACAAGCGAGATCTGGCGGACCTTCCCGACCTCATCAAGAACGAGATGAAGCTGAATTGGGTCGAGCAGATGGACGAGGTATTGGAAATAGCGCTGGTAAGCAGGCCGTTGAAGCTAGCGGAAGAGACGCCGGTAGCGCTCGCCCAAACGGCTTCCCTACCCATTCCTCCACCCGCGCCAGCAGAGAACATCGCGCACCAGTAGCCGTGAAAGCCGAACCCAAAAGGTTCGGCTTTTTCTTTGAACTGGTCATTGGGCTTAGAACGTTAAACCGTTCTGCGACCAGAGACAAGGTGCATGACCAGCGATATCACAGCGAAAATCAGCAGGATGTGGATAAGGAAGCCGCTGACGTGGAACATGAAAAAGCCACCAAGCCACAAAAGAACCAGGACAATTGCGAGGATTAGGAACATGAGATTGCCGCCTTACATGGGATTGAGCGCAAACAACTTGTAGTCACAACTCACCGTATGAGACGTGTAGCCGGGCTTCGCGTTGCTTGCCGAGCTAAATTCTTTGTTGTGTTGTGGCTGGATAACAAAGTTTCCATCCGGCGCATCTACTATAGATTGAAAGCGACATTTCTGGAGGCACTCAGTGCTCATTGTCATCATCATTTTGCTGCTTCTCGTCTTTGGCGCATTTCCGAGCTACCCCTACTCTCGCAACTGGGGATATTATCCGGCGGGCGGTCTAGGAACTATCCTTCTGATCGTGGTGATTCTGTGGCTGCTCCATGTAATCTAGCGAGGCCAATTTGACGCTTCACGACCGTCGCTTCGTCCGTTAGGATAAGAGGCGCACTGATGTTTGCGACTTTCTTATGCCCGCAACCACGACCGCTCGCGTCAGCAATCTTCGCCTTAGCGAGCTAGCGCCGCACTTCGTCCAGTCCGAGATTCGCGCCATGACCGTCGCCTGCTCGGACGTGGGCGGCATCAACATGGCGCAGGGTGTCTGCGATACCGACCCGCCGCATCCGGTCGTCGAGGCCGCCATTGCTGCCATCCGCTCCGGTCACAATATCTATACCCGCATGGACGGAATCGCTCCTCTGCGCGAGGCGATTGCATTGAAGTTTGCCAGCTTCAACGGTCTCGTCGTCGACCCAAACTCGCAGGTCTTTGTGACCAGCGGAGCCACCGGCGCGATGCACGCTTCCCTGCTCGCACTGCTGAACGCGGGTGATGAGTGCGTGGTGCTGGAGCCGTTTTACGGCTACCACGTGAGCACGTTGAAGAGCATGCGCGTTGTACCGGTCGTGGTTACGCTGGATGGCCCGCAGTTCGAGTTGGACCCCGAAAAGCTTCGTGCCGCAATGACGCCACGGACACGCGCCATCATCATCAACAGCCCGTCGAACCCCTCCGGGAAGGTATTTTCACGGGCTGAGCTTGAGACATTGGCTGAGATCGCCATCGAGTTTGACCTCTTTGTCTTCACCGACGAGATGTACGAGTACTTCCTCTACGACGGCGCAAAGCACATCAGCATTGCCACGCTACCCGGCATGGCCAAGCGCACCATTACGATCTCGGGCTTCTCCAAAACCTTCTCGGTGACGGGTTGGCGACTGGGCTACCTTGCCGCGAGCGAACGCTGGCTACCGGCGATCGGTTACTTCCACGACTTACTGTACGTGTGCGCTCCCTCCCCGCTGCAACACGGTGCCGCGGCGGGACTGCTACAACTGCCGCCAAGCTTCTACACGGATTTTTCTGCCGAGTATCAGGCCAAGCGCGACTTGACTTGTGATGCTCTGACGCGGGCTGGACTCACACCGTCGATACCGACCGGCGCCTACTATGTGCTCGCGGACTCGAGTCGAATTCCCGGGGCCGACGCTAAGCAGAAAGCGCGGAGGCTCCTGGCAGATGCTGGCATCGCCGCTGTGGCGGGTTCGGCGTTTTTCGCCACCGACGCGCACGGCGTCAACCCAGGCGAGAACCTGCTCCGATTCTGCTTCGCTAAAAAAGACGAAGAACTGGCCGAAGCCTGCCGCCGCCTAGACGCCTACCGGCCCTGAGAGAAAAAGCCGCGGCACCCAAGGGCCACCGCGGCTTCAGCTTTTGCGCGAAGCGCTACTCGCCGTCCGCGAAAGACCCGCCAGCAATCGAAGGGATGAGCATCACTTCGTCGCCGTCTTCGAATTGGTGCGTGTCCCCGCCGAGGAAGCGGATATCTTCATCGTTGACGTAGACGTTGACGAAACGCCGGAGTTTGCCATTTTCATCCTTCACATTCTGAGCAAGTGCCGGAAACTTCGCGTCGAATTCCGCGAGCAGGCCAGCAAGGTTTTCGGCTTCGGAATCGAACGACTTCTGGCCGTCGGTATGGCGGGCGAGGGCGGTGGGCAGCACAATCTTCACGCTCAACGCGCACCTCCAGCCAGCACAACGTCTCCAACCAATTTGCCATCAACAGCGCGAATATATTCGTCGAACGCCGCCAGCTTGGGCTTCACGGCGCGTTCCGCAGCGAAGCAGCCTTCCAGCGCATCGGTGGTCTTGAGCCCGTTGCCGGTAATGCAGGAAACAGTCAGCTGGTCGCGCGTGATGCGACCCTGCGAGTAGAGTCGAGCCGTGACAGCAGTGGTCACACCGCCAGCAGTTTCGGTGAAAATGCCCTCGTCCTCAGCCAACTCCTGGATGCCCGAAACGAGCTCGACGTCCGAAACGTCCTCTGCCCAGCCGCCCGTCTCCTGGATCATCTTGGCGGCGGCAGGGCCGTCCGCAGGGTTGCCGATCGCAAGCGAGCGAGCAATGGTGTTCGGCCGCTGCGGCTCGATGTAATCCCAGCCATTCTTGACGGCCTGCGAAATCGGCGAGCAGCCCGTAGCCTGTGCGCCAAAGAAGCGAACTTCCTTCGGCTCGACGAGCCCAAGCGCAATCAGCTCCTTGAAGGCCTTGCGGATCTTGCGAATGAGTGAACCGCCAGCCATCGGGCAGATGATGTTGTCCGGCAGCCGCCAGCCAAGCTGTTCAGCGATCTCATAGCCCACGGTCTTCGACCCCTCGGCATAGTATGGCCGCAGGTTCACGTTCACGAAGCCCCAGTTGTACTCGTCGGCAATTTGCGTGCAAAGGCGGTTGACGTGGTCGTAGTTGCCGTCGATGCGCACCAGCCGCGCTCCGTAGACCTGCGTGTTGAGAATCTTCGCGTACTCCAGATCCGCCGGCACCAGGATGACAGCCTTCAGGCCAAGCCGCGCCGCCTGCGCAGCCGTAGCGTTCGCCAGGTTCCCCGTAGACGAGCAGCCAACCGTCGTAAAACCAAATCCCTGCGCATTCGCCAGCGCGACCGCTACCACGCGATCCTTAAAGCTCAGCGTCGGGAAACACACCGCGTCGTTCTTGATGTAAAGGTTGTCGGCGCCGATCCGTTTGCCCAGATTTTTCGCCCGCACCAGCGGCGTGAAGCCAACTGGAAGGTCGGGCAGAAAGCCCTCGGGGATGGGAAGCAGTTCTTTGTAACGCCAGATGTTGTAGGGGCCGGCGGCGATGGTCTCGCGCGTAAAGCGGCCGCGAACAGACTCCAGATCGTACTGAACCTCAAGGGGTCCAAGGCAGTCCGGGCAGCCAGATAGAGGACGATTGCCATAGCTCTTGCCGCACTCGTTGCAGCGCAGCTCATACACCGTACAAGAAGACACCATTGTTCGACTCCGATAGTCGAAGGGTGATGGTCCTTTGAAGCCGCTCTCTTGTCTGGGGGTCTCGGTACGGAGGTTCGTGAATGGAGGCTCAGATACGGGTCTGCATCCACCGAATCTCATGTACCCTGTCGCCAGGAGAGAGTTGACACCGGTACTATGTTTTGTCCGGTTGTCGTGGCGTCACAGGGCTCGTCCCTCAACCACTCTGCATGAAATTCGACCCGCCGAAGCGAGAGGAATAATTAAGGTTTATCACCAATTCCGAGCGTTTGCAACCTAAGTTTCCACAACATGTTTGCGGCTTTCGCAGCGACGAGGATCACAGGGTTCTCTCGGACGGAGTTCTATACTCACAGATAGATATGCCGACAGCGAACGACCTTCTACCCGAAACGTCTGAAAACAAGGCCTCCGCTACGCTTCCGGCGGTCGCTCTGAACCGTGTTTCGCGGCTCTACGGTAGCTTTGTTGCCCTGCGCGAAATCTCCGTATCGCTGCCTGCAGGCTCAAGTGTAGTGATGCTGGGAGAAAACGGCGCGGGCAAATCAACCCTTCTCAAAGTCATTGCAGGGCTGCAATCGCCAAGCTACGGTACTGTCGCGATCTTCGGCGAAGCGCCCCGCGATCAGCGCGGCGTAGTCGCGTACATGAGCCACTCCACGATGCTCTACGACGAGCTGACCGGCATCGAAAACCTCACCTACTTCGGCAGCCTGCACACCGAGGGCGTGGCCCGGAGCGTGCTGCAGCAGAAAGCCGCCGAAGCCCTCACCGAGGTCGGCCTCGACGCCGCCAACACCCGCCGCGTCGGCGAATATTCGCAGGGCATGAGGCAGCGCGCCTCACTGGCCCGCGTGCTGCTCTCGGAACCGGATCTCTTGCTGCTGGACGAGCCCTTCTCCAACCTCGACGTCGGGTCCGCGCAAAGCATGATCACGCGCCTGCTCGCGTACGTAGCCCAGCCCTCGCGCAGTGGCCTCGCGCGAACGCTGCTGCTCACCACCCACCAGGCCGAACTCGCACGGCCGCTGGCGCAAAGCACCCTCACCCTAAGCGCAGGGCGGCTCGTCTCGCTCATCGAGACCCCGCGATGAGCCCTGCCAAAACAGCTCACCCCGGCAAGACCAACGCCGCGCGAGCGCTCGACGCCCTCGGCATCCCCTACGAACTCCGCACCTACGAAGTCGACCCCGACGACCTCACCGCCATCTCCGTCGCCCGCAAGATCGGCCTCCCACCCGAGCAGGTCTTCAAGACGTTGGTCACCCGCACGCACGAGAACGAGCACCTCTTCGCCGTGGTCCCGGGAGATTCCGAGCTAGATCTCAAGAAGCTCGCCGCCGTGGCGGACACGCGCAACGTGGAGCTCGCTTCACTCAAAGATGTCGAGCCCCTCACCGGCTACATCCGCGGTGGCGTCACCGTGCTCGCCGCAAAAAAGCCGTTCCGGGCCTTCGCAGACGAAACCATCGAGCTCTTCGACATCATTTCGATCTCCGCCGGACAGCGCGGCCTGCAAATCATTCTTGCGCCCGCAGACTACCTTCGCGCCACCCAGGCAACGCTTGCCGACCTCACCAAAGCTCCCACCCCTGGAGGACACGCATGAACTACGCGCAACACGTCCTCACCCATCTACGCAAGGATCTTCGCCTCGAGTGGCGCACCAAGGACTCGATCAACGGCATGCTGTTCTTTGCGCTGCTGGTCGTCGTGGTGCTGGCGATGGCCTTCGACCCAGCCTCCTACCCAACCATGACGCGCCAGATCAGCGGCGGCTTACTCTGGGTTGCGCTCCTGTTCGCCGCGATGACGGCCCTGAACCAATCCTGGGCGCGAGAGACCAACAACAATGTCCTCGACGCTCACCGACTCTCCGCCGCTCCGGCGTCCGCGCTCTTCGTCGGCAAGGCAGTCGCGAACTTCCTCTTCGTAACTGCGGTCGAGGTCGTACTTGCACCTATCTTCACCATCTTCTACAACCTGCATCCGCTGGGCCAGACTTGGAAGCTGCTCTTCATTCTGCCGCTCGGCACGTGGGCGCTGGTCGTCAACGGCACATTCTTCGCCGCGCTAAGCCTGCGCTCGCGCAATCGCGAGACGTTGCTGCCGCTGGTCTTGCTCCCCATCTCCATGCCCGCACTTCTGGCCATGATCCAAGCCACAACCGCGGTGCTTACCGGCGAATTTGAGCCAACATTATGGATCAAAGTTTTGATCGTCTATGTGATCGTCTTCACAACGGCCTGCGTGCTCTTGTTCCAAACTGTTCTAAGCGCGGATTAGGGGTCGTACGTTGCACGGGCCCCCTCCGTGCAGTTCAACAAAGAGCTAAAATCATCGATGGTGACTAACATTCGAAAATCTCCCGGAACAATGCCGAAATGGGCACTGGCGTACTTTGGCCTAACCCTCGTTGTGATGGCTTACGGCTTTTACGCGGCCATGGTTGCACCCAAAGAAGCGACGATGGGCAATCTCTATCGCGTCTTCTTCTACCACCTGCCGCACACCATCCTGAGCTTCGTGTTTCCCTATCTCAACTGCGGTGCATCGTTTCTCTATCTCTTCTGGCGCAATCGCAATGTCGAACGCGCTGCTGCCGCCGACGCCTTCGCCCTTGCCTCAGCGGAAATCACCGTTCTCTACGCGAGCATCGGCCTCGCCACCGGCATGCTCTGGGGCCGAGCCGCATGGGGCATCTGGTGGGCGTGGGACGCTCGCATGACCACCTACCTCCTCCTTTGGCTTCTTTACGTCAGCTATCTGCTTGTTCGGCGCTTCTCGGCCACCGGCCAAACCGCTGTCATCTCCGCGGTACTCGCCATCTTTGCCGCCATCGACGTTCCGATCTGCTTTATGTCGATCCGCTGGTGGCGCACCCAGCACCCATCGGCCGTCTTCGGCGGCGGTAGCAACTCCGGCATCGACCCCACCATGGTTCCCGCCGTCCTCTGGAATATGCTCGCCTTTGCGATGTGGGGAGCGTTTCTCATCGGCATGCGCTACGCGATCGAACGCCGGCGCCAGCGCCAATCCAACGCGTACGCGCTCGGCTTCCTGGGCGACGAACCCGGCTTCGGCGGCGCAGCTCCTTCGGAGGCACGATGATTCCCTTCCACACCCTTTCGGAACGCCATCTCGTCTACGCCTACCTTGTCGTGTGGCTCTTTCAGTTCGGATACATCGCGTGGCTGGTCGCACAGTGGCGCAAGAGCCGGGGATGAATCCTGCACCACGTTCTCTCGCGTCGCAGCAGCCCTCGCTTCCGCGTTTGGCGGCCCTCCTGCCCCTACTGCTGCTAGGGTGCGGGCGCGACCGCTTTCCAAACTATCCTGCCAGCTATCACGAGTTTGCCTACGTCTCAAATGGTGCCAGCAACACGGTGACCGTGCTGGACCTCGTAAACCTCCGTCAGGATCGCGTCCTCCAGGTGGGCCGCCAACCCTCGGGCATGGCGGTGAACCCGGTCCGCGACGAGGTCTATGCGGTCAACTCCAGCAGCGACTCGGT
>Ga0302319_10016879_pt1 | contig 13413 bp, 10 predicted proteins | sample Bog_T0_2_FD_203319 | JGI IMG/M metagenome (GOLD analysis project Ga0302319, IMG submission 203319) | Peat permafrost microbial communities from Stordalen Mire near Abisko, Sweden - Bog_T0_2 | ecosystem: Environmental > Terrestrial > Soil > Wetlands > Peat | place: Sweden: Abisko, Stordalen Mire...
CGCGAGTTGTGCGGCGAATGTGGTGATGTTGCCGTTGGTCGCGATGATACGGATGCGGTTGTTGTGGGCATCGGCGAGGAAGATGCGGCCGTCGGCGGAGACCGCGACGCCAGAGGGCGTGTCGAGCTCGGCGGCTGTCGCAAGGGCACCGTCGCCGGCGAAGCCCTGAATACCGTTGCCAGCGAGGGTGGAGATGGTGCCGCCGGCGACCTGGCGCAGGCGGTGGTTGGCGCTGTCGCAGATGAGCAGAGCGCCACTGTTGTCCAGCGCAAGAGCAACTGGTTGGTCCAGAGCGGCCGAAGTGGCTGGTCCGCCGTCGCCGGAGAAGCCCGCGCTGCCGTTGCCAACGAATGTGGTGATGATGCCGTTGCGTATGGCGCGGATGCGCTGGTTGCCGGTATCTGCGATATAGACTGTGCCGTCCGCGCCGAGTGCGACCGCCTGCGGCGAGTTGAGTTCGGCGCTGATCGCTGGGCCGCCATCGCCGGCGAAGCCCTGCACGCCGCTGCCGGCGACCACCAGCCATGTGCCGCCGAGCGTGGCCTCAAAGACCTGGTGACGGGCGGCGTCGGCGATGTAGAGATTGCCGGCAACGTCATAGGCGATGCCGGTTGGTGCGAGCAGCGGAGGCGTGGTCTGGGCAGCAAGCCGAGTGGCGGCGCAGAGCACGAGGAGAGCGAGACAGGCTTCGATGCTACGCGGACTCGAGCGATACGCCGGCAAGAATCCCCCTCAACGTTGCGCGAAGTGGCAAGACACGGATTCGTTGCCCATGATAACGTGCGGCGGAACGAAACAAGAACGGGCAACAAAAAACGAACGCAAAGGGCGCAAACTACAGGTCTCTCCACTTCGGCGCAAGATCACCCCATGCGGGCAAAGACCGCCCGATGGGGACCCCCGACGCGCGCCTCCGGTCTAGATGACAAATCTTGTTAAGAGAAACGGACTAAGCTGGTGGGATGAAGTTTGTGACCAACTTTCTGCTTTCAGCGACGAGCCCGGACCACTTCCCGGACGCGAGCAAGACGTATGATGCGCCGGAGGTTGCATTTCTGGGGCGATCGAATGTGGGTAAGTCGTCGCTGATTAACAAGCTGCTGGGCGAGAAGGCGGCGAAGGTGTCGTCCACGCCGGGGCGGACGCGGGCGATCAACTTCTTCGCGCTGCATGAGGGCACCGAACAGAAGCCGGCGGCACGGCCGTCGCTGATCTTCGCCGACCTGCCGGGGTATGGTTACGCGAAGATCTCGAAGTCGATCTCGGCGGAGTGGCCGAAGTTCATTGAGCCGTACCTGGGCGAGCGCGCGACGCTGGCGCTGTGCGTGTGCCTGGTGGACACCAACATCCCTCCGCAAGAGAGCGATACGATGCTGATTACCGCGTTGCGGCAGATGCAGCGGCCGCACATTGTGGTGGGCACCAAGAGCGACCGGCTGGGCGGCAATCAACTGGCGAAGTCGCTGGCGGTGCTGAAGAAAGCGCATGGCGAGGAGCGGATTCTGGCCGTCTCGTCCAAGACTGAGAACGGCGTGAAGGCGCTGTGGCCGGAGATTCTGGGCGTTTTGCCGGGCTGACCCCTCCCCCACCCTTTTCGGGCTAAGTACCGCAGCGGATTGAAGTTAGCGTGGTAACTACTCGATGGTTACTTTTGTCAAAGAGCTGAATGCTGGTGGCGCTGGGCCGTGGGTTGGGAGAGCCCGGCGGCTGGCCGCGCGTCTCCCTTGCCTGACTCTATTGTAATGGCGGTGTCAAGAGCCGATGGCGCTTTGCTCCGATGGGGTGAGCCAAAGTACGCGGCCGGTGCCGGGAGTGGCGCGCTGGTAGTGGGAGATGCGCTGCACCCAGAGACGGCGAACGGTGTCACCGGCGGCGATGAGGGCGAGGAGCGTTTCATCCAGGGCGCGCAGGCTGGTGTTGGGCTGCACGAGGGTTTCCGTCAGGGAGTGGGCGGAGAGCCAGCGGGTGAGGGTTTCGGTGGGCGCGGCGATCTCCTCTGCGCTGGTGAGGTGGAGTTGGGGGACGCCGGTGAGTTGAGGCAGGAGTGCAGGTGGGACCAGCAGTGGATTGGCGGGTGGGTCGAGTGCGACCTGCAGGTCGGGCTGGAGGCCGCGCTCGCGCATCTCGGCGAGAACGGCGACGGGGTCAGCGGTGAGGGCGACGCTGAGCGGGGTGTGTTTGCGGACTTCGTTCTTGAGGACGCGGATGGCTTCGTCGAGGGTGTTGACGATGAAGTCGAGGCCAGCGGCGCGGAAGACGACTTTCACGGTTGCTGCGTCGGGGTCGACCGCGAGGGTGGTGCCGCCGGCGATGCTGACGGCTGCGGGCAGGCCGGTGGCGGAGCAGGCGTCTCCGCAGGTCAAGATGAGCTGGCCTCCGTAGCTGGGGCGGCGGGAGATGAGTTCGCCGTAGAGGCGAAGGGTCTGGAGTTGGAGGTCGGTGGGGGTGAGCATGGGTGGGGTCGTTCGTTCTTCAAGGATGCTTTGTTTCATCGTACAGGCATCCTGCGAACCCGCTCATGACCAAGTGCATGTCATGAACGGGGCACCCGCATCTGGGTGCCATAGCCGAGCATCCGCTTGATCTGGCCTTCCGAAAGCTGCCGAGTGCGGTAGCCCTCGACGGCAAGAGCTTCCAGCGCAGCGCGTGCAGGATCTCTGCCAGCGGCCAGTAGTTGGTCGGCGAGGGTGTCCGGGATGTCGAGGGTCACCTGCATGGGATATGAGTAGCAGTTTTGCTCTGGGGGAATCCTACAAACCCATGTCTCAATGGCGAGACATGGGCACCCGGCACCCGGCGAAAAAAGTTTTTGAACCTTACGAGTACGAGCCTATACTCATTTTTTCACCTACCTAGTTCGTCGGCCCCGTTCCCAAATCAAGAAAGAGCGCTCGCAAAGCGAGGCTCTACATTTACGTCTCGAGGAGAGATTCGCAATGAGCTATTTCGCCATCAAAAGCAAGCTCGCGGGCCACGTCATCGATATCCAGGGAAATTCCACCGCTGCCGGTGCTGCGCTGGATGCCTATACAGCGACCAACGGCGACAACCAGCAATGGGAGTTCGAGGCTGACCCGAGTGGTTCAGGCTTCTATTACATCACGAGCAAGCTTTCCGGCAATGTGATCGAGGTTGGAAGCGCCAACCCGACACAGGGTCCTGTCGCGGGCATCCCCCTGGATGCCGGAGTCAAGGCGACAAGCGGCAACCAAAAGCAAAGGCAGCTCTGGCAGTTCGTCGAAGACCCGGCGGGGTCGGGGTATTGCTTCATCATGAACCAAGGGAGCGGGCAAGTGATCAATATCAAGGGTGCGTCCACCACTCCCGGCGCTTTGCTGCAAAATTACCCGATGAAGTCCAGCGACACGGACAATGAGCTATGGGAGGTGGTCGGGGGATCGTTTCCTGCCACGGTGAAGACGGTCTCAGGCATCAGCCTGGGCAGCAATTCGAACTACATCCTGTATAGCGGCTGCCAGCCGCTGATCGATTTGGCCATTGTGATTCAGATTACGGAGGACATGGTGTGCGAGTCGACCGCGCCGCCCACCGCGTGCAAGCCTGGCGGCACAAGCCAGTTCGGGTTCAGTTTTCAGCTGAACTGCTATTCCACCAAAGGCTTTACATGTGCGTATCAGCAGTATGTTGTTGCTTTCTGGCGCAATTCATCCAACGGGTTCAACGTAATCTACGGTGTCGATAACTGGCCAGTAAGCGGCAACAACCTCATCAACAATAACTTTCCGGTGCTGGCGACTTTGCCGACGGCGGTGCTTCCTGCCGGTTATCAAATTGTGATCGGTCTGATCAATGCGGCAACTTCGCCTAATGCTGTTGAAGGCGTCGTCTTCTCCCTTCTCGATAACGACGGGAAGCGCTTAGGAGACCAAAGCATCACGATCGCATCGATTCCCGGCGCAAACACCGGAGACCTGGCACCGATCACCGCTTTCGAGATGGACGTTGTTGGGCCGATCAACGGCGAGATTGCGACGCTGTCTTCCGGAGCGGGTTATATTACGTACGGCACAATCAAGCAGGATTTGCAGGTGTTTGTGCCTACAGCCACAAGCGGCTTCCCTACGTGCACGGAGACCACTGCCGGGACTTGCGAAACGGCGAACACGTTTTACGGTCTGCTGCCTTCCAACTCGAGCCTGGCCTTCGAACAGTCCTTTGAAGTGAACCAGGAGAAGGCGGTGATCCAACGCAAGGGCACGCCACGGCTGTCGACGAGGTTCTTTGCGCCGCAGACCGGAAGTTGACAAGACTCTCCGTTGAAAGACGAAACGCCCTGCGATGCATCGCAGGGCGTTTTCACTGGTGGCTCGTTTCCGGGCCGACCGTGGTAGCAGGGAGATGCAGAGCTACTCGCCGTAGTAGTCCAGGCCGAGGTGGGTGATGAGGTCCTCGCCCATGATGTGGCGAAGCGTGTTCTTGAGCTTCATCGACTGGATGAAGAGGTCGTGCTCCGGATAGACGCCGGGCGCGGAGTCGGGGTCCTTGAAGTAGAAGCTCAGCCACTCCTGAATGCCGAGGCCGCGCAGGCTGGCCGTGCGCGCGGCGAGATCCATGAAGAGGCACAGGTCGAGCGCGAGCGGAGCGGCGAGGATGGAGTCGCGGCAGAGGAAGTCGACCTTGATCTGCATCGGGTAGCCGAGCCAGCCGAAGATGTCGATGTTGTCCCAGCCTTCTTTGTTGTCGCCGCGGGGCGGGTAGTAGTTGATGCGGACCTTGTGGAAGATATCGCCGTAGAGCTCGGGGTTCTTTTCGGGCTGGAAGATGTGCTCCAGCACGCCGAGCTTGGAGACCTCCTTGGTCTTGAAGTTGTCGGGGTCGTCGAGCACCTCGCCGTCGCGGTTGCCGAGGATGTTGGTGGAGTACCAGCCGCTGACGCCGAGCTGGCGCGCTTTGAACGCCGGTGCCAGCACCGTCTTGATAAAGGTCTGGCCGGTCTTGAAGTCCTTGCCGCAGATGGGCGCGTTCATGACGCGGGAGAGCTCGTTGAGCGCGGGAATATCCACGGTGAGGTTCGGCGCGCCGTTGGCGAAGGGAATGCCCTCCTTGAGACAGGCCCAGGCGTAGAGCATAGACGGGGCGATGTCCGGGTCGTCGTCAACGAGGCCCTTCTCAAATGCCGCGAGCGTCTGATGAACGGCCTTGGGCTCGTGGTAGATCTCGGTCGAGCCGCACCAGATCATCACCTGGCGGTCGGTCTTGGTCTTGAACTCGGCGATGTCATTGCGGATCTGGTTGGCGAGGTCGCACTTGTTCTTGCCGATCTTCTTGTTCTTCGCAGTGAGACGCTTGACGTAGCGCTCCTCAAAGGCCGCGGGCATGGGCTGGATGGACTCCAGGAAGGGCCTCATGCTCTCCAACTGGTCGCGGTCGAGCACAGCCGCTGTCTTGGCGGCGTCGTAGAGGTTGCCGCCGAAGATGTCCCAGCCGGTGAAGACGAGGTCGTCCAGCGGCGCGATGGGCGCGAAGTCCTTGATGAGCGGGGTGCGGTCGTCGGTGCGCTTGCCGAGGCGGATGGTGCCCATCTGGGTCATGGAGCCAATGGGTTTGGCGAAGCCGCGGCGGACTGCCTCTACGCCGGCGATGAGCGTGGTGGCAACAGCACCCATGCCGGGGATCATGATGCCGAGCTTGCCTGTGTGCGGGGTGATACTCGCTGCGTCTGGATGCGCGGCGGTGGGTGTTGACATTTCTGGACGAACCCTTCTTTAGAACAATCGTTACGATGTAAGACACTCCAGTATCGCTTATGCCAAAGCAGGGGCGCAAATCTGGAGCGACGGGGCAGCAGAATCATCTCACAGGCAGGAGTTTCGTCACGATGCGCCCGCATCTCGCCAGCCTCATCGAAGACTTCCGCCGCAACGGCGGACAGACGGCCGTAGTGGGGTACCGAGGCGTGCGGCGGCATGCGACCAGCTACGGCGAGCTGGCGCGACTGGCCGGGCGCTTTGCGGCAGAGATTCAGCAGCGCGATATCCGGCCCGGCGACCGGGTGGTGCTGTGGGGCGAGAACTCGGCGGCGTGGATTGGGGGCTACTTCGGCTGTCTGCTGCGCGGCGCGCTGGCCGTGCCTCTGGATGCAGCCGGGTCAGCCGAATTTGCAGCGCGGGTGGTTGCTGACGTCCAACCGCGGCTGGTGCTGGGGGACGCGGCTAAATTGCGGACGCTGCGTGCGCTGCCGGCCGGAGTTCCGCGACTGGTGCTGGACCGCGGGCTGGAATCTCTGCCCGCAGAGCCGCTGTGGGATGTGGACGCCTCGGTCCGTCTGGATGCGCCGTTTCAGATCGTCTTCACCTCCGGCACAACCTCCTACCCGAAGGGCATCGTGCATACCCATCGCAATGTGCTGTCGAGCCTGGATCCAATCGAGCGAGAGATCAACAAGTATCTTCGCTACGAACGGATCTTCCATCCGTTGCGCTTCCTAGAGGGCCTTCCGCTGAGCCATGTCTTCGGCCAGTTCATGGGACTTTGGATTCCGGCGGTGCTGGCCGCGGAGGTCCACTTTGACCCGCAGATGGAGCCGGGACGGATGATCGAGCGCATTCGCGAGGAGCGCATCTCCCTGCTGATTGCGGTGCCGCGCACGCTGGAGCTGCTGCATGCCTATGTGCTGGACCGCTTTTCCGGACTGCGCGAGGAGACCGCGGCTGCAACGGGCGGGTCGGCGCTGCAACGCTGGTGGAGATTCCGGCGTGTGCACCGGCTCTTCGGCTGGAAGTTCTGGGCGCTGATCTCCGGTGGAGCAGCGCTGCCCGCGGAGTTGGAGAGATTCTGGGGCAGCGTGGGCTACGCGCTGATCCAGGGCTATGGTATGACCGAGACCGCAGCGCTGGTCACGCTGAACCACCCCTTCCATCCAGCGCGGGGCAGTATCGGCAAACCGCTGCCGGGACGGGAGGTGAAGCTGGGGCCGGAGGGCGAGATACTGGTGCGCGGCGAGAACGTCTCCACCGCGACATGGAAGGACGGCCACATTGAGCCGCGGATCGACGACTGGTTGGCGACGGGCGACCTCGCGACTCGCGATGCCTCCGGCGAACTTCGATTCGTTGGCCGGCAGGGCGACACCATCGTCACCGCAGCGGGACTGAACATCCATCCTGCCGATCTGGAGGCGGCACTGCTGGCGCAGCCCGGGGTGCGAGGCGCGGCGGTCGTGGGCTGCCACGGCGCGAACGGACCGGAGCCGGTGGCTGTGCTGCTCGCCGGGCAGGAGACGCTACGGCCTGCAGTGGAGGGGGCGAACCGCTCGCTGGCGAAGTTCCAGCAGATTCGCCATGCGCTGCGCTGGCCGGATGCAGACTTTCCGTTCACCGCGACCGGCAAATTGCTGCGCCGCAGCATTGCAGATTGGGCGTGCGCGGAGATTGCCGGATCCCACGGGCCGGGTGCGCCGCGCCGCGCCGATCCGCTACTGGACCTGATCGCGAGGGTGAGCGGCGAGCCGCTCGCGGACGTGAAGGACGACGCTCGCCTCTCCGAGGACCTGCATCTGGACAGCCTGGGACGCGTGCAGTTGCAGTCGCTCATCGAGGACCGCATGCATATGGAGATCGCAGATGAGCAACTGGCCGACGTGCATACATTGGCTCAACTGCGCGCTCTGGTAGAGAGTCAGGGAGTCCCCATGGCACAAACGCGGCCGGAGCCGCCGCCGGAAGAGGTCTCCAGAACGGCTACCCGCTCTGGGGTTACAGTCGCGGCTTCCATGTCGCCGGCGCTACCGGCACAGCGTTCACTGCCGACGAAGGCTTTGTATCACTACTATCGCTGGCCGTGGTGGGCGCCGGTGCAGGCGGCCCGCTGGGTCTTTCAGGAAGGCATCATCCGACCACTGGTATGGTTTCTGGCAGTTCCGCAAGTGGTGCGTTCCGTGGGACTCGCGCCGCAACCGCCGGTTCTGCTGATCGCGAACCATATCACTGCCGTGGACGCGCCGTTGGTGCTCTACGCGCTGCCGGCGAGGTTGCGCGGGAGGGTGGCGATTGCGATGCGCGGTGAGCTGCTGTTGGAGTATCGCAGCGGGCGCGGTGGGGTTTCGCCGCTGCTGAATCCGCTGATGCCGCTGGTCTACTGGCTGCTGAGGGTGTTCTACAACGTGTTCCCGCTGCCGCAGCAGGGCGGCTTCCGGCACAGCTTTGCACATGCCGGCGCGGCGCTGGACCACGGGTACTCCGTGCTGGTCTTTCCCGAGGGCCGCCGCTCGCAGGATGGGACTTTGCAGCCATTTCAGCGCGGGATCGGCCTGCTGGCACAACAAGCCGAAGTCGCGGTTGTGCTCGTCGCACTGCTGGGAGCGGGAGCGATGAAGGCCCGCCGCCAGCGCTGGTTTCGCTCCGGCAAGCTGGAGGTGCGGGTGGGTGAACCGATTCCCTACGATGCGGACCGCTCTGCGGACGAGATGACTGCACTGCTCGAAGCTGCGATGCGCGACCTGATGCAGCGGGCGATGGATCACGCGAGGGATCAGGCGGCTTGAGAGCCGGTGCGGTTCTTCCAGTGCGTCCAGAGGAACCAGACGGCGGCGGCGAGGATAGCGGCCTCGACGCCGAGGTGGAAGCGGTAGAAGACCTCCTGGAGGCGCGGGTCCGTCTGGAAGCGGGCGCCGAGCTTCATCCCGATGTAGGCCAGGGCATAGCACCACGGCCACGAACCGAGGAAGGTGTAGATGTGGAAGCGAAGCTGGTTCATCTTCGCGATGCCCGCGGGCAGAGCGATGAAGGTACGCACGATGGGCAACATGCGGCCTACCAGCACCGCAATGGAGCCATAGCGGGCGAAGAAGTGGTCGGCGCGGTCGAGGTCGTGGCGGTTGAGCAGGATGTAGCGGCCATAGCGCTCCACCAGCGGCCGGCCTCCGCGGGCACCGACCCAGTAGGCGACCATGGAGCCGAGGTTGGAGGCCAGCGACGCCAGTGTCGCCAGCAGAATGAGCTGCCACTGAGAGTGCGCCAACGCGAAGCCGGCGAAGGGCATGATGACCTCCGACGGAATGGGGATGCAAGCCGACTGAACCGCCATGAGGGTGAGGACGAAGGCATAGCGCGCGCCGACGCTCAGGCTGAGGAGAAGGGCGATGAGTTTGGACATTTCTATGAGTATATCGGCACCGTGCAAAGGTGACGCATTTGCTAGCATCTAGTCAGGAGCACACATGATGGCAGAGACGGCAACAGCAGTCGCACCCGCGCCGGCGGCGCACACAGCACCGCCGGTGAAGCGGCAGATCGTATGCTTCAGCTTCTACAAGCTGATGCCGGAGTGGCGCAGGCTGCCCGCAGGCGACAAACTGGCGCACAAACAGGCGTTCGCGGAGGTGCTGGAGCGCTGGAACAAGCCCGGTGAGTTCCTGTCGCTGACCTATTCCACCATTGGCACGCGTGGCGACGTGGATATGTGCGTGTGGTCCATCGGCTATGCAGTGGACGAACTGAACCAGATGCGCAGCGAGCTGCTGGCGACTCCGCTGGGCGGATATCTGAGTACGCCGCACAGCTTTCTGGCGATGACCAAGCGCAGCCAGTACCAGATTGGCCGCGAGGATGAGAGCGAGGGCGAAGGTCGCGGCGCTATCCGTCCGGGCGGACAGAAGTACATCTTCATCTACCCGTTCTGGAAGACGCGGCCGTGGTATCTGCTGTCGCTGGCCGAGCGGAAGCGGCTGATGGATGAGCACATCCGCGTGGGGCTGCTGTATCCGCGGGTGAAGCTCAACACAACGTACTCGTTCGGTATCGATGACCAGGAGTTTGTGGTGGCGTTTGAGACAAACTTCCCCGAGGACTTTCTTGACCTGGTGCAGCAGTTGCGCGAGACCGAGATCAGCCTGTACACGCTGAAGGACTTTCCCATCTTCAGCTGCGTGAGGCTGCCGCCGATGGAGATGCTGGATCGCTTGGGATAGATTGATCGCGCTGCAACCAAACAGCAGATCCTTCGACTGCGACCTCGCGATGAAGCTGCGAGGTCTCCGCTCAGGATGACAAGTGCTACCAAAGGATTGCGATGGCGACGACCAAGAAGACAGCCGCAAAGCCGAAGCACAAAAGGACCGTTAAGCCGCTGGCTCCTGAGCGGGTGAAGGCGATCCTGGACGCGCTGCGCAAGGCGTATCCGAATGTAGTCTGCGCGCTGCACCATCGCAATGCGTTTGAGCTGACCATCGCGACGATCCTCTCTGCGCAGACCACCGACATGGGCGTGAACAAGGCGACACCGGCGTTGTTCAAGATGTTTCCCACGCCGAAGGCGCTGGCGAGTGCGTCGCTCACCGAGATTGAGCCGCTGATCCGCACGACGGGCTTCTATCGCGCGAAGGCGAAGAACATCCAGGGGGCGGCCCGGGTGCTGATGGAGAGGTTCCGCGGTAAGGTGCCGCAGACAATCGCCGAGCTGACCGAGCTGCCTGGGGTGGCCCGCAAGACCGCCAACGTGGTGCTGGGAAGCTGGTTCGGCATCGCCGCGGGTGTGGTGGTGGACACGCATGTGCTACGGCTGTCGCGGCGGCTGGAGCTGACCAAAGCGACCGACCCGAAGAAGGTGGAGCAGGACCTGATGAAGATCCTGCCGCAGGACCGATGGATCCAGTTCAGCCATGAGCTGATTCATCACGGTCGGCAGGTGTGCATCGCGCGGAGGCCGCGGTGTGTGGATTGCACGCTCGAAACGCTGTGCAGCTCCGCGGATAAGACGTGGAGTTCGCACTAAGAAGCTGTGGATTGGATGAGGATATCCGCAAGCGCGGGCACAGTGGGCTCGGCGGCCTCGGCGTGGGGCGGGTAGCCGAGGTCGTGAAGGGTCTGCGAGGTGATGGGGCCAATGGAAATTCGCGGGATCTCCGGCGGCAGAGTAAGGCCTGAAGCTTCAAGCAAAGCTAGAAGGTTTGTCGCTGTGGAGCTGCTGGTGAAGGCGATGGCTTCCGGGTAGCTTGCGGGGCTGTGGAAGAGTTCGCGGATTTGCTGCGCGGAAGCTGTGGGAATGAGGGTGCGATAGGCGGGGGCGATGGTGACCTCAGCACCAGCAGCGCGCAGGGCGTCGGGAAGCACGTCTCGGGCGGCCTCTGCGCGGATGAGGAGGAATCGCGTGGGGGAGCCGTCCGGTTGGAGCGCGTGGGGGACCAGTGTGGCGGCGAGGGATTCGGCGACGGCCTGAGGTGGCATGAGATTGGGGGTGAGGCCGATGGCCTGGAGGGCGCGGGCGGTGGCAGGGCCGATGGCGGCGATGCGGAGGGCTGGAATCATCCCCAGCGAAGACACCCCACCCTGACCGGCGATGGAGCCGCCGGTCGAGGATGGGGCACCCGCCCTATGGATGCGAGCTGCGAAGGCTTCCACTGCGTTGGCGCTGGTGAAGATGAGCCAGTGGAAGCGGTCGAGGCGGGCAAGGGCGGCGTCGAGCGGGGCGAAGGTGGTGGGCTGGGCGAGCTCGATGGTGGGGATGAGGATGGGTTCGAGGCCGACGGCGCGCAGGGCGTCCGCGAGCGGCGATGCCTGGTGCGGAGCGCGGGTGATGAGGATGCGGGGCATGACCGGCTGCCCTGAGACTAACTGCAAATGCCGAGGACGCAAAGGACGCGGAGGTGCGCCGAGGTGCGCGGAGGTGCGCGGAGGTTACTTGCCCACTACAGGGTAGACGACCTCCAGCGTGCGGATCTCCCAGGGTTTGATGGGGAGGGTGATGGTGTTGCCGGTGACAGGCAGGTGGGGAGCGTTGGGGATGGGGGTCTCCATTAGGTTGGTTTCGATGGCGTAGAGTGCGCCGGGAGGGATGTGGAGGTGGGCGTCGATTCCCTTCCCGGTGGCTTCATAGAATCTAAAGATGAGGGCGTGGGTGTCTTCGGCTTTCTTGATGGCGGAGAGGATGATGTTCGGCTCCTCGATGCTGGCGAAGCTGTGGGTCGGGGGCAGGCTACCAGTGTGGGGGAAGACCTGCTGCGCGGTGAGCGGTGTGTTGAGCTCGTAGCCGCGATGGACGGTCTCGGCAGTCTGCCACGGGCCGGTGTGCGGGTAGATCTCATAGGTGAAGTGCTGCGGGCCGCGGTCGGCGTCGGGGTCGGGCCAGGTGGGCGAGCGCAGCAGGGTGAGGCGCAGCGTGTTGCCGAGGGCGTCGTAGCCGTACTTGCTGTCGTTGAGGATGGAGACGCCGGCGGTGCTGTCGCCGAGATCGGCCCAGCGGAGCGCGGGGACCTCGAACTGAGCTTTCTCCCAGGAGTTGTTGCGGGTGGTGGTGCGCTCGATGGCACCGTAGGGAATCTCGAAGGTGGCCTTGGGGCCGGAGTGCGCTAGCGGGAAGGCCGCCTTGAGGAGGACGTGGTCTTCGTGCCAGTCTACGGTGGTTTCGACGCGGATGAAGTCGGAGCCGGCGTCGAGGGAGATGTCCTGGGTGAAGTGGGACTTGCTCCAGGTGCGCTTGATCTCGATGGTCTTGCGCAGGGGCCCGTCGGCGACGACTTTGATGGAGTCGAGGGTGTCGATGGGGGTCATCTTGCCGTCGAGCGTGCCGGGGTCGATGTTCCAGGCGTCGTATTGCTTGGGGTTGTCGGCGTAGGTTTGGAGCTGGTTGGCGCAGGATTGTGGGGCGAGGTAAGCCTTTCCATCATTTGCGTTACGCAGAGAGGTGATGCAGCCGTCTTTGGAGCCCACTTCAATTGCGACAACACCATTGCTTAGAGAGAAGTTGCCGTTTGAGTCCTTGCCACCGCGCACACCACTGTCATCCGGACCCGCTGGCGGATTCTTCCTCGTTTGGCTGGCCTCTTGCGCCGTTAGGACTTCATAGCCAAATGCAGGAACGTCGGATACCTTGGCGAGGACTTCGATCTGATTTGTACCTGCAACATGTGCAACTGTCTGTGTCGGAACTATATGCCCTTTCGCGTCAGTGACGATTACCTCTTTTGAATCGACAGGAAGCTGAATGTGAAGAGGAACCATCTCGTTACGCGTCCATGCCATCGAGTTGTAAACAAGTACTGGAACTCCAACCTTCGACGTGGTGTCGATGTGCGCGTCGATGGTGTTGAGGGCGGACTCGTCGATCTGCTTGTTGGCGTTGGCGACTTCGGTGAAGTCCTTCTGCGCATCGCGGTAGATGACGGCGATGCCGGAGCCGGCGGCCAGGTCGTGGAACTGGTTGAAGGTGATCTTCTTCCAGTTTTCGGTGAGGATGTCGGCGGGGTAGGCGGCTCCGTCGAGCCAGGCGAGCGAGGCTAGTTTTTCGGCGTCGAGGGTTTGGGTCTCGCTGGTGCGCATGTTGCGTTTGTGCGCGGCCTGGGTGGTGAAGACGCCGCGGTGGTACTCGAAGTAGAGCTCGGAGTTCCAGGTGGGGATGCCGACGGCTCCCTCAGCGCCGGCCGGGGGCGGCATGTAGCCCTTGGCGATGCTGTCATAG
>Ga0302319_10016881_pt1 | contig 13412 bp, 11 predicted proteins | sample Bog_T0_2_FD_203319 | JGI IMG/M metagenome (GOLD analysis project Ga0302319, IMG submission 203319) | Peat permafrost microbial communities from Stordalen Mire near Abisko, Sweden - Bog_T0_2 | ecosystem: Environmental > Terrestrial > Soil > Wetlands > Peat | place: Sweden: Abisko, Stordalen Mire...
CGGGCTGCACAACTTCAGAGTCTCCTGCCGCTCTGCGGCATGAATCAACCCACGACCACCTGCTGCCACCACTTTTACTATAACCCATAAAGTCTAATGGGTTCGAAGTGAGCCAACACCCAGTAATGAACCTAATGGGCTGTGAGTTTGAGGTGAGTGAAGGTTCCTTCGAACTCACGCCCGTTATTATTATCTCTCTTTTTGCGATAATTTCGTAGGTTCCAGACTCATCAAATTTGCAGAGAAGACTCAAATTAAATTCCAATTCTTTGATCTGGTTTGGGCCCATGTAAATGTCGCTAGCAGATCCGAAGTATGGCTCATTTGTTTTTGCATCCAGGGATATCTCCTTTCCCGATGGTGAATTGATTAGAAATGAAAAACCCGGATCTCTTTCTGTGTCACGTGCAACAATAAAGAAAAACGTTTCATTAGTAGAAAGATTTTGAAATCGCATTTGAAGCACAACAGGTTGATTTGAGGCAATGGAATGTTTGTTCCCACCCAACTGAATAGACATTTGCGCATTATTTGTGGCTGGCCCCCAATCGTCCGCATGGGTATCAGCGGCAATAACCAAAAAAAACAATAACGAGAAAATAATAGAAAAGGCCTTGCATCGATTCGGTGAACGGTGTTTCGGTGACACATGCATGAGACTTGGTTTAGTTGAGTTTTGTTTCAAAGTCCACAGGGAATTTGAAACCGAACACGCTGTGGAACCGCTCCAATTAGGCGTGCGCAGATCAAAGCGAGGAGACGCGGCTTTGAACTTCGCGGTAGCTTTGGAGGAAAACCATGTTCTCGGCCACGGCCTTTTCGATCAATTGTTTGACCATGAATATTTCCGAGGCGTTGATGACGGCGTGGACGCTGTGCTGAAAGGCCTCCATCGGCGCGAAGGTCTGGAAGGAATTGCCCAGTAGGATGACCGTGGCGTGGCGGCGGTCGTTCATGGCCATGTTTTGCAGCTCCTTCACGGCGGCGTTTTCATCGAGGGTGTTCGCGGCGAACAGTTCCTCGACGATGACGACCTGATAACGGACCTGGCTGAAGCGTGTGAGAAAATCGCTGTGCGTGACCGCGGCGTGAACCTTGTAACCCAGTTCGTTCAACGCGGACTTCACGGCCTCAAGCCAGTCCGGCGTGGAAAAGGCGATCAGCGCGGGCTTGTCCGCCGTGCTGATGAACTGGGTTTCAAAATTGCCAGGCATGGTTATTTGAGTTTGAGCGTGGACGCCGACCCGCCCGATGGGAGCGGCGGGGTTTTCATTCTTAGGGAACTGATGGTCGAGGTGTTTTCGCCGCGTTGCTTCTTGAGGTGGTCAAGGCTGCGCGCGACGACACCGCGCTTGGAGCAATGGAGCAGGGCGGTTTCCTCGGTGATGACGCCTTTCTCAAAGGCCTCGATGCAGGCGTGATCGAAGGTGCGCCAGCCGAAGGTGTAACTGGCCTCGATGATTTCGTAGAAGGTTTTGCCTTCGCTTTCGCCCAGCCGGATGGTTTCCTCGGTGCGAAGGTTGCGTCCCATGATTTCCAAAAGCGCGTGGCGGGCGCCGCCGATTTTCGGGGCCAGCCGCTGGCTGACAATCCAGCGCAGGGAATCGGCCAGGCGGATTCGGATTTGTTCCTGTTCCTCCGGCTCGAACATGCCGAGGATGCGGTTGACGGTTTCTCCGGCGTTGATGGTGTGGAGCGTGCTCAAGACCAGATGGCCGGTCTCCGCCGCGCTCAAGGCGATCTTCACCGTTTCCTGGTCGCGCATTTCGCCGACGAGGATGACTTTTGGCGCCTGACGCAATGCGGCGCGCAGCCCGTTGGGGTAGGTGTCGAAATCAATCCCCAATTCGCGCTGGTTGAACGTCGCCTTCAGGTGCGGATGGATGTATTCCACCGGATCCTCCAGCGTGACGATGTGAACGGGCTTGGCTTTGTTGATTTCGTTGAGGATGGCGGCCAGCGTGGTGGATTTGCCGGAGCCGGTCGCGCCGGTCACCAGCACCAGGCCGGTTTTTTCCCTGGGGATTTCCTTGAGGATTTCCGGCATCTTCAAGGCTTCCAGCGTCGGAATGACCACGGTCAACTGGCGGCAGACGGCGGAATAATTGCCGCGCTGCGAGAAGATGTTGACGCGGAAACGGGATTTTTCCGAAAGCGCGTAGGCCGAGTCGCACGAGCCGTGTTTCAACAAATTTTCAATCAGCAGCCGGTTGTCGCCGATCATGTTGAGCGCGATGGTCTCCGTCTGGAACGGCGTCAGGCTGGCGATGGGCGGGTCCAGTTTAACCGGCTTGAGTTCGCCGTAGGATTCCACCTGTGGCGGGCAGCCCACGGTGAACAGCAAATCGGACACTTCCGGCTGCGAAGCCAGCATCGTGCTGATCACGTTGTTCAATTCAGGGCACCGCATAAATCAGGCGTCGTCCTCTTCCGGCGGATGGGTCAGGAAGGGCCGGAATTTTTTCCGGTCGAGCGCCTTGTCGTAGGCCTCCTCCGGCGCAATGCGTTTCATGCGCAGATGCTCCATGATATGGTCGTCCAGCGGCTGATTGCCGAATTTTTTGCCGACCTGGATCATGCCGGGAATCTGGTGCGTTTTATTTTCGCGGACGAGGTTGGCGACGGCGGTGTTGAAAACCAGAATTTCAAACGCCGCCACGCGGCCCTTTTTGTCCGTGCGCTTGAACAAGCTCTGCGCCACAACGCCTTTCAGCGACTCGGAAAGCGTCTGGCGGATTTTGTTCTGCTGGTCCGCCGGGAAAACGTCAATGATGCGGTCCACCGTCTTGGCCGCGCTCTGGGTGTGCAGCGTGCCGAACACCAAGTGGCCGGTGCTGGCGGCGGTCAGCGCCAGTTCGATGGTTTCCAGGTCGCGCATTTCACCGATGAGGATGATGTCCGGGTCTTCGCGCAACGCGCCGCGCAACGCCGCCGCGAACGACTTGGTGTGCACGCCCACTTCGCGGTGGTTCACGAGGCAGCTTTTGCTCTCATGCACAAATTCAATCGGGTCCTCCACCGTGATGATGTGGTCTTTGCGGTTCTTGTTGCAATAATCCACCATGGCCGCGAGCGTCGTGGATTTGCCGGAGCCGGTCGGCCCGGTGACGACAATCAACCCGCGGTTGAGCATGCAGAATTTTTTCAGCACGGCGGGCAGCGGCGCGTCGAACTTTTCAAAATCCTCGAACGACAGCACGCGGGTGGGAATCTGCCGGAACACGGCGGCCACGCCGTTTTTCTGGTTGAAAAAATTGACGCGGAAACGCGAGATGTTGGGAATTTCGTAGCCGAAGTCCACATCGCCCGTTTCCTCGAACTGTTTGACTTTGTATTCCGGCGAGATTTCGTAGAGCATGGCCTTGAGCGCGTCGCTTTCGAGCGGCGGATAATCCACGCGCATCAGCTCGCCGTTGATGCGCAGAATGGGCGGGTTGCCGGAAGACATGTGCAGGTCGGATGCCTTCTGCTCAAACATCAGGTTGAAAAACGCATCTATTTTGGCCATACTTTCGTCTTCTTTGCAGGCGATACTAGCTAAAGTCGCGCCAAACGCAAGTTGTGAGCACACTCTTGGAAATCATCCGTCATGAAATCCATAAAAGCGGGGTCATGCCCTTTGCCCGCTTCATGGAACTGGCCCTCTACTGTCCCGATTCTGGATATTATGAAACAAAAAAGGACATAGGGCGGCGTGGCGATTTCTATACGAGCGTCAGCGTTGGCGAACTTTTCGGCCAGCTCCTTGCCTGCCAGTTTGCAGAATGGCTGGAAGCAGAAGTCAGCAGTCAGAAGTCAGTAGTCAGAATTGTCGAAGCCGGCGCGCACGATGGAAAACTCGCCGCCGACATCCTGAACTGGCTGCAATCCAATCGCCCGAAATTTTCCGAGATTGAATACGTCATCCTCGAACCCTCGCCACGCCGGCAGGAATGGCAGAAAGAAACGCTGAAACATTTTACCAACGTCCGCTGGCTGTCTGCCTTCCCGGACGCCAGACGCCAGACGCCAAACTCCAAGTTCAACGGCATAATTTTCTCCAACGAACTGCTCGACGCCTTTCCCGTCCGCCGTTTCGGTTGGGACGCGCAAAATAAAAAGTGGTTCGAGTGGGGCGTGGCAATTGATGGCGACCAATTCATCTGGGCTAAAATTCCAGATCCGCAATCTGCAATCTGCAATCCGCAATTGGAAGCTGTTCTTCCCGACGGCTACATCATCGAAACCTCGCCTGCCGCCGAGAACTGGTGGCGCGAAGCCGCCGGCGCTCTGGCGCGCGGGAAACTGCTGGCCATTGACTGCGGATTCACGGCCGACGAAATGCTCTCACCCTCGCGCATCTGTGGAACGCTCCGCGCCTATTTCCGGCATCACGCCACCGACGACCTTTTGGCAAATCCCGGCGAACAGGACCTCACCGCGCATGTCAATTTTACCGCGATTCAAAAAGCAGGGGAGGATGCCGGGCTGAAGACGCAATTTTTTGGCAGCCAGACAAAATGTCTGGTGGACATTCTGGCGATGGCCGAAAAGGACAAATCATTCGGCGAATGGAATACGAGGCAGACGCGCCAGTTTCAAACACTCACCCACCCGGAACATCTGGGCCGCGCCTTCCGCATGCTGGTTCAGTCCCGCTGAAGTTCGTAATTCAGAATCGAAAGGCAATAAACCGCTGCCGTCTCGACGCGCAGGACAAGTTTGCCGAGTGAAATTGGTTGCGCGCCTGAATTTTGAATCGCCTGCAATTCTTCCAATGTAAAATCGCCTTCCGGCCCGATCCAGACGGCGGCGCTTTGCGGACGGCGCCCGTGCCTGGCCTGAAATTCCTCAAAACATTCGCGCGGCTGGCGGCGCCCGGTCTGCAGCGAGCCAACAATCGAGAAATCAAATCTTTCCGGGCGCGCGAGAAACTGTTCAATCGTCACCGGCATTTCGATCCTTGGCAGCCACAATGCGCCGCATTGCTTGACGGCTTCAACCGCCACCTGCTGCCACTTGTCGCGTTTGTCGGCGGCGGCTTCGGCATTGAGGTGCGTGGCGACGCGCTCCGTCAGCAGCGGCACGACGCGGTGCGCTCCCAGTTCAACGGCTTTCTGGACGATGTCCTCGATGATTTTTCCCCTGGGCACGGCCACGAGCAGCGTGACGGGGCAGGGCGGGGATGGCGTGAAATGTTTCAGCGACACGGAAAGCGTCACGGCATCGCGCGCGCAATTTTCAATCGTGCAAAGGAATTCATTCCCGATGCCGTCCAGCACCGCGACCAGTTCGCCGTATTTCACGCGCAGGACGCGCAGCGCGTGATGCGCCTCGCGACCGGAGAGCCGCAGCGCGGCCCCGGCGCAATGTTCGGGCGGCAGATAAAAACGATGCATTGAGATTTACGATATGCGATATACGATTGACGATTCAATTTGCGACAAGACGCGTAAATCGCAAATTCATCGGAACAGGTTCCTGGCCTTCTCAAAGAAACCTTTTGACATGGGGTTCACATCTTCATCGCAAAGCGCGGCGAATTCCTGCAGCTTGGCTTTTTGCTCATGGTTCAACCGGGTCGGCACCTCGACCTGGACGCGCACGTGCAAATCGCCCTGTCCGTGGTCTTGCAATTTCTTCACGCCTTTGCCCTTGACGCGAAATGTCGAATGCGACTGCGTGCCGGCGGGGATTTTGATCATCGCCCGGCCTTCGAGCGTCGGCACTTCAATTTCCGCGCCAAGCGTGGCCTGGACAAAACTCACCGGCACTTCGCAAAGCAAGTCATCGCCGTCGCGCTGGAAAATCTCATGCGCCTTGAGGTGCAGCATCACGTAAAGGTCACCCGGCGGCCCGCCGCGAATTCCGGCCTCGCCATTACCGGACGAGCGCAGGCGCGAACCGCCGTCCACGCCGGCCGGAATCCGCAATTTGATTTTTGAAGTGCGTTCCAGCCGGCCTTCGCCGCGGCAGGATTTGCACGGCCTTTCCAAAATGCGCCCGACGCCTTTGCAGTTCGGACACGTTTGCGCGATGCTGAAAATGCCGCGCGCCATGAGCACCTGCCCGCGCCCGCCACAGGTGGAGCACGTCCGCATTTGTGAGCCGTGCTCCGCTCCGGAACCTTCGCAGGTTTCGCAGCGGTCCAATTTTTTGACGGAGATTTCCTTCTCGCAGCCGAGCGCGGCCTCTTCGAGCGTGATTTCGAGATCGTAGCGCAAATCGTCGCCGCGCTGCGGGGCGGAGGGATCATGTCCGCCGCCGAAGATGCTTTCAAAAATGCCCCCGCTGCCCCCGCCGAAGACCTCCCGGAAAATATCGAACGGATCGTGAAAGTTGCCTGGCCCGCCGAACCCGCCACTGCCGCGACCGGCGCGCTGGCGCGGATCGAACGCGGCGTGGCCATATTGGTCGTAGGCGGCGCGTTTCTGCGGGTCGCTCAACGCCTCATAAGCCTCGCTAAGTTCCTTGAATTTCTCCTCCGCGGTCTTGTCGCCCGGATTTTTGTCCGGATGGAATTTCACGGCCAGCTTGCGGTAGGCCTTCCGGATTTCCTCGGGGTCGGCTTCCCGGCTCACGCCGAGGACTTCATAGTAATCACGCTTGGACATCTGGATGAATTTACGATTTACGATCTGTGATTTACGATTTGCAAGCCGCAAAGAGTTCAGGCAGCAGCCGCCGGTTTTTTGGCGACGACAACGGTGGCCGGTCGCAGCAGCCGGTCGCGCAGCTTGTAGCCTTTGCGCAACTGTTGGAAGACATGGCCTTCCGGCATTTCAGCCGTTTCCCGTTGCGAAACGGCCTCGTGCAGCGCCGGGTCGAACGGTTTGCCGGCGGCGTCAATTTCCTCAAGGCCGGTTTCAGCCAGAACTGTCTTCAATTGCTGCTGAATCATCGCGACGCCGGCTTCCAGCGAGGCAAGTTTGCCGCCCTGCGCGGTTTGCGCGGCGGCCTGCGCCATTTCTATGTGGTCAAGCACCGGCAGCAATTTTTCAATCAAGGCGGCGGCGGCGAATTGCGCGGTTTCGATGCGCTCGCGTGCGGCGCGCTTTTTGAAATTCTCCAGATCGGCGGTCGTGCGCAGCAGCCGGTCCCAGTTTTCATCGGCCCGGGCGGCGCGTGTCTTGAGTTCCTCGATTTGTTCCGGCGTCAGCCCGGCTGCGACCGGCATGCCGGCACCCGCCATTGTGTCGGCGACGGGCGCGGCGTTTTCATTTTTGTTGGTGTTCGGCTCGGCTTTTTTCATGTTGTCGTGTCTCGCGCCAATCCGCGCGGATCGTCATGCTAGGCGTTTTTCAGTCGGCGGGCAACCCTTCGCGCGAATTTTTGGATGACCGCTGTTCAGGCAGCTATAATTTCGAATGGAAGCAGTTGAACAAAGGGTTGAAGAAAGCCGTTTTCGACTCGTTCTGGCCGTGGTTGCCTGGCCCCGTGCCCATGCGCTGAAAATCCCGCTGCGGCCGGTTGACAACCACCGGAATTGCTTGCCCGCGCCTCTGAACCGGGCGTAGTATGTCCCGGATGCTTCGAGCTGGCATGAAATGGCATGACGTGTTGCCTTTCAGATTGCTGATTTCAACCGGCTGCGCGCGTAGCTCAATTGGATAGAGCGTCGGCCTCCGGAGCCGAAGGTTGTGGGTTCGACCCCCGCCGCGCGCACCATTTCATCTCACGGCATCAAGTTTTTTCAAACGCATTTTAATGCCATTTGGATTCGCACGACGGTTGTGAACAGAATGCTCACGACGTGTTATTATGCTTGCAACGTTCGCGAATAGAAATTATAGTGGTTGCCATCACAAAGATGGAAAACTTATGAAACAGCGCATTTGCCTGTTGATGACGATCGGATTGCTCGTTGTGGTTCATCAAGCCGCTGCCCAAGGGGTGCGGTTCTTTCGGATTTCCGGGCCGGCGGCATCCGCATTCACCGCGTTGCGATCCGATGGCACGATGGTCTGGAGCAACGCCCTGGCGGGCACGAACTATACCGTTCAAACGCTCGCATCCCTTCACGGCGGCACCAACTGGACGGACTACGTCCAACTTCCCGCCAGCAACGTCGCCGGCACCAACCGCCTTTTTGACCCCAATCCGCCCGCCGGCATGGCGTTCATTCCCGCAGGCGTGTTCACGATGGGAGACGCGCTGGATGGCGAGAGCGACGCCATTCCCACGAACGTGACGGTGTCGGCGTTTTACATGGACGTGAATCTGGTGAGTTACAGTCAATGGCAGTCAGTCTATAATTGGGCCACGAACATCGGATACGGCTTTGCCCATGCGGGTGCTGGCAAGCTGGCGAATCATCCGGTGCAGACAGTGGATTGGTTTGACGCGGTGAAATGGTGCAATGCGCGGTCGCAACAAGCGGGATTGACACCGGCGTATTACCTGGATCCGGGATTGACGCGTGTGTTCACCAACACGGAGAATTCGCTGATGCCGGTGTATGTGAATTGGGCGGCCAATGGCTATCGGTTGCCCACGGAAGCGGAATGGGAGAAGGCGGCGCGGGGCGGTTTGAGCGGGCAACGGTTTCCGTGGGGCAACACGATTTCCGAAAGCCAGGCAAACTATGTAGGATCCACCGGCCTGGATGGCTACGATTTGGGGCCGAGCAATTTTAACCCCGCCTTCGCGAACGGAGGCAGTCCCTATACAAGTCCGGTGGGATATTTTGCGCCAAACGGCTATGGACTTTACGACATGGCTGGAAATGTATGGGAGTGGTGTTGGGATTGGTATGCGACGCCTTACGGCCAGCCAACCACCACTAATCCAACGGGGCCGGCCTCTGGCGGCATGGCCAACTGCCGCGTTTTACGCGGAGGCGATTGGGACGACGTGGCCCCCGCGTCGCGTTGTGCAACCCGCCTCAACCGGATTCCAATCTACGGCTATAATAACTTCGGTTTCCGGTCCGTGCGGGGGCATTAGTTGTTGCGGCATCGCACAGCGCCGCACTCTTCAATTTGCGGCTTTCTCCCGAAAGCCGCCACGCGAATAAACTTTTCGCGCTTGTTTTATTTTCTAAACTGGCGGCGTGGTTCTCAACATCGGCGACAAACTCACTCTGACCATCAGCGACATCGCGTTCGGCGGCGAAGGCGTCGGGCGCACCCGCCTTCACGGTGAAGGAACCGTTTCGGCGCGGCAAGTTGACGATTTTGTCGTGTTCGTGCCGTTCGTGCTGGTCGGCGAAACCGTCGCCGCCGAAATCACCGAGGTCAAAAAGAATTTTGCGCGGGCGAAATTGCTGCGCGTCGAGAAGCCGTCGCCGGAGCGCGTCGCCCCGGAGTGCCGCTATTTCGGAGCGTGCGGGGGCTGCCAATATCAGCACATTGCGTATCCGGTGCAATTGCAATTGAAACACAAGCAGATTAAGGATTTGTTCGAGCGCGTCGGAAAAATCCCGGCGGACATAATCGCGCCGGTCATTCCGTGCCCGCAGCCCTACGGCTACCGCAACCGCATCATGATTCGCAGCCAGTGGAACAAGCCGGAGCAGAAATTGAACATCGGCTTCATCCGCGCCGACTGCGGGTTGGTGGAGGACATCGAGGAATGCAAAATCGCGGAACCGGCGCTGAATGAACAAATCCTACATGTCCGTGCCCATCCGCCGCCAAAAGGTGGAATCAAGGTCATGCTGCGGGTGCAGCCGGAAGATTGGGATGTGCCGCCGGATTCGTTTTTCCAGAATAATTTCTTTCTGCTGCCGAAGCTGATCGAAACGGTCCGCGAATTTCTGCGCGCGAGCGGGGCGCGGCATTTGATTGATTTGTATTGCGGCGTCGGTTTTTTTGGAATTGAGCTGTCGGGCGCGGTCGAGTCGGTTGTCGGCGTGGAATACGACCAGCGCGCGATTCAAGCGGCGCGCAAAAACGCGGCGGCGCGGAAAGTTGCCAATGGCGAATTCTTGGCGGCCAAGTCCGAGGAGGCTTTGCCGGGGCTGCTGAAAAAGTTTTCGCCGGAGAAAACGGCGGTGATTCTCGACCCGCCGCGCAAAGGTTGCCAGCCGGAAATCCTGCAATGGTTGCGCGCGGCGAGGCCGGCGCAGGTCATTTATGTGTCGTGTAATCCGGCAACGTTGGCGTCGGACTTGAACATTTTGTGCTCCGACGGTGTCTTTGATATTGTGCGCGTGCAGCCGCTGGACATGTTCCCGCAGACGAAGCACGTGGAGTGCGTGGCGGATTTGCGCGCGGGACAAAACCTTGCCAAACCGCAAATTTTGGACTCAACTGTTTCGACTCATGGTGATGGAAACGCGAACTGATCCGCGGAAAAATTTTGTTCCGCGCCGGCTGCCTTGGCTGCTGGCGGCGGGAATGCTGCTGTTCTACGGGCTGACCTTGAACCGCTGGGTGTCCTTGTTCAATCTCGAAGCCGTGGCCAACATTTCCGGCTGGAGATGGCAGCCGGCGGTGTTAAATCCCGTCACCTTTCTGGTCACCGCTCCGCTCCGCTGCCTGCCCGCGCCGGTGATCCCGTTCGCGTTGAATTTGTTTTCCGCCGTGTGCGCGGCGCTGGCGCTCGGCCTGCTAGCGCGGTCGGTGGCGCTGCTGCCGCAGGACCGGACGAACGCGCAGCGCAGCCGCGAAGTGAGCGACTTTTCGTTTCTGACGACCGGCAGCGCGTGGCTGCCGCCGTTGCTGGCCGTGCTGGTCTGCGGTTTGCAACTCACGTTTTGGGAGCGCGCGACGAACTGGACGGGCGAGATGTTCGACCTGCTGCTGTTCGCGATCGTAATCTGGTCGCTGTTGGAATACCGGCTGGGCGAACGCGAAGGGCGCCTGTATCTGGCCGCGTTCGTTTATGCCCTGGGGATGGCGGACGATTGGGGGCTGGTGGGCTTCTTCCCGCTGTTCTTGCTGGCGATTGTGTGGCTGCGCGGCTTCAGTTTTATTAATTTGCACTTTCTGGGGCGGATGTTGCTGTGCGGGCTGGCGGGGCTGGCGTTTTTCCTGCTGCTGCCGCTGCTGGCGGTGGCGTCGCACAAAATGCCGGCCACGTTCTGGCAGTATTTGAAGTTGAATCTTACGACGCCGGTTCAGGTTTTGCGCACCTACTTCGTCTATGGCATCCATCCGCAGCTACATCTTGAGCTGCTGTCCTTGTTGCTCATTTACCTGATGCCGCTGTTCGTGCTGGCGATCCGCTGGAAATCATTCTTCGGCGACACCAGCCGGAATGGCGTGGCGCTGGCAACTTTTGTGTTTCATCTGATCCAGGCCTTTTTGCTGGCGGTGTGCGTCTGGCTGGTCTTTGATCCGCCGTTCAGTCCCCGGCACAATGGTTTCGGCCTGCTGTTTTACTACCTCATTGCCTTGAGCATCGGTTATTACAGCGGCTACTTCCTGCTGGTTTTTGGACAAAAAGTTGCGCGCCCCCGGGGCCGTCAACCAGAGTCGTTGAAATGGCTGAATCGCCCGGTCATCGCGGGCGTGTGGCTGCTGGCCGTCGTGGCGGTGGCCGGGCTGGTTTACCGGAACGTGCCGCAAATCCGCGACACGAACGGAGACACGTTCCGGCGTTACGCCTCGTTCATCGAGGAAAAACTGCCGGCGGCGGGCGGTTATTTGTTGAGCGACGACCCGCAGCAACTGGCCCTGGTGCAGTCGGCGCTCGTGCGGGAAGGGCGGGCGCGGGATTTTGTGCCGCTCGACACGCAATCGCTGGTGGCGCCCGGCTATCACCGCTATTTGCACCGGAAGTTTCCCAAAGGCTGGCCGGAACTGGTTTCGGCCACGCAGACCAACACGCTCAATCCGGTCGGGCTGATCCAGGTATTAACCCTGCTGGCCAAAACCAACGATCTTTACTACCTGCAACCGAGTTTCGGTTACTATTTCGAGCAGTTTTATCTGGAGCCGCACGGGTTGATTTACAAATTGAAAACGCTGCCGGCGGACACGCTGCTGCCGCCGCAACCGGATAAAAATCTAATCGCTGAAAACGAAATGTTCTGGTCGCAGACTGCGGCGCCGGCGCTGGCATCCGTTAAACGCGCCGCCGCGCCAACCGCCTGGCGGAGCTGGGGCGAGCGATGGCTGGACAAATTTCATGTCCCGCGCGAACCCGACACGATGGCCATTGTGGCCGGCGCCTGTTACTCGCGAAGCCTCGATTTTTGGGGCGTTGAATTGCAGCGCGCCGGCGAACTGGAAAAGGCCGCCGCGCATTTTGACACCGCGCTCCAGCTCAATCCCGACAACGTCGTCGCCCAAATCAATCTCCAGTTCAACAAAACCTTGCGCGCCGGCGGCACCGCGGCGATGGATTTGTCCAAAGCCACCACTGACCGGTTCAGTGATTACCGCTCATGGAGCGACATCTTGAACGCCAACGGGCCGTTCGATGAACCAAGCTTCACTTTTGAAAGCGGCGACATATTGGCAGGCGGCAACGGCTATTTCCGGCAGGCCGTCGCGTCGTTTGAGCGCGTCCGGCAGCTGGATCCGGCCAATCTGCCCGCGCGCCTCTGGCTCGGCCGGATTTATCTCATGTCCAGCCTGCCGCAACGCGCGCTGGAAGTCTTGCGCGAGCCGCTGGCGCAACCGGAGAAATTTTCGCTCGTCGAAACCAACGAAACCCAGTTGCGTCTGCTCGCCGCCGCCGCTTATCTCCAGGAAACCAACTACGCCCGCGGCGCGGAACTGCTCAATGCCGAGATGGCCCTCCACCCGGACAACAATGAATTGTTCGCCGCCGCCGCGCAGGCTTACCTGGTGCGCGGCCTGTTCACCAACGCGCTCGGCGTGATTGACCGCAAATTGAAAGCCGCGCCCGACGACCTGGACTGGCTTTACAGCCGGGGTTACGTTTTCATTCAACTTAAAAATTACGATGCCGCCATCGCCGCCTTGAGCCGCGTGCTGGCGGTTCAAACCAACAATGACAACGCGCGCTTTAACCGCGCCATCGCCAATCTCGACAGCGGCCGCCTTGACGCCGCGCGCGCCGACTATTTGCGGTTGCAGCAAAGCTTTACCAATGCGTTCCAGGTCGCCTACGGTCTCGGCGAAATCGCCTGGCGCCAGCACGACACCAACGAAGCCGTCCGCAATTACAAAATTTATCTCGGCGCCAACGCCAACACCAACAGCGACGAGTTCCAAACCGTTCGTGAACGGTATCGCGAATTGAAAAAGTGACAGGTGACAAGTGACGTGTGACACGAATTGTCGCCAGCTGTAGTCTATTCACGTGTCACCCGTCACGCGTCGCTGAATTATGCGCGTCACACACATCATCACGCGGCTCATCGTCGGCGGCGCGCAGGAAAACACTGTTGCCACCGTCCTCGGTCTGCGCCGGAAATCCGGCGTCGAAGCCGGTTTGATTTCCGGGCCGACGACCGGTCCCGAAGGCTCGCTTGAATCTGAAGTTTCAAAAATTCCCGGCCTGCTCACCATTGTTCC
>Ga0302319_10016882_pt1 | contig 13412 bp, 10 predicted proteins | sample Bog_T0_2_FD_203319 | JGI IMG/M metagenome (GOLD analysis project Ga0302319, IMG submission 203319) | Peat permafrost microbial communities from Stordalen Mire near Abisko, Sweden - Bog_T0_2 | ecosystem: Environmental > Terrestrial > Soil > Wetlands > Peat | place: Sweden: Abisko, Stordalen Mire...
ATCCGCAGCGGAGGCATCAGTCAAGGCCGCGCGTTCTTTGCGCGCCGCGCAAGCGGGCGGAGCGAAGCGGAGAGCCTTTACGGATGCCGGAGCGGAGGATATGCCGCGTCAGCGGCCCATGCCCATCCCCTGCACGAACTTATGCGCCTGCACCTGTGCCTGTACCGGCTCGATCTTCTGCGCCGCTGGCTCCGGCTGGATCGCCGATGGATGCGACACATCCCGGCTCAGTGCATGGCCCAGCGTCTTCGCATCGTTCGTGTACATATGCACGTCGTATTGAGCGCGAGAGACGGACACATACGCCATGCGGCTGTTGAGAAGCTGGCTGTGCGCCTGCTCCGAGTCCACATGGACGAGCACACGGTCGGCGGTCTGGCCTTGGCTGCTGTGGCTCGTCACCGCATAGCCGTAATCAAGATGCGGATGCTGCTTGACGTTGAACTCGATCTCCCGGCCTGAGTCCATGCGCAACTTGAGATTGCCGTCGCCGTCGATCTTATCGACCGTTGCTAACTCGCGGCTGGCGATCTTCTGCGGATGATACGGGGCCGTGAACTGCACACGGTCGCTCTCTGAGAAGCTATGCTCCGCCTCCCGGTAGACCGTCACGCCCTGCTGCCGCCGTGGATCGTAGCTCACTTCCTGGCCGCTCTTGCGCTCCACCGTGACAACATTCTCGGCGCGGTCCACGCGCGCAACGCGCGCGTACTCTCCGGCCTCGAAGCCGTGCGCCTTGCTGCTCTTCGCATAGCGCACGATGTCGCCCGGTTCATAGTTCTGCGCCCATTGCCTATCCGCGCCGGTCAACTCCTGCCGCGTGTTCAACACCTGCACCGGATGTTCTTCGTTCTTGACCTGGCCAGCGTCCTGCATCGCACGATGGATGTGCTCGTTGATCTCCCGCCGCGATTGATTGTCCGGCGAGACGACAAGCGTATTCTCCGGCTGACGCACATACTCGCGGGCTATCTCGCGGATGCGCTCGCTGCGGTCCACGATCTCATGCACTCGGCCCTGGCTGTCGAGATTGGCGATTGCTTCTTTTACTTCGCCCCGCGCGAGCTGCTCCACGGCTTCTTTCAACGCCGGGTCTTTTTGCCGGATGATTTCGTCAAGCCGCGCCGTGCGCATCCCGGCTTCTTGCAACTGCGCATACGGTCGGCCAGCTTCGACCGCCTCATGCTGCCGCACATCGCCAACGAAGAGCACACGATCATTTTCTTTTAGCCGCTCCACGAACGTGTGCATCTGCTTGGTGCTGGCCATGCTCGATTCATCGACCACATAAAGCCGTTTTTGTCCGTCGTCGGCGCGGTCGCCGCGCGTCAAGTGCCGCTGCAAGGTCTCCGTCTCCATGCCCGACTCGCCCAGCTTTTGCGCCGCGCGGGAAGTCGGCGCAAGCCCTTTGACCTCATAGCCCGCGCTGACTGCGGCCTCCCGGATGGCGGCTAAAGAAGTAGTCTTTCCGCCTCCGGCCACGCCCTCAAGAGCCATCATGCGGTCGCGGTTTTCGAGCACGTCTTCGACCGCCCGCCGCTGGCTCACGCTCAGATGCGGATGGTTTGCCTCGACCTGCTGCCGGACCTGGCCATCGGCCAACACTTCGCGGTTGCCCTGGCCGCTGCGCATCCGCTCGATGATCTCGCGCTCGTAACCCTGCATCTCGCCGGTTGTGAACGCGCGGCCCGCAAGTCCCGGTCTGCGCTCGACCTCGATCAACTCATGCGCTGCGACGCGCCGCTCGAACTCGGCCTTGATCTCCTTGAAGTGCGCCGCACCCATGCTGTGTTTCAACGCATCGCGCATCAGCGTCCGTTCATCGACGATGGCCTCGCGCTCCGTGCCGCGCTCCCGCGCATAACTCACGGCTGTCTGCGCCACGCGCTGCGATTCTTCCGGCTGCAACTCAACGCCTGGTCGCCGTTGCGCTTCCTCGATCACCCGCTGCGGTTGATGGCCATACTCTGCGGCCATTGCTCGATGCTGCGCCTGCACTTGCTGCGGCGTTAAATCGAGCTTCGCCTCGCGCGTCTTGTGCGCCGCGATCTGCGCCGCCTCCGGCCCCGTGCGGCCCTGCTCCGCAAGTTGTTCCGTGATCTGCTGACGCCGCGGACTCGACGCCTCCATGTATTCCCGCGTGTAACCCTTGATCTCCGGCTGCCCGTGCTCGCCGCGCTCGATCTCGTAACCCAACTGCTGCAACCGCGCCGACAACTCCGAACGGTAAACCGCCGTTGCGTACTGCTGCGTCTTGTAAAGCTCCTGCGGCTGCAAGGCTCGCGTGTTTCCGTCGGCGGTCTCGGCGATATTGAAAATCACCGTGTGCGTGTGCAACTGCGGCGCGGCATAACCATCAACAGGTCGGCTGCTGTCGTGCTCGAACTTGGCAACGATCCACGCGCCGGTCGTCTCGGCGGGCGCATTGCCGCCGATCCGCGCCTGCGCGTATTTCTCCATCTCATTGAGCGCCGTCCGCACACTCTCCCGGTGGGCTTCTTTCACGCGGTCGTCGCCGCCGACAAGCGCCGTCAACGATACCGACTTCGGCGCGCTGAACGTCGCATCCCATCCGGCCCTGTGCTCCATCGTGCGCACCGTCTCGCCCTGGTCGTTCACATACTCCCGCGCCGTCTGATGCCGTACCAACTGCTCGCCCGTCGCCGGATGCTGGCCCTCGGCAAGCCGCGCGAACTGATCCTCGTTGACTTCGCCCGTCAAGCCCCAGCGCGCGGCAAGCTGGCCTTGCCACTCGCCGCGCACACGGTCGCCCTCGGTGTAGTAGTTGTCCTTGGCGTTGGCGAACTCTTCCTTGTGGTACGCCTGCGCCTGGCTCGCGCTGATCGGTTTCGACATGGAGATCATGGCATTTACTCGTAGAAGTGCTGCTGGCCCATCCCGTTTTGTTCACCCGATGGATTGCGCGGCGGCTCGCTGGTCGGCGGAACTTCAACATGTGTAGGCGGATTGATCTTTCGCTCGATAAACTTTTCGTGATGCGCCTCAAGCTGCAAGTAAGGAACGCGCAACCGCACGACATAGTTTCCATGCTTCAAGAAGCCGTGCAACGGATCAAGCCCGCCGATCTCAGAGGCCATGACCAGAGGCTCCAGCGTAATCTCCCGCTGCTGGCTCTCCGAGTCGCGCGACTGCGGAAAATGCCCATGCGTCCGCGTCTCCCGGCACCGCTCGATCTCAACCTCGCCGATGCCTTTCGAGATCCACTCCGCCGCCTGCGGTTCGCTCGTCTTGAGATAGATTTTCGTGGCGGGCTGCGACAGCAGCGCCTCCGCGATATGGCCGTACAGCGCCTCGATCTGCGCCTTGCCCTGGAAGCCGAGAACCATCGGGCTATTCGATTTCCGGCTCTCAGTGACCGCCGTCGTCAGTTGTGGCAGCCGTTGCAGGCTGGCCAACTCGTCAAGGACGAACCACGTCTTGCGCTTGTTTGCCGCTCCATCGTCCATCGTGCGCAACACGAGCAAGTCAAGCCATAGGCTGATGAGCGGACGCAACCGCTCCCGCACCGTCGGCTTCGACGTGATAAACACCCAGCCCTTGCGCTCCTTCGCCCATGCCGCCGCGCTCCAGCGCCGCTCCGTCTCCGCCTCGCTCGGCAACAGCTTGAAGGCGTCCGCAACCATGTTCAAAGAACCAAGAACGCCGCTCCGCTGCGGCCCGCCGTGTGGGTCGATCATTGCCGCCATTTCCGTACCCTGCACTCGCCGGTCGATCTCGTCCGCATTTGCAAGCCACGCCGTCAACTGCTCCGGCGTCGGCTTCAGATTCAGCAAGTGAGCGAAGATGCGGCGCGGCGCTTCCACGAAAAAACGCTGCCTCGGGTCTTGCTCCGGGAACAGAGAAGCGGCTAAGGTAAGAGCCTCTGCTTGATGCGGAACCTCGTCGCCGGGAGTCCAGAACGGGCAGCGCGCGTCAAGAGGATTCAGGATCACGTCGCCGCGCCTTGGGTCGTAGAACTGCGGCAGATACTCCATCGCCGGGTCGTAAACGACCGCCGTCTCCCCGCGCTCCCATATCTGGCTCAACACCTGCCGCACGATCGCGCTCTTGCCGTGCCCCGAGTCGCCCACCACAAGCAAGTGCATCGCCTCGCGCTCGCGCGGCAGGCGTACCCAGCGGCTCTCCCGGTTGTGGAAGGTCCGCTCCGCCCAACTCTGGTTTTCATTGATGAACGCAAGGCCGTCCGGCAGGTACTTCTTCAACCATTTATGCTGCCCCAGCTTCTCGTTGAACTCCGCCGTCGTCACCAACTCCGGCCCGCGCAACCGCCGCCCATGCTTGTACACAAGCGCCCGCTTCCGGTCCTTCGGAACCGCCACGAACAGACCCAGAACGAACACGGCAAGCGAGCCATAGACCGGCCTCTCGATGTACTCCCACACCGTTTGATCCCGGTATATCCAGTGCCCAAGATAGCGATGCAACGCCTGGTCGTTGAAGGATGCCGCATCCCACACCGGCTTTACCCAGCCTGCGGCGACAGCCGCGTCCGTCACCGCATACGCCCTGGCCCCATCGGCCCGCTGGATCGGCTCAACCTCGCCGTCCACAGCGAACCGCTGCTGACCCTTTTTGTTGACCACATCGAGCAACGCATAGCGCGTCTGATTCTTTGCCGACAGACCACCGCGCACCCATGTCTTCGCGTACACCGGCAGATAGAACCGCTCCAAAAAGCTCCAGTCCTTCGCGTACTGCCACCACATCCCACAGGCGAAGAACACGAGCGCGAACAGGAGCGCGCCGTAACTTGCCAACGGCTTCCGGCTCGGCCAACTCTGGTACTCCTTACGACCCCATTCCGCCATGCTCATGCCTCCGTTTTCGCTTCGGTTTCTGCTTCGCCCTGATTCTCCGGCGCGCTCTCTGGCACCGCCGCTGCCAGCCTCTCCAGCGCCCGCTTTGTTTTGCCACCGTCCGCCCGCTCGATCAACCCCTGCATCTGCTCATGCGTCATCGGCTCGCCCTTGCCCAGCGCAACGAGAAGATTGACAAGGATCGTCCGCAAGGCAAGAACCTCCTCCAACACCACGCCCGCCTCGCCGCCTGCACGGTCGGCGCCCAGCAGCTTGCCCCGTATCCACTCGCTCAGATTCACGCCGCTGGCGCTGGCCAACTCCTCCAGACGCCCGTACTCCGACTCCGTGACCTTCGTCGTCACTGACTTTGTGCGCAAAATGGAACTGACCATCCCGTCTCCCTTTTTTCTAATCTCTGTAACGGTTACAGAGAAGATAGGGATATAATACTCCCATGAACAGGATGAGACTCTGGCGCTCGAAAAAAACCTCTCAGGAAGCGGGCCGACAGACGCAGGTTTGCGTCTGGACCCCGGAACAGGATGCCGAACTTGTACGCCAGCTTTGTACCCGGCTGGCTGAACCATCCGAGCGGGGAAGCTCCCTGCGCTCAGTTCTGATGAAGCAACTGAATCGCCGCCGAACCATCGGCGACACATGGTCTGCTGGCGGCTGGACTGTCGAATTCGACCGCCCGTTCGTCGGCCCGTGGTGGTTCATGCGTCAGATCGGCGGAAGGATTATCGGGCCATTGGAGACGCACATCGAACTGACACCCGAGGAAGCGAACAAGCTAAACCTGCGCCTGGACAAGGTCATCGCCAAGGAAATCGAAGCCTGGGCCACGGAGAAGGATTTCTACGGAACCATGCGCGACGACACCGGCGTCATCCTCTCGGAGTCCCTCACCCTGCCCCACGAAGACAGAGTCATCCGCCGCCCGGCCAGCGACGCCGACTTCGCCGCCAACGAAGCAAGGATCGCCCGCGCCATCCATGACGCCGCCGTTGCCTACCGCAAACCGCCCTTCAAGGACTCCTCGTTGATCGAGTTCGAGGGCGCTTTCGGCTTCCCCAGCTTTTGCCAGATCGCACACCGCCAGCATCAGGGCCGCGTACAGTTCGCCCTCATCCACATGCCCAACGGCGGCTCAAGCCCGACCAACATGGTCGAGTCCCTGGCTACCCTCATGCGCCAGCGCTTCTATCCCAAGCTCGATCCCGGCCTCATCGACTGGTTCGATGTCATCCCGCCCGGCACCTACGATATGTACCGCGAGATCGTCATCCACGCCGTCACCCTGCAACACGCCAACGGCGTCTATTCCGATCCCGACTGGAGCGGCGCGCCTGATGACCCCTCCGGCGAGTGGCGGGCCTTCATCGAAGCCACTATCGCGCGCGGACGCAAGGCCCGCGAACTCGCACAGGCCGCGCCACACAACGAAAACGCGGTTGCCGATTAGCAACCGCGTCAACCTCTTTTTTCTTTAGTCGCTTGTTTTCAACGGTTGCCATATAGCAACCCAAGGTTGCTATTCAGCTCCCAATCTGGGGTAGTGTGTCCCTATCATTCCCATGCGAAGCATGGTCGGGCTTTACGATGCTGGATGAGGCGAGGACGGAAGAGGCTGAGACGGCTCTGGCTGGCCTTCTGCCGATGTTTTCATGTCGCAACACTTCCGTCTTGATTGACGAAGAAGCATTTCGTCGGTTCACGCAAAATGCTAACTGCCAGAATCGCCACAACAACTCGAATTCTCCCATCTGGTTTCTCGTCCCAAAGGGGCATCACTTCGACTTGCTTGCCCTTCTCGTCTGGATACAAGAAATTGATTTGATCTCCGATCAAATCCCTCCAGAATTGGTAACCCTTATGCCCATATACTGCGACAACGTGTTCGAACGCCGCATCCAGCAATTGCTTAATCTCAGGCTTCATTGTCTTACTCCTACCACGGGCCAGCAGCGGAACAAAGCGGAATTAGCGGAATTTGGGTGCTCCAAAAGGTTGACCCATCTCCGGGAATCCAAGCGGCCAACATGATGTGAAGACACCAAAAGGCCTTGCCCGCGAATGTAAAGTAGTGATGCGCAGGATGCAGGGCGATCTTAAAGACTCGATCACCGATGTTAAATTCGTATTCGACCATTGATCCTTTTCCGGTCGGGTCTTTTGCGTTTACCGGATCGCCACTCGCATACAAGTACTTATGCAGTGATGCAGGATCGATGGCATTGCCATCCAACGGGTCTCTTGAGAGGAAGCGTCCTGTGCCGGGATTATAGTATCTGGCGCTGTAAGTTTGCCCGACACCATTTTCAACTACCGTCGCTCGCAACCCTAACGTCACTGTGAACTTGCAGACGCTCGGCCCCTGATGCCATGCCTGATTTTTACTCGAAGGCCCCTGATGCGGTTTTTCTCTTAGCTGCGGCTTCGCGGCTAGAGGCGGTTCGTACAACGCCTGGATTGGGGCTGATTCCATTGCCTCCGATTGTACGGCTTTGGGGCCGTGAACGGGAGCGGATTCTGCGCGGGATTGTGAACGGATGGCACGACGGAAGAGCGGTAGATTGGGGGCCGGTTCCGGGACGGAATCGGCCCCTTCTTTAGCAGCTATAGCAGCTACTAAAAGAAGAACATTATTCCTGCTCTTCCTCGTCCGATTCGGCGTCCAGAGCGGCGAACAGTTGCTCGGCGGTCGAAGCCGGAACTCCGGGCCACATCTGGCCTGGAACATCCTGGGCAAGTACGGCGCTTCCGACAGCTTCCTCCGGGGCTTCCGCACCGCGTTTGAGCTGCGCTGCCGGATGGGTTGCCGAGTGGATTTGCTTGAGCATCCGTATCGAGACGTGCGTGTAAATCAGCGTCGTGTCGAGCCGGGCATGACCGAGCATTTGTTGTATGAAGCGGATGTCCGCGCCGCCCTCGTGCATCAGCGTGGCCATTGTGTGGCGGAAGAGATGGCAAGCGCCGCGCTTGCCGATCCGCGCTCCCTCGACATATTGCCGGATGATGTAGCTCAACGTCGTGCGCCCCAGCGGTTCGCCCTGCACGGTCAAGAACAGGGTCATGTCGTCCGGCTCGGTGGCAAGCTGGGGCCGCGCCTGGTCCAGATACTTGTCGAGCCACGCGACGGCGCGCTCGCCGATGGGGATTACGCGGTCCTTCTTGCCCTTGCCTTCGCGGATGGTCACGACGCCCGCCGCGCGGTCCACGTCGTAGAGTTTGAGATTGACCAACTCCGTGCGCCGCATCCCGGTCGAGTAAAACACTTCCAACATGGCGCGGTCGCGCAGCCCCACCGGGTCGCCAACCTCCGGCTGTTGAAGAACGATCTCGGCCTCCGAAGCCGTCAACACACGCGGCAAGGGCTTCGGCAACCGGGGAAGCTCGATCTCCGATGCCGGGTTATGCAGCAAGTAGTTTTGCCGCGTCATCCATCGGAACCATGAGCGCAAGGGCGACAGCCGCGAGTGCTGGCTGGCGAAGCTCAAGGGCTGCCCGTCCTTCTTGCGGTAGTGGAACAAGTACCGCTGATAGCGTTCCAACACGGGCCGCGTGATCTCGACTGGATCGGTCAGCCCGCGTTCCTGCGCCCAACGCTCGAAGAGCGATAGATGCTCGTGGCGCACATGGCGCGTGTCGTCGGTGAAGCCCTTTACGGCCAGAGACTCGATGTACTCTTCGAGCATGGCCTGTAACGGTGTGCTCGGCGCTATGCGCAGCTTGCGCGGTTTGACTACTCGGGCCATCTCTCTACCTCCTTATTATGGTTACGACGAGGCGGGCTTTCTTCCTGCCTCCGTATAAGTGTTTTTCCGGCCCCCCGCACTGGATCGCATGGAAGCCCCATGAACATTGGCGATAACCTGGATAAAGTGAACCCGACACCCCGCCGACTTGGGGCCGACTTGACCCCGACTTCTGGCCCTCCGGCCCCGACTTCTTTTCGTCGTACTCACTTCTTTCGCAGCTTTTCCACGTCGATCAGCCCGCCCAGAACCGGCTTTCCGCCGTCGGCGGGAAGCGTAAAGACAAGCTCGTAGACGATGCTCTGGCCACGGCCGCCGCGATGGATCAGCAGATATTCCAACTCCTCCAGCCGGTGCAAGTGCGTCTTCAACTGCGTATCGCCCCAGCCGGTCGCCTCGCGCACATCGCGCCGGGAGAAGCGGTAATCGGACCGCGCCATCTTTTGCCGCTCACACTCCGCCGTGACCATCTCATCGACGACCAGGAGCAGCCGCCGCGTCTGCGGCGGGAGTTCATCGAGTGACCGGCCCAGCACTTCATGAGCGAGCCGGTTGGCGACGGCTATATCGTTCACCGTGACCTCGATGTACTCGACCGCGCGGCCATTGTGCTCGACCGTCTTCCGTGGGCGCTGATGCTGATGCAACAGCGCAACGCTGCGGATGAGCGTCAGATACTTCATGTGGTCGCGCCGGGTCCGCGTCTGCGAGTCGTGGAAGGTCAACTCCCGCGCATAGGGATTGACCACGGAAACAGGCCGCAAGAGCCGTTGCGCGTTGCGATGCACGGCGAGCACCGCCGCGCGGTCCTGCCGCCGCAACAGCCCTTCGACCGTCTGCGCCTCGCGCTGCACTCGGTGGATGGCCTGGGTCTGCTCGCGGTCTTCGTTGACCGTGAGGACCATGCAACGGTTAAGCATTTCCTCGTCGAGATTGATGGCCGTTGTGGTCAGGAAGATCATTACCGGCCCCTCGACACGGTACTGATGCGTAATGTGCCTGCCGGTGTTCGGGTCTTTGCCGGTGCTGGCGATGGTCAACACACCTTCCGACTGCAACAGTTTCAGCGCGTAGGCCGCAGAGTGCGCGCCCTCCTCCTCCACGATGGCCAGCACCTTATGTTTGAGGTCGGCTTCGCCCATGTAAAAGAGAGACTGGCCGGTCATGGCGGAGTATTGAACGCGCTGTTCTTCGGGCAGGAACGCGAGCACAGCCTCCATCAGCGAACTCTTGCCCGCAGCTGATGATGATTGCACCATCACCGCGAGCGGCGATTCCAAGTGCCGCGAGACCACGCCCAGATAACCAACGAGTTTGTTGGTCTCCTCGCCCACAACGCCGCACCGGGCGAAGTCTTCGACGATGCGCTCCAACAGGCGCGGATCGCGCAGCAACTCCATCGCCTGGGCGCGCTCTTCATCGGTCAACTTGACCTCCGGCTCCTTCGGCGCGAGCGCCAGCTTGATCTGCTCGTCTTGCAGTTCCTCCAGTTTCAACAGGACCCGGCCAAGGTCGCGGCGCAACACCTCTTCCTTGATGCCAAGTTCCTCGGCGGCTTGCCTGGTAAAGACGCTGCGCTGCCGCGCAGAGTAAAGGTCCAGTGTGTCCACGTGGAAGGCTGATTCATTGCGCGGCGTCTTGCCCGACACAAGCACGTTGACCTTCAACAGTTCGTAACTCATGTTCTTGGCCAGCCCGCGCACACGATAGCGCCGCTCGCCCTGCTGCAAGAAGATGTCCTCGCCGCGTATCTCGACCGCAACATCTGTCGTCGGCGCGGGCGCTGCCGTGGCTGACTCCGGCTCTGCCGGTGCAACCGGCTCCGGTGCGGCGGCTAAGGAAAAAACCTCTTCAGTCAGCGCGTCTGTTGTCGGCATTGGCTCCGGCTGTGGCAACTCTTCCTCGATCTTTTTTTCTTTAGTCGCTGTTTCTGCTTCTGCTGGCAGTGGCTCGATCTCTGGTTCCGGCGCGGCTGCGCGTTGCCCCTTGCCCAGCCATGCCGCGCGATTGATAAGTACGCCCAAGCTCTTCGCTGCTGGCTTCACCTGCCGCGCATATTCGTTGGCGTCCACGCCCTTCGGGAACTCGATGCGGAAACACTCGATTCCTATCTCGATCAGTTCCTCGGCCAGCTTCGCGGCGGCTTTGTCTCCGGCCTCGTCGCGGTCGTAGGCGATGTAAACCCGCTCCGTGCCGTGCCTCTCGAACGCGGCCCGATGGTCGGCTGTGAAGCCGTTCACGCCGTAACTCGCCGTCACGTTGCGATGCCCCGCAACCCAGAACGTCAAGGCGTCGATCAGCGCCTCGCACAGGATGATTTCTTTCGATGCGATCAGGGCTTCTTCATTCCACACGCCCCGATGGTCGCCGGGAAGATACAGGTGTAACGGCGTTCCCTCGCGCAGCCGCGCCGTAATCTTCCGCCCATACATCTCGACCACCTCGCCGGAAGCATTGAACACCGGGATAACGATAGAGCCGTTAAAGTGCTCGTGGCCGCTCTCGCGCAGGATGCCGAGCCGCTGCAAGCGTCCGCGCATCTCCGCGCCGGCGACGCGGTTCTTTCCCTCAAGCCCATAACCCAGCGTCCGGTTGGCGAAGCCCAGCTTGAAGCGGTCGATGATCTCCGAAGACTGGAGGCCGCGCGAGGCGAGATACTTCAACGCCTCCGGCGACTGCTTCAACGTCCGGCTGTAGTAGTCCACGACCTGCAACAACAGCGCCCGGTCGTCCGCCTCCCGCGCAACCGGCGGCGGCAACTTCGGAACCGTGCTCTGCTTTACTGGCTGCACCGGAGCGGCGGCTAAGGGAAGATAGTCGGCTCTCAGCAACTCGACCGCATGGCGGAAGCTGATGCCGTTGGCCTTCATTACCCAGTCGATGGACGTGCCGCCCATGTTGCAAGCGCCCAGACAGTGCCAGAGATTCTTCGCCGGAGTGATGACAAGCGACGGGTTCCGGTCGTCGTGGAACGGGCAGAGGCCCAGCAGGTCTGCGCCGTGCCGATGCAACTTGATGCCCCGCGCCTCGGCCAACCGCTGCACCGATACCTCCCGCTTCAGCCGCTCGACCTCATCCTCCGGGATTCTTGCCATTTCCAGCCCTCCGCCGAAAAACCTGTCAAGTACTTTTTGTTATTTTTTTGATACCCTGATGACTGTAATAAGGTATACAGCATATTGTTATATTTTGGAAGGGCGATGGAGGGCCGATATGCACATCTTTGTCGAGGACTGCCTTTACATTGGGGACATGCCGAAGAAGTCTAAGCTCGCTCCGACAGCTTTAGAGAAGGAGACGATAGGCCAGCGCCTCGCACGGGTCCGCAAGGAGCGCGGCCTTACCCAAGTCACCCTGGCCGAGCGCACCGGCCTGATTCAGGTTGTCGTTTCCGACTATGAGCGCGGCAGACTGCGCCTTCCCGCAGACATTGCCATCCGCTTCGCTGAAGTCATGAACGTAACCCTCGATGAGTTGCTGCAACCCCAGAAGAAGAGCGGCGGAGAGAAGACGGCGAAGCAACCAAGCCTCAAGCTCGTCCGGCGCATGGAGCAGATTGAGAGTCTGCCCCTCTATCAGCAGCGGGCCTTGCTGACGACTATCGACACCTTCATTACTGCCGCCGAGGGCAAGTAAATGCTGAGCACGGCCATTTCTCTGATTACCGCGCTTGGTGTTGGAAGCCTCCTGGGGGCTTTCTTTCAGTCGCGTTTCGAGCAGCAGAAGCATCTGAACGAACAAGAACACGAGTTGAAGAGCAGACGCTATTTATGCATTTTGATACTCATGCTCAGCAAGCTCGAACCGAAGACCGGCGTACCTCATCTGGCGTTGCATCGCCCCGATCTAAAAGGACTCGATGATCTCGATGCAGAGATTCGCATGGAGCTTTTCAACGCCATGCTCTTTGCCAGCGATGATGTGATTGCGGCGATGGCCGAGTTCATTGCAAGCGCCGGGTACCCAGCCTATATCCGCACAGTGACAGCGATGCGCCGCGACCTCTGGAACAAAAAGACCTCCATTGATGAAGCTGCCTTGGATGGAGCCACTAAAGGGATTACTCTGACAGATAGAAGTCTCGTGTAGTTTGCATGTGTTCTTTTGGACACATGAGAAGAAGACATTCTTCTCATAGCTGAGAACCATCCGCAGCGGAGGCATCAGTCAAGGCCGCGCGTTCTTTGCGCGCCGCGCAAGCGGGCGGAGCGAAGCGGAGAGCCTTTACGGATGCCGGAGCGGAGGATATAGCCGCGTTAGCGGCTCATGCCCATACCCTGACCGATGTCTTGCGGAGCTTGCTCCATGCCCACCGACTGCGGCCCGATCTTCATCCCCGCAAGCTCGTCATGGATGTTCTGCTGCATCGCCGATGGATGCGATACGTCCCGGCTCAGCACATGGCCCAGCGTCTTCGCGTCGTTCGTGTACATCTGCACGTCGAACTGCGCCCGCGACACCGACACATACGCCATGCGGCTGTTGAGCAGCTCGCCGTGCGCCTGCGATGAGTCCACATGAACGAGCACTCGGTCGGCGGTCTGGCCCTGACTGCTGTGGCTCGTCACCGCGTAGCCGTAATCGAGATGCGGCATCTGCCGCACGTTGAACTCGACCTCGCGGCCTGAGTCCATGCGCAGCTTGAGATTGCCGCTATTGTCGATCTTTTCGACCGTTCCCAGCTCGCGGTTGGCGAGTTTTTGCTCATGATACGGGGCCGTCATCTGTACACGGTCGCCCTGGGCGAACACGCGCTCCGTGTCGCGGTAGACCGTCACGCCCTGCAACCGGCGCGGGTCGTAACTCAGCTCTTCGCCGCTCTTGCGAGTGATGG
>Ga0302319_10016883_pt1 | contig 13412 bp, 8 predicted proteins | sample Bog_T0_2_FD_203319 | JGI IMG/M metagenome (GOLD analysis project Ga0302319, IMG submission 203319) | Peat permafrost microbial communities from Stordalen Mire near Abisko, Sweden - Bog_T0_2 | ecosystem: Environmental > Terrestrial > Soil > Wetlands > Peat | place: Sweden: Abisko, Stordalen Mire...
GACGCCCAGGTCCAGACCAGCCGTCTCGATCAGATGGCCGCGCCCACCGCTGCGGTGAGCATGAACAGCCAGAACATCACCAATCTCGCCACCCCGGTGAACGCCACCGACGCGGCGAACAAGGCCTATGTCGATGCCTCGGCTGCAGGCCTCGACGTGAAGGACAGCGTGCGCCTGCTCGCGGCGACTGCACTCGCGGCGTACACCCGCGTCGGCAATGTGCTGACCGAGAACGTGAACGGTGCGCTCGCCAACATCGACGGCGTCGCCCCGGCGCTCAACGATCGCATCCTGCTGACGGCCGGCGCGTCGAACGTCGACAACGGCATCTACGTCGTCACCAGCCTCGGCGGTGCCGGCGCCCCGTGGGTGCTCACCCGCTCTTCGGACGCGAATACCAGCGCCGAAGTGATGTCGGGCATGTTCACCTTTACCTCGGAAGGCACGACCTACGCCGGCAGCGGCTGGATCCTCACCACTCCGAATCCGATCACGCTCAACACCACCGGCCTGACCTTCACGCAGTTCTCGCAGGCCGGAACCATCATCGGCGCGAACGTCGGTGCGGGCGCTGGCTGGTACCAGGGCAAAGTCGGCACCACGCTGAACTTCAAGTCGATCATCGCCGCATCGAGCCGTCTCAGCATCACGGTCAACACCAACGATCTCACTCTCGATGTGGTCGAGGCGAATCTCGTCCTCAACAACATCGGCGGCACCCTGAGCGCGACCAAGGGCGGCACCGGGCTGACCACCACCACGCAGAACGGCGTGCTCATCGGCGGCGCCACCAACACCTTCGTGATGACCGCCGCCGGCACCGCGAATCAGGTCTTCGCCGTCCCCTCTGGCGGCGGCGCCCCGGTCTTCGGCGCGATCAATCTCGCGTCTTCGGCCGCCGTCTCCGGCGTGCTCCCGATCGCGAATGGCGGCACCAATTCGAGCACGGCACTCACCGGCTCCGGCGGCGTCGCGGTCGTGACCGGCGCGGGCGGCGGGATCATCCAGGGTCCGTCCGGCACCACGACTCAGGTCCTGCACGGCAATGCCGGCGGGCTGCCGACCTTCGGCGCTGTCGCGCTGGCCACCGACGTGTCCGGCCAGCTGCCTGTCGCAAACGGCGGCACCGGGGCGTCGACCAAGCCTGCCGGCTTCGATGCTCTGAGCCCGATGACCACGCTCGGCGACATCATCTACTTCAGCACCACTGGTGCCCGTCTCGCTGGCAACACCACGGCGACCAAGAACTTCCTCACGCAGACCGGCACTGGCGCCATCTCGGCCGCGCCCGTGTGGGGCGTGATCACCGCGTCCGATATCGCGTCCGGCATCATGACCATCGCGCAGGGTGGCACCAACTCGGGCACCGCGCTCGCTGGCTCGACCATCATGATCTCGTCCGGCACTGGCGGTGCGATCGTGCAGGGCGCGGCCGGCACGTCGGTCCAGGTCCTCCACGGCAACGTCAGCGGTGCGCCAACCTATGGCGCCGTTGTGCTGACCTCTGATGTCAGCGGCATCCTGCCGATCGCGAACGGCGGCACCAATGCCAGCACCAAGGCGGGTGCCTTCGACAGTCTGAGCCCGATGAACACGCTCGGCGATCTCATCTACTTCACGAGCACCGGAGTGCGTCTCGCCGGCAACACCTCGGCGGTGAAGCAGTACCTGTCCCAGACCGGCACCGGCACCGTCTCGGCCGCTCCTGTGTGGGCGACGCTCTCGGCGTCGGATATCGGGTCCGGCACGCTGCCGATCGGTTTCGGCGGCACGAACTCGAACACCGCGTTGACCGGCGTTGGCTCGGTGATGGTGAACGACGGAACCAAGATCATCCAGGGGCCTGCCGGCTCCGCGACCACCGTCCTCCACGGCAATGCTTCCGGCACGCCGACGTATGCGGCGGTGTCGCTCACCGCCGACGTCTCGGGCATCCTGCCGATCGCGAATGGCGGCACCAATGCCAGCACCAAAGCGACCGCGTTCGACAACCTGAGCCCGATGACCACGCTCGGCGATCTCATCTACGGAGGCACCGCAGGCACCAACACGCGTCTCGCCGGGAACATCACCGCGACCAAGAACTTCCTGGTGCAGACCGGCACCGGCTCTGCTTCGGCGGCGCCGACTTGGGGAACGATCGTCGCGGCGGATCTGCCCGCCACCCTGACCTCGAACGCGAAGGTCAACGTCCTCAACAACGCGACCGCGGTCGGCACCGAACTCGGGATCAACTTCATCCCGGGCACGAACGTCACCCTCGGCATCTCGGACAACCCCGGCCAGAACCGCGTCGATGTCACCATCAATGCTGCGGTCACCGGGACGGTGAACAAGTATTCGCAGACGCTCTCCACGTCGGCGACGTCCTACACCATCACGCACAGCCTCGGCACTCTCGACGTCATGGTCATCATCTATAACACCTCCACTGGGGAGCAGGTGTTCTGCGACGTCTACAATGCGACGACCAACACGGTCACCCTCAACTTCGCTGTCGCTCCCACCGCCAGCCTCTACCGGGTGGTCGTGGTCGGCTAACGCCGTGAAACGGAGTCGCATCCGTGTCCAGGAAGTTTCTCAACGGTCTCGACACCAACATCATCGGCGGGGTAACTCCCGGAATCGGTGACTTCACGGTGGGCGCATTCGCGCCCACCGTGACGACTTCTGGTATCCAGTCTGCGCTGACCGTCACTGGTTCGGCAGACACGAATCAGACCTCCGGCTCCGAGAAGATCGACTCGTATTTCAACCTCGCCCGTACGGTCCAATGGGCCACCGGTGCATTGGTGACTCAGCGCGCGGTGGCGATCACCGCGCCGACCTACGCTTTCGTCGGCGCATCGACCATCACCACCGCGGCGACGTTCGCTATCACCGGTGCTCCGCAGCCGGGATTGAACGCGACCATCACCAATGCCTATGCACTGTGGGTGCAGGCTGGCACGTCTCAATTCGCCGGCGCAGTGAACTGCGCGACCACCGCGACGGTGAGCGGATTGCTCACGCTGAATGGACCGTCGAACAATCTCCTCGTCTCGCCTTCGGCGACGACTGGCACGTTCAATCCAATGGTGAGCGTCACCGGCGCTGCGAACACGGCTGTCACTGCCTCGACCGAAGCGAACGACATCAACATCAATCTCGCGCGCATCGTGCAGTGGGCCACCGGCGCATTGACGACGCAACGTGCCTTCTTGGTGCAGGCTCCGACCTACGCTTTCGTCGGCGCATCGACCATCACCAATGCAGCGACGTTCGCTATCACCGGGGCTCCGGCCGCCGGAACGAATGCGACGCTCACCCACTCCTATGCGCTGTGGGTCCAGACCGGACAGTCTGAATTCGATGGCCTCCTGAATGCCACGGCGACTGCGACGCTTTCTTCAACGGTAACGACTTCTGGTGTTCAGACGGTCTGGACGGTTGCTGGTTCGAACGACACGAATCAGACCGCCTCGACCGAGAAGATCAGCGTCAACTACAACCTCTCTCACACCGTTCAATGGGCCACTGGCGCCATTGCGACGCAGCGAGAGTTCGTCATCAATGCTCCGACCTACGCTTTCGTCGGTGCTTCGACAATCACGAGCGCCGCGACTCTCGCGATCGTGAATGCCCCGCAGCTTGGCACCAACGCCAGCATCACCAACGCCTACGCGCTCTGGGTCCAGAACGGCAAGACGCTCTTGAATGGTGGTCTCGTCGTCAACAGCACGACGACCCTGGCCACCACGATCACCGGCGTGCTCACGGTGCAGCCGCCTGTGGCCACCGGCGGAGCGCCGGGCGGGATCACCTACACCGGCGCGGCGCACACGACCCTGGCGGCGAGCACCGAAGACATCGACGTCTACATCAACGCCGCACGCACGGTGCAATTCGCTACCGGTGCGATCGCGCTGCAGCGGATGATGTTCATCAGCGCGCCGACCTACGGCTTCGTCGCCGGCAGCACCATCACCAATGCCGCGACCGTCTACATCGACCGCGCGCCGCAGGCCGGCACGAACGCGACGATCACCAATGCCTATTCTCTGTGGGTCGCGGCCGGTGGCATCCGTCTCGACGGTCCAGTGGGCATGGGCGGACAGATCCCGAGCGCCACCACCGCGTTGATCTTGCCGGCATCCACCACCGGCGTTTCGAGCCTGCGAATCCCGCAGGGTGTCGCGCCGACCGTGCCGGTGAACGGCGACATGTGGGTGACGTCGACCAGTCTGAATGTGCAGGCTGGTGGAACGACGCTGACGTTCTTGAATAACGGCATTACCGGAACGCTCGTCAATAACCAAGTCGTTGTCGGAACCGGAGCCAACACCGTCGACAGCGATGCGAACTTCACTTGGAGTGGAACGGCTCTCGGGGTTAACGGCACGTTCGCTCTCGCGCCGCAGGCCACCACCGGCACGCCGACAACTGGCTTCCTCTTCACGCAGCCGGCGCACACCGCGCTGACTGCGTCGACCGAATACAACTCGATCCGTTTGAATGGATCGGTGACCCAGCAATTCGCAACTGGTGCTCTCGCGACGCAGCGCTTCATCCGTATCGACGCTCCGGTCTATTCGTTCGTCGGAGCCAGCACGATCACGACGGCTGCGACGCTCGCGATCGGAGGCTCGCCCGCGCCGAGCACGAATGCAACGATCGCGAACAGCTATGCGCTGTGGGTGCAGAGCGGCGCGACTGAACTCGACCAGGGGACGATCACCGCCAATCAAGCGGCCTTGAGCATCACGACGACGTGGAACAATGCTGCCGTTGGGTTCACGGCATTTTCGCTCTACATCACCGACAACGGTGCCGCTTCAAACTCGTCGGCGATCAGCGTCTATTCCAGCGGAACGCAGCTGTTCAATCTGACGTTGAACGGCCTCGGTATGGCTCAGTTCTCGCGCACCTGGGCCGGCGCTGGCGCCCCCGGCGCCATGCTTGCTCTCATCGGTACGGCGCAGACCACCATTACTGCCGGCACTGAGGTCCAGGACTTCTTGGTCGGCAGCAATCGCACGTTGAACTGGAACACCGGCGCTCTCACGAATCAGCGCTTCAACTGGTTCCGTGCGCCGACCATGTCTTTCGTCGCGGCATCGACCGTCACGAATGCCGCCACGGTCGCAATCGAAGGTGCGCCTGCGAATGGTGGTAACGCCAACTTCACCAACGTCTGGTCCCTCTGGGTCCAGGCTGGCGACTCGTGCTTCGACGGCAATCTCGTCGCGAGCGGCGGCTTCGCCGATCAGACCATCAATGGCTCTTCTTGGGCAACCACTGGGAACCTGACGATCCCAGCAAATACCTGGGGTGTCATCAACACCAACACGGGTGGAATCGCGTCGTTCACGTTGAAGATGCCGGCGAATCCGATCAGCGGCCAGAAGATCGTTCTCATGAGTCGTTCTGCTGTCACCACCTTCACCTTCAGTGCAAATATCGGTCAAACCATCCTCAACGCGCCGACCACGCTAGCGGCTAACTCTTGTATCCGCTACACTTTCTACAACGCGATCTGGTATCGCGAACAATAAAGGAACCATGCCAATGCCCGGCGCTCTTCTCAACGCTCAAGACGCAGTGATCCCGACGACTACCTATGATCGGTGTTCCGGCGGAACATTCGACAATCCATATAACGGTGTCCCGAGCATCGTCTTCTTCATGCAGAGCGCGACGATCAACAAAAACGATCTGTCGCTCATCTCGGTTTCGACGCAGCCGAGTGTGTCGGCGCCTTACGTCCCCGGCCGCTCCTATCAAATGTACGACCCGTCGACTGGGCTCGCGATCCCCGGTGAATTCTTCACGTCCGACGAGGCCTACGCCATCCTTTACACCCTGATGCGGCAGGCTGTACTCGATCTGCAGGCGGCCCAGGCTGCCGCTGCTGCTGCCGCCGCCGCTGCCCAGGCCCTCGCCAGCGCCAATGCCGCCGCCGCTGCGGCCGACGCCGCCGCCGCCCTTGCCGAGCACGCGCCCTGAATACCATCAGGGCTCCTGCGATTCAGAACCCCGATAAACCGAAAACGAAAGCGATCACATGCCCACCTCCCTCCCCACCACGAAGAAAGTCAGCCGCGCCGGTCTCGTCGAGATCTACGAGGCCCTCGGCAACATCAAGGTCTGCTTCGATCTCCCCGCCCATCGCTGGACGGCGGCGTCGATGCGCACCCGGATGAAGGAACAGATCGAGCCGATCGTCGAGCAGAAGACCGACGCCGAGAAGAAGCGCCCCAACGAATTCATGGAGGCCCGTGACCTCCTGGTGCGCAGCTACGCGAAGCTCGATGAGACCGGCCGTCCGATGGCCTCGCAGAACCAGTACGTGATCGACCCCGCGCGCCGCGCCGAATTCGAAGAGGCGGCCCTCGCCCTGCGCGAGAAGCACAAGGAGAAGATCGACGAGTTCGAGGCCGAGGTCAAGAAGGTCAATGACTTCCTGCGCGAAGAGATCGTCGCCACGCTCCCGGCCCCGCTGCATCTCAAGCTGTCCTGGTTCAACAAGAACGTGCAGCAGGACACGCTGGAGATCCTCTTCGACCTGATCGAAGACGACGTCACCGGTGTCGAAGTCACTGCTCCGGCCTCCGCGAAGAAGGCCGAGAAGAAAGCCGAGAAGAAGACGTGACCCAATCGGCGAGCCCTGAGATTTGGTTCTTCAAACCTCAAGGGCTCGCCGGCTACGCGGTGACGTGGTGGACGCGCGGCAAGTACAGCCATTGTGGTATCGCACATTCGATCAATGGCGTCCGAGTATTTTCTGACTCGAACAACACCTATGGCTGTGCCTGCCGCACGCTCCATCTCGAAGAGAATCCTGACATCGTCGTGCCGTTTCCGATCGACGCAGAATGGCTCAGCGGGTCGATTGCGAAGATGTACGGTCGTCCATACGGCTGGCTCGATGTCATCGGATTCGTCGACGGACATGCGCCGGCGTATTCCGGTCTGATCTGCACGGAATTCATCCTCAATGTGCTGATCGACGCGGTCAACAACGGCTACAAGATCCCGGGAGGGACTGCGGCCCTAGCGCTACCGAAGACCAAGGCCGCGCCGGATGCGCTCCTGGCCGCGCTCACCTAGCAATATGGCTGGCGGCTGAGATACTATTGCAGCCATGGCTGCACGCCGGACGAAACAACCCAAGCAAGAACAGCTGTCGCAGATCTCTGCCCAGCTGTCTTCCCTGACCGAGCGCATCAACGATGCGCTCGCTGAACTTTCTCCGCAACGCCGCCGTCCGAAATCGTACCTGCCGCAAGATCTCACTGACGACTGCCCAGAACCACTCGACCCAAAGCGGTAGGAACACCGATGGATATCTCAACTGTCCTCGACATGTTGAACAAATACGGCTTCCCGTTCGTCATCTCGGGTGCCGTGCTGTTCTACGTATGGAAGTTCGCCAACGAAATCTTCCGCATGGTCCAGCGAAAGCTGCGGACCGACACGCCGAAGGGAGGACAGAGCGGCCAGCTGCCGGCGGTCGGCGTCAACAAGAAGATCCGGAAGATGACTGATCGCCGCCCGCTGCGAACGCACTACTTCTTCGCCACAACCAACAATCTCCTGGCGAACAAGATCAGCACCATCCGGTGCGGCTGCGAGGGCCGCACCGAAGTATTCCGCGACATGGCCACCATCCTTTGCCGCGGCTGGGCTGAGATGTTGGAAGATTTCGTCAATGTCAAGGCCACCATCGACATGACCGCCGACTATGAATTCGCAACCCAGCTGACCGAGGCCATCACGCGGTGGCGCCGCGACCTGAAGGCAAACTGGCTGAACGCCAACATCCCGAAGCCGGCAGTGGATGCGATGCTCGAATGGCTCGACGCCCGCTTCGACGTCCTGGCCCACAACTCTGCCGGATTGGCGTCGAGCGACTTCTTCAACGACAACTATGAAAGAATGGCGACGGTGTTGGCGATCCATGAGATCGCGATGCAATTGATCATCATCGACATGGCTCGTCTGATCATGAGTATCAACGGCAGTCTCGACAATATCGTCTACAAGAATCTCACGATCACGCCAGCGAAAGATGTTCTGATCGAATACTTCGAACAGAAGAAAATCAGCGGCGGCTGATATGGTTTGGCAGTCAAACTCGTCCACCCTCTGGCCGCTGCCAACCATCACGCAGCGTCCGGACGATGGCGTTGTTCCGCGGCTGTGTGTTCTGCCCAACAACAGCATGATGATCGCGTGGGCCGGGAAGAATACTGTCGCGCTCATCCAACTTGGTTCAGGCTATTTGTTTTCTGTTACTGGGCTCGATGAAAACGATGGCTACGACTTTATCGATTTCGCCGAGCGCTCTTCCACTTCAACCGTTCTTTGCCTGAGCACGAGCGGAGTCGTGTACGAACTTGATTTGAACCTCCAACAGTTCACGCGATATGCCCCATTCGAATCTCTCTATGGGACAGCCCCCATCACTGCGATCGAAATCGGGAATGACGTTAGCTACGACGAGATCTGGTTCGGCTGGGATTCCAATCTCGTATCGATGGATCAATTCGGGAATGTCACGTCACAGACGTCTCTCGGGAGCAGCAATCCGCTATTCCGCATTCGTCAGTGCCCGACCAATGGATGGCTCGTCGGCTGTACGGCAGACACATATTTCTACGCGCAGCCGGACGGCTCGCAGCCCAACCTCTCCTCTTACAACATGTCGAGCGTTCTCGACATCGTCACCGACGTGTGTCTTCAGGTCTCGGTGCAATTTGGATTCTCAGTTGAGGGCATCGTCGTCTCAGGGGTACGCGGAGGTAATGGCCGCGCCTTCTTGGCGCAGTACAACAATCCGACAAGCCTCCAAGATTTCTCTACCGGCTTCTATCCGAATCTTCCGATGACTTCGGTCGGTAATCTTTCGCAGTCTGGGGAGCCTGCAGACTTCGTCCTCTACCAGAATGATTTCGCGATCTATGTGGCCAGCATCAACACCCCAGGAACCATTGATAGCGCTGCGGCCTTCGACTCGCCGCCGAGCCAATATGGCGCCAACTTCGTTGCATACAGCAATGACGGGTTCAACCAATACGCCACCTACGGACAGACGTTCGCGTTCGGTATCGGATATATCTGGGTCGCAAATTCGACGAACACAACCCCGAGCTATCCTCCGATGGATCCGCCCGGTCTCGCCGAGAACGATCTCGACATCATCGTCACGTGGCCTGCCTATGACTCCTTCGCCCCGGATGGATATCTCATCTCACGCACGGACGAGACCGCGGGGCTCTTCAGCACCATCTCGACCGACTCGAACACGTTCGAATATGCCGACGATCAGTGCGTCGACGGCCACACTTATTCTTATACCATCTATGCCTTCCAGAATGGCGGGACTACGTCACCAGAGAGCAATTCGAACTCGCTGCTCTTCTTCCTGACGCCCGAGCTTCGCATCGACGTCTTCTTCCCGCCGAGCGATCCCATCATCTCGCTCCTTCTGCCGCCGACGCCCATCGACTCGTATCTTCCGGACAACGGCTGGCAGATCGCCGTGGCTCCTCCTGGCAGCGAAACGCGCATCGATTTCAACAGCGGGATCTATTCGGTGCGCAATCTTGCCTACGGCTACACGACGGTGCGCGCGGTGACCGATTCTTCACCGTTCAAGGTGCAGGACATCCACTACCACGTCCAGGAATCGCCGGTCGGGTAACCGCTTCTCACGCCCTCGTCGAGCGGGTATCCTGGCGGCATGGCCGACCCCACTCCTCCGCTGTCCAGCGACATCGCCGCGCGCGCCCACGACCTCCCGCCGGGCGCCGGGATGCCCAAAGCCAGCGTCCCAGGCACCCCGCTCGGCCCCAATCCGCCCGCCACCCCGCCCACGCCCGGCCCCCATGTGGTCACCCCGGCGCCGCCGTTCGTCGTGCCGGCCGGCGTCAGGCCGGGCTGGATCCCGCCGGGCTATAGCGGCACCCATCCGCCAACGCCGGCCCAGGCCGCGGCCCTCGCCGCCGCCCCTGCTCCGCCCACTCCTGCCCCGTAAGAGATCCCCATGGCCAACGAATGGAAGCGCGCGACCTGGGCATTCCAGCCGATCACGCTCGCGCACACCTACCAGAACATCATCGACGCCATCGACGCGGCGTTGCAGGCCGCCGGCTGGGCGATCGCCTCGTGGAGTTCGCTCGGTCCGGACACGTACTACCTCCGTCCGGATCGTTACCGGGTTGACTTCACCGCGGTGAACTTCGGCGCGACCGGGAACCAGCCCATCGTCTTCAGCAGCGGGGTGGTCACGAAGAGCGACATGGCCGGCGGCGGCGCCACCATCGCCGGATCGACGCAGGCGACTGGCTGGATCGCGCTCTCGGCACAGCCCGCTGACGGCGACACCATCACGCTGCAGGATGGCACCAACATCCAGACGTTCGAGTTCGACGACAACAACAGCGTCTCGCCCGGCGCCATCGCCGTCACCATTGGCTCGACGGTCGAGAACACGCTGGAGAATCTCGCGGCGGCGGTGCCTACCTCGCCGCTGCTGATCACCGCGGTCCCGCACTGGAACTGGTGGTACACCGGCGACAACTACTACCAGCACGGCGGCATCCACATCCACTACGACAGCACCGGCCCTGTCATCCGGATCGGGTCGTTCATCGAGAACAACACGCAAACCGGAATGCAGCAGACGGTAGCGACGTCTCCGGCATATTGCTTCACGATCGCCTACGACGTCACGCAAGAGAACGACTTCTTGTTCCTCTTCGGCGAAGAGGGCATCTATATCGAAGGCGGCACCGCTGGCCTCTACAACAACATCGCCCACGGATTTGTCTCCGCATTCTATCCGGACCCGACGCTCTACGGCACGCGCGACCGCGAGCGTACGTGGGCCGCGCAGGGGCTGACGTATGACCTGCGCGGTGCGATCCGTTGCGATTCGCACACGTGGCGCTTCGTCGAAACGGTCAGCGACTTGCGCAACCACACCGGCACGATCAGCGGCGTCACGCCACGCGGAACTCAAGACACGGTGACGCAGAATCCCTCCGACTTCTACGGCATCTACTTCGGGCCGCGTGAACATCTGCTCACGGCCAACGTCGACGATACCGGACAGACCGGGGCTTGGTACAAAGCGTTCTATTTTACTCTCGGTCTCATCCAATCGAACTTCGATGACATCTACCGCGTCTCAGCCCTCGCTGCTGTTCAATATCTCGAATATTACACGGTGCGAAATTCTGGCGGTACCGAGACGACTGGCGGCCCGTCTGGCACCCGAGTCCTCGACATGCGCAATGCGATGCGCCCGATGATCCGCTTCGGGTGCTGCTCTTCGTACCTGCTGCCGTGGAACAACATCACGGACAAGCGGACGAAGACCGTCTACCGCGTGGCGCAAGTCGTCGACACCGGCCGCAACTCGAATATCTGCATCCAGTGGCCCGACAACACTCAAGTCGTCACGATTCCGACCACGCCGTAACAACTCCTTCTAGGGCATCTCCATGCAATACGGCGCGTCCATTCCTCCGAAGTCGATGATCGACAATCGGCCGCAGTTCTTCACCAAGCAGGGCTTCGCCCATTACATGGCGCAGGCCCTGCAGACGGTGGGGATGAAGCCGGTCAGCCTCAATAGCTACGATCTCGCGGATCCGGCGAACGCCGAACGTGACCCGGGTACCAGCGAGGACACGTTCTTCTTCTTCGACTACCCGACTGATGACGTGTTCACGCCCGGCGGCGGAATCATCGATTCGATTCCGTATCGTCCGATGCTCGGGCTCAGCAATACCTTCTTCTATGCCTACGACACGAACACCGCGTACATCGGAAGCCCGGTTGCCTATTACACCGGGCACAATGTCGGTTTCCGTCATTTCCGTCGTCGCGCCGATCGGTGTGCCCTCTCCGACTTCACCTCGATGAAGAAACTGGCGAATTACAACGACCAGAGCGTCGGCAATTACGGGCTCGGGCACTACTACAGCGAAATGGGCAATGGAGCCTACGGCGAAGGCGGTGCGTGGACGGGCTTCAACGCCTGGAAGCTCTTCGCCAGCTGGTCGAATGTGAACATGCAGTCGCTGCTCTTCGTCAACCACGTCTTCGTCTATCTCGGACCGGCTGGACTCTTCGTCCAAGTCGGAACGCATCCGACGCGCCGCGCACAGACCGCCAGCATCATCAACTTCGCCGCGGTCTTCTCCGGCGGACGCATCCCCAATCGCACGTATGCGATCGGCCAGGATCCTCTCCGTGACACCATCGATCCGGTGATCTGGCTCGACCTCGGTTCGTACACCACCTCCGACTATTACTCGCTCTCGGTGTGCGTCAGCGAATATGGGAATCAAGATCTGACGTCTTGCGCGCTCGGGGCAGGTTCGGTCGTGAACGGCATCTTCGTCAAGAATGACGCCCCAGTCATCACCCGCATCCGCTCGATCGACTTCACGGATGACTCTGTCGTCTACAATGCCCCCCAAGACGTCTTTCCTCGCCCGAGCCCGCTCGTCGTCGACGGCAATGCCGTCGAAGCATTGCACCGCGCCTGCATGTTTCCATTTCAGGTCGCGCAAGCCCCGAGCCCGTACATCTTCGTCGGCCGCGTGGACACCGCCATCCAGCCGAACGGCAATCCGATCGCGCGTTGGGAAGACACATTCTACCTCGCTGGCTTCGCTCTCGGCGACCGCGTGATGACGCCCGGTGTGAAGACCGATCCGAACACGGGCAAGCCGTGGTATGGAATCTGGAGCGCGCCGCGTGGCCAGTCCTTCGGCATCGACTACACCAGCTGCACGCAGGGCGCCCTTCCGACTGCCGGCGCAACCACGCCGGTGTTAATCGAAGACATCCCGCTCGATATGAGCGCGCTCGCCCAATTCATCCCGGCGTACACGCGAACCGTGGCGCGCGACGAAACCCAAATCCCTGGGCTCGCCGAGACTGCGGTACCGGGGACCTTCGGCCCTGGCGTGACGCTGAAGATCGGCCAGTTCGAGTTCAGCAATCTCGATTCTCCGGTCCTGTGGACCAAGGGAAATCTGACGAATGAGATTCTGCTGAATCAGTACGGATGGTTGAGTTGGGATGGGGTGAAAGACTTCTCGCTCATCCTCGACATCGGCGGCCTCGTCTCCGGCGCAGATGGCCGCTATTTCTACACCATCTCGTTCGATTACTTCTCGCATTGCAATTCGGACAATCCCGGCGATCCGTCTGCGTCTTACTATTTCGAGAACCAGATCTACGTCGGTTCCGGAAGTCTAGGCCTGAAGACGAATACCTCGGCTCTGCTGTATATGCTCAATCACAACGGATCTCCGTCGTACCCGAATACGTATGATACGTATAACACCTACGGCGTCTTCGGATCCCGCTACCCTGCCGGGGCTTTTGATCTCAGCAGCAGCACCGATCGC
>Ga0302319_10016886_pt1 | contig 13410 bp, 12 predicted proteins | sample Bog_T0_2_FD_203319 | JGI IMG/M metagenome (GOLD analysis project Ga0302319, IMG submission 203319) | Peat permafrost microbial communities from Stordalen Mire near Abisko, Sweden - Bog_T0_2 | ecosystem: Environmental > Terrestrial > Soil > Wetlands > Peat | place: Sweden: Abisko, Stordalen Mire...
GCTTGCGCATGTGCTCAAAGCCGCCCTGCACGGTGAGCGTGGCCGAGGTGAGCACGACCGTAGGGATGGTCTCGAAGAGCATTTCATGCAGAAGTTCTGACACATCGATGGGCGTGGCTTGCAAGAACGTGGTCCGCGCACCTCCGCGCCCCGGAGACGGTTTGTCCGGGCCGCCGAAATGAGCCCGCCGCTCCATCCAGAACACCATGTTGGTGGAGTTCGATTCGAGCAGGAACTCCAGCTCGCTGCGCAGGCGGGCCACGCGCTTCTTCAGCCCCGGTGCTTCGTCAACGCCCTTCAGGGTTTCCATCTCGGCCTCCAGGCGGCGCAGCGATGCGCGGACCGACATATACAGGTCGCCGGAGGTCTCGAGGAACTCCTCGCGGCCGAGAAACGGCTGGCGGCCGTCGCCCTCCATGGGCAGGCCGGCAAAGAACATGCGGGCGCGCTCGCGCAGTTGCTGTGTGGCGGCGGGCAAATTGGCGGCGCCCTCCTTGCCGCGCAGCAGGGTGTCGGTATCGCGGGCCAGCTCTTCAAAACGGATGTTGGAGACGGACAGGCCGAAGTAGCTGGACGCCACGTCTTCAAGCTCATGCGCTTCGTCGAAGACCACCGCCGCAGCCTCGGGCAGAATGCCGGCATCGGGCGCGCCCGCAGCCTGCTGTTTGACGGAGAGGTCGGCGAAGAACAGGTGGTGGTTGACGATGATGATGTCGGACTCGAGGGCGCGGCGGCGCATCTCGGTGATGAAGCAGCGCTGGTAGTCGGGGCAGGTGGAGCCCAGACAAGCCTCGGAGCGGGCGTCGAGCTTGCTCCAAAGGGCGCTCGACTCGGGCATCCCAGACAGCTCGGCCCGGTCGCCGGTCTCGGTCGTCTGCTCCCACTCGCTGATCTGCCGGTACTGGTCAATCTCCTCCAAGCCGGACAGAATGGGCTGGCTGCGCAACGAGACCAGCTTGTGGCGGCAAAGGTAATTGGCGCGGCCTTTCATGTAGCAGACGCGGAGGGGGCCGAGCAGGGTTTCGAGGAAGGGAATGTCGCGGAAGAAGAGCTGGTCTTGCAAGGCCTTGGTGCCGGTGGAGACGATGACGCGCTGGCCGGTGCGCAGGGCGGGCAGCAGGTAGGCGAGGGTCTTGCCGGTGCCGGTGCCGGCTTCGACGATCAGGTGCCGGTGCTCGGTGAGGGCGCGTTCGACGGCCTTGGCCATCTCCAGCTGGCCGGGGCGGTACTCGTAGGGGAGCGAAGAACTGGCCAGGATGCCGCCCGGTGAGAAGAACTCGTGCAGAGAGGGCAGGGCTCGGGTTGTGGCGGGCCGGGTTGTGGTGTCGGGCGGGGGCATGGGCTCACTCCATCATAGTGAGGTGAGCCTGCGGTGGGGCAGCGGCGGGGAAGCGGCGTCCAGCTCGGAGCCCAAGCTCAGCCGAAGTCGGAGTCCTTGCCCGCGGCGGAGGTGTGGTACTCGACATCGCCCTGAGGCGAGCTTTGTCTGGGGTCCATCCAGTACTCCACCACGTAAGCCTTGTCGGGACTTGAAATGCCTTCCATGTCGCCGGGACTCTTCATCATTTTTTTGCGGACATCCGCCGCGCGCTGTGCAGCGGCAGCTTTATCCGCAGCTGCGGAGTAAGGGTTGACTGCGTTGAAGTTCATTGGGTTAGCGTGGATGTGCATGGGTACCTCCGCGAGGGCCTATGGCAATTGCCTTGCCATGAGCGGAAAGGGATTATAAGAAACTGCTCATGCTGGGTGCGGGCGGCTCAACGGCAGATTGACTTCGAGAAGTGGACTAAGTACGCTTAGTCCATGGCTTACACCGTCCACCAGGCCAAGACCCACTTCTCGCGGCTGCTGAAAGAGGCGGAGGCGGGCAAGGAGGTCGTGGTGATGCGGGGGAAAAAGCCGGTGGCCAAGATTGTGGCGATCAACGAGACGGCCGGGGACGAACGCGAGCGTGACTTTCGCCTGTTGGGAGCCTATCGCGGACAGATCAGCTGGGACGAAGACGCGTTCGATCCGATGTCGGACCAGGAGCTGATTGAGAGCGGATTTGGATACTTGGTGGATGTGCCGCTGGTTCCGATCCCGCCTTCGGACAAATGACCTACCTTTTGGACACGCACGTGTTTCTCTGGCTGATTAGAGAACCTGAGATGCTGCCTGCCCGGGTACGGGATATTGCTGCGGACCGGGCCGTCACGCTCCTGCTCTCGGCAGTAACACCGTGGGAGATTGCGATCAAAGCGACCGCGGGGAAGCTGGATGCCGCCGAGCTTCTGGACGACTTTGAAGTGACGACAGCAAGGGCTGGATACGACATTCTGGAAACTACGCTTCGGCAGGTGATTCGCGGAGCGCGGCTTCCGCTCCATCATAAGGATCCCTTTGACCGGCTGCTGGCGGCTCAGGCGCTGGACTTGCGCATTCCTTTGATCAGCCGGGACGAGATATTCGACTTATATGGCGTGAAGCGGATTTCAGCATAAGAGGCGTTCGGGACAGGCCGGCCTCTGAACCTACCGCGCGGAAATTGACGGGAGTGCATTTTGGCGAAGTATCGCAGGACGGGAATATCGAATCCATCGGCGGCGGGAATGCTGCCGCTGGTGGCTATTGTGGGGCGGCCCAACGTGGGCAAGTCCACGCTGTTCAACCGGCTGACCAAGAGCCGGCGGTCGATTGTGGGCGATGAGCCGGGGATCACCCGGGACCGCATCTATGGCGAGTACGAATGGGTGGGACGCCAGTTCCGGGTGGTGGATACAGGCGGCATTGTGCCCGACGATCCGGAGCTGATTCCCACCGAGATCTATAACCAGGCCAAGGTTGCGCTCGAAGAAGCCGACGCGCTGGTGCTGGTGGTGGATGCGCGGACCGAGCTGGCCAGCCCGGACTACGACCTGGTGAGGCTGCTCATCCGCGGCGGCAAGCCGGTGTTTCTGGCGGTGAACAAGGTGGAGGGCGCGGGGCTGGCGGCCGAGGCGGAGAACTTCCGCCGGCTGGGGCTGCGCAATGTGTATCCCATCAGCTCGGAGCACGGGCTGGGGATCGGCGAGCTGCTGGATGCGATCTCCGATGCCATTCCGAGGCCGCCTGAGAGCGCAGATGCGGCCCAGGCCGAGGAATTCGAAGAAGACGCCCTCGCCGAAGAAGACCTGCTCGCCGAAGAAGATGAAATCTACGAGGGCAGCCCCGTCCCACCCGATCCCGAGGACGGCGAAGCGGCAAGAATCGAAGGGGCTTTGCCCCTTGAGGAAGACCCGGACGCCGCACCGCTGCACCGCAGCCATGGCGAGTTTGAGCAGCATGAGACTTCCGTGGCCATTATCGGACGGCCCAATGTGGGCAAATCGACGCTGCTCAATGCACTCACCGGGACCTCGCGGGCGATTGTGTCGCCGCTTGCGGGAACGACGCGCGATGCGGTGGACGAGGTCGTCGAGTTTGAGGGGACGCAGTTCCGGTTTGTGGACACGGCCGGCATCCGGCGCAAGGGCAAGACCCACGAGATGGCGGAGAAGCTGAGCGTGATCATGGCGCGGCGGCACCTGGAGGCGGCCGACGTCGCGCTCTTGGTGATCGACGCCACCGAGGGCGTGACCGGCGCCGACGCAACCATCGGCGGATACGCGCATGAGAGCGGGCGATCGGTCATCATCGTGGTGAACAAGTGGGACGCGGTGACCACCGGCCGAACCGACGGGAAGCCGCCGGCGGACCGGGAGATCTTCGAGACGCAGCTGAGGCGGGTGCTCAAATACCTGCACTATGCGCCGGTGATCTTTCTCTCCGCGCTGGAGGGGACGGGGCCGGACCGCAAGGGGATGGCGCGCGTACTGCACGAGACCAAAGCGGTGGCGCTCGAGCGGCGCAAGCGCGTGACCACCGGGCAGATGAACCGGTTCCTGGACAAGATCGACTTCCAGCGTGCGCCGGTGCCGATGGCCAAGCGGATCAGGATCTTCTATATGACCCAGGCCGCGGTGGCGCCGCCGACGTTCATCCTGTTCACTGACCGCGACATCAAGCTGCACTTCAGCTTCGAGCGGTTCCTGGAAAACCAGATTCGGGAGGCGTTCGGGTTCAAGGGCACACCGATCTGGTTCAAGGTACGGGCGCGGAACGCGGCGAAGAAAAACTAAGCACCTTCGGTGAACGGGCGTCGTGCGGTCAGGGTCCGTGCTCTCCCACCCTTGTACGCAACAGCAAGAACGTGCCAAGAATGGGGCGCCTAGGCGGGCGAGGTTTTCGCTCAGCTTCCGCAGCCTACCGCAGGCGGAAGCTGTAAGCCACGCCGATGGAAACAATCGGATAGACATTCAGCGGCTTCAGGTCGCTGACCCACTTGGCCACCTGCGCGGCCAGGCTGCTCTGCACCTGCGCTGCAATCGGATTGGTGGTGCTGCTCAGGTCACTGCACTGGGTCTGCGCCTGGTCCGTGCAAGCCCAGCCGCCCAGGTTCACGTTCACCGTGGGCGCGCCGATCACCGCAACTCCCAGCTCGAACGGCACCGAGAAATGTCCGTTGCGGGGAATCATGTTGCCCCATCCCGTGGTGATGGTGAAGGCCGTCTTGTTGGTGTTCAGACCCAGGGTTCCAGCCCCATTCACCGGCGTGGCGCCGGTACCGGCGTTCGTATTCGCCGAGTAGTAGGTTGTCCCGTTCAGCTTGAAGCTAGTGCCGCCAGGCACGGTAACCGCCGCCGTCAGCTCGTTCTGGTTATAGAACATCACCCCTGGGCTCAAGCGAAAACCCACGTGAAAGGGATAGAAATCCAACGCGGCTCCGGCCGTGGCCAGGTTCAGCTTGGCGTCTGCGTTCAAGCCGTTGCTGGTGAAGTTGTCGGTGTAGTTGAAGAAGCTGCCCGTACCGCGCAGGTTGAAGTGCCTGCTCAGGTTGGTGGCCGCCTGCAGCTGAATGCCCAGCGAGGAGATGCCCGCTCCCAGCGCAAACTCCGACAACGGCCCCGTGGAGCCGCCCGGAGCTGCCACGCCTACAGCATTGCCCCCATCGGCTCCTCCTTCAAAGCCCGGCTCCGGCGCAACCAGACTCACGGGCCTAACCATGCTGGAAGACGATGAATAGGACTGCGCCGTCAGCGCCAGCGGCGCCGCAAGCAGGGCAACACTCAACACCAGAACGGCATATTTCATAGAGCGGTCTCCAGAGAAGTTGAAGCTGATCGCCACGGACCCGCGAGGTCGCACTCGCGGGTTGGCTCCGTGAATTGAGTTGCAGGATGGGCGACGCGGCTCCTTCGCCGTTCCTGCGCAAAACGGTTGAGTAACATTACCATGGTTACCAACCGCAGCCGCGAGTTGTTCGTGACACTTTCGGAGGAGTTGGACTCAATTCGGGAAACCTCCCTTATGGAGTCCCATTTTGGCGGTTCCTCAGATACAAAGCTGTCCCGCTTTGCTCTATACCCACGCATGCACAATCGCCTCGGATGGCTTAAGCTGAGCCCATGGCCAGACCGGACCGCGAGGGAGAAAAACTCATCGGCCTGCGCCGCCAGTTGCTGGCCTGGTATGCGCTCAACAAGCGCGATCTGCCCTGGCGCCGCAGCTGCGATCCCTACGCTATCTGGGTCTCGGAGATCATGCTGCAGCAGACCCGGGTCGCCGCGGTAGTCGAGCGATACCAGGCGTTCATGGCTCGCTTTCCCACGCTCCAGTCCCTCGCCGCAGCCGCCGAGCAGGAGGTGCTGGCCATGTGGAGCGGACTGGGCTACTATCGCCGCGCCCGCATGCTGCATAAAGCGGCGCAGTTCATCGCCGGCCAGCCGTCCGGCAGCCTGCCCCGCAGCTCCGCCGAGCTTCGCCTGCTGCCCGGCATCGGCGCGTACACCGCCGCCGCTATCGCCAGCATTGCCTTCGGTGAGCCGGTTGCCGTGGTCGACGGCAACGTGGAACGGGTTCTCTGCCGCCTGCAGGGCTGGGGCTCCGCCGCCGGCGCGGGCGCTGCCGCCCTGAGGCGCAAAATCCAGGAACTGGCCACCCAGCTGCTCGACCCCGCCCAGCCCGGCGACTTCAATCAGGCCATGATGGAGCTGGGCGCAAGCCTCTGCCTGCCCCGCAATCCCCAGTGTCTGGTGTGCCCGCTCACCGCCGGCTGCAAAACCAGGGGCGAGCACGCCACCGTGCCCCGCGCGCCCATGCTCAGCCGCGAGGTAGCCCACGCGCTTTCGGTCCGCACCGGCAAGCAGGCCCGCCGCACCAGCCGCGAGGTCCTGCTCGAGCAGCGGCCCGCCTCGCTCACCGTCATGCCCGGCCTGTGGCAGCTGCCCGAGCTCAAGCAGGCCGCCGTTCCCGACGCCGAGCTGCGCATGACCCTGCGCCATGCCATCATGCAGGTCAACTACTACGTCCGCATCCGCACCGTCTTTGAGGACGACGCGGAGGCCCTCACCCTCCCCGCCGGCAAGCGGCGCTGGGTGCCGTTGGGCGAGGCCCACGGCATGGCCCTCACCGGCATCACCCGCAAGGTGCTCACCCGCGCCCACCTGCTCACCCCGGAGCCCTTACACGTCATTGCCCCGGAAACCGGCGCGGACGAAAGCTGAAGGCCTCCTGTATCGCGCGCGCTCTTTGATGGGGCGTGGCGTTACAGGCTGCGGAAAAGAATTTGGAAGAGGGGTGTTCGACGATTCACGTTGACAGGGGCTAAACAGGCTTCGGAAAATCCATTTCAGACACGCCTTGTAACAAGAGCACGGCTTCAGCCGGGCCGATAAAGTCAATAGAATGAATCGGACTTTAGCCCCTGCGGGCCATGTTTCTCGGCTGACCGCACCCTACTCGATTCACCAAACACCGCCTGGTGCTGAAATTCGACGCATGGCGATCTACACCTACAGCGAAGAGGCGATCCTTCGCGTTGAGGAGCCTTCGTGGGGCGGCGGTCTCTATCTCAGAAGTCCCAGTCGTCATCGTTGGCTCCTCATTCCGCGCAGCCTGGATGGGTATGGCCAGATCCAAGACGAACTGAGAGCGCTAGGGATCCCGTTCACGGAGAAAGTCATTCCTGCCAATTGGGGGGAATTCGATTTCGTCCTTTTGTTCTGCGGGACGTTGATATGCGATCTGGTGACTCAGAATCGACAGATTCCAACCGCCAACCTCATCGTGACAATCCTCGTCGGGATCGGCGGTTTCCTGATCGTCGGCGCAAACCCCAACAGTCCTTTGCGCGTGCGCTAGGTTAGGTTCGCGGCTTTTCTTCCCGCTGCTTTTACCGTCTTGTGGTTTTATCTGTAGCGTGGCTGAAAGGCCCCGAAACGCGTTAGTAATAATCCGCGCAGCTCATGTAATACCCGCACTCCACGCACACCAGCTTGCAACTATGACCGCTCAGCCGGTGCCCGCAGTTGGGGCAGATCTGGCAATGATGATCGACCGCCGCCGCGTCCTGCTCCGCGGTCGCACCGGCATGTGAGACATCCGGCCGGAAATCGGGGTCCAGCGCCTGGGGCCGCTCGGGCAACATGCTGGACAGATTAGCATAGAGAGGGACGAGAGCCCCGCCGGCCGGAAACCCCAACGGCGCTGGTTGCATCCACAAAGGTCGTGCCCGGACTTCCCCCAAGCACACCGGGCCAATATTTCACTCAATCTCGAACACATCCGGAATCCGGATTCCCCCAAGGAGGGACACATGGCAAGCAAGGCAAGCGCAGTTTGGACAGGATCACTCAAAGAAGGCAAAGGCACCATCTCCACGGCAACCGGCGTGCTCAAGGACGCCAACTACAGCTTCGCCACCCGTTTTGAAGGCGCAGACTCCGGCACCACCCCCGAGGAGCTGATCGCCGCCGCCCACGCCAGCTGCTTCTCCATGGCTCTGGGCGCGCAGCTCGGCGGCGCTGGCTTGACACCGGAAAAGATCGAGACCGCCGCGGCCGTCACCCTGGCCAAGACCGACGCCGGCTTCGCCATCACCAGGATCGCGCTCACCACCACCGCCACCGTCCCCGGCGCCACCCAGGAAGCCTTCGACAAGGCCGCCGCCGACGCCAAGGCCGGCTGCCCCATCTCCAAGCTCTTCGCCAACAACACCGAGATCGTCCTCGACGCCAAGCTCGTCTAGCAGCTTGTTGAAATGCTCCCGGGAGTCCCGGTTTTGAAGGGTACGGGCTTCAGCCCGTACATTAAGCTCCTCAGTTTCAGCAGCGGGCTTTAGCCCCTGAGGGAATGGAAGGCCAGATCGAACCGCCCCCAGCGCTTTTTCAACAAGTTCCTAGTACTACAGTTGTAGATCGGAGATTCCGGAGGGAGCAGGGGGTTTCAACCCCCGGAACGAGAGCAAGATTGCGCGGCCTTTAGGCGCGGGCCATTGCCCTTTTTCTGCAACAAGGAACAAGTACAACTGTAGTACTAGGAGCGGCCTCAACCGTGAGGGCCGGGCTTCGAATCCCCGGCCCTCACAGCATGTTTGTCCGGCTGGGCGCTGTCTCAGTTTGATAGTACGGAATATTGTTGTAAGTTATGAAGACCCTCCGACGAATCGCGCTCTGGACGTTCTGTGGAATCGGAGTTTTGGTCTTCGGGTGCGCGTCTCTTATTTACGGCCCTTCTTTCATTCAACCGCTTTATCTGCCAAAGCTGCTTTATGAAATCCCGGACGGATATCGCGGATGGGTGCAGTACGAAGTTAGCAACCCTCATTGTCCCCCACTCTCTCGGGATGGGCGTTTTCTCGTTTATGCGATCGATGCAAGGGGTCATGGGTGCACATCCGATGCTCTGCCCGGAGGCTGGAGAACGAACCTATACGAATACATAGGTTCAGACGGACGCAGACAGAATCTCCCAGAAACCGGGTGGGGAAAGGGAGGGCTGATCTGGGATCAGATGTACCGCGAGCAGGGAGAACAGAAGAGCTATGTCTTCTTCGTGGGGACCGAACAGCAGTTTCACGTCGCAGAGGCAGGTCCCATTGAGTAACCTTATTGAAGATTTCAAACTGAGACACTACCCCCGGCTGCACCCATTTGACACAGCCCCCCGCATTTGCGAGACTCAGAACTGCTGCCGGTTCAGCTGAGTCCCGCTGAACTTGTGTACCGTGCCGAAGTGGCGGAATTGGCAGACGCGCGTGGTTCAGGTCCACGTACTCGCAAGGGTGTGGGGGTTCGAGTCCCTTCTTCGGCACCATATGCTTCTAAGCTGTTTAAAATGAGCCGCCTTCGGGTGGCTCTAATCGTTTAGTTAGATTTTAGTTAGGTGAATGGCTGCAAACCCTGAAAAAGCCCCCGGCTGGCTATGTTTGTTCCGCAGCTTCCTGAGCGCTGGAAGCACGGCAGAATTGGCACAAAGCGGGCCAATCACGGATGGGGAATCACGGGCGGAGATTTTCTGAGGTGCGACCTGTTACGACGGATTCGGCGGTAGAATCTTTACTCCCAAAAATTCAGATTCTTTGGATTCATATTCCCCGACGTAGTTACACTTGGGACAAGGGATAGGGCCTAGAGGCAGGGCATAAAACGTGATTTCCCGCCCCTTGTCCGTGTTCACATCGGCAAGGTGAATATACAAGTACGTCCGCCTTCCGAAGCGCTGGAAATACCTCCGTGCCGACTACAGCGAAGGCTTTGGCGTGAAGCCTTACGCTGTGTTCTTGTCCAAAACGAAGGCCCCAATCGTTGTTGAAGGTGACAAGTAGGTTGCCAGCGACGGCGCTAACCCGCACCCGCGTTCAACCAACTCAATGATTCTGTCTGGCGAAGTTAAGTACAAACGCTTGGGCAACAGCGTCTTCAGACCGGTCGCAAGAAACTGGCACTCCCGTCGATAGCGTCCATGAAGGACATGTGCACCCGGTGACTGTGCTCCCGGCCACACATGCGATCAGCCTAGAAAAATAAAAGGGGAATCTTGCGCTAAGGCGATTGTATTTTCGCTTTTTATTCTTTATGGTATAGCTGCTCTGGTTCGACTGCAGGACTGGGGCGCTCCTTCGCGGTAGCATGCGAACCGAACACGACCCACTAAACTTCAACGATCCAGGGATGGGCCCGCCTAAACAGCCGATGTGGTCCTAAGCAAGTTGTCAATAGCATTGGGTGACCGCCCGGGGAGGCTGGTCCAAGGTGCGTTTTGGCTCGAATATCGCTCTGGTCGGCCATAAGCCTGGATACCGAACGACAGCCATTTGCTCGGAATGTATTGGGAGGTAGATTGACTCCTAACCCAACCTTCACATCTGATTCAGGTCTCATACGAACTCTGAGCACAAGTTCTCTTCACTCCGATTCTTAGGCCATTCAGGCGAGGGGCAATTCGCCGATAAGGTCGGCTTGGCCTTTCAATTTACGACAAGTTGCGCTCAAATCATGCCGTGCATCCAACTTCGATGTCGGGGATGGCAACGTTAACCGCGTCGCGATCCACGCCCGCTATCAGCCACAGAGTTCCGCCCAGGCCCACGTCGCGCGTCAGCCGCGATGGCGTCTCAGTACAAATGGCCTTTACTCCCCCGACTCTGCAACTCCCACGGTCCGGAATGCCAGTGGAAAGGCGTTGGCCTGCTATTTGCCGAGCGCCGCTTCGATCGCCGAGGTCACTTCGGGCGAGTCGGGTGTGGTGGCCGGCTCAAAGCGCGCCACCGGCTTGCCGCTGCGGTCGAAAAGAAACTTGGTGAAGTTCCACTTGACGTCACCGGCGTATTGCGGGTTGGTCTCTTTGCCGGTAAGGAACGAGTAGAGCGGGGCCTGGTCGTCGCCCAGCACGGAGACCTTGGCCATCATCGGAAATGTGACGTTGTACTTGTTCGAACAGAACTTCTTGATCTCCTCGTTGGTGCCCGGCTCCTGGGACATGAAGTTGTTGGCGGGGATGCCGACAATCACCAGTCCGCGGTCTTTGTACTTCTCGTAGACGGCTTCGAGTGCCGCGTACTGTGGGGTGAATCCGCACTTCGATGCCACGTTGACCAGCAGGACGACCTTGCCGCTGTAGGCGCCGAGGTTGACCTGCTGGCCGTCGATCGACTTGATGGTGAAGTCGTAGATGCTCTTCGACTGCGCAGACAGACCGGCGCAGGCGGCCGCACATAACGTTACAAGCAAAAAGAGTTTACGCATGGGGACCTCTCCAAAAGGCTGACTGTGATCATAGACGAGCCGGGTTCGGGGAATGTCTCGGAAATGTCCATGGGTGCAGCGATTCAGGACTACGCGGACTTTGCTTTTGATTCGGCGCTGCGCAGCGCCTCGTGAATGATCATCTTGAGATAGGTCTGGTAGCGGAGGCCGCGCTCGGCCGCCTGCACGCGGGCTTTGGCGATGTCGTCCGGATCGATACGGATCGTCGTAGTTGGTACAGGAGCGGGCTCCGAGAACGGAATTCCACGCTCCGCGAAGAGGCGTTTCACGCCGCCACGGCCAAGCCGGCCCTCTTTAGCGGCCTTGTGAAACTCATCGGAAACCTCTTCGCGGTGGTCATACCACCACTTTGCCTCTTCAGCCTCGGTCTCGAACTTAGGAATCTTCAAATCACTCATTGCTGACCGGCCTTCATTTCGAGAAATAGGAGTTTGTCTTTCCGTTCCGCCTCATAGGCCGTGACCACTCGGATCTTCTCGCCGCGCAGGGTAATCACGACGTCCATGATGCGCCCCGTGTTTGTCTCTCCGAGGTATGTCCAGCGTTCCTCGCCATTCATCTCCGGATCAAAGCTGACGTCCAGCGGATCGTTGAGGATCACCTCTTCAGCTTCGTCCGGAGTTACCTGGTGTTTTGCAATGTGGCCAATGTTCTCTTTGTCCCAATCGAATGCGGGTAAACTCATAGCCATTTTCTCCATTGGTTTTGCGCCGGTTTTGTATTTACCGCGTCTCGGCGCTTCCACCCAGGAAATGAACGCGTCCATTCCTGAGACCCCAAGGGGCCAATTCCCTGAGAATCAATGGCCTGCAAAACTGGTACTACTTGAGTCGAAGGGCACCCAGGTTGAGTGTAGCTACTTCGTAGCTATTTTGCAACTACTGGCGTAGTTCGACTAAGGTTGCTCCCTGGCCGCCCTCGTTTTGCGGGGCTTCGGCGATAGTGGCCACGTGGGGGTGGCCTTTCAGGAATTCGCGCACGCCGCGGCGGAGGATGCCTGCGCCGTGGCCGTGGATGACGCGCACGCGTGGCAACCCAGCTAGAAACGCACGATCAAGATATTTCTCCAGTTCCCCCGTTGCTTCGTCGACGGTCCGGCCGATCAGGTTGATCTCCATGCGCATGTCGTCCGAGTTGGCGCTGGTCACGGTAACGTGGACGTTCTTCTGCTTCCGCGCGGCGGCGAGCGGGTCGGGCTTTTGATTCGGCGCTGACTCGCCGGAGGGAAGCGGTTCGGCGAGCTCGTCGCGCTTGACGCGCATCTTGATGGGGCCGAGAGCGACTTCGAACAGGTCCTTGTCGATTTCGCGCTGCACGACGGCGACTTTGTTCATGGATTTGATGCGGACCTGGTCGCCGGCGGCGATGTGCTTGAGCAGGTGCGGCTGCGCGTTGGTGTCGCCGACATCGGCGCCAGTGCGGTGGGCGACGACGGTCTGGTTGAAGCTCTCCTGAAACTCGCGGCGCAGGCGGGTCATGCGGCGCTCGGCTTCTTTGGAGAGCTTTTGCTGCGCGGCGCGGTCTTCAATGGCGCGGACGGTCTCGCGCATCTGGAACTCGAAGTCCTTGAGCAGAGAAGCCAGCTTTACTTCCAGCTCGCGGGTGCGGTTGCGCAGCTCGACATCGCCCTCGCGGGCGAGTTTGGCGCGCGCTAGATTGAGTGCGTATTGCTCTTCACGCGCGCTTTTTCTCTCGGCCTCAAGCTGCGTAAGCTCGTTGTGCAGCTTGTCGAGGAAGCGGGCAATGTCCACCTGCTGCGATCCCAATCTTTGCCTTGCAGCGGCGACGATGGTCGCGTTCAGCCCCAGCCGCTCGGCGGTCTGAATGCCGGCCGACGCGCCGGGCACGCCCAGCCGTAGCTGATAGTTGGGCGCGAGGGTCAGCTCATCCACGCCGGCCGCGGCGTTGAGCACGCCGGGGGTGTTGGCGGCGTAGACCTTGAGCGAGGTGTGGTGCGTGGAGATAAGCGACCACGCGCCTACGGTGAGGAAGTGGCCGGCGATGGCCACAGCCAGGGCCGAGCCTTCCTCGGGGTCGGTGGCGGAGCCGAGCTCGTCAAGCAGCACCAAGGACTGCGGACCGGCGAGGCGGGAGAGGCGGTCGAGGTTGGTGATGTGCGCCGAAAAGGTGGAGAGCGCGGCTTCGATCGATTGCGCGTCGCCGATGTCGGCCAGAAAGCTAGTGAAGATGGGGAAACTGGCTGCCGCGGCGGGGATGGGCAGTCCGGCCTGGGCCATCATGGCGAGAAGCGCGGTGGTCTTGAGGGTGACGGTTTTGCCGCCGGTGTTGGGGCCGCTGATGATGA